>WNGF01003364.1_pt1 | contig 21841 bp, 20 predicted proteins | sample 5400641 | NCBI WGS metagenome assembly WNGF01 (sample SAMN13153371, study PRJNA577476) | soil metagenome | isolation source: 80 cm soil or saprolite under grassland replicate 2 | place: USA:California | collected 2016-06-15 | reverse complement strand
CCGCATCGGTGCCGTGCCGGTGACGATCTCGACCCATCTCACGAGCGAGGACTACGCCGAGCTCCTCGCCGATTGCCGCGCTCGCGTGCTCGTCGCGCACGCGAGCGTGATGCCGCGCGTCGCGCCGATACGCCGCGGCGTGCCGCATCTGCGCCGCGTCGTGATCGCCGGCGGCGATCAGGGCGACGACGTCGGGTTTGACGAGCTCACGCGCGCACAGCAGTACGAGCTCGCGCCGGAGGCGACGACCGCCGACGACATGGCGTTCTGGCAGTACTCGAGTGGGACCACGGGGCGTCCGAAGGCCGTGGTGCACCTGCACGGACCCTCCGTCGCGCCCGCGGATCTGCACGGCACGCTGGTCGTGGGGATACGCGCCGATGACCGCGTGCTCAGCGTCGCGAAGCTGTTCTTCTCATACGGCCTCGGCGCGTCGCTGCTCATACCGTTCCGGCACGGCGCGTCGTCGATCCTGCTCCCGCACCGGCCCGAGCCGCGCATGGTCTTCGAGACGATCAGGCACGAGCGGCCGACGCTCCTCTATTCGGTCCCGACCGCGTACGCGGCCCTGCTCGCGATCCCCGAGAGCGAGCGGCCCGACGTCTCGTCGGTCCGCCGCTGCATCTCCGCGGGTGAGTCGCTCCCCGCCCCGATCTTCGAGCGCTGGCGCGCGCGTTTCGGTCTCGAGATCCTGGACGGCATCGGGTCGACCGAGATCGGGTACATCGCGATCTCGAACTTTCCCGATCGCGCGCGCCCGGGTACATCCGGTCAGGTGATTCCGGGATACGAGGCGCGCGTGCAGCGCGCGGACGGTGAGCCCGCCGCGCTGGACGAGGTGGGCGATCTGCTGGTGCGCGGTCCGTCGACCGCGGCCTTCTACTGGCGCCGTCGCGCCGCGACGAAGCACACCTTTCGCGGCGAGTGGGTGTTCACCGGCGACCGCTACTCGGTCGACGCCGACGGTTACTACACGAACCACGGTCGCTCCGACGATCTCCTCCGCGTCAGCGGCCACTGGGTCTCACCGCTCGAGGTCGAGTCCGTTCTGCTTCGTCATCAGGCGGTGCGCGAATGCGCGGTGGTTGCGCGCGCTGACGGCGATGGACTCATCAAGCCGTGCGCGTACGTCGTCTGCGCCGAAGGCGCGACGGCCGCAGCCGCGCTCGCGGACGAGCTGAAAGCGTTCGTGAAGGATTCGCTCGCGCCATACAAGTACCCGCGCTGGGTCGAGTTCATCCCCGAGCTTCCAAAGACGTCGACCGGCAAGATCCAGCGCTTCAAGCTGCGACAGGGCGCGTGCTAGGCCCGGTCCGGCTGCCTCGCTCGTGGAGCGAGGCGATGAGCGTGCGGAGGGACTTGCTTGTGTTCGCCGCAGCAATCTTTCGCGAGGCTCGACCGCAGCCTCAGGCCTAGCATCGAAGCGGATGACTCGGACCTCGCTCGTCTTCTGCGCGGCCATTCTCGCAGTCGCGACGCTCGTTGACTCTTCAGCACTTGTGCGCTTAGTGCTGCTAACCGGCATTGCGATACTGCTGGTGGCGGCATGGCGATTCCCGCACCGACGTCCCCAAACTTCTACGCCACCAGCAATTCAGGTGCTCAGGCTCACTGCTGCGGCGCTCGTTGGGCTCCTCGCGATCGTGATCGCGCTGTTTGCGCTCCTTAGAGCGAGTTGTCCGCCAACGGGACGCGTGTAGTCGCAATGCACCTCATCTTTCACGGGCTCGGTCAGTTCGCCGTCGCGACTGCTGATCGGGTGGTACGCGACCTACATGGGAAGCCGCCGCCTGTCAAAGGAGGTGCTCACATGGAGCGAAGTGGTTCATCAGGCGTCATGGCCGTCATGGTGGTCGCGATCGTCGCGATCGTCGTGGTCTTCCTGCTCGTGAGCGGCGTCTTCGCGCCGCAGAACGGCGGTATCGACATCCATCTCTAACGAGTTCTAGCGGAAGCGCGAGGACTGCCGGCGCCGGACGATCGTGTCGACGAGCGCCGGCAACCTTTTATCCTTCACGTACGCGAGCGCGCGCTTGATCGCGGGACCGGCCTCATCGGGATCATGGATCGGACCCTCCGCGTACCAGCCGAGGCTCTTCGCGAGCATCGCGAAGTCCGGCGCCGGATCGTCGATCTCCTGACCCACGCGGGCGTTCTCGACCGGAGTACCGCGGTGGCGCGCGACGCGGAGCTGATGCTCGAGGTCGTTGTAATAGGCGCGGTTGTTGTACATGACGACGAGCAGCGGGATGCGGCTGTTCGCGGCCGTCCACAGCGCGCCTGGGTCGTACATGAGGTCGCCGTCCGGCTGGATGTCGACGACGACCGTGTCGGTGCCGCGATACGCGAGTCCGACGCCGAGCGAGACGCCGATCTGCGTCGCGGTCCCGAACGAGCGTCCGGGGTGGCGTTTGGGCGAATCGACATCCCAGAGGCGCAGCGTCCAGTCCTCGAGCGTGTTCGCGGTCAGGACCCAGTCCTCACCCTTGATGACGCCCCAGATCTCCGACGCGAGGCGCGCCGCCGTCATCGGCGACGCATCCCAGTCCGTCTTCGCGTCCCGTTCCCACTTTTCGCGTAGCGCTTGGTGCGCGGCGCCGATGTCCTTTCGCCTCGCTGCACGGTCTCCCGCGCCCGCCTGCGGGCGAACGAGTGAGCGCAGCGCCGGCAGCGCGAGGCGCGTGTCCGCGACGACTGAAAGCGACACCGGCTGGAAGTCGCCCAGGTCCTCGGCCCACTTGCTCTGCCGCAGCTCAGAAAGCCCGATATCGACGATCGGCGTGCCGGCGGGAATGCGCGAGCGCTTCGCGCGGTCGGCGCTGTCGCGATCGAGCTCGCTGAGCGCGCGGTGGAGGTCACCGACGTCGAGGGCGATCACGAGGTCGGCGTCCTTGAGCGCGTCGCCACCCGACAGGTTGAGCGGATGCCGGTTCGGGATGTTCACCCGGCCATGCAGGTCGATGACCGCCGCCGCGATCTCTTCCGCGAGGCCGACGAGCTCGGTGACCGCTTCTGGATGCCGGCCCGTGAACTCGGTCACGATGACCGGACGCTTCGCGCGTGCGATGAGCTCCGCGACCCTGGCGAGTGCCGCCGGGTCCGCCTGCACCGGCGTCGGCCGCGCGGCGGCGACCACATCGTCCATCGCGACCGCGTGATCTAGCGGATCTTCCTGGAGCCCGGCGTCGTAGCAGAGGTAGACGGGACCGGCGGGCTCCGTCGTCGCGATGCGATACGCGCGCGCGAAGGAGTTCGGGAAATCGTCGACCGTCGCCGGCTGGTCGTCCCACTTCGTGAAGTTGCGGACCGCCTCGGCTTGCACCTGCGCGGTGTGGATCCAGTCGATCGCCGGTCGGCGCCGGCGCCGATCGAGCGGTCCGGTCGCGCCGAGCAGCATGAGCGGAACACGATCGAGGTGGGCGTAGTACACGCCCATCGTCGAATGCAGCAGGCCGACCACATCGTGGACGATCGCGCCCATCGGTCGGCCGGTCGTCTTCGCGTATCCGTGCGCGATGTTCACCGCGATCTTCTCGTGCGTGCACAGGATGATCTCGGGTTTGCCCTCGCCGTAGTTCACGAGCGAGTCGTGTAGTCCGCGGTACGTCGCGCCCGGGTTGAGCGCGACGTACTCGATGCCGAAGGCCTGCAGGAGGTCGACGATGACGTCCGATCCGAAGCGGGGCGAGCGCGTCACAGCGCCCGCCCCGCTCTAGTCGCGGTCGTTATTTGCCGACGCCGCGCTTCTCGGCGTCCGCGACGTACTTGTCCTCGATCACTTTGGTGACATCGAGGTCTTTCACCTTCGCGTTCGTCGCTACGAGCGTGTCTCGCGTCGAGTTGAACGACGCGACGGTCGGATGCGGGTATGACGGGAAGATCGTGCCGACGTAGAAGTCATACGTCTGCGAGAGCGCCGCGGCGTCATCCGCCTTCGACGTGTCAAGTTTCAGCAGCTTCGCGAGGATCGGGATCGTCTTTGCCTTGTCCTTTTTGGCGATCGCGAGCGCCTCGATCTCCGCGTCGACGTACGACTGCACCGCCTGCGGGTTCTTGTCGGCCCACGACTTCAGCACGATCGTGCAGTTGTCGGTGGCGGCGATCTTCTCCGAGGCGAGGTCGTAGATGACCTTGAAGCCGGCCGCCAACAGCTTGACGGTGTCGGGCGGATGGCCGGGGCCCGCGTAGGCGGCGCCGCCGATCATGCCGGACGCGAGGTTCGCCGTTGAGCCGAACGCCTGGATGGTCACGTCTTTGGCCGGGTCTAAGCCCAACCGCTTGAGCGATTCGATCGCGGCGACGTACGCGGAGCCGCCGGTGGTCGCCACGCCGACTGTCTTCCCCTTGAGATCCGCCGGCGTCTTGTAGTCGGCCTTCGCGAGGAACTGCCACGGGGTGACGGGCACGAAGAGCGCGACCACCTGCATGTCGGCTCCGCCGACGAATCCGCTCATCGCCTCGGTCCCGCCGAAGTTGCCGATCTGCGTCTGGTTCGACACGAGCGCCGCCGCCGACGGCGCGCCTCCGTCGATGAGGCTCAGCTCGACGTCGAGGCCACGTTTCTCGAAGAGGCCGAGCTCCTTCGCCATGAACGGCGCGAGGTTCGCGGGCGTGACGTTCCCGTACGAAGACTTGATCTTGATCGGCGTCGGCGTTGCCGTCGGTGCGACCGAGGCCGCGACGGTCGGTGCCGAGCTCGCGGCCGGAGTGCTGCCTCCGCACGCGCCGGCGATGAACAGCGCGGTGATCGCAAGAGCCAGGACACGACGAATGCGCATCCCACACCTCCCGAGGCTGTCCGTGCCGCGCGGCGGCCGGAGTGGTCAATTGTTATACCATTCGGCCGCGCCATCCGGCGCGGTCTTCGGCATTCGCGTCGGCGGCGCGAGCCTAGGCCGCGCGACCCTCGAACATCGTGCGCAGCTCCGTCAGCCGCGCACGCGTTGCGCGGAGGAGCGCGCCATCGAGATAGGACGGCTGCAGGCCGGACGCCCAGTAGAGGACCCCTCGCCGGTTCGACTGTTCTGACTCGCGCTGTGTGCGCAGCGTCACATCACGTCCAAGGCCGTCGAACTCGAGCCAGGTCTCCCAGATACCGTCGATGCGCTCGAGCGCGTGGACCGACGCGGCGTATCCACGGCCCTCCGGATCGCGCACGACTTCCGAATACATGTGCACGAGATCGTTCACGGACCGCTGTCATGCACACGCAATGCCGTTACGCATTCGTGATATTCGCCGAAGCACGGCCTCAGCCGTGGTCTTTTGGCCGCTCTCCTTTTCCGACTAGCCAACCCCAACGGTCGAGCGCCTTTTGCTTTGTCGCCGGTGTCGGCAGCTGCGACCGGGGAAACTTGTCGCGCCACTCCCACGGCCGCGTCGCGTCGATCACGGCGCGCGACGAGAAACCCTTCTTGTCCGGGTGGATCCGCGGGTCAAGCGGACCGCTCCAGGCGCGGGGAATGATGTCGATCGATTCGGCGGGCTCCGAGCGCGTGCACATGGCCCAGAGCACCTGCTCGAGGTCCATGACGTCGATGTCGTCATCGACGACGACGACGTAGCGCCCGAGGTACGCGCCGGTGTGGACGCTCGCTGCCGCGTGTCCGACCTGGCGCGCGTGCCCTGCGTAGCGCTGATTGATCGAGATCGCGTTGAACAGCCGCGAACCGCCGACCTCGTGGCACCACACGCCGACGATGCCCGGGATGCTCGCGGCCTCGAGGTCGCCGCGCAGCCGCGCCGAGCGCATGAACGCGCGGTAGAAGGACTGCTCGTCCGGCGGAACGTTCGGCGGCGAGGCGAGGATGATCGGGTCGTTGCGGTGGTAGATCGCGTGCACCCGGAGAACGGGCTCCTCGCGTTCGCCCGAGGCGTAGTAGCCGGTCCACTCGCCGAAGGGACCCTCGACCGCCTTGTCGTTCGCGTCAGCGAAGCCCTCGATGACGATCTCGGCGTCGGCCGGGATGGGCAGGCCGGTGACCGGGCCTTTCACGACGCGGTACGGCGCGCTGCGAACGCCACCGGCCCAGTCGTACTCGGTGATGCCGTACGGGATCTCGGTGCACGCCGCGAGGAACAGCAGCGGGTCGCCGCCGGGCACAAAGGCGACCGGCATCTTCTCGCCGCGCGCGAACCACTTGTCACGGTGCTGGCGCCCGTGCTTGCCGGGTGAGATGTAGAAGCCAAGGCGTGTCTTGTCGTGGACCATCACGCGGTACGTGCCGAGGTTCACCCAATGCTCGTCCGGGTCGACCGTGACGTCGAAGCTGCCGGTGCCGAGGTAGCGGCCACCGTCGAACTCGTGCCACTTCGGCGCCGGGAAGATCGTGCAGTCGATCTGGTCGCCGCGCAGGACGTTCTCGAAGACCGGCCCGTCCTTCACGACCTCGGCGGCGATCGTCGGGATGCCTTTGCGCACGCGCTCCTGCCACTGCTTCACGAGCTCATGTGGCGACACGTCGATCGGGAGGCCGAGCGTGATCGCGATGCGCGCGAACGAACCCAGGCCGTTCGACAGTACGCGGAAGCCCTTCTTGTAGCCGGGGATCTCGTCGAAGAGCGTCGCCTTCGACGGACGCGTCCGGCCGAGAAGCTCGGTCGCCATTCCGATGTCCTCTTCGGCGTTCGCGCCGGTGACGACCTGCAGCTCGCCGATCTCCTCGACCTTCGTCAGCCAGTCGCGAAGATCGGTCGGGGTCTTGGTCTGGGTGCTGATCGTGGTGGCCATTTGGCTGCCTCCTACGTCTCGTCGTCGTCGAATGTACGCGCCAGGGCACGTGGTCTCCAACCGTCATCAGGGATCGCTGTGCAGTGTTCGACCGGGAACTCCACCCAGACCTTCTGGTCGCGGCGGAGCTGGGTGGTCGGATGCGCGCGTGCGCGGACGAGCAGGTCGCCGATCTCGACGACGCAGTCGAGGCGATCGCCGAGGAACGCGGCGACCCGGAGCGCTCCCGCGAATTCGTTTGGTTGCCCGGCCGGTTGCGCGCGCACGACGATGTTCTCTGGCCGTAGCACCAGCAGGCCGTTGTCGCCGGGCGCGAGCCCGTCGGCGAGGGTGCACGTAACAACGCCGCCGAGAGCGCGGATGCCACCGGCGGTCACAATTCCCGGGAGGAAGGTCGCCTCGCCAACGAAGTCGGCGACGAATCCCGATGCCGGCGCGCGGTAGAGGTCACGCGGCGGGCCCTCCTGCACGATCTTGCCCGCCTGCATCACCGCGATGCGGTGGGAGAGGAAAAGCGCCTCGCCCTGATCGTGCGTGACGTAGATCGTGGTGATGCCGAGGCGCCGCTGTAGCTGCCGCAGCTCGATACGCATGCGCTCGCGCAGCTTCGCGTCGAGGTTCGAAAGCGGCTCATCGAGCAGAAGGATCTTGGGACGGCGCACGAGCGCGCGCGCGAGGGCGAGCCGTTGCTGCTGACCCCCCGAGAGCTGCGGCGCCGGTCGCTCCTCGAGTCCCTCGAGCCCGACGAGCGCCAGCGACTCCTCGACCAGCCGCTTCGTCTCCGCTCTTGACGGCGGGTGCTCGCTGACGCGCAGTGGGAATGCGACGTTCTCGAACACCGTCATGTGCGGCCAGATCGCGTACGACTGGAACACCATGCCGATGTCACGCGCATAGGTCGGGACGAAGTGGCCGGGTCCCGAGAGCACGCTGTCGTCCAGACGGATCGTCCCGGACTCCGGCCGCTCGAGGCCCGCGACGCAGCGGAGTGTCGTCGTCTTGCCGCACCCTGAGGGACCCAGCAGAGTGAAGAAGCGTCCTTCCTCGACGCTGAAGGAGATGTTCTCGACGGCGCGGACTCCACCGCGATCGGTCGCAAATGTCTTGCTGAGCGCCGTTACCTGCAGCATTGGCTCAAACTCCGCGCACTGCGCGGCCACCCAGTTAGCACGACTAAGCCTCGCGGATGGTGCGGCCACCGAGCCGCTGCAGGACCGTGACGAGGATCACCAGGATAACGATGAGAAAGATCGACAGCGCGGCGATGCTCGTGTAGTTCCCGGAGTCGCGCAGGTCGAAGATGCGCACGGCGAGAACGACGCTCTGGCTCGAGTACAGCAGCACGCTGCTCCCGAGCTCGCGCAGCGACACGATGAAGATGTAGATCCACGTTCCGACGAGCGCCGGCCGGAGGAGCGGCAGTAGGACGAGCCGGAACGTCGGCCACCAGCGCGCACCCGCGGCCGCCGCCGCCTCCTCGAGCTCGCGGTGCACCTGGATGAGCGCCGAGCTCGCTCCACGGATGCCGTACGGGAGATATCGCGTCACATATGCGACCAGGAGGATCCACAGCAGTCCATAGATGCGGATCGGGATCGTGAAGTACACCCAGATGAGGCTGATGCCGAGGACGATGCCGGGGATCGTGATCGGCACGAACGCGAGGAAGTCGAGCAGTCCTCGTCCGGGGAGGCGCGTGCGGACCGTGACCCAGGCGATGACCGCGGTGAGCGCGACGACGATGGTCGCGGCTCCGACGCCTAATAGCAGGCTGTTGAAGACGGCGGTGCGCGTGAGGTCGTCGTTCAGGATGAAGGCATAGTTGGAAAGGGTGAGCTCGCTCAGCGACTCGAGCGAGGGCACCGAGTAGACGCGTACGAAGCTGGCGTAGAGCAGCACCAGGAACGGCAGCACGATCGCCAGGAACGCGTACAGGCCGAGCCCAGCGAGCGCGACGTAGCGGAAGCGCCCGAGCTCGAGTCGTCGGGGCCGATACGCCTTGCCCGTGACCGTCGTGTACCGCTCGATACGCCGCGTGGCGCGGCGATGAAGCACGAGGCCGACCACCGAGATCGCGAGCAGCACCAGGCCATACGCCGCCGCGAGCCCAAAGCTCGGCGGGTAGAGCTTCAGGGAGAGATAGATGCGCGACGTGTAGACGAAGATGCGGCCGGGTATCCCGATGATCGCCGGCACCTCGAAGCCCTCCAGCGCGCGCACGAAGAGGATGAGCAGCACCGAGGCCACGCTCGGGAGGAGCAGTGGCAGCGTCACGCGGCTGAATGTCCTCCACGCGTTCGCGCGGCTCGCCGCCGCCGCCTCCTCGAGGCTCGGATCCATCGCGCGGAAGGCCGCGCTCATCAGGATGAAAGCGAGCGGCGCGGTGTGCAGGCCCTCGATCCAGATCATCCCCGGGAGGCTGTAGACCGAGAGCGTGAAGCCAAAGAGCGCCTTAAGCGGCGCGTTGATCCATCCGATCTCCGGGCTGAGCAGGAAGAGCCAGGCGATGGTGTGCACGATCCCCGGGACGATGAGGGGCACCAGTGCGATCCCGTACCAGAGGCTGCGCGCGGGAACGTTGGTGCGCTCCACCGCCCATGCGACGCCCGTCCCGATCGCGAACGCGAGCGCGGCAGAGCCGCTCGCGTACATGAGCGAATTCGCCAGCAGCTCCAGCGAGGCCTGATCGGTGAGGACGCGCTCGAGATACCGCGTCGTGAACTGGAAATCGACCGCGCTCCCGGACGCGGATATGGCGCCGAGCACGAGCATGGCGAGCGGCACGACGGTGAGGTAGGCCAGGAGAAGAGCGGCGATACCGACGATCGCGACGTCGGCGCGCCACGCCGGGAGGCGTATCCCGGCGCGGCGCGCGGCGGTCGTGGTCGCCATCAGCTCGTGGTCGTTGCTACTTGACGCCCAGCGTGCTGTTCCAGAACGCCTGGTCCTTGTCGAAGTCGGCACGAAGCGCGAGGCTGACGTAGAAGATCGGCGCGAAGTTGTTGAGGTCCGGGTACTTCGGCGGGACCTTCGGGTTCGCTGGAACACGCCCGGTGGACTGGATCGCCTTCTGTCCGTCCTGCGACGTCATCCACTCCATGAGGAGCTTCGCGGCGTTCGGGTGCGGCGGCTTGTTCGCGAGCGCGATGCCCTGCACGTCCGTGATGATCGGGTTCGTCTGGCCCCAGGTGATCGGCTTGTTCTCTTCGTACTTGAGCTGAGCGAGACGATGCCCGTTCGAGGAGAGCGTTACGGCGAACTCTCCGGCCGCGAGCAGGTTTGCCATGTCGGTGTGGCCGCTGCGCAGCGACGGCTTGTTCGCAGCGATGCACTTGAGGACGTTCTGCGCCTCGGCGTCACCGAGGATCTTGCGCAGTGCCGAATAGACGACGACGTCGCCCTGCTCGACCGCGATCTTGCCGGACAGCGCCGGGTTACAGAGGTCTTTCCAGGTCTTGATCGTGACGCCGGCCGGCAGCTTCGTCGTGTTGATGCCAGGGATGTCGTTGTTCAGCCGCGCGGCGATGAAGGCGCCGCTGGCGTCCTTGACCTCGGCGGGGTAATCGCCGGCGGACGCGACGATGTACTTCTGCGTATAGCCCTGGTCGATGATGTAGCCGACCTCGAACAGGTTCGACTCCACCAGATCGAACAGGTCCTGCCCCGCCTTCTTCTCCGTCACGACTTTGGTCGTCAGTACCTCGCCAGAGGCCCGGGTGTGGACGACCTTCACGCCGGGGAACTTCTCCTCGAACTTCGGGAAGACCTTCTTGCCGTCGTCGGAGTTCATCGACGAGTAGATCTGGACTTCCTTCTCGGCCTTCGCGAGCTCGTAAAGTCGAGCCATGACCGTGTCCGGCGAGTCCGTCGTCGTCGGCTTGGCCGACGCGGTCGCCGTCACCGTCGGGCTCGCTTGCGTGCTCGGCGTCGTTCCACCGCAGGCCGCGACCATGAGTCCAAAGATCGCTAGGGCTACGACGAGCTTGCGCTCCACCCCGCACCTCCAGATGCCGCGCTCGCGCGGTCATCACTCATACGTACCAGGGCCCGCCCCGGTTCGCGGCAGAATGTTAATACCATTGGACCAAAGGCGAAGCGGGGCCCACACTTCTGTCGGATGAAGCTCCAGGCGCAGGACGTTGTCATCCATCACCGCCGCCAGCGCTACGGCGACATGCTCCTCGCCGTCGACGGCGCGACCTTCGACATCGCCGACGGCGAGTTCGTCTCGATCGTCGGGCCCTCGGGCTGCGGGAAGACGACCTTCCTGAACGCCGTCGACGGACTCCTGCCGATCACCTCCGGCACGCTCACGCTCAACGGACGGCAGATCGACCGTCCGGGCCACGACCGGGCGATGGTGTTCCAGCAGCCGAGCCTCCTACCGTGGCGAACGGTCATGGGCAATGTGATGTACGGCGTCGAGATCCTCGGCGTCGGGAAAGACGAGGCGAGAAGCCGGGCGGAACGATTCGTCGATCTGGTAGGTCTCCGCGGGTTCGAGGAGTCCTATCCACTGGAGCTGAGTGGCGGGATGCAGCAGCGCGTCAATCTCGCACGAGCCCTCGCCGTCGACCCCGAGGTACTGCTCCTCGACGAGCCATTCGCCGCGCTAGACGCGCAGACCCGCGAGACGATGCAGCACGAGCTCTTGGGCATCTGGAACCAGACGCGGAAGACGGCGGTCTTCATCACGCACGACATCGTCGAAGCTGTGTACCTCGCCGACCGCGTCATCGTGTTCACCGCGCGACCCGGCCGCGTGAAGGAGATCCTGAACGTCGACATCCCGCGCCCGCGCGACCTGCGGGTGAAGCGCGAGCCGCGTTTCGTCGAGATCGAGACGCGGATCTGGGAGAGCATTCGCGAGGAGGCGGTCGGCGACACGCTGGCCGCGACGGCATAGATGGCGGAGCGCACGGAGCAGACAAAGTACGACACGATCACTCGATATCCGACAGATGTGATCGCAGAACCGACGATGCCGACGCGCGTCCCGCACGACACGCCGCTCCGCACCACGCCGCTGCCGCCCCAGAACTGGTTCCAGAAGCACGAGGCGCTGCTCATCGGGACAGCCGCGGTCGTCCTCTTCTTCGCGGTCTGGCAGGCCGTGGGGTCCGCGCGGATCGTTTCGCGACTCTTCCTTCCAGCGCCGACGGACGTCATCGAGGCCTTCACCGAGCTGGTGAAGGACGGGGAGCTCGCCGAGGACCTCGGGTACTCGGGCGCGGAATTCGGTATCGGCTACGTGCTCGCGGCGGTCGTCGCGATCCCACTCGGCCTTCTCCTCGGCTGGTATCCGCGGTTCCGGTACGCGCTCGATCCGTTCGTGACGTTCCTGTACGCCACGCCGCGCATCGTCCTGCTGCCGCTCTTCATCATCTGGTTCGGGATCGGCATGGAGTCGAAGATCGCCGTGATCTTCCTCGGCGCATTCTTCGCGATCCTGATCAACACCACGGCGGGCGTTCGCAATCTAGATTCGCACCTCATCCGTGTCGCGCGGTCGCTGTGCGCGGGCGATTTCGTGATCTTCAAGACGATCGCCCTTCCGGGGTCCGTGCCGTTCATCTTGACGGGTCTGCGCCTGGGCATCGGCCACGCGCTCATCGGCGTCGTGGTCGGGGAGCTCGTGGCTGCCCAGCACGGCATCGGCCGGATGATGGCCATCGCAGGCGCGACATTTCAAAGCTCGAAGGTGTTCGCGGGCCTGTTCTTCATCGCCGCCGCCGGCATGCTGCTGACCTACGTGCTGCAGCGGCTCGAGCGTCACTTCGATGCATGGCGTCCACAGCGCTGAGGAGGCGGGGATGACCGCCGAGGCGAAGAGCGACGTCTACGACATCGCGCGCTTGGTGCTGTCGCGCATCGCACACCCAGTCGCGATCATCGGCGCCGCTCACGAAGGCGAGCGCTCCTGTGCGACGGGCACCACGATGTACGTGTCGCTGTCGCCGGCGATGGTCGCGGTCGCCGAGCATCACGGATCACGCACGACGCGGCTGATCCGTGAAAGCGGCGAGTTCAGCGTGTCCCTCCTGCACGACTCGCAGCAGGATCTCGCGGCGGCAGCGGGCAAGTCGGCGGCCGGGCCGGACAAGTTCGCGACCCTGCGCGTCCCGGTCGTCGAGCCGCCGGAGGGACTGCACGCCCCCGCGGTCGCCGGCAGCATCGCGATCCTCTGGTGCCGCGTCGCGCGATCGGTCGAGACCGGGGACCATCTGCTCTTCGTCGGCGAGGTCGTCGCACATCAGATCGACGCGCGCCGCGTGGACCCGCTCCTCCGCTACCGCCGTAGGTACATGCGCAGCGGTCATTGGACGAGCGAGGAGTCGCCGGAGGGCTACCCGACCTGAGCGCCGACCCGGGCGATCTCCGCACCCTGGTCGCGACCGCGGCGCGAGCGCTCGCCGTCGCCGGCCTCTTCGACATGCACGGCCACATCTCAGTGCGCGACGGCGACACCATCTACATCAACGACCGCGGGTCGAGCCGCATCGCGACCCGACCCGATCAGGTCGCCGCCGTGCGACTCGCGGACGGTCGGCCCATCGGCGATCGCGAGCCGCCGTCGGAAACACCGCTGCACCTCGCCATCTATCGCGCCCGCCGCGACGCCGGTAGCGTCGCGCATTTCCATCCTCGCGCGGCGACCGCGCTCACGGTCGCGGGTCGGCCGCTGATCGTCGCCTCCAACGCGGGCGCGTGGTTCGGCGGCACCGTCCCGGTGTACGACGATCCGGCGCTCGTGCGGAGCGAGGCGCTCGGCCAGGCACTCGCGCGCGATCTCGGCGCATCGCGCGCCGCGCTCCTTCGCGGCCATGGAGCGGTGGTGGTGGGCGAGGACATCCCGGACTGCGTCACCGCGGCCCTGTTCCTCGAAGAGAGCGCCGAGCGACTGATGCTCGCCGCTTCGGTCGGCGAGCCGCGCGAATACACCGCCGACGAGATCGCGCGCGTACGCGCGGGCCTCGTCCAGCGTTCGGTGAGCCTCAAGACCTGGAACGATGCCGTCGAGCGCGCGCGCATCGCCGGTCGTCTCGACGACCTGGATTGAGCGCCTGCACGCACAGAGTGGTCATACCATTCCGTTCGTGTTCACCCCAGTGCGCCAGGCGCGCGTGTCGGGCGAGATCGTCTCGCAGATCGAGCGCGCGATCTTCGCGACCGAGCTCTCGCCGGGCGACCGCCTGCAGTCGGAGCGGGAGCTCGCCGAGCAGTTCGGCGTCTCCCGCATCACGGTCCGCGACGCGCTGCGCATCCTCGAGGCGCGCGGCCTCATCCGCGTCAAGGTCGGCGCGACCGGCGGCGCGTTCGTCGAAGAAGCGAACACCGACCGTGTCGCTGAGTCCATCTCGACGCTGATCAAGCTCAAGCGCATGACGCTGTCGGAGCTCGCCGAGGCCCGCAAGGTCGTCGAAGCCGCGACCGCCGAGCTCGCCGCGCAGCGCGCGGACGCGGCGGCGGTCAGCCGACTCCAGCAGAACGTCGAGCGCGCGCGCCCGCTCCTCCGCGAGCCGATCACCCACGCGGATACGAGCATGGACTTCCACGTCGAGCTCGCGCGTGCTGCCGGCAACGAGGTGCTCTACGCGACCGTAGCGGCATACCGCGAGCTGCTGGTCCCCAGCATCCGCGACGTGCGCGACGAGAAGTCCGGGCGCGCGACGCAGCGCGCGCACGAGGAGCTCGTCGAGGCGGTGCGCCGGCGCGATAGCGAGGGAGCGCGCGAGATCATGCTCGTGCACCTGTCGGACTTCGAAAAGCGCCTGCGCCGGCGCCTCGCCGAGCGCGCCGAGCCACCGCAGGCTGACGCGCTGCCCGCGCCGCGGTTGGTGCGCACGCAGCGCCGCCGGGCGTGAGCGCGCCGCGCCGGATCGTCGTCGCGCTCTCGGGCGCGTCGGGCGCGATCTACGGGATACGCGCTCTCGAAGTCATCCGCCAGGACCGCTCGGTCGAGCTGCATGCGATCGTGTCGTCCGGCGCGAGAGCGACCATCTCATACGAGACCGACCGCAGCTACGACGACGTCGTCGGTCTCGCCGATGTCGTGCACGACGAGAAGAACCTCGCCGCATCGCTCGCGAGCGGCACGTTCCTGACCGCCGGGATGCTCGTCGCGCCCTGCAGCATGCGGACGATGTCCGCCATCGCGAACGCGCTCGACGACAACCTGATCGTCCGCGCCGCCGACGTGCATCTCAAGGAGCGCCGGAAGCTGGTGCTGATGGTGCGCGAGACGCCGCTCAACGCGAACCACCTTCGGCTGATGCACGAGCTCGCGCTGGCCGGCGCGGTGATCCTGCCGCCGGTCCCCGGGTTCTACCAGCGGCCGAGCACGCTCATGGACCTGGTGGACCACAGCGTCGGAAAGGCGCTGGACCAGCTCGACATCGCGCATTCGCTCTTCCGGCGCTGGACCGGACCGGAGCCGCAGCACTGATCGACGGGGCGCGCGCCGCGCAGACCGCCCGTGAGGACTTCAAGGCTTGGCTGCGCGGTCCGTCTTCCTATCTCGGGGCGGTTGCGAGGCACGAGCTGCCGGTGGGTGAGACGCTGCGCCTGCACGGTCATGTGATCGAGGCGGTTAAGGATGGCTTCCGCGTGGACGGTGAGCTCAGCGGTCCGCGCGAGGTCAAGGCCGGCCGCTACCGCCTGCGCCTCTCGCACCAGAACATGCCGGCGGTCGTCGTCCTCGACGCGGAGGCGCCGCGTGCCGACGTCGTCCCGGAGTGGTTTCCGTACGACCCCGGGTACCGGTTCGTCGTGCCGCTCGAACGCGACGCGGCGGACGTGAGCATCGCCTCGACCCGCGAGCGTGACCGCGCGGCGACGCGCGCGGGCTGGCTCGAATTCGACGTCGCGGGCACCCCCGGTCGCGTGATGGCGCTGCGGATGAACGAGCCGGGTGTCGCGGCTGACGCGCTGGACGTGTATTTCACCGACGCCACCAGCGGGCGAGAGTCGTACCGGATGCGCTACGTCGAGGTGTCTCGTTCGGTGGACGGTCGCTACGTTCTCGACTTCAATCGCGCGTACAACCCGGCCTGCGCGTACTCACCGCACTACAACTGCCCGATCCCGCCGCCCGAGAATCACCTCGCAGTCGCGATCCGCGCCGGCGAGCGGATACCGCGCCGCCGGCCCTAGCTTCGAGCCGTGACCGGGTCGGCCGCGCGCACCGCCTGCTTTCCGAAGCCGCCCTGGACCGCGATCTTGCCGTCGTCGTAGATCGCCTCGCCGCGGAGGAACGTATAGCGCGCCACGCCGCGGACCTCGCGCCCGGCATATGGCGTCCAACCGCACTTACTGAGCACGTCCTCGTCACGGATCGTCCGGCGCTGCGCGAGATCGACGAGCACAATGTCCGCATCCGCGCCCACGCGGATCGCGCCTTTGCGTGGATAGAGGCCGAAGAGCTTCGCGGGTCGTGTCGCGGTCGCATCGGCGACCCGCTCCAGGCTCAGCTTGCCGTCATTCACGTCGGTCAGCAGGAGCGACAGGTAGAACTGCTCCGACGGCGTGCCGGTGTGCGCCTTCCACCCGTCCTTCCAGCCCGGTTCCTTCTCTTCGCGCAGGTGCGGCGCGTGGTCAGTGGCCATGATGTCGACCGTGCCATCGCGGAAGCCCGCGTACACCGCCTCGGAGTGATGCGGCGCGACGTAGTACGACAGCGCGTACGAGCCGAGGCGTTGGATGTTCTTCCAGTCATTGCCGAGCCAGAAGCACCACGGGTTCACTTCCGCGGAGACCATCCGGCCCGCGGCCTTCGCGGCGCGCAGCATCTCGACGACGCGCTTGGTCTGCGTGTGCAGCAGGTGCAGGTGCACGCCGGTCGCCTCCTGCAGTCGCAGGAGCAGCGCGACCGCCGTGTCCCAGATCACGCCGTCGTCGTGCGCGTACGCGTTCGCGTACGCGGCGTAGTCGCGCAGGCCGCGATCCCAGTACTCGTGCTCGATCGCGTCCATCAGCGACTGGTCGTGCGGATGGATCATCAGCGGAAGGCCGGTGGCCCTGACGGCCTTCATGCGCTTGTACAGCTCGCCGTGCTCGTGGAGGCCGATGCCGGGCATGTGCGGGTACGAGCGACCAGTGTCGACGACCATGAAGATCTTGAACGCGAGGATCCCGCGTTCCGCCAACTTCGGGATCTCGTCGAGCTGCACGCCCGACGCGTTGACGTTGTAGTCGATCATCGCGCGCTGCCGGTACAGCGCGAGCATCTCGTCGAGGTTCGCGGCCGTGGTCGGCGGCGGGTTCACGTTCGGCATCGCGACCGACGTCGTGACGCCGCCCTCGGCGCACTGGCGGCCGATCGCGGCGAGGTCCTCCTTGTGGCTGAAGCCGGGCTCGCGGTGGTGCGAGTGCATGTCGATGAGGCCCGGCAGCGCGACGAGGCCGTCCGCCTTGATCTCGCGTTTGCCCTTCGGCGCGGCGCCGGCATCGGTCACGACCGCGATGCGCTCGCCGTCGATCGCGATGTCGGCCGGACGCGTTCCTTCCTCGAGGACCACCTTCGCCCCGCGGATGACGATGTCGTGCGTCATGCTGGCATCTTCTCCACGGCCGCCGGTCCGCTGACCCGGTAGACGGTCTCCTCCTGCGCGTACTGCTCGCGCACCTCGACCGCGCCCTCCTGCAGGACGAGGCGCCTCAGCCAGTCGACCATCATCGGGATCACCACGCTCGCGTACTGCTTGTATGCCGCGTAGTGCGTCGTCTCGCTTTGCAGCACGAGCTTCTTCGGCGTGCCCGCCGCGTCGTACAGCCGCCGCGCGTGATCCGTGGGCGTGACCGCGTCGTTCTCCACGCCGATGACCATCAGCCCGCGGACGCGGCTTGCGACATCGATCGGTCGGTACTCGAGGAGCCCGTGCGCGGCTGCGAGCGGCACCGCCGTCGGGATGCGCCCGTCGACGTCGGCCTTGACGGCGCTCGCGCGACGCTCGGGCGTCTCGACCATGATCCCTTCGCGCGGATGCACGGTGACGCCGGTCCCCGTCCGCGCACGCTGGCGCCGATCGGCCTCGACCGCTCCGAGGAACGCGACCCACTCGTGTTCCGGCCGCATGCGGTGCAGCCAGTCGCGGCCGTCCGCGACGGGGACCTGGCTGATCGTCGCGCGGATCTGGGGCTCGGCCGCGGCCGCCAGCACCGCGTTGCCGCCACCGGTACCACCGCTGCCGAAGATCGCCGCGCGGTCGGCGTCCGTGTCCGGAAGTCCGCGCATGTAGGCGATCGCGTTGTGCCAGTCCTCGACCTGCCAGGCGGGCGAGAGCGTCCCGCGATCGCCTTCGCTCTCGCCGAAGCCGCGGTAATCGAAGATGAGCACCGCGAAGCCCGCGTCCGTGAACGCCTGGTGATACGGCGCGTACAGCTTGGCGTCGGCGAGACCGAGCCAGCCCGGGCCCTGCACGACGAATGGAAGCTGATCGGTGGGGACATCGGGTCGATGCAGGAAGCCACGAAGCCGCGCGCCTCCGCTGTAGAAGTCGACGGTCTCTGTCTTCACTCTCACATAATGCCCCGACCGTGCCGACCGTCGCTCGACCCTTCATCGCCGTCCTCGCGATCGCCGCCGCCATCACGACGACCAAGGGCACGGTGGAGATCGCGTACCCGCCGTATCTCGCGGGCTATGGGTACACGCTCTCGCTCATCGGGTTCCTCACCGCGCTCATCGCGGTGCTGCAGCTCATCTCGCGCCTGCCGGTAGGCGTCGCGTATCACGCCGACCGTGTGAAGTGGCAGTTCGCGCTCGCCTGTGTCGCGTTCGCGGTGTCGACCAGCGGCTTCGCCTTCGCGGCGGGGCAGCCGCTCGTCGTCGGCGCGCTCAGCGTGCTCCACGGCTTCGCGTTCGGAAGCCTCGGGACGCTCGGTCTCGCCCTGGCGATCGACGTGAGCGGCGGTCGGCGCGCGGGCGTCTCGATGGCGTGGTACACGGCGGCGAACTCCACCGGCTATGCCACGGGCGCGCTCGTCGGCGGATCGCTTGCGGACTCCATCGGGATCCCGGCGACGCTCGGCCTCATCGGGCTCCTGCCGCTCGCGGCCGCGCTCGCGGTCCTCACCCTGCCACCGGTGGAAGCGGCGCCGTATCCATCGGATCGGGGGAGCGGCATCCGCGGTCTTCTCGCCGCCGGACTCCGACTCGACAGCCGGGTCTGGCTCGCGTTCGTGATCGTCCTGTACCTCAACGTGCTGATGGACAGCGTTGACACGTTCTTCCCGGTGTTCGCGCCGACCATCGGGATCTCGCTCGCGACGGTCGGACTCCTTCGCGCGATCAAGAGCGGCTCGGCGATCTTCATCCGCTCGACTGGCGTCGTGCTCCTTCGAGCGGTCGATTACCACCGCGTGACCCTCATCGCCGTCGTCGCGGCCGCGGCGGCGGCGTTCGCTCTTCCGCTCTCGAGCTCTCTCGCGATCCTCGTGCCGATCTTCGTGATCTCCGGTCTCGCGCGTGGGGTACTCCGCGCGACAAGTGCCGCGACCGTCGCGGAGCTTCGCAATGAAGGGCGCGACGTCGGGCTCGCGTCGGGCATCTACAACTCCGGGCTCGACATCGGAACGATCGTCGGGCCGGCGCTCGGTGGACTGATCGCGAGCGCGTTCGGGATCGCGGCGATGTTCCAGATCATCGCCGTGCTGAGCCTGCTCGCTTGGCTCGCGGTCGCGCTGTCGAGTCCGACCACACGCGCGGCCGCCGGGCTAGCGAAACGTCATACCATTGGACCAACGGCGTAGCGCGACCTTCATCACACCCGGAGGAGATCGAGTTGGGCGAGGACGGCCGCACCTTTCTGCGTGGCATCGGCTCGGAGACGTACGGGCTCGATGAGTTCCGGAGGAAGCAGCGCAGCGTTCCGCGCGTCCGCCGCGCCGGCACGGTCACCGACGACGCGAGTGTTGGCCACTCGGGCGATTCCGACGCGAAGCAGTCGCGCACCTGGTGGATGCTCGGACCAGGCGACGAGCCGTTCCTCACGCAGACGCTACAGGTCCACTTCGTGGAGCTGCTGCCGGGCGGGACGAATCACGGCCACGGCCATCAGAACGAGGCGCACTTCTACATCCTCGAAGGCAAGGGCTACGAGATCCACGACGGCAAGCGCTACGAGTGGGAGAAGGACGACCTCGTCATCGTCCACACCGACAGCAAGCACAAGCACCACAACCGCTCCACGACCGAGCGCGCGCTCGCGCTGGTCATGAAGGCAAAGACGTCATGGATGGTCCTCGGCCTCATCCAGCAGGGTCGATCCGCGGCGTTCGCGAACGACGCAGGTTTCGGTCCGCGGGAGGAATGGTCGCAGCTCTGGAGTCCCGGTTGGGAATCCAAGAAGAAGGTCATCAAGCCATCCGACACGAAGTGGGAGACCACGCGCGACGGCCGGGTGCGCAGGATCCTCGACCAGGAGCGCACCGACGCACGCACGCACAGCCTCGACCTCTATCAGCAGGAGATCCCGGCCGGCGGTCGCTCAGGGAAGCACTGGCACATGGCCGACGAGGCCGTCTACGTGATCTCGGGCAGCGGCTACAGCCTGCAATGGGACGTCGAGGCCGAGATCGATGACCGTTACTACGCACGCATCGCGAAGGAGCCGACGCGCTGGGAATTCTCGGCCGGTGATCTGCTCTACGTTCCGCAGAACACCGTTCACCAGCAGTGGAGCACCGGCACTGAGCCTCTCGTCGTGCTGTCAGCGCAGAACCGACTCTTCAAGCTGCTGGGCTACGACAGCGTGAAGTATCTCGAGGACGCTCCGGAGTGGGCGGGGATGGAGCGCGCGGCCGTCACGGCGGGCACATGAGGTAGCCGCAGCCGTCACCGCGGGCGACTGACTCTTGTCGCGCCATACCATCGGGCGGTGAGCGACTTCTACAGCGCCTGGCTGCGCGAGAGCGCGCAGCTCGAGGCGAGGGTGGGGCGTGGTCCGGTCGTCGCGCGCGGTCGCGATCTCCAGTGGATCGCAACGCCGCAGGATGCGCGCGCCGCGATGCTGATCGGCGACGCGGCGGGTTTCCCAACGCAGGGGACCGCGCTCGTCAAAGCCGAGATCCCCACCGGCTCGCGCACCGGGCGTCACGTGCATGGTGAAGAGGCGATCCACATCATCGCCGGCACGGGCTTCAGCATCATCGCCGGCGTGCGCTACGACTGGAGGGCGGGCACGACCCTCCACATCCCGTATCGCGCCGAGCACCAGCACGTGAATACCGGAAGCTCGACCGCGGTCTACGTGTCGGCGCTGACTCCCGAGCTCGATTTCGCCGTCAAGCTCGGGCGGCTCGAGCAGCTCGAAGAGAAGGGGCAGGGTTACACCGAGCTCGCGCGGCGATATCCCGCGGAGTCTTCCCAGTTCGCTGCCGACGGTCGACGTATCGCGCTACACATCGAGGACGCGCTGGACGAGAAGGCGCGGCGCCTCGCGGGTCATGCGCATCCGACGAAGAAGGACAAGGGCGCGCACCGGCATGCCGGGATCTGGATCCTGATGGGCGGCAGCGAGAGCCCGAGCGAGGAGACGAACGGATTTCGCGCGAAGGCCGCCGCGATGACGAACATCTTCGAGGAGACGCCGCATTCGAGCAGCCACAAGCACGCGCACACCGAGGCGATGTTGTACGTCCTCGAGGGTCGCGGCTATTCGCTGATCGACGGCGAGCGCTATGACTGGGAAGAGGGCGACGCCGTCCACGTGCCGCCGCGCATGACGGTGCATGAGCATTTCAACGACTCCGACGCGCGCACACGAACGCTGCGGGTCGAGTTCGGCATCCGCTACTTCTACGAAGCGCTGTGGAGCGGCTACGAGAAGGTGCAGGACAAGCTCGAGGCCTCGGCGCGATGACGGAGACGGCGGCCTTCCGCGTCATTCACGCGCGCGTGCGCCAGCAACGCCATCCCGTGGTCCGCTGGTATCGCCGCAACGAGCGCGCCGTCCTCAGCGCGGCCGGCATCGTCTCGTTCTTCGTCGCGTGGCAGATCGGTGCCGATGCCGGCCTGATCGACCCCTTCTTTTTCAGCTCGCCCCTCGCGATCATCACGGCTGGCGTGGTCGAGGTGCAGAAGCCGCGCTTCTGGGAAGACGTGAAGATCAG
>WNGF01003362.1_pt1 | contig 21849 bp, 16 predicted proteins | sample 5400641 | NCBI WGS metagenome assembly WNGF01 (sample SAMN13153371, study PRJNA577476) | soil metagenome | isolation source: 80 cm soil or saprolite under grassland replicate 2 | place: USA:California | collected 2016-06-15 | reverse complement strand
TTGGCATCGAACTGGACCAGGCGTCGCTGCCAACCTGAGCGGCCTTGGGCGAGTGCTGCCTATGAGCACGAGAACCAAGTACTTCGGGACATGTCGTACATTGGTTGAGTTGCAGATCGCGCGTTGCAATGTGGCATGGCGGTGCGTGAGGATGCTGCATGCGGACGAGATTTGGAGTGTTCTGCACCGATACATGAAGCCCGGCGTGTGGACAAGCGTCCCTGAGATTTACGCCCTTGTTAATGGCACGTCGACCTCGATGAGCACGATCTCGGACCCGCAGCACCCGGTCACAGTGACCTCAGGTGGAGGCGCAACGTTCGGAATGTACTACAGCGGATGAAACACACCGGCGCAATCGAGTGGGATGGCGCCGGCCGTTACCGCTTGCCCTAGCGCTAGGCGACGACTGCGAGCACATACACAGAGCCCGATCGGACCGTTACCAGCACCTTGCGTGCGCAATGGCTGCAACCGCGGTTGCACGGCGCTGGCTACGTCAATCGACGGTACGGCTCAGCGTCACGCCCTCGCTTCTACGAACTTGGTCATAAACATCAAATCCGTGAAAACGGGCCTACGAAACACGTGGTAAAAGTTTTCTCGCGGGCACATCGCAGGTCTTAGAGTGCCCTGTACATGTCTTCGCCATCTCGGATGCTGCTGCGGTGTGTTCGGAGATAGGGCCACGCCGAACGGCTAGCCGAGCAGGTCAGTCGTCCGCATGGTTCGGCGAATCCCTTATCCACGCCGACCCGCAGCTTCGGGCCCAGATCTGTCTCATGCGGCGAGCGTGGACCATCGACCTGCTGTCGGGTGATGTCGCGGCTCGCACAGCACGCACACGCCCGCCGCACGGAGTGCCGGTGTCGCTCGGTGGTGAGGCGCACTCTCGTGCTACTAACGCTTCTTTGCTCCAGGAGTGCGAACGGGTTTCGTTCTGAGCGGGGTGACGGCTCGATGCGCATGTGTTCGCCCGCATGAGCGCGCCGGCTCGCACTGCCGTCGCAAGGAGGTGGTCGACGAGCTACCGCATCGTTTTGTCCATCTTCTGGAGCAGCCTGCGTCATGCCATCGGCTACAAAGGGCGGTATGACCTTGCACGGGCAATACGTACCCAGCCCTCGGCAGTGGGTGCGCGACCAGGTGGCGGCATACGAGCAATCGGGCGGCCGCGAGGCGAACACGCTGCGCGATACGGGGCTGCCGATCATCGTCGTCACGATGCGCGGCAACAAAACTGGCCACGTGCGCAAGATTGCGCTGATGCGCGTCGAGCACGACGGTGAGTACGCGCTCGTCGCGTCCAAGGGTGGCGCCCCGACCCATCCCGTCTGGTACTACAACCTGATCGCCAACCCCGACGAAGTCACGATTCAGGACGGCGCCGAGCCATTCGCGGCCCAGATGCGCCAGGTGACGGGCGATGAGCGCCGCGTATGGTGGGAGCGGGCCATCGCTGCCTATCCGCCGTATGCCGATTACCAGCGGAAGGCCGAGCGCGAGATCCCAGTGTTTGTGGCCAAACGCACTACAGCGTGACGAGCTTCAGCCGGTGGCCTGGACCAGCTTGGTCAGCCGCGTCGGCGCGTTGAGACGATAGCTCTCGAAGACCCACTCGCGCACCTCGTCCCAATCCAGCGGACCGCTGGCATCCACCTGGATCCAGCCGTGCTTGCCGACGTAGGCGGCGGCGGTCACCCGCGCATCGGTGTTGACGAGTGCCTGCTGGTGCGCCTTGTCCACTTTCATCCCAAGCGAGAACGACTCCGCGTCGGGTGGTCCGCACGACGCAAACATCTTCAGCTTCGGGCCCACGCGGAAGGTCGGATGTCCCCACTCCTCAACGAACACTTCAGTGGTCTCGGGCAGGCTCAAGCACATCGCGCGGAACCGTTCGTAGGCGTCCTTCGTGGTAGCCACTGCGTGTCATCGTACTCTCGCTCGGTTTCCAGTGCGTGGCCATGTGCGGTCAGGACGAACTACTTCTGCACTGGGCTAAGGACATTGCCGAGCAGTTTGGTGTTTGACGGACCAGCAATCGCCGACATCGCCGAAGGACACCAAGGCGTCAATCGGCGCCACCAGTCAGGCAGCAAGGTGCAGGATGACGACACGTCCTCCGATACCCTCGGAGCCAGGCTGCCTGATGGCTACTTGCGTGCGGGCTCGCCGCTGCGCTGGTCTTCGCGGGCGCTGACCCATTTGGCGTGCTCTTGCGAGACGAGCGATTCGACGCGCTCGGCGAGCAAGGGCAGCAGGTCGCCATCGCCGCTGTACGGATAGGCATGGCCCAGGTACAGATATTTCTCGTGCTTTAACGCCTCGGCCGTGGCGCGATACGTCACCCACAGTTGCTGGTGCTGGTTGAGCTGCTGAATGGCTTCGACCAGGACCACGATCACGCCCAAGGTGCCTGGGATCCAGACCGGCATTGAGAGGCCGGCGGCGAGGGGGGTCAGCGCGCCCGCCAGAATCACTGTGACCTTCAGGCGCTTGAACCAGCGCTGATTGGCGGTGCTCTTACTGTCGTACCACTGGATCTGCTCGTCCAGGCGACGTAGAGTGGGGTGCTGGTGCAGGTTGGCGGTGGTCGTTTCCAAGACCATTCCGAGACGCTAGGCTAGCGACTTCTGGGGGATACCACAACGGATGGCCCGCATCGCCATCAGCTACCGTCGGATCGACTCGGGCGGCTACGCCGGACGGCTCTACGACAGCCTCAGCGCGCACTTCAGCGCACACGAGATATTCATGGATATCAGCGCGCTCGAACCCGGCGTCGATTTCGTCGAGGCCATCGAGCGTGCGGTCGGCTCGTGCGACGTGCTGCTGGCACTGATCGGACCCCAGTGGGCGACCGCCAGGGACGAGCAAGGGCGACGGCTGGACAACCCCGAAGACTTCGTCCGGTTGGAACTGGCCACCGCGCTGAAGCGGGGCATCCGCGTGATCCCGGTGCTGATCCAGGGTGCTTTGATGCCACATTCCGACCAACTGCCGCCGGAGCTCCGTGCCTTGACTCGCCGACAGGCGTGCGAACTCAGTGACGCGCGCTGGCGCTACGACGTGGGGCAGTTGATCGCTACCCTGGAGCGGGCGCTCAATGTGCCCTCGGGGTCCGCTTCCGTTGAGACAAGCCATCCGACAGATCCTGTGCTGCCATCGGCTGTATCGGCTCCACCAAGTGGCGTGCCAGGCGGTGTGGGTCTAGTGGTACCAGCGGCCTGGCTCGCGGGCGCTTACCTCAGCGAGCTGCTGTACGAGCCGCCCTGGCGGCTGGCGTTTGGCGACGCCTGGGGGCCGTCGTGGGTCTGGGCGGCGACGGGAGCACTGGGCGCACTGGCGACGGTGCTCGCCATGCGCCCGGCGGCTGCGCTGTCCTGGTCGCGTATCGTCCCATTGGTTACGATCGCCGCCGCGGCCTGTGCGCTGATCGAATGGATGTGCTTAGGGGCGCGCTTCCAACTCGGCCTGCTCGACGCGGATAACGTCAACGTGCTGACATTGCTCGGCGCGGTGGTTGGCGCGCTGGTCACCGGCGCCCTGACCGGACTGATCGCCGATAACGTCGCCGTCCAGACCGGGCTGGGTCGCGCGTCGCAATCGACAGTTGCGAGCGGCTTGATCGCCTCGCTAAGCGTAGCCACGGGCGTGGCTGTGCGCTGGGGCGTAGCCTTCGAGGAGTTGCGCGTGCCCGCCCTTCTTATCGCCGTGGCTCTGTTAGCATGGCTGTTTATCCGCGAGCGGCAGCAGCTATTTTCGCGCGTGGGACGTCCCGTTGATTCGGCTCGTTCTGAGGGGCCAATGTGAATCGCGCGGCGCAATCGAGCGCGGCTTCGTAGGTCCAATCGTCGCGGTCGTGCGCGGTCAATACGTGCGGCGACACGCCGTCGGGGAACACGATCGCGCGGGCGCGCCGCACATCGACAGTAGAGGGAAGGTTCAGAGAAGCCCAGCGCGCTTGTAACTCAGCCGACCTGACGGGCGGCACCAGCAGTACCAGCTTGTGCAGGCAGCCCAGTTCTTTCAGCTTGGCGAACTCCCAGGCCACGCCTTCTGTTCGACCGAGCACCAGCACCACCAGCCTGGCTTGCGTGACGATGCGCTCGACAGCGGGTTGCCATGCATCGCCCGATAGCCATTCGCGGGCCGCGCCAAGCGGCCCAACCTTTTCACCGGGGCGGCCAACGGCAATCACCGCGGCAACGCGCCACAGGTGGTCGACCACGACCTCTTCGAAGCTCACGCGCAGCACGCTCTCCAGCCACCAGCGACCATTGGCGGCTCGAGCGCGCATCTTGAGCCGGTCATCGGCAAAGGAGCGCAGGTACACGATCACGGCGTCGTTCCCCTTGCGGCGGGCCAGGTCGGTCGCCCGCAGCATCGCATGGCGACGTGCCTGGCGATACAGGAAGCTGGCAATCAGCAGCGGGGGCAGCAGCGCACCGAACAGCGCACCGGTTTCACGTTCGGGATTGGCGTCAGGCGCTGAGGATGTCCATATCAGGCCGGTCAGCTTGCGGCCGAGGTCGCTGCCAAACGCTTGGCCAAAACTTGCCTCGTTGCTGCCGGCCTCTCGTTGTGCTCGTCTGGAGCTGTCACTGATGGCGCTCAGCGGGAGGAGAAGTATGGTCAGCACGAGCAGCGCCAGGAATCCGTAGAGACCAAAGCTCAACCTGTTACCAAACGCTGGACGGCCGCCACCCGCGGAAGCGCCGGATCGGAACGGGTCAATCTCCGTGTCTTGGGCAAGCGCGATGGCTCGCTCGCTGCGACGAGAGACTCGTGCCAGTCCGGCCAGCACGAGGAAGACGAGCGGGATACCCGTCACGAGCTTGAACAGGCCGTTGTACCAGTCGAAGGTCTGCACGTAGATGCCGAGGTATGGCAGCGACAATGCGAGCACCGTCCAGGCTGCCCGTCGGCTGCCGCGCTGCAGGGCACCCGCCAATCGAAAGCCTGACCAGACGGTGACCGCACACGCGGCGACCACCACCAGCGGGTTCGTAGAACCGACGGCCGCCTCGCTGAAGCCGTCGATAAAGGCGGCCACCTGAACAGCCACATTCAGCGAGGCGATTTTGATCGCTAGCGCTCCTCGCCCGAGCGTTCGGCGCAGCCAGACAACATCGCTCAGATCGGTGTTCATGTGTGTTCAAAAGAACGTAATGCCACTTGCAAATTCGCGGGTGTGAAACGGTCTGCGCTTGCGGCGGGTAGTTGACAGGTTGTGCCGACGACGGTAGGCGCCGGCGTAGACGAGGGCGTCGTGGTGTGGCGTAGAGTCTACGGGGATGAGGGATGCTCCGACCGGCCCAGCGGGAGCGCCCGGCGAGATCGACTACACGGTGACAGTCGCAAGGGCGTTGCGCCGGGCGTTGCCGTAGCCCTGTTCGTGAGACGGTCGCGCCGGCCGTGGCCACGACGGGCGGCGGGCGCGACATGCTGATGGCGCGCGACGAACGGGAGTCGATATTGCCTATTGATTGCCAAGCAGATGTCCGAGTTCAGCCGCGGTGCTCGCGCTGGCAACTTCGATGATCGGCATGCACAGGATAGAAGGAGGTGGCGCAGGGAAACCCGTTTGGTCCGCGAGCGGACGCAATGTTCCGAACTGCGGTTGATTCATGTTCAGGCTCTCGATGGGCTGGGTTACTGGGTTGCCGGTGCCGATTACCGCGAAGTGAGTTCCACTGATGGCGTACGGGTGGCCTGGGGCATCGAGTGGCGGAAGTCGGATCAGGCCGAGCGCATCGGCTGGCGGCACGGCCACCGCGTGCGGAGGACCTCCGGGGCTTTCGCAGGTCAAAAGCAGCGGTCCCCACCACAGGCTGCCGAGCGTCCCGTCGCCTGGCTCGAGGCGCAGGCCAATCCGGAAGCTCACGGTCAGTGAGTCGCCTGTCCGCACGCGCTCCACGGGGCGCAGGTATCCGTTGTCGACGACGTGGTTTATGGGTGCGCTGTTCAGCAGCACCCGCTCGACTGCGGACCACGCCGGGCAGCGCACCTGCAGCCGCACGCCATGGGCCGGAGCCTCGACGACACGCAGAACCCACTCACCTCGGCTGGGATAGCTGGTCTGCTGCGCGATGCGCACACGGCCGTGCGACAGTTGCATCTCCACAGTGGAGGGTTCGATGAAGTTCACCCGCACCTCGTCTTCGGTCGAGGTGTAGAGGTAGCGCATAAGGCGGGCATAGCCGAGCAGGCCGTGAAACGAACAGCACCACCACGCTTCGCAGCCCTCGCCGGTGTACCCGAGCCGATCCGCGCGGAAGTGGCGGTGGCAGAAGCCGCCATTCGCGGCCTGGTTGCCGTACAGCGCGTTGCGCCAGACGCGCTCTGCCAAGTCAAAGTAATGTGCCGCGTGCGTCAGGTGGCCAAGCCGGACATTCAGGTGCAGCCAGTCGGCGATCGAGCAGCCCTCGCTGCGCTCTGACCAGGGGAAAAACTCCGGCGGCGCACCATCCACGAAGATCATCTTCGTGGCTATCTCGGCCGAAACCTCTTGCACCGGATGCAGGAACACGTTCTGACTGGTGGCCTCATACAAGTCCAGCAGGCCGAGGAGCGTCAGCAGCAAACCGTGACTGTGCTGATTCGAGATTGGGCGGTCCGCCGAATGCTCGAGCCAGAGCATCCCCATAGCGTGCGCGGTCGCCAGGTGCGACACCTGTCCGGTGGTGCGGTACAGCCCTACCAGGCCCTCGATGCCTTGCGTGTAATACGAAAAGTCCTGGTGCGCGCGCGTCTCCGTCGCCGACCAGAATGGCGTGCTGCGAGCGTAGTAGTCGCCCAGGCGACGCGCACAGGCCAGGATCTCATCCGAGGGGAAAACCGCGTGATAGTCGATCAGTCCGGCCAGAAGGCGACCTTGACCCCAGATCACTGGAAAGTCGACCGCGTCTAGCGCCTGGTCGCTTCCCACGAGACCTGTTGGTCGCTGAAAATGGGGTATGGCCTGTGCGACTCGATGCAGGCGCGCGTACTGCTCACCGGTGTATGCGGCGCAAGCCGCGAGGGCACCGATATAGCGCCCAGATAGGTCGCCTGCGAACTCTTCGAATTGGCGATGATAGTCCGGTGTCGGCGCTACGTCCTGGAGTACGAAAGTCTCGTCGAACACGTCGTCGTTGGCCACCCGAGCAACGGCATGCCGCAGGCGGCGATCGAGTTGTCCCTCGAGCTTGATGTGTCGTGCATCGGCAAGCGTCTGGTGCATCTTTGCTGGCGGTCGGCTGCTCGCGCCCGGAACACTACCAGGGTGGCCGATGATCGTCAGTCCTGAGGGCGCCAGCATCCCATCGCCTGCGGTTTCGAAGATCGTAACCTGGCGCCGGCCAGGGCTCGGCGGCGTGCTGGTCGTCGCCGCGGGTTGCCTGCTGCTGGTTCTGGCTGCCGATCGGATCGTCCGTGGCGTCGCCGCGATCCTACGGCCAGTGGAGGCGATGTATGGCGAGGCAATCATCTACGACCAGGCGGCGCGGCTTGTTCGTGCCGAGGCGCTGTACCAGGCGTTAGATCGCTCCCCATTTACGGTGACGGCGTATACACCGCTGTATTACACGCTCGTGGCAGGGCTGCAGGCGCTCGCCGGGCCTGGCTTCGGTCCAGGTCGCGTTCTGTCATTCGGGGCGGGGCTTGTTGCGGCGATCCTGGTCGGACGGCTCGCCGCTCGACGAGTTAACGACTGGCGCGCCGGTCTCTTCGCAGGCGTTCTTTTCCTGGGCCTGGGATTTCCTGGCGACTTCCCATGGTTTGCCTTCTACAAGGAAGACATGCTTGGCGTGGCGCTCTCGCTGGGCGTGATCGCCATGCTCGACGGTGGCTCGGATCTACGTCGCGCCGCCGGCGCCGGCGTATGGGCCGGGTTGGCCTTCCTGACCAAGCAGACATTCGTCGCGGCCAGCATTGCTGGCTTCTGGTGGCTGTGGTGCCGCAACAGAGGGAGCGCCGTGGTCTTCGCCGCGGCAATCCTGATCGTTGGCGTCGGTCCGTGTGTCGTTGCAGCGTTGTCCGATCATGCATTCCTCGACAACACCGTCCGAGCCAATCTGAACCCCTACCGCACGGACATTCTGATCTCCAATCTCACGGTTCTCGGGTGCTATCAGGGAGTGGCATTGGCACTGGCGATACTGCCCGCGCTAAGCGGTGCGCATCAGATGCGTAGGTGGCCGCGGGATCCACTCGTGGTGTTCTGGATTGCTTCGCTGGTGGCCCTGCCGCTCGGGCTGGCGAAGGTCGGCTCCAACTGGAACTACTGGATCGAGGCGGCTGCCGCGACGGCGGTGCTCGCCACCCGCGGCGTGTGGTTGCTCGTACTACACGCCGGACTGCCGCGGCTCGGCCGCATCGCCGCATCGGTTGCGCTGCTGGCTGTCCTGCCGTCGCCGTTTTGGCTACCCGCACCTGCCGCCGACCTCGGGACCGTGCTGCATGGCACGTTGCACCCGGACGAACGCCAGGCGACACAGTTCGCCGCGGTGCTCGCGCGCGTGCGCGCCGAGCCGCGCCTGGTGCTGGCCGAGCCACTCGATATCGTGACCCTCGCCGGACGCGAGATCCTACTGGAGCCGTATGTCTTTTCCATCCTCGACCACGAGGGCCAGTGGAACGCCATGCCCGTTGTCCGCCAGATTTGTACGGGCCAGATCGGGTTGCTGGTTCTCGATCATCCATTGGAAGGTCCAGACTGGGAGACACACGGCTACAATCACTGGCCGGTAGCAGTGCTCGCCGCGCTGCGCGCGACCATGCAACTCGAGCGAAGGCAGGCTTCGCTCTTCCTTTACGTACCGATGAGCAGCCCTGGAGCCCCGCTGCAGAACGATGTTCCGCCAGAGGCGTGCCGCGGCGTCACCTGACTGGTGATCCCAACTCGCGCTCGAGTCCCTTCCGCTGAGCTTGGGTTTGCCCGGGATTCGGCCTATGATCCGGCTGCCCTGCTGGAAACGGCACTGGGTGTGTAATGGTTGATCGACCACACGCGGATAGTGGCGAAGAGTCATCCGCGATTCACACGCAGCGGTCGGGTTGGATGCGCGGCCATGTGCTTGTCCGCGGCACCAATGTTCTTGTTGGTGTGCGCTCCGTCTCGCTGGGCGGGGTGGTCGGGCCAGATCGACCTGAGCGCGATGCAGATGCGATGTCCCCGCCGCCACGAGATGACGCTGTCGAGGCCGGTCGGTTTGCCGTCGCCCTGGCTCACGTGCTTGCCGAGTCGGGTACTACACCGCGACGACTCGACGTCGAATTGGTCGAGCGTGCCTCTGCCGCGAGGGCTCTGCCGGCAGCGCTGGAATTGCGGATATTCGGCGACGTCCCCGGCGTCGATGAGGCGGGTCTGGCCGCGAAAGCCGCCGAGGTGCTCGCCAATGCGGCGGCGCATCGGTTCGCACGGCTCGACGCGCGCATGAACGTCGTCGCCAGTCTGTTGCCTGTCGCGGGTGCGGGTGTTGATCGGGCGGTGCCGAAGGAACCACCTTCGTCCGCGGTGGTGGAAAGCCGAGGTCGCGCACCACACTCTCCTCCGGCGCTGAGTGTTCCGCAGCGGCCGCCGGTGCTGCCCGACGGCGTTCCCGTGCCACCGCTGCAACGAGCACGTGGCCTGTTCAAGCCGCTGCTCATCGCGGGCCTGGTTGGCGTGATTGTCATTGGCGTGGTGGGTCTGATCGTGCCGAGGGAATCGCCGGGCGTTGCGGGCGTGCAGGTGGTGCCCAGGCGGGGCGAGGCGACGCTTACGGCGACTGTCCAGCCGGCACCCGCCGCCACCAGGGCAGCCACGTCCGCGCCGACGGCGAGCGCCACCAGGGCAGCAGCCACGTCCACTCCGACTTCGAGCGCCACCAGCGCACCGTTGGCCATGCCGGCAGCCGCGCCAACGGCAGCCGCCACGCAGCCTATTGCCAGTGTGCTGCCGACCGTTGCTGCCACGAGTTCGCCTACGGAACTGCCACTGCCGGTTGGCTCGACCGTGCCCGTGGCGGCCAGCGCGTCGCCCACGGTGCGCGAGGCGGGCGCGCCACGACCGCCGACGCTCGACTTCATCGCGGGCCAGACCTCGTTGCCACGCTGGCCCAACGACACCGCGTCTACGGCATGGTTCGCGCAAGATGGCTACCACCTCTCAGTCAACCGAACGGGCCAATTTGTGGCAATAAGTGTTGTTCCTGAGGCACTTGGCAATGTCCGTGTGACGGCCACGTTTCGCAAGACTGGCGGGCCAACCGGTGGCGGCTACGGAATCATCGTGCGCGATCAGGGCCCGGGCCCGCGCGATGGGCTCAATCAGCGTGGCAGCTACTACGTCCTGGAGGTCGGCGACCGCGGTGAAGTCGGCATGTGGCGGCGGGATCAGGGCACATGGGTCGACCTCGTGCCCTGGACACCGACGGGCGCTGTTCGCCCGGGACTGGGCGAGAATACGGTGATGGTCGAGGCTCTGGGTGAGCGGCTCAGCCTGTCGGTCAACGGGACGATGGTCGCCAGCACCGCTGACAACACATTGGGCTCGGGAAGCATCGGGATCTTTCTCGGCGGTGACGAGAACGAGGCGCTGTTGACGCGTCTCACCGTTGAGCAACTGGACTGAGCATCCGAACTTCCCAGCGTGTGTGCGTGGGTTTGGTTTGGCGGTATCCGCCGGAGTAGCGCGAGCGGGAAGGCAGATCTGCGCTCGATGGGCTTACCGCGTATGTGGCGCTGCGCCATAAGCTGCTGGTGTTCGACAACTGTGAGCACCGTGCCGACGCGTGTGCGGCGGTTGCCAGGACCTATTTGTTCCGTAGCTATGCCCCACTAGCCACGCGCCTGTGAACAAGTTCACATGTGCTCGTTCCGGTGTGTGTCCAGTGTCTGGCCGGTCAAAGCCGTACCAACCAAGCACACCATTGGCGCAGGGCTAAGTCTCGGTGCTGCGACGCTCAGCCTTTCCCGCATTCCGGGTAACCCGCGGCCGCTCTTGAATCGTCGGCGCAAAGGATTGATGCGAATACCTTCGCCACCACCAATGGGGATGACTCGGGCGAGCCCGTGTGTGGCGCCGCGAGTGGCAACGTCGCGGCCGAGCGCGTATTATGCGTGGCGCCCGGCTGGGGGTCGGGTGGGGAAGGGATGTCGGGGCTATTTGGTTCAGCCATCCTCGAGGTGGCGCTTGGCCTGTTCTTACTGTACTTGCTGCTCAGCATCATCTGCTCGAGCATCCAGGAGATGCTGGCGGCGCTATTGAAGCTGCGCTCACGCGATCTCGTTCGCGGGATCGCCAACCTGGTGTGTGATCCGGCGGTATTCGCGGCAGTAATGGAGCATCCGACCATTCTCGCAGTTGGGAACACCAATGCAGAGACGAACATCGTGCGCGCGCTGGCCGGTCGGCAAGCGGGCTCGCCGAGCTATATCTCGGGCCGCGCGTTCGCGCTCGCCCTCCTCGATAGTGTTGCGCCCGTGCGCGATACGCCAAGCACGATCCACGCCGTGCGCGAGCAGGCGCTGCGGCTGATCAAGATCGCCGAGCGAACGGCCACGGGTTCGGCGCCGACGGCCGGCGGCGCGGTCGGAACGCTGCCGACAACGTCCGGCGGCGTCGCCCTCACGAGCCTGCCGGTTGTCTTCGACAAGGTGCGCCAGTCCATCCAGACACAATTCGATCAGGTTCCCAGGTCCAACGAGAAAGAGAAGGTCCTTCAGAAACTCAGGACTGCTGATCTCGACCAGGCTGTGCGCGACGCACTGAAGCTAGCGGCGACGCACCCCGTCCGCCGCGCCGTTGTTGCCGGCCTGGAGGAGAATCTGGGCCGCGAGCTGTATCAGTGGGCGCTGCCGATGTCCGAAGACGACGTTGTCCGGCGCACAATCGTCGGCAGCGTCGAAGGGAAGCAACGCCTCGGGGTATTCTTGCTCAACGTGATCGACCGCCAGGTCCAACGCGACGGCAATGTGGACCTGTTGGCTCGGTTCAACGTGCTGCTCGCGGAGCTACCCCCCGACAGCGCACGGCAGGCCGTCGAGAAGGCCCTGGCGACCGGTGTGTCGCTCGACGAGATCCGCGCCGCGGTAGAACGAAACGTGGCTCCGGCTGCCGCCAGTAGTCTGCTCAGTGTCATCGACGCGGCGCAAACCGAGTTCGTCAGACTCAGCTCGGCCATCGAGAGCTGGTATGACGAGGCCATGGAGCACGTCACCGGCGTGTACAAGCGCCGCATCAAGACGTGGATCTTCCTCATTGCGCTCGTCCTCTCGCTCGCAAGTGGCGCGGACAGCCTGCGTTTCGTCGGCACGCTGTACGCAAGCCCAGCGCTCCGCGACGTCCTGGTCCGCGAAGCCGAAGCCGTGATAGCGGCAACGCCGACGCCGACTCCGGTCGACGTGCAAGCCACCCCTGGTCCGGCCGCGGGCGAGCGGCCGATCTCGGCTAGCTTCCAGAACGCGCAGCAGGCCGCACGACAACTCAGCCAAGTCAACCAGTTGTTCGGATTCGACGATCACCCGACCTCTGCGTTCCCCCCGGCGAGCTCGGACGACATCGTCAACTGGCTGTTGTGGCTTTTGAAGCGCGTCTTCGGCGTCTTGATCACCGCGTTCGCCCTCTCGCTTGGCGCGCCATTCTGGTTCGACGTGCTCCAGAAGATCGTGAATCTGCGGGCCACGGGCACGAAGTCGAAAACGTCCGAAGCGGAGTCGAAGTAGCGATGGCTGATGTCGGCGAAGTCTTCATCAGCTACAGCCACTCGGACAAAGACTGGCTGAGCCGGCTCGTCTCACGCTTGCCCGACAACGTCGTGGTGTGGGACGAGACCCAACTGGAGCCCGGCCGCGACTGGTTCGACGACCTACGCCAAATGATCGAACGGGCCAGCACCATCATCCGCTTGCTGTCGCCGAATTACCTCAGCTCCGCGTTTCTCACAAACGTCGAAGTAGCGGCGCTATTGGAGCGCCGACGTCGATCTGGCGCGCGGCTACACGCTCACAGCCCAGACGCTGGATGTGCAGGACATTCGCCCGCTGGTTACTGAAACTCCAGCACTCATCACCGCTCCGGCGCACACATGATTCCACCACGGGGGACGAACCACATGACACAGGAACCATCTGACGTCAGCCGCGGCGACAACCTGGGGAGTGTCCCTAGCGGCAGTCCCGAGTTGCCGCTGGGCCAACAGAGCACCGTTACGGCCTCCGACGAGCAGCTAAGAAGATGGGGCATGCCCACGGATCCCAACGAACCAGGCGCGTATATTGTGGAGCTCAACCTCCTCCACCGCGGGCCGGTGACGAAAGCGCAAGAGAGTTTTCTGGAGCTGTGGAAGGAGGCGGTCGAAGACGCCAGCCGACCACCGCCCGTGAAGATCTCGCAGACCTACTACAGTTGCATGATCAGCCGCGTCGAACAACGGAAGCTGGTGCGCCTGGACAAGGCAAAGGGGCCAAAGGAGAGTGCGATCTTCCGCATCTGGCCGGACTTCCAGATCAGCAGTCGCATCGACCGTTCGATCGCGACCGTCAAGGCTGATGCAGCGCGGCGCGCCTATGCAGCCAGTGGTCGGGGAATCACGTGGGCGGTACTGGATTCAGGCATTCATGCCGATCACCTTCATTTCAAGCCATACGAGAACGTTGGCCACGACGATGTCAAGGACTTGCATCGCGATTTCACGGTTCCCGACGGGCCGGACGGCCCGGTCCTTGGCAAGGCGCTGGTCGACGAATTCGGTCATGGCACACACGTCGCCGGCATCATCGCCGGTGGGCTCGCCGCACCCGAACCCGGGGCGGATCCAGCAGCGGGTGCTCCATACGTGCTGGAGAAGCTACTCGAGAGCACTGGTGAAGGACAGACGGTCGCCAGCTACGAGCGCCGTGAGGTCACGGATCGTACGTTGCTGAGCGGCGTGGCGCCAGCTTGTAAGTTGGTTTCACTCAAAGTCCTCGCCGCGGACGGCAACGGCCGCGCGAGCAACGTCATGCGCGCTTTACAATACATTCGCGAGCAGGTCAACGCCGATCCGAAAATACTGCGTATCCATGGCGTCAACATCAGCGCCGGGTACGAATTCAACGCGGAGGTGTTCGCCTGTGGCCAGAGCCCATTGTGTGTGGAGGTCGATCGACTCGTGCGCGCCGGAGTCGTAGTCGTGGTTGCGTCCGGCAACACTGGTTATGGCCAGATCATGGCGCAGGGTCGACCTGGTGCCCGAGCGGGACTTACCGACACGATCAACGATCCTGGCAATGCGGAACTGGCAATTACGGTTGGCGCAACGCATCGGCACATGCCGCACACCTACGGCGTCTCGTACTTCTCGTCGAAGGGCCCAACCGCTGACGGGCGGCTCAAGCCAGACCTGGTCGCGCCTGGCGAGCGCATCACGTCCTGCGCCGCGGGCAGCTTTCTGTCGCAGGTTGGAACGCTGGTGCAAGCACAGGCCGCCGAGGGCGGTGATGGTGCGCCGGACATCCCTTCAAACCTGACCTACATCGACTATTCAGGCACGAGCATGGCCGCACCGCACGTTTCTGGCACCATCGCCGCCTTCCTGTCTATTCGCCAGGAGTTCATTCAGCGTCCGGACGATGTCAAGCGCATCTTCCTGGATAGTGCCACGTCGCTGGGCCGCGAGCGCTACTTCGAAGGTCACGGATTGGTCGACCTGATGCGTGCAATCCAGTCAGTTTGAGATCGGGGGAGCAACGCCGTGACGGAGCAAATGGCCGGCCTGCCGTACTGGCAGTTCGAGTTCGGACAATCGGGTGAACGCATGTCCGTGCCGCCAATCGCCACACTAAAGCAGGAGATGACCGCGGCCGGGATTACCGATCTGTTCATGTTTTCGCACGGCTGGAACAACAGCCACGCGGTCGCACGCGACCTGTACGGGCGTATGTTCGGCGAAATCGCGAGCATCGCCCGGGGCCAGCCCGGACTCCGGCCAAGTACCACCATCGGTGTGTCGGGTGTTGTCTGGCCAGCGCTGCAGTGGGCTGATGAATCGGTGCCGGGCACGGGCAGCACTGGTGTCGGCGGGGTCGCCGCCGCGGCGTTCAGTGGCCCGGCGGCGGTCGCGCCGCCAGCCCCGTCGGTCGCGGCGGTCGTCGGCGAACTCACACGAGTGTTCACCGAGCCGGAGCAGCAGGCGGCCATCGCCGAGCTCGCGTCGCTGCTAGAGACGCGTCCGAATGACGATGCCAAGTTGCAGCGCTTCCAGACGCTGATGCGCCCGCTTGCCCCGACCGCGCCAGCGGATGCGCCACCCGAAGAACGGGGCCAACGTGCATTGATCGAAAACGATCATCGTGAGGTCTTCGATCGCATGTCCCAGGCAAGCGTCCTGGCGCAAGTCCCTCCGCCGCTCCCGTCGGGCGGTGCAGCCGGCTTCGGTATCGACCTGAGCGCTCGATGGGAAGGAGCCAAACAGGCTCTTCGTCAGTTGACGTATTGGCAAATGAAGGCGCGTGCGGGTGTGGTTGGACAGAAGGGTCTCGGCGGATTGGTCACCGAGTTGCATGGCCAATTGCCAGAGCTGCGCATCCACCTTATCGGACACAGCTTTGGCGCACGGCTCGTGTCGTTCAGCCTCGCCGGGCTGCCTTCGACTGCCGAGGGCAGCGCGTCACCGGTGAAGTCAGTGACGCTCCTACAGGGGGCATTCTCGCACTTCGCGTTCTCGCCGTCGTTGCCTCAGGCCCCTGCGCAGCCCGGGGCGTTGAACGGAATGGCCAAGCGCGTGGATGGTCCGCTGGTGGTGTCCTTCACCAGCTTCGACAAGGCGGTCGGCGTCTTCTACCCGTGGGCGACACTCGTCACAGGCACCAATGCCTCCAACATTGGGGATCCGCTGTATCCGTGGGGCGCCATGGGTAGTGATGGAGCACAAGCGGTGGGCGCGACCGTCATGGAGTTCAAGGACGCCGGATCGTCGTACGACTTCACGGCCGGGCGCTTTTACAATCTGGATGGAAACGGTTTCATGAACGTCGGTAACCCGCCCGCCGGTGCACACGGCGATATCATTTACCCGAAGATTGCCTGGGCCATTCTGGCCGCGGCGCGGGTGGTTCCGTAGTCGAGCAAGTGCGCGCGAACCATTTGAGTTAGTCAAAAACGAACTTCTCGAGGGAAACTGGCACGGCGTTGTGGCGGAAAGATGATTCGACCGCTTGCTAAGAAGGGCACACACGGAGGCGAGGCTTTTTCGGGTGTGCCGAGTTTCCGCGATGCTGGGGTAAGCGGCCGGCCTGACACGCCCGGTGCAGTTCAGCGGACTCAACGAGCGCGAAGGGCGCGGAAGGCGCACCTGCACGACGCACTGGTCGAAGTCTTACACGGGAACGATTGAGCGCTCGCGGACCGCGGCCAGGATGCGCTGCACGTCTTCCGGATCCGCGCGCACTTCGCCGCGGCGGGCGAGGTCTGAGAGACCGAACGCCTGCCAGCCGATCGCATTGTTGGGCATGGTGCTCAGGCGCGGCAGCAGGTGGCAGTGGAAGTGCGGGTTGCCCTCGTTGAGCGAGCCGGTATAGATGCGGAGTGCGCCGGTCACGTCGCGCAGAATGCGTTCGAAGCGCTGCAGCATGGGGCCGAAAGTAGCCGCCTCGTGGGTGTTGAAATCGGCTGGCTCGCTGACGTGCCGACCGGCTTGCAGAATGAGCCAGCCGGCGATGGCCGGCGCGTTCGAGATCGAACGCACCAGCCATGTGTCGTCCCGGAAGACGATCGTGTCGTTGCTCCCAGCGGTGATGTCGCAGAGCTGACAGGCAGCGCCGGGCGTGCTCATTTGCCGATCGCCTTGCGAGCCGTGGTCATGAATGTGGCCACCGCCTCGGATACCGACTGGCGCCCGTAGGCCACCTGCTGGCTGGCTTCCATCTGCGCGGTCACGACCGCGGCGGATGCCTGCGGCAGCACGGGTAGTGGTCGCGCTGGAAACGCCATCTCGCGCGAAATCTGCTTGACGAACGCCGCCTCGGGCGCATCGAGCTCCGGCACGAGCGCGTCGCGAATCGCAGACGAGGACGGCGCGCCCTGGTCGACACGAGTGATCTTGCCGGCCGGCACGGAATTGACGAAGAACTCGACCAGCGAGACGGCAAGTTGCGGACTGCGCGTATTAGCCGCGACGCTGAGCAGAATCGGCGGGAAGAACCACCAGTCCTTCGACGCACTCGCGATTTCGGGAATGCTGAACATGCTGAGCGGCGTCTTGGTCAAACGCTGCATCTGCGTCAATCCATTCGAGCTCGCGAGCACAATCGGCGTCTGGTTCGTGACGATGACGTTGGTTGCCATGCCACCAGCATCGGCCTGCACCTGCACGTCAGCGGGCGGGATGATCTGATCCTTGCGCAACTTGACCCAGAACTCGAGCCACAGCCCAGGCTCCGAGAAGATCAACTGGCCAGGTTTGAACGAGCTCGAAAGCATCCACAGCGGCGGATAGATCATGAGCAGGCCAAGCGCGATGATGGCCACGTGCGCCAGAGCGTGTTTGCGCACGCTGCGCGGGCGTGGATTGGTGGTCGGGTACGGTAGAGTGCCGACGCTCATTACTTCTCTCCTGCGTAGTGGACCCAGTGCTTCGAGGTCCAGAAGGCGAGCGCTGTCAGCAGGCCAATGACGATCACGAGTAGCCACGCCATGGCGGATGCGTAGCCCATACGAAAGTTGGTGAAGGCTTGCTGGTACATGTACAGCGTGTACATCAATGTGGAATCAACCGGGCCGCCGTTGCCGCCGCTGACGACATACGACTGGGTGAAGCTTTGAAACGCGTGGATCATCTGCAGCACCAGGTTGAAGAAAATCACCGGCGACAGCATCGGGATCGTGATCCGCCAGAATTTCGTCCAGGTACCGGCGCCATCGACCGCGGCCGCCTCGTACAGGTCCTTCGGAATCTGCCGCAGGCCGGCGAGGAAAATGATCATCGGTGAGCCGAAGGTCCAGACGTGGAGCAGGATGAGCGTGTCCAATGCATAGTCCGGACTGGCGATCCAGGCAGGCAGATTGGTGAATCCGATCGCGGACAGCACCTGGTTGACGAGTCCGGCGGAGCCGAAAATCTGCCGCCACAGCAAGGCTATGGCGACACTCGAGCCGAGCAGCGACGGCAGGTAATACATCGAGCGGTAGAACGCCAGTCCCGCCAGACCGCGATTCAGCACCACGGCGATAGCCAACGCGAACGCCAACTGCAATGGCACCGAGACCAGCACGTAATTGACGGTCACGCCAACCGCGGCGAAGAACTTGCGGTCGTCGGTGAACATCCGGATGTAGTTCGTCAGGCCGACCCAGTTCGTCTGACGCAGCAGGTTGTAGTCGGTGAACGAGAGGATCAAGGACGCCAACATCGGGCCGAGCGTGATGGCAAACAATCCGATCAGCCACGGCGTGATCAAGAGCCACGGCGCCAGGCGCAGGCTAGCGCGGCTCCAGCGCTGCCCTCTGAGCGACGTCGCTGCACGCGGCTCGGCAAGGACATGGCCGTGCTGCTGGGCAACGTGCTGGCTGGCCATCACCGTGCTCCGCCTCCCTCAGTACCCGGCTGACTTGTCGACTACGTTGCGCAGCGGCTGACCGGCGACATAGCGCGTCAGGTTGTCGATGAAAATGTCTACGCTGCGCCGGGCGGTGGCAGGCGTCGTCGCGCCGTTGTGCGGAGTGACGATGACATTGGGCAGAGACCAGAACGGACTGTCCGACGGAAGCGGCTCAACGCCGTGGGCGTCAAGGCCAGCACCGGCGATGCAGCCCTCCCGCAGCGCCATGAGCAGAGCCTCGTCGTCGGCGATGCCGCCACGCGAGATGCAGATGAAGTATGCGGTCGCCTTCATCGCCTGGAAAGCGGCCTCGTCGAAGATGCCCAGCGTCTGCGGGGTACTCGGGGCGGTGACGACGACGAAATCGGACTCGCCAAGAAACGCATGGAATTGATCGATGCTGTACATTCGGTCGACACCCGGCACCGATCGGTCCGAGTTGCGTCGCAAACCGAGCACGCGCATGTGAAAGGCTTGTGCCTTGAGCGCGAGGTCCGAACCGGAGTTGCCGAGGCCGAAAATACCAAGCGTCAGGCCGTTGAGCTCCGGGTGCGTGAAGCGCTCCCAGGTCTTGCTGGTCTGGGCCCGCATCCAGCGCGGTACGTCGCGATTGAGCATCAACATCAGCAGCATCGAGTGCTCGGCGAGCGGGATGGCGCCGTTGCCAGCCGATGAGGTCAGCACGACCGGACTGGCGAGCATCTCGGGAAACAGATCGTTGTCGGCGCCCGCCGCCCAACTGTGCACCCATTTGAGCCGCGGCGCGCGCGCCAGGTGCGACGCCTTGATCGTGCCGGCGATCGCCTCGACGTCGCCCAGACCGTCGTCGGTCTCGCTCAGTTTGGGGGCGAAGCGCAGTTCGACGGTCGGCACGGATTGCCGCATTCGGGCCATGTTTTCGGGCGAGAACTGGCCAGTGACCAGGACGGTGGTCATTTGCTGATCTCCGCGGCATCGCCGATGACGATGACCTCGAACAGGCCGAACTGGGGCACCGCCACGCTGATTTCGTCGCCGTTGGTGGTAATCGCGCAGGCGGTGTCGCTGACGAGCGCGTGGGCGCGTGCAGCGGGGCTCAAGCCAAGGAAGCGCAAGATGCCATCGCGCACGGGCAACGGTGGTGCGAACCCGGAGCGGTGGGCTCCCGACAGATTGACCAGGTGCACGACGGTGCGCTCACCGGTCTGGTGGAGCGTGAGCTCGACCTGCTCCGGAAGGTCGGCGGCGATCCGCTCGTCAGCATCCAGCAGGTCGTGCACGAGGCGCAGAATCAAGTCGCGTTCGACGGTCAGGCCCAGGTCACGGTAGCCGCGCCCGATGGTCCACGGAATGGTCACCGAACGGCCTCGCCCATGACTCCACATCACGTACCCGGGGTGGTCGATCTGCACATGGCCATACGCCTTCTCGGGCGGGCCGAACGGGGCGCGCGCGAGCATGGCCAATTGGTGCTGCGCACCGGCTCGCCACGCGCAGTAGTGGTATGCCCCGTAGATGGGCGTGATCGGTCCCGAGTACGTATTCGGGTTGCCGTTCACGGCGTGCTCCGGAGCGACGTACGTGGACCACAGCAGGTCGGCCTTGGTCGTCGCGGCTAATCGACGCTCGGCAGGCAGGCAGGCGAGCTGCGCGGTGCCATCCGCCGTAAAGCCGGTCGAGCCGGTGGCGAGGAGTCGGCCGCCCGCGGCGACGAACGCATCCAGTGTCGTGGCGGCCTCGCCAGATACTTCGCCGAGGTCGGGCAGCAGTAGCACGGAATAGCGCGCCAGGCTGCCATTGGCATCCATCTCGGCCAGGCGTTCCTGCGGCACGACGTCGAACGGGATGTGGCCTTGCTGCAGGGCCGAGTACAGGCCGCGGAACTCGGCCGTTGCCTGCTCGTGCTCAACCGCGGAGCGCGCCAATTGTTTGGGCCGCACCAGGCCGGTGCGCGCGCACGGCTGTATGCCGTCGTAGACGTGCCGCCAGCGTTTGTGAAAGCGGGTGATCTCGGCGGCGATCGGCAGGCATGGATACGGGATCTGGCCGGGCGTGCCCATGATGTAGGTGGACGGGTTTCCGCCGCGCGAGATGGTCTGCACCAGATACTGCGCGAAGTGCTCGGGCTGTTCGCCGGCCATGCGATACGGCATATCCATGAAGGTGACGGCGTTGACCAGCACCGGCACCGCGGGGCGGTACGCGCGCGGGGCACTGACTTCCTCGCTCGTCGCGTGGTGCCACAACTCGCGCCCGAGCGCATTGTTAGCCTCGTGAAAGATGACGTCGGCCGTCCGCCCGAGCAGGAACGCGTTCGGGCGGCGAGCAGCGATATGCGCGCGTAGACGGTCGGTCAGCCGAGCGATGGTCTCGGTCGAGAAGGTGCGCCATGCGCCGTAGTTGGCTGAATGGGGGCCCTCGGCGAGCTGCGCGAGTCCCGTGGATGCTTGAAACGCGCGCAGGCAACTGACGCAGTGGCAGACGCCGTTGTAGACCTTGCTGTAGTCGACTTCGTTGAAGCCGAACCAGTTGAAGAAGAAGCCGTCAACGGGGTAGCGCTCGATGACCTCGTCCAGGACATCGAAGGTCCTGGCCTGGTAGTACTCGCCGCTTGGGCACACGCTGACCAGACCGCTGTAGTTCTGGGATTGACCGGTCGGCGACACAAAGCACCACTCGGGGTGCTCGGCGGCGATACGCGCGGAGACTTTCGAGAAGTCCATGCGCGCCAGCAGCCGCACGCCGCGGGAGTGCGCGGCGCGCACGGCATCGCCCAGCAGATCACCGCTGGCCCGTTCGGCCAGGTAGGGGTTGCGTGTTTGGAAGGGCAGATCGGTTGGGTAGAAGGACAGAATGCCGCCGGCGTTGACGAGCCAGACATCGGCGCCGTGCGCCTGGATGAAGTCGAGCGTGCGGTCGACATCGAGGCCGGCGTCGACCTCGCGCAGATTGGTCTGGAACATCCCGAAGGGGGCGTGCCACCAGGGCCGATCGGTCAGTGGCTTGGATGTGGTCGCGGCGACTGGCGCCTCGGTCAGCATGGGCTCGGACGTGTCGACCTCGAGGGCAGACCGGAAGATTTTGAGCTCGGCGAGGCGGCCCACGAAGTACCGGTCGCGCAACGCCTCGAGGTGATGGCCAAGACGACACAGTTCGGTGCTCTGGGACACGCTCACGGACGCCGCCTGGACGGCGCGAGTGTAACCCGCCATCGCTCGACGCGCGTGCGACGCGCGGGAGGGGGCCGCGAGCACGACGCCGGCCAGATACGATGCTGGCAACTGCATCAGGCCTGAGGGGGGCGCGTGTCCGAACCTGTGCGGATTG
>WNGF01005280.1_pt1 | contig 21852 bp, 19 predicted proteins | sample 5400641 | NCBI WGS metagenome assembly WNGF01 (sample SAMN13153371, study PRJNA577476) | soil metagenome | isolation source: 80 cm soil or saprolite under grassland replicate 2 | place: USA:California | collected 2016-06-15 | reverse complement strand
ATCGAGCGGCGTATCAGGCGCACGAGCAGTTTGGGGAAGTTTCTCCGCAAAATCTCGACCGGATGTTGCAACTTTACGGGTTCTGACGAAACTAGCTGCGTGGCCAATGGCAATAGGATTCAGATCGAGTTAGTCAAGCTCGCTACCGGGGCGCGGCTGCTGCGACTTACAGAGCCAACGTCGGGGCTCGCTCTTGAACGAACGCTCGATCCGAAGGTGCCGGTCAGCGCTCAGAAAGTGGCGCTCGCGAAAGTCTTTCAAGCGGCCCTTGATCAGGCGCAGCTGGCATTTGCCTGAGCAGAAAAGCATCGCGAATCGTATGGGCAAACGGAATCGCGCTTGTCAGCGAGTTACCTCTCTAGCTTGAACGCGAGCGTGGCCAAGGGCGGCAAGTGAATGAGGATTGAATGTTCGCGGCCCATCCATTCTCGAGCTTCGCTGCGCACGCCGCCGAGGTTTCCTACGTTGCTGCCACCATAGGTTTCTGCATCCGTGTTGATGATTTCGCGGTAGAAACCGGACTCGGGGACGCCTAGCCTGTAGTTGTAACGGACCACCGGCGTCGCGTTCACGACGAACACGATAACGTCGCCCCTGCCCGCATCGCTACGCTCAGGCGTTGCGGGCGTGGCCTCGCGCGATTTTCTGAAGAATGACACGACGCTGTTCTCAGCGTCGTGAAAATCGATCCAATCAAATCCGTTATAGCTGTCGTCGAGTTGCCAAAGCGCTGGCTCGTTCTTGTATGTATAATTCAAATGTTGCACCAGCCGGCGCAGCCCGTCATGGCGCGGCAACTTTAGTAGCTCCCAGTCAAGGTTAGTATCGTGGTTCCATTCGTTCCGCTGACCAAATTCGCCGCCCATGAAGAGCAGTTTTTTCCCGGGATGGCCGTACATCCATGCCAGAAACATCCGGAGATTGGCAAACTTTTGCCATTCGTCGCCTGGCATTTTGGATAACAACGAGCGCTTGCCGTACACCACCTCGTCGTGACTGAGTACAAGAATGAAATTCTCCTGGAACGCGTACAACAGCGAAAAGGTAATGTTGCCGTGATGATAGCGCCGGTAAATCGGATCGATGCTCATGTATTGCAGGAAGTCGTGCATCCAGCCCATGTTCCATTTGAACCCGAACCCGAGCCCGCCCAGATAAGTCGGACGCGATACGCCGGGCCAGTCGGTTGATTCCTCAGCTATGGTCATGATCCCAGGGAAACGCTCGTAACACACTTCGTTGAACTGTTTCAAAAAATAGATGGCGTCGAGGTTCTCGCGGCCGCCGTAAACGTTTGGGATCCATTGGCCGGGTTTTCGTGAATAGTCGAGGTAAAGCATCGACGCCACGGCGTCCACGCGCAGACCGTCAACGTGATATTTGTCGAACCAGAACAGCGCGTTGCCGATAAGAAAATTGCGGACTTCGTTGCGGCCAAAATTGAAAATGAGCGTGCCCCAATCCTGTTGCTCGCCCTGGCGCGGGTCCATGTGCTCGTAGAGATCGGTGCCATCGAATTCGGCCAGCGCGTGCGCATCCTTTGGAAAATGCGCAGGCACCCAGTCCATGATCACGCCAATGCCGGCTTGATGACATTTGTCGATGAAATGGCGGAGGTCGTCAGGCGGCCCGAACCGGCTTGTTGGGGCATAATAATTCGTGACCTGATAACCCCAAGAACCTTCGAAGGGATGCTCGGCAACCGGCAACAACTCGATGTGCGTGTAACCCATTTCGAACACGTACGGCAGCAACTCCTCGGCAAGTTCGAGATAACTGAGCTGGCGATTTCCCTCTTCAGTTTTGCGACGCCACGAGCCGAGGTGCACTTCGTAAATGCTAATGGCGCTCCTCGGCCAATCCCGCGTTCGGCGCGATTCCATCCATGCACTATCGTTCCATGTGTAACGCTCCAGATCGTACACCAGCGATGCGGTCGATTTGCCGGGCTGATTAAAAAATGCGAATGGATCGCTCTTGAGCAGCAGCGCGCCGGTCTGAGTGCGGATTTCGAACTTGTAGTGCGTGCCTTGCTTGATCCCGGGCACAAATAATTCCCATACACCGCTGCCGATGAGTTTGCGCGTGGGATTGACTCGGCCATCCCAGTTATTGAAATCGCCAACCACACTCACGCGTTGCGCGTTAGGAGCCCATACAGCGAAATAAACGCCTGCCGCATCGCCGATCGTGCGCACATGCGCGCCAAACTTATCGTAAATTTTCCAGTGTTGCCCTTCGACGAAGAGATGCAGATCGACCTCGCCCATGATTGGCCCGTACTGATATGGATCTCGCGTCAGATGCTGCGATCCGTCCCACGCAGTGAGCCGGAGATGATATGGAAGATCGCGGGGCGCGCCGGGGATACTCGCGCAAAAGAATCCGTCCTGCTCAATCTTCTGTGCTGCGATCGGCTTCTCCGGTGCTCGATCGAGCAGTATCTCAACCGCGCGCGCGTCAGGGCGAAAGACACGAATCTCCAAATCATCACCAACGCGGTGCGGACCCAACACGCGGAACGGATCAGAATGAATTCCCCGGACGAAGCGGCTCACCTCGTCACGCGGCAGTCCGGCAATCTCGAAGGCTTTCATGCTGTTCTCTTGCACCTTTCAAGCGGTAAAACGGATTGCTTCGCGCTGCAACGTTGCAACGCACGCAGACGCGCAACGCGCCAACGGTCTGCGATAACTACAGAAAGGAGAATAACACTGCCATGGCTAAAGTCGTTAAAGTTATTGAACTGATGTCACAATCGCCGAAGAGCTGGGAAGACGCCGCGCAAGGCGCAGCAAAGGAAGCCTCGAAAACCCTACGGAACATTCGCTCGATTTACATCAAGGAATTCACCGCTGAAGTGCAAGACGGCAAAATCACAAACTATCGTATCAACGCGAAGGTCAGTTTCGATTTAGAGGCGGAACACTAAGGCAGGGCCGTAGACACTTTGCTGTGCGAAGTGCGCGATGTTCGCGTGGCAATCGGATCACATCGCTCGCAGAGCGACGGCTACAGTTTTCTCGGCCTTAATAAAGGAAACAGGATCACGTCGCGGATGGATTCCGCGCCTGTGAGTACCATGGTGAGCCGGTCCATTCCTACCCCGATGCCGCCGGCCGGCGGCATGCCGTGCTCGAGCGCGAGCAAAAATTCCTCGTCGATCTTTTGCTTTTCTTCGCCTGCCTGTTCTAGCAGACGCTGGCGTTGCACAAGCGGGTCATTTAATTCGCTGTAGCCAGGAGCGATTTCCACCCCATTAATGATCAGTTCAAAAACATCCACGAGCGAGTTGTCAGCTGCGTTTTGTTTTGCCAGCGGCACCAGCTCCTTCGGGCAATGCGTCACAAACAGAGGATCGACGGTCTTTTCCTCGACGAGTTTTTCGAACACATGCTGCGTCACTTCGAAATCAGCCAGTTGCGGCAGGATTTCCAATTTGAATTCATTCGTGGCGCGATCGCGCCGCTGCTCCCTGGAAAGCTCGAACCAATCTCTCCCGGCAACTTCCCGCACCACATCATGGTAGCGTGCTCGGCGCCAGGGCCGCTGCAGATTAATGGTGCGAACAATTTTCCCGTCAGCGCCTCGGTGCTCGATTATTAGTGAACCGCAGATTTTCTCGGCAAGATAACAAATCAGTTCTTCGACGAGACTCGCCATCTTCTCGAAATCCGCATACGCCCAATAGGCTTCGAGCATTGTGAATTCGGGATTGTGTTTCCGGGAAATCCCTTCGTTTCGAAAGTTACGGTTGATTTCGAATACCTTGTTGAATCCGCCGACGAGCAAACGTTTCAGATAAAGCTCCAGCGCAATGCGCAGGTAAAGATCGAGGCCGAGCGCTTTGTGATGCGTTGTGAATGGTTCGGCTGCTGCACCCGCGTTCCTCCAAAAAGCGCCTCGTTTCGCGGACAATTGCGATTCGTTTTTCGAACACCCCGCGGGAATGCTCGTTCGTGAGAAGATCGAGATAACGTTGCCGGTACCGTGCTTCGATGTCCTGTAATCCGTGCCATTTCTCCGGGAGCGGCCGCAACGCCTTCGCAAGCAGCTGGAACGTGCGGACCTTCAATGTCGGTTCTCCGCTCTTGGTGATAAAGCATGTGCCTTCAACCCCGATGAGGTCGCCAATATCCAGCAGGCGAAAAAGATCGGTTAGGTCCGGGCCAACTTCCTTTGCGTGAATATAGATTTGAATGCGCCCCGTCGCGTCGCGCAGGTCGAGGAAGTGGCTTTTGCCCATATCGCGATGCGCCGTGATGCGGCCTGCCGCGCGAAGAGTTTCGCCTTCCTTAAATTGCGCGCGCACCTCCGCAATGGAGCCGCTCACTTCAAAACTAGAACTGAATGGCTCGATCCCTTTCGCACGGAGGGCATCGAGCTTTTTGCGCCGCAGCGCGATCAGCGCGTTTTCTTCTTCCATGTTCGGCGGTCGGATTTAATTTGCGAAAGTCCTCGCCTTTGTCAGGGTGAACGCGCTCCAGTCATCGTCGGATGCGCGGGTTGATACAGGCCGATCTCTCCTCCGCTGGGCAGCCGAAGACTCGTGCTGATTCCCCACTCGGCTTCTACCGGCGTCGCACAGACTACGCCTTTGCTACCCAGCATCTGCATCACACTGCGCAAATCAACGCACATCAGGTAGAGCACGGCTCCGAGCATTGGGTGCTCCGCATGCATTTGCACAAATCGGCCGTCACCGGGATGAACGGCCAGTTCAGCAGGCGGCAGCGAGAACAGCAGCCAGCCGGCGCCAAGATCAATCGACGGAAATTCGAGGACGGTTTTAAAGAACGCTCGATCGGTCTCCGGGTCCTTGCTGTAGAGAAGAACATGCGCTCCCGCAATCATTGCGGCAGTATAGTGAGGATGTACAAAATGAACAGTCTCCGTAACGCGTTGAAGCGTTAGAAGATATTGGTTTGCCAACAGAAGACTGAAAATGAGATACTCCCTGTGGCGCGCCCATCAAAGGTTGGTCGTGGCGTCATTATCCAAATGACTGTTAACTTGCCAGAAACAACTTCAAAAATGGAAGGACCGCTGGTGAAGCAGTTCTCCGTATTTCTGCCCAATAAGGTCGGGGCGATGTTAGAAGTTGTGAAACTGCTGAACACGCAAAACACCCATGTTGTCGCGCTGAGCGTATCGGAGTCTACCGACTCGGCCATTGCGCGTATAATCGCGAGTGATCCTGCGCGTGTGGAGAAATTGTTCCGGGAAAGAAATGTTCCCTTTGGCGTAAGCCAGGTGGTTGTGGTGGAACTGCGAGAAGTCGCGACTCAATTGGTGAAACTACTCGCAGCATTAGTGATGGCGGAGGTCAACGTCCATTTCGCTTATCCATTGCTGATCCGGCCGCGCGGTTTTGCCACGATCGCGCTGCACGTGGACGATACGGAATGCGCGTCCTCCGTGCTAAGAGGGGAAGGATTCAAAATCCTAAGCCAGGACGACATTTCGCGATAGAAAAGACCGGCGCGGCCGCATAATTTTTACCAGATCGATCTTGTTGTGCAGATCGCCGTCTTCGGCAGCTTCTAGGTTTTTAACGATCTAACGTAAGGCGGCCTGTTGACAGGCTGGCACAGGCGCGCTTACAGAAATGGGTTTATTGCGCCATGCGCACTCTTCTCTCACGCGCGATCCAGGTTGATCCAACCTTCCACATTGGGCTCAGCCTGATTGTGATCCTGGCCATAGTCGAGATTTTCGCCGCGACCTCCTATTACGTCGGTCGCACTCGGGCTGCCCGAGTCTCCGCACCGTCAGTCGCCGCGACCGTGACGCGCGGACCGACGGCCTTGCCAACAGCTGCACCGGCTGCGGTACAGCCCGCGATTTCGCCGGCGCCGGCCCTCCCCACTCCTTCTCAGTCGCTTGTTGATCAGTTGTTGCGAGAAGGCATCGAATCACGCGATCGCGGCGATACCACAACCGCCCTCGCTCGTTTTGAGGAAGCATTGGACAGCGAACCGAACAACACCGCCGTGCTCGAGGAGATTGCCAAGACTTATGAATCCATGCAGCTACTTGATCGGGCGAACCAAACCTGGCGCAGAATTCAGGAAATGGGCCCGTCGGCTGGCGCAGCCTACGAGCTGGCCGATCGACGATTGAAGCTCGGCGTACCGGTTGCGGGAACGACGGAGTCCGGCGGTGCGGCTGCCTCAGTCGACGTCGCACCACATAAGGATGTCGGCGGCAATCGGGACGGCTCCGTAATGGGAATCAGTGAGGTAAAAACCACGGAAACACCCGATCCCGATGCCGAGAAGAACCTGACGCTGGAGATCGGTATAAAAAAACAGCCCGGCGCGACCATTGATCACATGAAAGTGAGAATTTTGGTAGAGTTCTACGACACGGTGGGTGACAAAGATATTAAACTCACGAACGCGGACGTGAATTACGAATGGCTGACGCCGAAACACGATTGGAGCGAGACGAACCCAGAGGTCCTCTCAGTGAGGTACGTGCGCGCAAAGACAGCTGGTGGTTCGCCCGAATCATCGCTTTCTGAGGCGGCGGCAACAGTCCGGCCTGGCCAGAAAACTCGAGGCAAAAGTTCTGGGGCGGATGCCGGACAACGAAAATACCTGGGTTACATTATCCGGGTGTATTACGACGATGACTTGCAAGCGGTCCAGGCAGAACCGTCGCGGCTCTTACAACATTTTCCTCCTTCGAAGAGTACGCTGGCACAATGATACGATTCGTCATTCTCGTCCGGGAAGCGGCATGAGCTTCGCCGCAATCTGCATGCACTGGCGAAAGCTGACGCGCGTTCTCCCGTGTGCCTCTGTTCTGTTTTTTGCCGCAGCGGCGAACGGGCAGATTCAGGTGGACCTGAAATTCAAGCGCTTGCAGTACATCGCGTACGAACCGGTGGTAGCGACACTTGCAATTACCAATTTGGCCGGGCGCGATATTGAGCTTTACGACAGCGACGGGCAATCATGGCTCGGGTTCGAGATAACGGGAAACGAGGGTCAGCCGATAGCGCCGCTCAACAGTGAAAATGCGCAACCGCCTCTGAAAATTGAAGCCGGCCAGCGAGTCACGCGACAGATTGATCTCGGCCCGCTCTATCCCGTGCACGATTTCGGCGCCTATCATGTGCGCACGCACGTGCATTTCGCGGACCTGGGAAAATTTTTTTACTCTGGAACACGGGTTTTCGAAGTGACCGACGCGCGACCGATCTGGCAGGAGACAGTGGGAATTCCAACCGGCGTTGCCGCGTCCGGGGAGGTGCGCACGTACTCGCTGCTTACCAACCGATTCCCAGATCATACGTCTTTATACGTGCGCGTGCAGGATAAGGACACGGGAATTGTGTATGCGACTTATTCGTTAGGTCGAACCATCACCTTCGAACAACCGCAGGCGGAGATCGACCGCTCCAATCAATTGCATGTCTTACATTGCGCAGCGCCGCGCGCCTGGTCCTATTCACGAATCGGCTTGAATGGCCAACTCCTGGAACACTCGTCGTTCATGGAAACCAAAACCCGGCCTCGCCTTGCCCATTCGGCAAATGGCGAAGTAGCAGTCCGCGGCGGCGTGATTGAAGCGCCAGCGCAGAGCTCGCGCAGCACGGCACCGAAACTTTCCGCTCGCCCGCCCGGTTTGCCTAACGAGGATTAATAATGGGAACAGTTTTCTTCCAACGTCAGGTCTCTCTCGCAAGTTTGGTGATCACGCTGGTTGCGTCGGACAATTCTTCTGCAGCGCAGACCGGTCGCAGCTCTGCGAGCAGCAGCGCGCCCATTACCGTAGTCATCGATGCGGGGCACGGAGGTCATGATCGCGGCGGAATTCCCGGCCAGAGCGTCGCGGAAAAAGAAATGACACTCGACGTGGCGCAGCGTCTTAGAAATGTTCTGGCCGCCAGCGGGTACCGCGTCGTAATGACCCGGGATAGCGACGTCTTTGTCCCATTGGGGACCCGCGTTGCAATCGCCAATTCCTACGGCAACGCGATCTTCGTCTGTATCCACTTCAACGCAACAAAACGGGCGGGTGCGAGCGGCATCGAAACATATTTTTACAGCCGCGACAGTCTACCGCTCGCCTCAGCTATTCACTATTTTGTGACTGGCGGCGCGCCTTCGGCTAATCGCGGCGTGCGCCGACGCGGCTATTACGTCTTGCGAAGAACAAGCGTTCCAGCAGTGCTCGTGGAATGCGGCTTCCTTACCAACCCAACCGAAGCAGCATACGCCCAAAGTGCTTCGTACCGGCAAAAACTCGCAGAAGAAATTGCAGCTGGAGTCCGAGGACGCAATTCCGTTGGCAGTGCCATGTCCACCACTCGAGTGGCGACGAGTGAGACCATCCCTCTGCAACCGTACATGGATCAAACGAAGGTGACGTCATCTAAACACTCCAAGTCCAAGCGTTCGCACAAAAAAAGCGCGCGAAAGAAAAAAAGCTCATCAAAACCAGCCGGCTCAGAAGCGCGTTCGGGCTCAACAGACCGGGAGGGCTGATTTGGACCTGCCGATCTTGACTTCGGCACAGATGCGAGCCGCGGAAGAGGCCGCGTTCGCCAAGGGGGTACAAGTCGAAGCGCTCATGGACCAGGCAGGCGCCGGTGTCGCGCAAACAGTAACGAAGTTTTTCCCGAAGTCCGGCAAGTGCATTGTGTTCGCCGGAAAAGGCCATAACGCGGGAGATGCGCTGGTTGCTGCGGAAGTGTTACGACGGCGTGGATGGAAAATCGAAGTCCGGCTTGCTTTCAAGCAAGAGGATTGCAGCGAACTGATGCGCAAGAAGCTCGAAAGTTTGCGGCGCCAGGCACCTGAGATTTTGGGGACCACATCCGTCAGCGGCGCTACCGATCTCGGCATTACTCTTCTCGAGCTTTGGGCAGAAGGCGCGGACGAGTTATCTGCCGCGCAGGAACGAATTGCGGCAGAGGCGTACCTGGGCACGGCCGCTCCCTTGGTTATTCTGGATGGTCTGCTTGGGGTGGGCGCGAGGCCGCCGCTACGCGAGCCGATACGATCCGCCTGCCGTTCCATCAATCAGCTCCGGGCCAAGAATGGCGCCTATGTGTTTGCGGTCGACCTACCAACAGGCCTCGATGGCGACTCAGGGAAAGTAGATCGTGACTGTGTAACTGCCGATTTTACGGTCACCATCGGATTTGCAAAGGCGGGTCTGATCGCGGACGGCGCGCTGAACTTTGTCGGCAGGCTTGAAGTTGTACCGTTGCCTGATCTGCACTCGCCGGACAAGAAGGCCAAGCAAATCATCGCTAGCCCGCCGGCTTTTCAGCGGTTACTCCCGAGACGGAAATACAGTGCGTACAAGAATCAATTTGGACGAATTGGCGTCGTAGCTGGCTCCAAGGGATTCGTCGGCGCTGCCCTGATGACGTCGCAGGGCGCGTTGCGGGCAGGCGCAGGTTTGGTGGAACTTTTTGTGCCCGAAGAAATCTACGAAATAGTTGCCAGCGCCGCGCCGATGGAAGCGATGGTCAAGCCGGTCCAGTCTTACCGCGACCTGGTCAGGCAAAAAACTGATACCTGGGCCTTGGGACCCGGCCTTGGTAAATCACATGCAGACGAGGTCCTCGAACTGATTGAAAAAGCAAAGCAACCAATGGTGGTCGACGCCGACGGACTCAACATACTCTCAGAAAAGATCTCAGTGCTCAGAGGTTGCAAAGGCGAACGACTGCTCACGCCGCATCCCGGTGAGATGAAACGGCTTCTCCCAAATCATAAAGAGTCGCGCGCCGAGGCAGCGACAAAATTCTGCAATCGTTTTCCAGTGACACTTTTGTTCAAAGGCAGTCGCACGATTGTGGCCGAACGGGATCGCCCATTGAGCTATAACACAACAGGCAATCCGGGGATGGCTACTGGGGGAATGGGCGATGTTCTCACAGGTGTCTGCGCCGGTTTGGTCGGACAAGGCCTGTCTCTCTACGATGCGGCGCGCGTAGGTGCGTGGTTATGCGGACGCGCCGCGGAAATCGCCATTTTCAATAACGGTCAAAGCGAGCAATCGTTATTGCCTCGCGATGTTCTCCATCGTCTTGGCGAGGCATTTGATGAACTCAGCCATTAAAAGCTTTTCAAACGGCGACGCGCGACAAAACCATGAATCTGCAAACCGAACAAACAGAGTACGAGGCGCCAAAAACTGAGACCGCCTGGAGCCGAATTAGAAAGGCTCTGGGCCCAATTGCGGTAGTAGGCGTCCTGATCGCAAAGTTTTTCGCGAAGCTCAAGTTCGTTCTTCTGCCGCTCCTGAAATTTCTTCCGATATTGCTGAAGTCCGGCGGCACTATGCTGCTCATGATCTGGGTCTACACCCAGCTATGGGGGTGGCAGTTCGCGCTCGGTTTTGTCCTTCTCTTACTCGTACATGAAAGCGGCCATTTGCTTGTCGCTAAAAAATTTGGGCTCAAGGTCGGCGCGCCTGTTTTTATTCCATTCATGGGCGCGTTCATCGCGCTGAAGGAAGCGCCGCGCAATGCCTGGATCGAAGCATGCGTCGGGATCGGTGGCCCAATGCTCGGGAGCTTGGGCGCGTTGGTCTGCAACTTCCTCGGTGAAGTGTTCGCCGCGCCAATATTCATTGCGCTCGCGTGGTTCGGATATTTCCTGAATCTGTTTAACCTGACGCCGGTAGGAATGCTCGACGGCGGACGTATCGTGACCGCGTTATCTCGCTGGCTTTGGCTGCCCGGGCTCGCCCTGCTTCTTTGGTTCGGGTGGAGGTATCCGAATTTTATTATCTGGTTGATTGTGCTTTTGTCGTTGCCGCGAATCTACTCTCTATTCCGCAAACGGACGGAGGAAGAACAGCGTTACTTCGAAGTTACATCTTCCCAGCGTTGGATAATGTCGATACTCTATTTCGGCCTGATTGCGGTCTTGCTCTTCGGAATGCATGTAGCGCAGCAGGATTTATCCAAATACGGAGTACGTTCCCACGGCCACGGACGAGACGTGATCGTACAATAACCTTCGCGAGAGAATCCTCGATCTAAAGTCTAACGAGAGACAAAATCAGGCGCGCTGGATAACCTGGCTGCAGCGCTTGGTTAGCCGGCAAGCCTTCGCATGTTAATGAATTCCCCGTTTGTTGTACCCTTCGAAAATCTTGCTGACCTCAAAGTAGTACGTTTTTCTGCCTTCAGCAGTTTGAACCTCCATCTTGTCGCAAAGACCGCTGGTATTATCCAGGGTTTGCTTCACAAGTTTCGCGCCGAGCATGTCCAGAATGAAGTACTCCTCTGCGATTTGGGTGACCGGCCAACCCGTTTGGCAGGTCTTCCCGTCTCCTTTCTTTACGATTGAATTCAATAGGCCGAATTCAATGTCGTGATACTTCTTTGCGTTAGCGGCATCACCGAGAATCTTGTAAGCCTGCCGCAGGACTTTGTGTGCCTCCATGTCGGTGTAGTCGATACTCAGCATCTTGTTTGCGAACTCGATGACCTCGGCATACTTTGAGCTTTTCATCAGCTCGTGCATTGTCTTCCTCAACGCGCCGAGATCGGGTTTCTGATTACTGGAAGCTCTGAACTGCTCGCTCTCTAAGAAGCTTTGCCTAAATTCCCTGTAGTTAATATCAGTCTGACCTGCTTCGAGCTGCTTTACGAACACTGAATATTTGTCCCCGTAACCGGGGATATCTACCCTGGAAGCATTCTGGGCGCACGCGCGATGAGTGAGCGCCAGTAATGCGAGGAAAGTAAGCGCCGCCTTTGCAATGTCCGTTGTTCTTTGTTGCATTGTCATAAGTAAGGCATCGCACGTTTGATCATCATTTCCGCCCTTCTATTCTCCGGCTCTGTGGTGCCTGACGGTCTTACTGTGACGGATTGAACGAAACAAACCAGAAGACTTGGCGAATAGTTTACGACGCTCTTGTCGCTGCAAAGATTTTCTCCGGCTCGAGTCCAATTCTTTGGAGAATTGACCTGAAACGTTTGTCTGAACGAAGCGGCACAAATTCCGGGGCGATTCCAACGCCGTGCAAGGAAGAGGAGCGCTGTTCGCAAGCGCGCTCGAGGTCGCGAATTGCGTCTTCATGCGCTCCAAGCGTTACATGCACGTGCGCAATGGCGTCACCAGGCCGATAACCCCAGCCTGCGATAGCTGCATTGAGAGTGTTCAGCGCCTCCTCGCGGCGGTTCATGCGAGCGTAAGTGATCGCCAAACCAAATCCTGGCCTGCCGGTGAACTCTCGTGTCTTTTCGTAGAGTGCAATTGCTTCATCGAACCGCCCCACCTCACGATATAATGCTGCGAGCGCCGGCTCGCCATAGTGGGCAAATGTCGGATCAAGCTGGAGTGCGCGCTCTCCGGCCGCGATCGCCTCATCGTAAAGACCAAAGTAACGATAAAGCTCACAGGCAAAGTTGTTCACCCAAAGTGATGCCGGATCGATTTTCGATGTGCGTTGCAAATAAGTCAGGGCTTTATCGCGATCGCCGCGCACCGCGTAGAACGCAGCAATGAAGTAATTCGATGGCGTCGAATTCGGTTCGATCTCGACCGCGCGATTGAATTCCGCTTCCGCGCCGTCGAGGTCCCAATCCAGTATGCGTTTGGTTTCTGCAAGGTAGACGTGCGCTTCGGCCTCCTGGTCATTCAGTTGTAACGCATGCACGGCGGCGGCGCGAACTTTCGGGTAGGCTTCGAGCGGAGGTACAAAGGCATCCGCCAGCCACAACCACGCCTTTGCGATCCCCGTCCACGCACGACTGAACTTTGGATCCTGTTCCAGCGCCCGCTGGAAAAATTCCAGGCTCTTCCGCAATTCGACCTCGGTGCTCTTGTCGGAATAAAAGAGGCCCTCAAGATAAGCATCGTAGGCGGCTGTGCTGCGAGATGGAGGCGGCGGCGAGATCGCCAGTTTCAGTTTGAGCGTGTCAACGATGGAGCGCGTGATCTCATCCTGTAGCGTGAAAATTCCATGCATTTCGCGCTCATATGTTTCCGACCAAATCGTAAATCCTTCGCAGGCATCGATCAGTTCCGCCGTGATGCGCACTCGATTGCCGTCGCGTCGGACACTACCCTCAAGCACATGGTCGACGTTTAGTTTCGCCGCGATTTCGGCGAGTTCGGTTTCCCTGTCCTTAAACCAAAACGAAGAGCGCCGCGCCGCCACTCGCAAGCCATCAACTTTGGCTAACGCTCCGAGAAGTTCCTCCGCGATACCTTCTCCGAAATAGGCGTGGTCCCTTTGCGGACTCAAATCGCTGAAAGGCAAAACGGCGATCGATTTTTCGGTTGAGCTCGCGGGCTCAATTATATCGAGCTTCGCCTCCGGTTGCGCGTCTTCTGTGCGAACAATTCCATGACGCGTGAAATCGTAGATCCAGGCAAAAACGAGCGCGACCGGAAAACCCAGGACGATGGCTACGATGACGAGGCGCTCGGCCCAGTTCGGAATCTCGAAAGGCGGGAAAACCTGAGTTGCCACCTGGATCAGAAGCCAACCCACGACCGCGTACGTCACCGCGACGGTGTAGACTTTTCTCCGCTTTAGCTCCGCAAAAAATTTCTTGAGATTCACTGCTTAGTCAGCCACCCGAAATTCGTATTTCGTGCACGATTGGCAACCAACACATTTGGCGGTTGACAGCAACAACGACCGGCTAGTATCGATCTAAAATGAACTCAACGAGCAACGACGGCGAAAAAATGGAAAAACAGATGTGGGAAGACATCAAGGCAAAGAATTGGGAGGTGGTAGAAAGTAAAATCGCTGAGGGTTTTCAGTCCGTTCATCCGGATGGAGCGCGCGACCGGGTCAGCGAAATATCTTTGATCAAAAACCTGAACGTTGGCCGGGTAGAGTTTAACGATTTTAAGTCGACCATGAGCGGCGACAACATAGTGGTTACCTACATGATTTCGGTGCAGGAAACCATCGATCTCGAGCAGTTGCCGACAAAGCCGACTCCACGCTTGAGTGTCTGGAAAAAAGGAGCCGGCGGCTGGCAATGGATTTGCCACGCCAACCTCAACCCGATCCCTTAGAAATTATCTGCTGAGTAGATTCGGGCATGCCTGGTCGTCACGGGGACGAAATTAATTTTTGGAAACGCGGGTCGCCGCGCAAAGGGTCCCATTCCCAGCGATATTTCAGATCATTGATGGTGATGCTGTAATCGGCGCTATCGACCGCACCCGCGGTTTTTAGCAGATGTTCGATCAAGGGAATGGCAAGGTCGTTTTCACCGACACGAGCGTAGATTAACGCCAGATAAGCATTCATGAGTGCGCCGTCGACGGCATCTTTCGATTCCGGTTTGAGTTCGACCGCGCGCTGTCCTTCCCTGATGGCGTCCTCTCTTCGCCCCATGAAGGCATAAAGCCAACCGAGAATCGCGTGCCGTTCGGCGCTCGCCGGCGCATCTTTCACAGACGCTTCAAAAGCGGGTCTTGCCAGTTCAAACGCCTTCTGAGCATTCGCATTATCGCCTTGAGCAAGATAAATGCAGCCTTCGAAAAAGATCTTCGGAGTCGTTCCCGCAGTTGTATAAGAGAGCTCGTTAGCTAAGGAACGTTCGAGAACCTTTTTGGCCGCGGAATAATCGCGCCGCAGCATGGCGACATCCCATCGAGATGCCGTAACGCCGCCATCCGGATCGATACCGGCGGGGACCTCATCAAGAAGGGACCTCAGCAGTTGCGTGTCTCCTTTCCACCAGAAATCGACATAGCCGCTTTGAATCTTCGCGACGGTAGACGCCGGCGCTATCGCGCGCATTTTCTCCGCCCAACGCGCCGCTTCCGGCCAGCGACGCATAGCCGTGTTCGTATAGAGGAGTTCGCGGATGGTATTCGGATTTTGCGGATCGATCCTTGAGACCCTTTCGTATTCTTCCAGCGATTCCTGCCATTTACCCTGCCGGCGTTTGATCGCCGCAATCAGTCGGCCAATATCTCCGTTGCTCGGCGATAGACGGGAAGCAATCTCGAACTGTTCGAGCGCACGGTCGTAATCCTGGTCCATCCAATAAATGCATTGACCAAGCGCAAAATGCGCTTCTGCAAGATTTGGCTGGAGCCGCAGAGCAGTTTCGGCCTCGGCGCGGGCTTTGCTCTTCCACGCGTCGGTGGGCTCGTAATAGTGGAAAATTTCCGCGCTAACCGAGGCCAGTCGCGCGTGAGCAAGCGCAAAGCCGGGGTCGAGGGCAATGGCCTGCCTGTAAAGTTGCTCGGCAGTCTTGTAATCTTCCAGGAGCGTGTCGGGATTTCGCGAGATTTGATTTGCGCGCAAATAGAATACGTATGCATCCGCATTCTGTGTCGGCTTGATTGCCACTCGCGCTTTTTCATCCGCACTCAAACTCGCGCGAAGAGCATCTGCAATTTCCCTGGCTAATTCTCCCTGTAATCCAAGCGAGTCCGTCAGGGTCCTATCGTACCGATGTGCCCAAATGTGGCGGTCATTTCGCGCGTCGATTAGTTGCACGTTGACAACCACCCGATCACCTTCCCGACGCACGCTGCCTTCGAGTATATTTGCAACTCCAAGTGTTGTCGCGATCTCACGTAGATTCCGCGCGCCCAAATCGCGAAATTGCATGACCGAAGAACGGCTAATCACACGGAGGTCGTTGATCTCAGCGAGACTCGTGAGGATATCATCCTGAACCCCGTCGGCGAAAAAAGCGTTCGTCTGTTCGTCGCTAAGATTTGCAAAAGGCAAAACCGCGATGCTCTTTTCCGGAATCGCTTTTCCGGTGTCGGCGCGAAACGGCAAGCGTTGATAAACCAACATCGCGATCACCAACAGGAGCACGCCGATGATGACAAAATTGACTTTGCGCCCAAATTGACGCTGCGTGACAGGATCGACGTCTTCGGTGCGAACGATGCCCTCCGGCGTGAGTTCGTATATCCATGCAAGCGCCATCGCGATCGGGAAGCCAAGCACGAGCGCGACGATGACAAAGCGCACCGCCGAATTTGGGATATTGAAGAACGGAAAAATCTGCGTCGTTATCTGGGCGAGCAACCAGGCGCCCATTCCATAAAGAACGGCCGCGCGATAAACATTGCGCCGCTTCAGCTCGGCAAAGAATCGCTTTGGATTCATTGTTCCCGCTTATTGTCGATCTTGCGCAAGAGTGCAAGAACCAGCGGCGGTTTGCTCGTGCACGTCGAGATTGCGCTGCCGATCTTGTGCTAGATTATCGAATGCCGTTTCAGCTCGAATCTAATTACAGGCCGCGCGGGGATCAGGGACAGGCGATTGCCAAACTCCTGAAGTCTCTCGAGGCCGGCAATCGCCATCAGACGCTGCTCGGTGTCACTGGTTCGGGAAAAACTTTTACCGTCGCGAACGTGATCCATAAGCTGGACCAGCCTACGCTTGTCATTTCGCACAACAAGACGCTCGCGGCCCAGCTTTACTCCGAGTTCAAACAATTCTTTCCGCGCAACGCAGTCGAATATTTCGTCAGCTACTTCGATTATTACCAGCCCGAGGCGTACATCCCTCGCTCCGACACTTACATCGAGAAGGACTCTTCGATAAACGAGGAGATCGAGCGATTGCGGCTTGCGGCGACAAGCGCGCTGCTTTCACGCCGCGACACGATCGTCGTCGCCAGCGTTTCCTGCATCTACGGCATCACTTCGCCAGAGGATTACCTTAACATGCTGCTCACGGTGAAACGCGGTCAACACATCTCGCGCGAGGCAGTGCTCGGCCGTTTGATCGATATGTTGTACGAACGCAACGACGTCAATTTCACACGCGGCAGGTTCCGCGTTCGAGGCGACGTCGTGGAAGTCTATCCAGGAAGCGCCGATGAGGAAGGCATTCGGCTTGAGTTTTTTGGCGACGAAATTGATGCGATCAGGCGGTTTGATCCCTTGACGGGTCAGGCGCACGAATCGCTCGCCGTGATTACGTTTTATCCGGCGAAACAGTTCGTGACGCCGGCGGACAAGCTCAATCGAGCGCTACGCACGATCCGTGAGGAACTCGAGCAACGCATCGTCGAACTCGAGTCACAAAACAAATTGCTGGAAGCGCAACGGTTGCGGATGCGCACGGAATACGATCTGGAGATGTTGCAGGAAATGGGGTTCTGCAACGGGATTGAAAATTACTCGCGCCATTTGTCGGGACGTCCGCCGGGTTCCAAGCCGTACACGATCATCGACTTTTTCCCGAAGGATTTTCTGGTGGTGATTGATGAGTCGCACGCCACCATCCCGCAAATCGGCGGCATGTATGAAGGTGACCGCTCGCGCAAGACCGTGCTGGTAAATTACGGCTTTCGCCTGCCGAGTGCGCTCGATAATCGTCCGCTCAATTTCGACGAATTTATGAAGGTCACGAACCAGATCATCTATGTAAGCGCGACACCGGCAGAATTTGAAATTCAAAATAGCGTCGTTGGAAATAATGGATACATCCCGCATCGGCGACAGCGGATTGGCGAGGAGGAATTGGTGCCCTTTGTGTTGCCCGGCGGAAAACGCTCAATGCTCAAGGCTCAACGCCGAACGTCCAATTCAGAAGTCCACGTTTCCCGCACTGACGAACCGCCTGAAAAATTCGATGCGCACACGCCGGGTGCGCCGCTCATCGTCGAGCAGATTATTCGTCCTACCGGACTTCTCGATCCAAAAATTACTCTCAAGCCGCTCAAGGATCAGATTGACGAAACGATTGAGCTCTGCCGCCAGCGCGTAGAGAAGGGCGAGCGGATTCTGGTGACAACGCTGACGAAGCGAACGGCGGAGGATTTGGCCGATTATCTGCGCGATGTCGGATTGAAAGTGCGTTACTTGCATAGCGATATCGATGCGATCGAGCGGGTCGAAATTTTACGAGGATTGCGCGCGGCGGATTTCGACATCCTGGTCGGAATCAATTTGCTCCGTGAAGGCCTCGATCTTCCGGAGGTTTCGCTCGTCTGCATTCTGGATGCAGACAAGGAAGGATTTCTGCGGAGCCAGACTTCGCTCATTCAAACCGCGGGTCGTGCCGCGCGACATGTGAACGGTGAAGTAGTGCTCTTTGCCGATCAGGTCACGCAAAGCATGGAAGCGCTTATGTCAATTTCCGAATACCGGCGCTCCAAGCAGATGGAGTACAACGAAAAATACGGAATCACGCCGCAAACGGTCCGACGCGCTGTGCAGGAAAGCCTGCACACAATTTTGCGCGGACGGGAGATCGAATCATCCGTGATTCGCGAAGCCGGCGGCGATTTTAGCGTAACGGAATTGCTGCGCGAGCTTGAGGCCGAGATGCAACAGGCCTCGGCAAATCTGGAATTCGAGCGCGCAGCGCTGTTACGCGACCAGATCATGGAAGTAAAAAATGGCGTCGGAATTGATAAAATCGAACCAAAACGACGGCCAATAAAATACGTGCGCAATGCGGGGCGTCGTCGCTCGCGCGTGTAGTGGAACGCGTTATCCTCAACGCGTTGTTTAGGCCGCCAAGCCTGAATTTCTTTAACGTCGTCTTCGGAGAAGTCGATCCACCTTGTCGATCTTCGCAGCACATGCGAGAAAAAGCTGCAAATGGTGAAAACCAAAACAAAAGCAGCAGGCGCAAACATCTACGCAATCGTCGGCTCGGACGAAGCTGAGGTGAAACGGGTGGCCGCAGAGCTGGCGAGTAACCTAACGCCGTCAGGCGCAGGTGACTTTGGACTGGAAACGATCGATGGCGCCGCAGACAACGCCGAACAGGCCGCCGCAAGAGTTAGCTCCACGATCGATGCGTTGCAAACGTTGCCGTTTTTCGGCAGCACAAAAGTCGTTTGGCTGAAGAACGTGAATTTCCTCGGCGACGACCCAAAGGCGCGCTCGGCCGCGGTGCAGTCGGCACTGGAAGAATTATCCGAACTACTCGGCCGGGGTTTCGGTTCCGAGATTACATTTCTGATCAGCGCCACCGAAGTTGACAAGCGCCGCGGGTTCTACAAGGCGCTGGTCAAACGAGCAGAGCTGCAGGTTTTTGACCGGCTCGACTCGGGTCGCGCCGGTTGGGAAGAGGAAGCGACTGAAATCGTTCGACAGCGCGCGAAAAAACGAAAACTCCAATTTGATGATGACGCGCTCGACCTCTTTGTGTTGCTCACGGGAGGCGACACGCGCCAGATCGAGAACGAGCTGGAGAAGATCGACATTTTCCTGGAAAAAGATCGCGCAGTTCATGTCGATCTTGTTCGGAAAATCGTGCCCCTCTCGCGCGCAGGCATCATTTTCGAATTGAGCAACGCCCTAGCGATGCGTGATCTCGAGCTCGCGCTCACGCTTGTTCGACGCTTATTGGATCAGGGTGAAAGCGCCATTGGTATTTTGTTGGCTGCAATTGTCCCGACGATTCGTAATTTGCTGCTCGCAAAAGATTTAATGGAAAGACATCGCCTTCCGCGTGCGCATTCGCCATTCCAGTTTATCTCTGCAATCAATCGCTTGCCGGCAAAAGCGACCGAACATTTACCGCGTAAGAAAGACGGTTCGATCAATGCCTACGCGCTGGGAATCGCCGCGCAGCACGCGCAGCATTTCAAGACCGATCAACTAATTGACGCCATGCGGGCGTGTCTGACCGCAAACGTTCAATTGGTTACCACCCAACTAGATCACGAACTAGTTTTGACTGAGGTGGTCGTGAAATTATTGGCAGAAAGCTGAATTCTGTAGAAGCCGCCGTGTAGGCGGGCGAGGCGCTCAGCCTGCTTAACAATTCGACGTGACGCTTCGCAAAGGGGAGAAGCTACAGCACATCACGCTTTTTCCATCTGCTGGCGCGCCATCGGTCCGATGTACGGAATTTCCCAGCGAACGCCCGTAAACGCTTTTACGACTGTCACGATGAACAGAACAAGGAATGCAAGGCCGACCAATGCCCAAATGACCCACAAGATAATGGCAAAGAACAAGCCAATTGCCGGAATAGGGGTTAAAATCATGTGAGCAACTGAGTAAACCACTGCAAAGAGTATCCACGCGCCGCCAAAGATGATCGACTGCATCGCATAGAAACGCACAAAACTGTCGTGCTTTTCCAGAATGTAAAAGATGATGCCGCCGATGAGCGGAATACAGGCAATCGCCGCAGCCACGTTCGAAGGCAAACCAGTCGATGTGGATTTCGGGACCGGCTCGGGTTCGGCACTTGGCGGAGGCGGAGGTGGAATAGGCTCTTGATCTGGCATGATCTACATACACAAAATGGCCAATGCGTTGTCAAGCAATCTTGCTTTTGCCCTCTTTTTCGCTTTCGCTCGCGGCTCAGGCGCAATATCATGCGCTCCTAACCACAAAGTCCATGACCAAGAGTTCCCCTCCCCCTGTTGAACGCGCCTTCACCCTCATCGAGTTGCTCGTCGTTGTTGAACGCGCCTTCACCCTCATCGAGTTGCTCGTCGTAATCGCGACGATCGGCATCCTGTTCGGAATCGCCGTTCCAGCCTTAAATAGTGCTTATGAGCGCGCGAAAGTGACAAAAGACCTGAGCAATCTTCGCCAGCTTGGGCTTGCGATGCAGACTTATCTCAACGACAAGGACCAGATTCTTCCCGCAACCACCACCTGGCCGGGTACAGCAGCATCGCCGGTCCTTTATCCGAAATACATTGCAACCAGAAAAGTTTTTCAGTCGCCTTTCGACAAACGCGTATCGTCGGAAGCAACCGACGGAACGCCGCCCGTTAGCTACAGCATCAATGATAATATGTATGCTGCGTCCGTGGGGTTAAGTGGCAATATGCTAAAAGTTGTATCTCCCGCCTCGACATTTTTGATGGCGCCTACGTATACGGGAAACCCGGCAGACACCTCCTCGTGGGCGGGCACAGCTGGGAACGCGCCAGATCTGCCCGTAGGCGGTGCTGGAGAAACAAGCGGAACTCACTCCAGCGGCAGGCGCATTAACGTGTTATTCTGCGACTTGCATACAGAAACCCTGACATTCGGTCCGGCCAGTACCGCAGGAACATTTCAGGATTCAACGTCCAATCCGCTCGGTCTGAAACATTGGGACCCGACGCAATAGAAGAGCGGGTTTCCAGCACCATCGTCTCCCTTGGTAGGCAGCGTTATCCGGCGCTGGTCGGCTCGGGTTTGCTCGAACAAGTGGGGGCGCGTGTGCATCAGCATCTCGATCGTAAACGGTGCGCAATCATTTCCGATAACAAAGTTGCCGCGCTTTTCGCGACTCGATTACAGGAAAGTTTAGCGTCAGCGGGCTTTCGGCCGACGGTGATGACGATCCCGGCGGGCGAGAAATCGAAGACATTGGAGCGAGCCGGAGCGATTTGCGATCAGATGATCGCTGCGGGACTGGATCGGCAATCGTTTGTTATTGGCTTGGGTGGCGGAGTCATCGGCGACATCTCTGGATTTGTGGCGGCGATTTATCATCGTGGCATCCCGCATCTCCAGATCCCCACAACGCTGCTGGCCATGGTGGACAGCTCCATCGGCGGAAAAACCGGGGTGAATACGCGCGATGGAAAAAACTTAATCGGTGCAATTCATCATCCATTGCTCGTGATAGACGATGTAGCGGTGTTGAAAACGCTGCCGCGGCGCGAGTTCAATCAAGGTTTCGCCGAGATTGTGAAGCACGCCGTCATCGCGGACCCAAAGATGTTCCAAACACTCCAACGCTGGACAGCAACCGATGCGCTCGCTCTACAGCAGCTGATCAAGCGCAATATCAAGATCAAATCCAGAATCGTGGCGAAAGACGAGCGTGACCGGACGGGCCAGCGTGCGCTTCTGAATTTCGGCCATACAGTTGGTCACGCGATCGAACGCGCCGGAGATTACCGGAAATTTCTGCACGGAGAAGCGGTGAGCCTTGGAATCGTTGCCGCTT
>WNGF01003358.1_pt1 | contig 21862 bp, 19 predicted proteins | sample 5400641 | NCBI WGS metagenome assembly WNGF01 (sample SAMN13153371, study PRJNA577476) | soil metagenome | isolation source: 80 cm soil or saprolite under grassland replicate 2 | place: USA:California | collected 2016-06-15 | reverse complement strand
ACGCGCCTTGCCGCCGCCCTGGACGCGCTGGGCGTGCGTGCGACCGTCGCGCCCGACCGCCCGACCGCCCGACCGCCTGGCACTTGCTCCTCAATCCCCATGGCCACCCCGGCGCCGAAAACATGGCCATCGATCAGGCCCTGCTCGAAGCGGCCGAGCGGACCGGCCGCGCGTTCCTGCGGCTGTACCGGTTCGACCCGCCGTGCCTCTCGTTCGGGCGCAACGAGCCCGCGCGGGAGCGCTACGACCGCGCGGGGATGACCCACCGCGGGCTCGACGCGGTGCGCCGGCCGACCGGCGGCCGCGCGGTGTGGCACGAGCACGAGGTGACCTACGCCGTGGCCGCGCCGCTGGTCGCTTTCGGCTCCCTGCGTGACGCCTACCGGACGATCCACGCGCGGCTCGCTCGGGCGCTCGAGTCCCTCGGGGCAGACGCGACGCTGGCGCCCGACCGCCTGACCGCCCGACCGCCTGACCATCAGGGCGCATGCTTCGCGGCGAGCGTGGGAGGCGAGGTGCTGATCGACGGGAAGAAGGTGATCGGCTCGGCGCAGGTGCGGCGCGGCGGCGCACTCCTGCAGCACGGCTCGATCCTGCTCGACGGTTCGCAGGACGTGATCGCAGCCGTAAGCCGCGAGCCGCGAGCCGCAAGCCGCGGCACGACACTCTCGGCCGCGCTGGGCCGGCCGGTCACGTTCCAAGAGGTCGCGGAGGCGGTGCTCGAGGCATTCGGGCGCGACGCCGGGGGGCGGCAGGCCGCCCCGCCACGTCCGTCCGCCCGTCCGCCCGACCGCCTGACCGCCGCCTTTCTCGATCCCGCCTGGACCTGGCGCCGCTAGGCGGGGGGTGGGATCTTACGCGCGATGCCGGGCACGCGACCGCCTGACCGCCGGACCGCCCCGGTCGTGCTCGTGGGCGTCCTGCTCGTCGCTCTCGCCTCCTGTGAGCGCCGCGGCGGTTGCACCGGGGACTACTGCGGCGCGCTCGTGTTCGCCGCCGCGGGCGAGCCGGACATCCTGCTCCCCCCGGTCACCCAGCAGGCGTACGCCCGGGACGTGCTCGAGCAGATCTTCCTCAAGCTCGCCGACCTGGGTCCTTCGGGGAACACGGTCGGTGACGAGGACTTTCAGCCGCTGCTCGCGGAGCGCTGGGAGTGGGACGGCCCGCTCACGCTCGTGTTCCACGTCGATCCGCGGGCGCGCTGGCAGGACGGGCAGCCCGTCAACGCGGCGGACGTGGTGTTCACGTTCGACATCTACACCGACTCGCTCGTCAACTCCCCGTACCGCTCCTCGCTTCGCTCGATCGGCGCCGTCACGGCCCGCGACTCGCTCACGGCCGTGTTCCGCTTCCGCACGCGCTACCCCGAGATGTTCTACGACGCAGTGTACCACATGCGGATGCTGCCCGCGCACCTCCTGCGTACGGTGCCGCGCGACCAGTGGCGCAGCGCCGGGTTCGGACGCGCGCCGGTCGGCAGCGGACCCTACCGGTTCGTCAGCTGGAAAGCGGGCCAGAGCATCGAGCTCGCCGCGGACTCGACCTCGTTTCTGGGGCGCCCGCACATCCGGCGGCTCATCTGGCGCTTCACGCCCGATCTCCAGGTCGCGGTCACCCAGACCGTCGCCGGCGACGCCGATGCGGTGGACGTGTTGGGCCCCCCGGACAACGTGAAGCGGGCGAAGGGCGCCCCGGACCTCGTGACCTACCCGTACCGCGGCGCGGTGTACGGCTTTCTCGGGTTCAACCTGGCCGCGGGCGGCGACACCAACAAGCCGCATCCGCTGTTCGGCGACCGTGAGCTGCGCCGCGCGCTCGCGATGGTGGTGGACCGCCAGGCGCTGCTGAAGAACGTGTGGGGCGACCTGGCCCAGGTCCCGCCCGGGCCGCTCGCCCGGATCTGGTCGATCTGGGACCCGGCCACACGGGAGCTGCCGTACGACACCGCGCAGGGCCGCCGCCTGCTCACCCGGCTCGGCTGGCGCGACTCGGACGGCGACGGCATCCTGGAACGGGACGGGCAGCCCCTCGCCTTTCGCATCCTGGTCCCCACGACGAGCGGCCTGCGCCGCCAGTACGCGCGGCTGCTGCAGCAGCAGTTCCGGGCGGCCGGCGCGGACGTGCAGCTCGACGAGGTCGAGTTCGGCGTGTTCGACGAGCGGACCCAGGCGGGGCGGTTCGACGCCGCGCTGATCACGCGCACCGTCGACCCGACGCCCTCCTCGTCGATCGCCCAGGTCTGGAGCAGCGCGGGTCGCTCGAACGCGGGGCACTATGCGAACCCCGTATTCGACCGGCTGGTGGACGAGGCGCGGGCGGCCACGGGCCGCGACGAGGCGAAGCGCCAGTGGCGCCGCGCCCTCGAGACGTTGAACCAGGACGCCCCGGCCGTCTTCCTGTTCGCCCCGGACAACGTGGCGGCGGTGCACCGCCGGGTGGCGGGCGTGACGATCCGGCCGGACTCCTACTGGGCGCTGGTGCGCCTCTGGCGCATCCCCGCCGACCAGCTGACCGAGCGCGACCGCATGGAGCCGTAGGTGACCGCGTGGCTCGTCCGGCGTCTCGCCGCCGCGATGGCCATCGTCTTCGCGGTCGTCACCATCACCTTCTGCGTCATCCACCTCGCGCACGGCACGCCCTTCCTGCCGGGGCCCGACCAGGACGTCGATCCCCAGGTCGTGGCTCGGCTGCGCCAGCAGTTCGGACTCGACCGGCCGCTCCCGGCGCAGTACGTGAAGTACCTGTGGGCCCTGCTCCACGGCGAGCTGGGGGAGTCGTTCTACCTGCGCCGCCCCGTGGCGGACGCGCTCGCGGACGCGATTCCCCCCACCGTGACGCTCGCGGGAGCGGCGCTCCTCATCGATTTCCTGCTCGGTCTCGCGTGCGGCGTGTACCAGGCCGTGCGGGCGCGCCGCTTCGCGGACATCGCACTCGGGAACCTCGCCCTGTTTCTGAACGCGATGCCGACATTCTGGCTGGGGCTCGTTCTGCTGCTCGTCTTCGGGCAGTGGCTGCGCTGGTTCCCGGTCGCCGGGATGCGGGACCCGGTGCTGTGCCCGACCATCGCGGGCGCACGGTGCACCGTCGACGTCCTGTGGCACCTCGCGCTGCCGGCGCTGACCCTCGGGCTCGTCGGCGCCGCGGGCACGGCGCGCTACCAGCGCGCGGCGATGCTCGAGGTGATCGACCAGGACTTCGTGCGCACGGCGCGCGCCAAGGGACTGGGGGAGGGCCGGGTGGTGCTGGTGCACACGCTTCGCAACGCGCTGCTGCCGCTCATCACGCTGTCCGGGTTGGCGTTCCCGTTCCTGCTCACGGGCGCCGTGCTCGTGGAGACCGTGTTCGCCTGGCCGGGGATGGGCCGACTCTCCGTGGCCGCGATCCTGCAGCGCGATTACCCGGTCGTCGTCGCGGCGGCGCTCGTGGCGAGCGCCATGGTGACGCTCGGCAACCTGCTCGCGGACGTGCTGTACGCCGTGGCGGACCCGCGCATCCGCGCACGGAGCGAGCGGGCGTGAACCTCGGGAAGTGGCTCGCGCTCGCCGCCGCCGGGGCGGTGGCGCTGCTCGCCGCCGCCGCGGTGCGCCGCCGGGCCGCGGCGAGCGCCGCGGGGCGCCGCTTTCTCGCCCACCCGACCGCGACGCCGGGCGTGTTCATCCTCGCATTTTTCGTGACGATCGCGCTCGCGGCGCCGTTCGTCGCGCTCGACCCGAACTCGATGCCCGGCATCGTGGACCTGCGGGACCGGCCGCCCTCGCTGCTCCATCCGCTCGGCACCGACGTCTACAGCCGGGACGTGTGGAGCCGGATCGTCTACGGGGCGCGGATCTCCCTCGGCATCGGTGCGCTCGCGACGCTCGTCGCCGTCACCGTGGGCGCGGGCGTGGGCGCCGTCGCCGGGTACTTCCGCCGCTGGGTGGACGCCGCGCTGATGCGGCTCGTGGACGTAGGGCTGTCGATGCCGCGCATCTTCCTGCTGCTCATGGCGGTCGCGTTGTGGGAGCGGGTCCCGCTCGCGCCGCTCGTGCTGCTCATCGGGCTGACCGGCTGGTTCGGAACGAGCCGGCTGGTGCGGGCGGAAGTGCTCAGCCTGCGCGAGCGTGAGTTCGTGGCGGCGGCGCAGGCGCTGGGCGCCGGCCCCGCGCGCGTTATCTTTCGCCACGTCTTGCCCAACGCGGCCGCGCCGATCATCGTCTCGGCGGCCCTCGGCATCGGCAACGTCATGCTGCTCGAGGCGGGGCTCTCCTTCCTCGGGATCGGCGTCCCGTCGCCCGCGCCGAGCTGGGGGAGCTTGATCTACGACGGGTGGCAGCACATGGCCGCGGCGCCCTGGACCTCGACCTTCCCCGGCCTCGCGATCGCCCTGGTCGTGATGGCCCTCAATGCGGTGGGGGACGCGCTGCGCGACGCCCTCGACCCGCGCCAGGAGGGCCCGTGACGGAGCCGTTGCTCCGCGTCCGCGACCTGAAGACGTACTTCGTGACCGAGCACGGCCGCGGTACCGCTCGCGCGGTGGACGGCGTTTCGTTCGACCTGTACCCCGGCGAGACGCTGGGGCTCGTGGGCGAGTCGGGCTGCGGCAAGACCGTGACGTCGCTCTCCATCCTCCGGCTCATTCCGGAGCCCCCCGGCCACATCCGCCCCGGCAGCTTCATCGAGTTCGAGGGCCGCAACCTGCTCACCCTCGCGTCCCGGGAGCTGCGCGCGATCCGCGGCAACCAGATCGCGATGATCTTCCAGGAGCCGATGACGTCGCTCAACCCGGTGTTCACCGTCGGCGACCAGATCGCCGAGGCGGCGATCGTGCACCAGGGCTTGTCCCGCCGAGAGGCCCGGGCGCGGGCAATCGAGATGTTGCAGCTCGTCGGCATCCCCGACCCCGCGGAGGGCGTGGATCGCTACCCGCACCAGCTCTCCGGCGGCATGTGCCAGCGCGTGATGATCGCGATGGCGCTCGTGTGCCACCCCAAGCTGCTGATCGCCGACGAGCCGACCACCGCGCTCGACGTGACCATCCAGGCGCAGATCCTCGAGCTGCTCGCCCGGCTCCAGGCCGAGCTCGGCATGGCCGTCATGCTGATCACCCACGACCTGGGGATCGTGGCCGGGACCGCCGACCGGGTCGTGGTGATGTACGCCGGCGAGGTCGTCGAGCAGGCGCCCACGACGGACCTGTTCGCGCGCCCGCTGCATCCCTACACCGAGGGCCTGCTGGCGTCTGTGCCGCGCATCGACGCGCCCGCGGCTGGGGGGTCGGGGGGGTCGGGGGGGCCCCGCGGGCGCCTGCACAGCATCTCCGGCCAGGTGCCGGCGGCCACCGCGTGGCCCGCGGGCTGCCGGTTCCACCCCCGCTGCCCGTACGCCTGGGGCCGCTGCGCGACGGAGCCGCCGCCGCTGCTCGACGCCGGGGGGGGAGCGCCCGGCACGCACACCGTCCGCTGCTGGCTCGTCACCGAGCCCGGGCGCCGCACGGCGCGGCCGTGACGACGCCGCTGGTCGACGTGCAGGGGCTGGTGAAGCATTTCCCCGGCGAGCGGGGGCTCTTCGGGCTCGGGGCCCCGCGCCGGGTGGTGCGCGCCGTGGACGGCGTGTCGTTCGCGATCGCCCCGGGCCAGACGCTCGGGCTCGTGGGCGAGTCCGGGTGCGGCAAGTCCACGGTCGGCCGGTCGATCCTCCGGCTGATCGAGCCCGACGCGGGACGCGTCACCCTCGACGGCACGGACGTGCTCGCCACCGGCGCGCGCGCGCTCCGGGCCCTGCGGCGGCGCATGCAGATCGTGTTCCAGGACCCCTACGGCTCGCTCAACCCGCGGATGTCGGTGCGTCAGACGCTGGCCGAGCCGGTCGTGCTCCACCGGCTCGCCGCCGGCGCGGACGTGCCGAAGCGCATCGCGTCGCTCCTCGGGGAAGTGGGCCTGGACCCGGCCTTCGCCGATGCGTACCCCCACCAGCTGTCGGGCGGCCAGCGGCAACGCGTGGGGATCGCGCGCGCGCTCTCGGTGGAGCCGCAGTTCCTCGTGCTGGACGAGCCGGTGAGCGCGCTCGACGTCTCGGTGCAGGCGCAGGTGCTGAACCTGCTCGCCGAGCTGCAGCGGAAGCGCCGCCTGACCTACCTCTTCATCGCCCACGACCTCGCGGTTGTGAAGCACATCGCGGACCACGTGGCCGTGATGTACCTCGGCAGGATCGTCGAGCAGGCGCCCGTGTCCGGGCTATACGCCGGTCCGCGACACCCCTACACCCGGTCGTTGCTCTCGGCGATCCCGGTGCCGGATCCCACGGCGCAGCGGCGGCGGATCGCGCTCACCGGCGACGTGCCGTCGCCCGCCGCGCCGCCCCCGGGATGCCCGTTCCATCCGCGCTGCCCGCATCCCAAGAAGAACGATCGCTGCCGCACGGAGCGGCCGTCGTTGCGCGAAGTGACCCCGGGGCAGCTCGCCGCCTGCCACTTCGCGGAGGACCCGATGTGAGGGCGACCGCGCGGCTCGCCGCCGTCCTCTCGGACGTGCAGTTCTGGATCCCCGTCGCCGTGCTGATCGCCGGCCTCGCGGTGCTGCGGTGGATTCGGTAGCCCCGCTCGCGGCGGTGGACCCGGCGCGACTGCGGCGCCTGCAGCGCGTCGGCGTCGCCTGCGGCTTCGCGGCCGGGGCCTGGCTGGGCGCCGCCGAGGCGCCGACCAAGGTCGTGACGCTCGGCATCCCACCCGTCGTCATCTCGCTCGCGATGGTGCTCGGCGTCTTCCTCGCCCGCTGGACCATCCCCGCCATGCTGCGCGGCACCTCGGGCGTCGGTGCCGACGTCCGCCAGGCGCCCCATCTCGTCGTCTGGGCGGTGCTCGCGGGATGTCTGTGGGCGGTCGCCAACACGCTCACCATTTTCGCGATCAAGGACATCGGCTTGAGCATCGCGTTCCCGCTGTGGAACTCGAACAGCCTGATCGGGATCGTCTGGGGGCTCGTGTTCTTCAACGAGCTGCGGCAGGCCGGTTGGTCCCGCTGGCTCGGCGTGCTGGGCGGTGCCGCGCTGATGTTCGGCGGCGCCACGCTCCTGGCGGTGGCATCGTCGGCGCACGCCCCGCCGGGCCATCCGCTGCGGGGCGTCGCCGCCGCGCTCGCGGCGGGCGTGCTGTGGGGCACGATGTACATCCCCTACCGCAAGGCCTATCTGACCGGGATGAACCCATTGTCGTTCATCACGTTCTTCACGGTCGGCGAGCTCGGCATGATGTTCGCTCTCGCCGTGACCGATCGCGGAGGCGTCGCGGCGCTCGCGGCGGATCTCCACCGCGCCCGCGACGCGCTCTTCTGGCTCCTGCTCGGCGGCTTCGTGTGGGTCGTGGGGGACCTGTTCCAGCAGTACGCCGCGAAGTACGTGGGGATCAGCCGGGGGATCCCGCTGTCCAACACGAATCAGCTGTGGGGACTGCTGTGGGGGACCCTGGTGTTCGCCGAGCTGCGGGGCGGGAGCCGCGCCGCCTACGCGCAGGTGATCGGCGGCTCGCTGCTCATGGCGGCGGGCGCCGCCGCTATCGCGCTCGCGTCGGCCACGGGACGCGAGCACCGGCGGTGGCAGGCAGCGGCGACGCGCGAGAGCGCCCGCTACGGCGTGGACCCGGCGTACGTCCGCGCGGCGCTCGCGGGCGAAAGCACGGCCACCGGGCGTGCGCGGACGTGGCTCGATTGGGCGCTCGTCCTCGGAGCCACCGCGGTCTTCGTCGCCGCCGCCCTGGTCGCGCGCGTCCCCGAGCTGACGCTCGCCGGGGCGCCGCTCGCCGCCCTGGTCCTCGCCACGCTCGCGCTGCTCGGCGGCAGCGGATTCCTGTTGTGGCGGACCACGCGGTTCAACTGACCGCGCGGCGGGCGTCGATTGGCGCCCGAATGATGGGCCTGCGCTCGATTGATGATCACGGGCGCCGAGCGCCGATAGACCCCGGGGCACCGCCCCGGGGTCAGCCGAGGTGGAGCTGATTCGGGTCGCCTCACCCCCGGGCCGGCGGCCCGGGCTACTCACCAGGTGTGCTCTGGCCTCGTCCACCAAGGAGCGGAGCTCCGGATCGCAATCCTTCCACAGCTCGATGCACGCCGAATAGTGTTCGAAGGCCCGATCGCGCTTCCCGAGCTTTTCGTACAAGCGAGCGCGCTCCAGATGTGACGAGCCGCGGAGCGGCCAGTCCTGGCTCGAGAATGCGTCGAAGGAGCCGTAGGCGCGGGTCCTACGCGGCAACAGTGCACAAGAGAGACCTGACCCGCGTGATCGACTACGTTGCGTGGCAATTCGAGAGACACCCCGATCGGATTCCCAGACCGGGGAGAGGGGCAACTGACCCCGGGCACTGACCCCGTGCCACTGACCCCGGGCGACAGCCCGGGGATTCCCTCAACTCTCCTGGACCCCGGGCTTTCGCCCGGGGTCAGTAGCCCGGCCGGTCTCGCGGGAGCACCTGCGGGCTCGCACCCGAGGCCAGTGGCGCTACTTTTTTCTCATGACCAGACCCATGGCTCTCCCCGTTTTCGCCGCAGTGGCCGGTGTGCTCCTCCCGGCGGTGGTCCGCACCCAGCAGCCGGCCTCCTTCACCCTCGAGCAGGTCATGAGCGCGCCGTTCCCGGACGAGCTGGTCGCGGCGCCGGCCGGTGGCGCGGTCGCCTGGGTCTTCAACGCGCGCGGCACCCGTAACGTCTGGGCGGCCGCGCCCGCCGATTACCAGGGCAAGCCCGTCACGAGCTACGCCGGCGACGACGGCCAGGAAATCGGCGAGCTGCAGTGGACTCCGGACGCCCGCGCCATCGTGTACGTGCGGGGCGGCGGCCTGAGCGACGACGGCGAATATCCAAACCCTCAGAGCCTCGTGGCGGGCGTCCAGCAGGCGGTGTGGGTCGTGCCGGTCGCGGGCGGCGCGCCGCGGCGCATCGGCGAGGGGAACTCCCCGGGGGTCTCGCCCCAGGGCGATCGCATCGCGTTCATCAAGCGGGGCCAGGTGTGGGGGGCTTCGCTCAGGGACACCGCGGCCGCCGCGCAGCTCGTGCAGGCGCGCGGCCGCGCCCGCACGCTCCGCTGGTCACCCGACGGATCGAAGCTCGCGTTCGTGAGCGCTCGCGGAGACCACGCGTTCATCGCCCTCTACGACCTCGGCGCGCAGTCGCTGCGCTTCCTCGACCCGAGCGTCGACGCCGATGCCGAGCCCGCCTGGTCCCCGGACGGCCGGCGGCTCGCCTTCCTTCGGATTCCGGCGAGCGTGGGCCGCCTGCCGTTCACGCCCCGGCGCAGCGGGCAGCCGTGGTCGATTCGGGTGGTGGACGTCGCGACCGGCGCCGGCCGCCAGGTGTGGGTCGCGGACACCGGCCGGGGCTCCGCGTTCCGTGAAGTCGTCGCCCCGAGCCAGTTGGTCTGGGCGGCCGGGGATCGGCTCGTGTTCCCCTGGGAGAAGGACGGCTGGACGCACCTGTACGCCGTGCCCGTCCAGGGCGGACGCGCGACGCTGCTCACTCCCGGCGCGTTCGAGGTGGAGCATGTGACGGTGAGCCCCGACCGCGCCACGGTGGTCTACAGCTCGAACCAGGACGACATCGACCGGCGGCACGTCTGGAAGGTCGGCGTGGCGGGCGGAGCGCCCGCCGCCGTCACCAGCGGGACCGGGATCGAGTGGTCCCCTGCGGTCACGAGCGACGGCACGGGCGTCGCGTTCCTGCGCGCGGACGCCAGGCGGCACCCACGTCCGGCGATCCTCGCCGGCTCCGGGCCCGCCCGCGACCTCGCGGCCGGCGCGATCCCGGCCGACTTCCCCGAGGCGGCGCTCGTGGACCCGCAGCCGGTGCGCCTCCCCGCTGCGGACGGAGTGCCGATCCCCGGCCAGCTGTTCCTCCCGAGGAGCCTGAAGCCCGGAGAGCGGCGTCCTGCGGTGATCTTCTTTCATGGCGGCTCGCGCCGCCAGATGCTCGTCGGCTGGCACTACCTCTACTACTACCGGAACGCGTACGCGCTGAATCAATACCTCGCGAGCCGCGGCTACGTCGTCCTGTCGGTGAACTACCGCAGCGGGATCGGCTACGGGATGGAGTTCCGCGAGGCCCTGCGCTACGGGGCGCAGGGCGCGAGCGAGTTCAACGACGTGCTCGGCGCCGGGGCCTACCTGCAGGGCCGGCCCGACGTGGACCCGAAGCGCATCGGGTTGTGGGGCGGGTCGTACGGCGGGTTCCTCACCGCCATGGGGCTCGCGCGCGCCTCCCAGCGGTTCGCGGCGGGCGTGGACCTGCACGGCGTGCACGACTGGAACGTCGAGATCCAGAACTGGATCCCCACGTACGACCCGGCGAAGCAGGCGGAGGCGGCCAAGCTCGCGCACGAGTCGTCGCCGATCGCCTACGTCAAAGACTGGCGGTCACCCGTGCTGCTGATCCACGGCGACGACGACCGCAACGTGCAGTTCAGCCAGAGCGTGCAGCTCGCGGCGGCGCTGCGCGAGCAGGGGGTGGAGGTCGAGCAGCTGGTTTTTCCGGACGACATCCACGACTTCCTCACGCACGCGCACTGGCTCGCGGCGTATCAGGCGGCGGCTGAGTTCTTCGAGCGGCGGTTGGGGGGCGCGGCGACGGCTGCGGCTCGCCAGTAGGGTGGCAGAGCTCATGAGTGAGGCGTGAGGTCAGTGGTTCAGGTCCACTCAGGGTTTGGGCGACGAGCCGTAGCGGCCGTCACATCCCGTCGCTACCCTTCGCGCCATGACGACGAAGGCCGCCCGTCTCTCCAAATCCCGCTTTGTCGCCGGTTGTCAGTGCCACAAGCTGCTCTGGTGGACCGTGCACGAGCCGAACGCCACCGAGCTCCAGCCCGACAAGGTGCTCCAGGACCTGTTCGACCAGGGCCGCCAGGTAGGCGAAGCGGCCCGGGCGCGGTATCCGGGGGGCGTGCTGATCGACCTGCCGCACGACGCCGGTGCCGAGCGGGTCGCCGCCACGAGAAAAGCCCTCGACGAGGGCGCGCCGGCCGTGTTCGAAGCGACGTTCATCGCCGACAACACCTTCGTCGCGATCGACGTCCTCGAGAAACAGAACGACGGGTATCGTCTCACCGAGGTGAAGTCGTCCACGTCGCAGAAGGACGAGCACATCCCGGACGTCGCCGTGCAGGCCCGCGTCGCCGCGGCCTGCGGCGTGAAGATCACCGCCGCCGAAGTGTTGCACTTGAACAAGGAGTTCCGGCACCCCGACGCGGGCGATCTCTTCGCCCGAACCGACGTCACCGGCCCCGTCACCGCCTTCCTCCCCCAGGTCCCGGACGAGATCGCGCGCCAGCGGGCGATGCTCGCGGGCCCGCTCCCCGACGCCCCGATCGGAGCACAGTGCTTCGAGCCGCGCGAGTGCCCGTTCATCGGCCGCTGCTGGCCGCACGGACCGGAGCATATCGGGAACCTTGCCGGCGTCGGGCCGAAAAAGACCGTCGCGTACCTGGCGCGCGGCATCACGGCCATCACTGATCTACCGCCGACCGAGAAGCTCACCTTTACTCAGAAGCGTCAGCTCAAGGCGATGGCCAAGAACCGCGTGATCGTCGAGCCCACGCTTGCCCGTGAGTTAGAGCCCTTTGCGTCCCCCCGATTGGGCTTCCTCGACTTCGAGACGATCATCCGCGCGATCCCCGTCTGGCCCGGCATGGCTCCCTGGCAGCAGGCCGCCGCCCAGTTCAGCTACCATGAGCGGCAGCCGGACGGCAGCTACACCCACGCCGCCTTCCTGGCGGAGGGACCGGAAGACGCGCGGCCCCCGCTCGCCGCCGCGATGGTCCGCGCCACCGCCAACGCCGAGCGCGTGGTGATGTACACGTCGTTCGAGAAGACCCGCATCCGCGAGCTGCAACGCGCGGTGCCCGAGCTCGCCAGCGAGCTCGCCGCGCTCGAGGCCAAGCTCATCGATCTGCACCCCGTGGTGAAGAACTGCGTGTACCACCCTGATTTCAGGGGGAGCTTCGGTCTAAAGGACATCCTCACGCCGCTCGTGCCCGAGCTGACCTACGACGATCTGGTCATCGTGGACGGCCGGGTCGCGAGCGTGGAAATCGCCCGGCTGCTGTTCGTGGCGGACAAGATCCCGCGGCACGAGCGCGATCGCGTGCGCCAGGACCTGCTCAACTATTGCGAGCGCGACACGTGGGCGATGGTGAAGCTGGTGGAGCGGCTGCGGGAGCTGGCCACAGCGTGACCAAGACCGAGCGGTGGCTCATCCTACGGGATGGCATTCATGAGCTGCGAGCGCGGCTTGGGCACGTCAACTATCGCATTCTCTACTCGATCCACGGGCGTGTGGTGGCGGTGCTGCTCCACGCGTTGGTGAAGGAGGACGTGGTGCCGGAGGCGGACATCGATCTGGCCGTCGTACGCAAGAACGCGTTTGCCCGCGAGCGGAGGTCCCGCCTTGGGGTACGACAGGAGAAACGCTTCGGCGCGTTCGATTTTCGTGCACGAATTCGCTGCCGAGGCCGGTTGCCCGACGATGGTACCCGACGATGGTAGAAGAGTGCGGCGGCGCGGTAGAGGCCCGCGCTCCCCTCTTAATGCACCCCGCCCATCAGGTTGCGGACCGGCTTGATCAGGAGGAACATCACGAGCGCCGCCGCAAGCGTCACGGCCGCGGTGACCCCGAACAGCGTGGGGAGCGGCGTCGTGCTGATGAAGCCCGCCGACCACCCGGCGAGCTTGTTGCCCAGGGCGTTCGAGAGGAAGAACACGCCCATCATGAGCCCCACGATCCGGGCCGGCGCGAGCTTCGTGACCGCCGACAGCCCAACGGGGTAGAGGCATACCTCCCCGAGCTCCTCGATGAAATACACGCCCACGAGCCACAGCGGGGTCACCTTGACCCCGCTCTGTGCCATCGCCCCCGCCGGGACCAACAGGACGAAGGCCAGCCCCATGAACAGCAGGGCCAAGGCAAACTTTGCCGGACTCGAGGGCTGCCGCGACCCCAACTTGAGCCACAGCCACGCGAACGCGGGAGACAACAGGATCACGAATCCAGCCTGGATCGCCACGAACCACGAAGCGTACAGCTTGATCCCCAGCAGGTCGAGCCGCACGTACCGATCCGCGAACAGCGTGAGGGTGGATCCGGCCTGTTCGTAGGCACCCCAGAACAGTGACGCAAACAGGAAAAACACCACGACGGCGGCCATGCGCTTCCAGTCCTCGCGCGTGAACCCGCCGCTCGCGTGCGACATGGCGGCTGCCGCCGGCTTCGGGCGCGCGGCCAGGCGGTCCAGGGCCGGCTGGAGGCGCTTTCGGCCGACGACGTACTGGATCAATCCCAGCGTCATGCCTACGCCGGCGCACGCGAACCCCAGGTGCCAATCGATCCCCTCCGCGATCCTCCCGGCGACGATCGGCCCGAACAGCGCCCCGATGTTGATGCCCATGTAAAAGATCGAGAACCCGGCGTCACGCCGCTCATCCGCCTGCTCGTACAGCGACCCGACGAGGGTGGACGCATTGGGCTTCAGCAATCCCGTCCCGATGACGATGAGCGACAGGCCGGCGTAGAAGAAAGACAGGGGGTGGAAGGCGAGCGTGAAGTGCCCGAGCGCGATGATGATCCCGCCGAACAGCACGCTGCGGTACTGCCCCAGCCAGCGGTCGGCCACGACGCCACCGGCGATCGCGGCCAGCCACACGCTGCTGACGTAGTTGCCGTAGACCGCTCCCGCGTGCTGGTCGGTGAAGCCGAGCGCCTTGACCATGTAGAGGATCAGGAAGCCCCGCATCCCGTAGTAGCTGAACCGTTCCCACATCTCCGTGAAGAAGAGCGTGGACAGTCCACGCGGATGCCCGAACCAGCCGGCGTCGGACGCGAGAGGGGCGGCGCGGGGCGCGGCCATCAGTCGAACAGCTCGTTCTGGTCCGCCGACTCCGGCCCGCCCGGCGCCAAGAGGAGCGCCCCCAGCCGGTGCTCCCACTGCTCCACGTCGAAGTCGTGCTCGTTCAGGAGCGCGCGGCGCAGCACGGGAGACAGCTCGTGGAACGCCGCCAGCAGCTCGGCGATCGCCTCGCGCAGCGCCTGCGCCTGGAAGCCCTCGTCCGTCGCGCTCATGTCTTCGAGGATGCTGTGCTCGGCGCGCGAGGCGATGATCGGCTCCGCGCGCGCTTCGACGAACACGCTGGTCCGGCGCCGCGGACCTCGGTCCTCCTCGATCGGCATCAGGCCGACGATGGCGTCCGAGCGCCAGTACTTGCCGTAGCCGAGAGAGACCATGCGGTCGCGCTTGATGTCCATGCCAGCCTCCGTCGGTCGGGGGAGGGGGAGGGGGCGGGGGCTCAGTCCTTCTTCATCTTTTTCTTCAGCTCCTCGAGCTGGCGGTCCGCCGCGGCCTCGCGGGCCGCCCGGTCCATCTCCGCCTGGAGCAGCTCGTCCTTCACGTCCGTCCCGGGGCGCGCGCCCCCCGCCTGCTGCAGGTCGCGCCAGGCGCGCTCCGCCGTGCGCTCCGCCTCGGTGAGCGGGCGCTCCCGCTCGGCGCGGGTGAGCTGCGCCTGCATCTCGGCCAGCTCGCACGTGTACAGCGCCAGCTCGTCCGTCAGCGCGGCAAGCTTCTTCTCCAGCACGCCCAGCCGCTCCCGGTGCTTCGCCGCGAAGCGGCGCGCTACCTCCACCGTCTCGCGATCCTGGATCTCCGCCGCGAGCCGGCCGCGCCGCTCGGCGTCGGCGAGCCGCTGCCGCTCGACCGCCAGCTCGCCTTCCGTGCGGGCCACCGCGTGGCGGGTCTCTTGCAGGGACAGCTTCGCCTCCACCACCGCCTCGCGCATCTGCCGCACCAGGTCGCGCAAATCCCCCGGCGTCGCGGTGTCGAGCGCGGCGCGCAATGCGTCCCGCAGGCGTTCGAACAAGGAGCGCTAGCTCTTCCGAACCGTCTTCGCAAAGAACGGCGCGAACACCTGCACCACCGAGCGCGACTTGCACTTCGGGCAGGTGGGCCGCTTGCGAGCGTGCTCCTCGATCCCCTCTTGCTGATTGAAGCGCCTGTGGCACTTCGTGCACTGGTACTCGTAGATGGGCATGGCGCGATTAACGTATTCCACGCCGAAACGGTGGTCAAGTTGACGGCGCCGCGGGACGATCCAGATTCAGGACCCATGCACACCCTCCACGGGGGCGCCGCGGGCCTCGCCTGCGCGGCCGCCTTGGCCTGCAACGGAGGCCTGGAGCCGGCGCCGGTGCCGACGAGCTGCCCCAAGGATTTCGTGGGAATCTGCGGCACGGTGACATTCCAGGGCCCCACGCCGGACAGCACGGACGGTGTGTTCATCGTCGCCTATCCGACCTTCCCGCGGAGCCGCTCGGAGCTCCTCAACAACTTCCTCCCCCGCCCGCCGTTACAGTCGCTGCCGCGCCCGTTCGTTGGATCGCAGTTCTATACCGTGCCGTTGCCGAATGGACGCTACGAATGGGTCCTGGCGGTCTGGCAGAAGGACGGCCTGCTGACGCCGACGAACGCCGATACCCTGCTCCGCGAAGCCGGCTTCTACCGCGACGCGGGGGACACGACCTCCCACGGGTCCGGGATCGTGAGGGTGAGCGGCACGGGTACGGATGCGATCGACTTCCGGATCGACTTCGGGAACATGCATTCCATCTCCGACTACTTTCCGTCATCACCCCGCTAGCCCTTGAAGTGCCCCGGTCTCGCCGTCGCGCTGATGCTCTCTCCGGGGTTGGGCACACTCGCGGCGCAAGGCGGCGGCGTCGTGTACGGGACCGTGACGGACACGGCCGGCCGAGGGATCGAAGGCGTGGCGGTCGGTATTGCACAGGCGCGACTCACCGCGCTCGCGGACAGCGGCGGGCGCTATCGCATCTCGGAGGTGCCGACCGGCAGGACCGAAGTGCGGGCGCGGCGCATCGGATACCTGCCGGGAAGAGCGGTCGTCGAGGTCGCCGCCGGCGACTCCGCACGGGCCGACTTCGTGCTCCGGTCGCAGCCCGCGATCATGCAGCCGACGGTCGTCACCGCCGCGAAGCGCTCCCAGCTCCTCGACCAGTCCATCACCAGCGTCGCGGTCGTGACCGACAGCCAGCTCGCCCGCCGCGCGGTGAGCACCGTGGACGAAGCGGTGGACAAGGCGCCCGGCGTGCAGTTCCTGAACGGTCAGGTGAACATCCGCGGCTCGAGCGGCTACGTGCAGGGACTCGGGAGCCGCGTGCTGCTGCTGGTGGACGGCATTCCGGCAAACCAGGGCGATCGTGGCGGCATCAACTGGGACATCGTTCCGCTCGAGGACGTCGAGCGCGTCGAGATCGTCAAAGGGGCGGGCTCGTCGCTTTACGGTTCCGCCGCGTTCGGTGGCGTCGTCAACGTCATCACCCGGGAGGTTGCCGCCGGGTTCCACGCCCGTGTGCGCGCCACGGGCGGCTTGTACGCGAACCCGCCCCACGACGTGTGGGCGTTCCGCGGCCGCACCGGCGGTCACGGCGGCCTCGACGTCACGGGGTCCTACGGGAGCGAGACCCTCCGCGGCAGCCTCACGGCGGGCGGCCGGCACTCGGACGGCTATCGCGAGCAGGACCGGCGCGATCACTGGGAGACGGCGGGCAAGGCGGAGTGGCGGCCGACCCAAGCGACGCGGGTCGCCGCATCGGGCGCATGGGCGAGTGACCAGTATGACGTACCGGCTCTGTGGTGCATCCGGGGCCAGTGCGATGACCGCGGGCAGACTTACCAGCCGTTCATGGGCGACAGGTCCGGGCGCGGCATGTTCACGCGCTCCGACAAGGGGTATCTCGCCGCAACGGTGAATCGCACCTCCGGGGTCCGCCTCGCCTGGCAGGCCCGCAGCTCCTGGCTGCGAACCCATTTCACCGACTTTCAGCCGGACCGGGACGACTTCGGCGTGGCGAACCGGCTTGGCGCTGAATTTCGCGCGGTGGTCCAGCCGGCCGCGGATCGCATAGTGACCGCGGGGGTGGAGGGAGTCCGCTCGGACGTTCGCACCAACATCTTTACGGGCGATACGAACCCTGCGAGCAACGTCGTGAGAACTCATGCGCAGGGGGAGGTCGGGGCCTTTGCCGAAAGCGAGCAGCGCGTCGGCAAGCTTCGACTGACGACCGGGGCGCGGATCGACTACATGGCCGTCGACGGAGGCGCCCTGGACGCCGTGGTCAGCCCCCGCGTGGGCGCCGTGCTCGAAACGACGGCCGGCGTGTGGCGCGCTTCGGCAGGCCGCGGGTTTCGGGCGCCTTCCCTGGCGGAGCGATTCGTCAACACGCGCGTGTTCGGCTTCCACGTGATCCCTAACCCTGCGCTCAGCCCCGAGACGGCCTGGTCCTTCGAGCTGGGACACGCCACCAGCGCCCTGCCCTGGGCGCGGCTCGATGCCGCATTGTTCTGGACAGAGGCCCGCGACTTGATCGAGCCCGTGTTCGTCGTTCGGGACACTACCGCACAGATCCAGCTTCAGAACGTGGCCCGCGCGCGGCTCCGGGGACTCGACTTCTCCCTGATCGCGAGCCCCTTCACCACGCGACTCTCGACGACCCTCGCGTACACGCTCCTTGACGGACGCGACCTATCGCGTGACGAGGTGCTGGCCTTTCGCCCGCGCCATCTCCTGACGTTGAGCGCTGACTATGGCTGGAAATCCCTCGGGGTGGGCGGTGAGTTCCGCCACGCCAGCCGCATCGAACGCATCGAGCTGGACGAGTTCTTCGGAAGCGATCCGCGGATCGGGTCCAACGTGTTCGACCTGCACGCCCGGTTGGACCATGGTCCGGTCTCGCTCCGGATCCTGGTCACCAACGCGCTCAACTACATCTATAACCAGGTGCCTCGAACGCTCGCGCCGGTGCGGACGCTCTCGGCCGTCCTGACCTGGACGTATTAGATTGGTCCCGTGCTTCCGTGCGCCGTCTCGATGCCGTTCCGCGCGAGGCTTTCCCGCGCGACGCTCTCCCGTGTGACGCTCTTCCGCGTGACGCTGTTCCGCGTGACGCCCTTTCTCTTGACGTCTCTCGCTTTCTGCGGAGGCGACCGGTCGCGTTCCCCCACCTGCGGCCTGGCGCAGGTGGCGGGCCCCGCGCTCATCCAGCAGCAGCTCACCAAGCTGCCCTTCGTGCTGACCGATGCGCCACGCGGGCTCCCGGAGGGGCTACCCGCCCGCGTCATCAGCATTCAGAGCATCCAGCCGCAGAGCGAAGTGCGCGTGAGCTATCGCGAGCGCCGGCTCGTCATGACGTACCAGGGCGCGGGCTTCCCTCCCGCCGACGTCGGCTACGGGCTGCTGGTGGTCGACGACTCCACGCAGCGCGCCCAGGGCGTGCTGATCTACGAGTCGCAGCGTCCGCCGCCGACCTATCCCCAGCTCGGCGAGGTCGGCGGGGGCGACCGCAGCATCCCGCTGTACGGCGTGCGCGTGGACTGGCCGAGCGTGAGCAACCCTCGCTGCCCGCTGCTCGGGACGCCGGTGGAGCGGCCGGCATGACCAAGGTCGTCGCCGTCACCGCCACGCGCCGCACCGACGACGGCCGCGAACGGGTTGCGCTCAACACCGCCTACGTCCGCGCGCTCGCCCGCGTCGGGGTGGTGCCGCTCGTGGTGCCGCCGCTGCTCGACCCGGAGCGGGCCTGTGCGGCGCTCGACCGGGTCCAGGGACTCGTCCTCACTGGTGGCGAGGACGTCGAGCCGGGCCGCTACGGCGCCCACCCGCACCCGAAGCTGGAGGAAATCGATGCGGCGCGGGACGCGGTGGAGCTCGCCCTCATCGCCGGCGCCCGCGCCCGGCGGCTGCCGATCCTCGCGATCTGCCGCGGGATCCAGATCCTGAACGTCGCTCTGGGCGGCACCCTGTACCAGGACCTGGCGAGCGAGCGCCCGAGCGGCATCGACCACGCCGACCCGCGCTCTCGCCACGCGCTACGGGTCGAGTCCGGTACGCTGCTGCACCGCGCCATCGACGCGCGTGACGCGACGGTGAACAGCCGGCACCACCAGGCGATCCGCGACCTGGCGCCGACCCTCCGTGCCGCCGCCTGGGCGCCCGACGGAGTCATCGAGGGCGCGGAGCCCAAGGACGGCGGCGAGCCGTGGACCCTCGCCGTGCAGTGGCATCCGGAGGACGACGTCGAGGACGCCGTGTTCCGCGGCTTCGCGGAGGGGATGCGCTGACGCTCGCCTTCCCGTCCGCCGAGTGGGTGCGCGCCTACGGCGCCGCCATCAACGCCAGCGCGGGGTACCGCGCCGCCTCCACCGAGTGGACGCATGGCCCGGTGGCGCTCGTCGTGAACGGCCAGCCGGAGATCGGGATCCTCGAGCCCGTGGGGATCTGGCTCGACCTGGACCGCGGCGTGTGCCGCGGCGCGAGCGTGGTGTCGCAGGGCGAGGCCGAGCAGGCGCCGTTCGTGATCAGCGGCGACTACGCGCGCTGGAAAGAGGTGATCCGCAAGCAGCTCGGCCCCATCGCCGGGATCATGCAGCGCAAGCTGACCCTCAAGGGCTCGCTGGCGATCGTCGTGCGCTTTGTGAAGTCGGCCGAAGAGCTCGTTCAGGCGGCGACGCTGGTGCCGACGCGGTTTCTGGACGAATGACGGCGGTCTGGCGGACAGGCGGACGGCCGGACGGGTGGACCGCGGATGCAGTCACCGTCCGCCGGTCCGGCTGTCCGCCCGTCCGCCCGTCGGCAGACGGCCGTTCAGAGGTTTCGGAGTATTTTGTCCGGCGTGGTGACGTTCGGGAAGAACACGCGGTCGCTCAGGCGGTTGAAGGCGACGCGCAGCGTGGGAAACCGCTCGGCGGCGGCGCGGTAGATGGCGGCGATGCCGAAGTGCTCCGCGAGCCGGTGCTCGGAGGCGAGTTGATACGCTTGACGGCCGAGCTCGTCGTAATAGGGGAGGTCCGGCCCGCCCCGGCGGTTGCGGCGAGCCTCGATGTAGTCCGGGAACAAGCCGGCGAGCCAGAGGCTGTAGTTTCCGAGATGCACGCGCAGCAGGAATCCCCGCTCTCCGGCATCGTCCAGCCCGGCCAAGTCGCCGACCACGTCGACCAGGTAGCGGTACGTCTGGTCGTCGTGGCGCCGGATGCGGACGTGCCGGTCGTGGTCGGCGAAGCCGAGCAGCAGCGCGGCGAGATAGTCGGCGAGCTCGCGGTCATCCACGCCGGCGGCGAGCAGGGTGTGCCGCACCGCCACGTAGCTGAACAGCGAGGGCGACGGGACGATAAGGGTGCGCAGCGCCAGCAGGGCCTCGAGCAGGCCCGGCTCGTCGAGCAGCCGGTCGGGCCCGTGCTCGAGCAGCAGGCGCTCGTAGCCCTCGCGGCGGTCGGCGTCGCCGCGCGCCAGGGCGAGCGCCACGAGCAGCAAATCCTGCGCTCGCAAGCGACCGCGGACATTGGCCAGGATCATGCCCAACCCTCCTCCTTCTAATCTACTCGCGCGGCTGACGACGCTCTCCCAGGAGCTCGCGGGCGCCTTCCGACCGGTGACCGTCGTGGACCTCATCACGGCCACGCTGACCGAGCTCGTGAATCCGGACCGGCTGTCCGTAGTCCTACTAGATGCCGAAACCAACCGGCTCGCGGTGACCTACGACACCAACCCCGTCCCCGCCCGCACGGACGACCCCCTCCTGCAGCTCGCGCTGCGGCGCGGGCCGCTGCTTTTCCCGCAGGACGTCGGGGAAGAGGCCCGGCGGCACGGTGCCGTGCTGAGCGAGCCGCCGCCCGGCGCCTGGATCGGCGCGCCGCTCGTCGCGGCCGGCCGCACCATGGGGGCGGTGTCGCTCGCGGCGGACCGTCCCGGCGCGTTCGGCCAGCCGGAGATCGCGCTCGTCACGGCCGTGCTGGCCCAGGCGGCCATCGCGCTCGAGAACGCCCGGCTGGTGGAGCTGCTCTCCACGGCGAAGCGCGAATGGGAGAAGACGGTCGACGCGATCACGCAGGCCATCTGCATCGTCGACGCCCACGGCGTGGTGCGCCGCGCCAACCGCGTCTTCGCCGACCTGGTGCAGCAGCCGGTGACGGCGATCCCCGGCCGCCCCTGGCTCGGGCTCCTGCCGCCGGCGTGGTCGGACGCCGTGGCCCGCGCCATCGCCGAGCCGACCGCGAGCTCGATGGAGATCCGGGCCGGCGAGCGCATCCTGCTCTTCACCGCGATCCCCGCGGCGGACCCGGGCTCGGCGGTGCTCCTGTTCGAGGACCAGACGGAGCGGCGCCGGCTCCAGGAGCAGTTGATACAGTCCGAGAAGATGTCGGCGATCGGGCAGCTGATCGCCGGCGTGGCACACGACCTGAACAACCCCCTGGCCTCGGTGGTGGGGTTCTCGGACTTCCTCGTCGAGGCGGAGGAGCTCCCCCCGCGGCTCGTCGAGCCACTCCACGTCATCCGCCAGGAGGCCGAGCGGGCGGCGACGATCGTGAAGAACCTGCTGTCGTTCGCGCGCAGCCAGGAGGGGGAGCGCAAGCGCCAGCCCATCGAGCCGATCCTCGAGTCGACGCTGGCGCTGCTGCGCAACCAGCTGATGGCGACCAAGATCGAGGCGACGCTCGCGGTCGAGCCCGGCCTCCCGGACGTGGAGGTGAACGCCAACCAGATCAAACAGGTGTTCGTGAACCTCATCAGCAACGCCAGCCAGGCGATCACGAGCGACGGGTCGAGCGGCGGGATCTGGATCACCGCGAAGCGGACGCGGGACGGCGTCGCCGTGAGCGTCACCGACTCGGGGCCGGGCATGTCCGAGGACGTCGCGGCGCGCGTGTTCGAGCCGTTCTTCACCACCAAGGGCGAAGGCAAAGGCACGGGGCTCGGCCTGTCGATCTGCCAGGGGATCGTGCACGAGCAAGGCGGCCGCATCACGCTGGAGACGAGCCCGGGCTCGGGTGCGACGTTCACGATCGAGCTGCC
>WNGF01005794.1_pt1 | contig 21875 bp, 19 predicted proteins | sample 5400641 | NCBI WGS metagenome assembly WNGF01 (sample SAMN13153371, study PRJNA577476) | soil metagenome | isolation source: 80 cm soil or saprolite under grassland replicate 2 | place: USA:California | collected 2016-06-15 | reverse complement strand
GCCGTACAGCGTGTTCCACATCTCCCATTACGTCGAGAAGCTGATCCGGGAGAAGCGGATCGCGTTCACGAAGCCGCTCCCGCAGAAGGTCGCGTTCCACGACGCGTGCCACATGTCCCGCGTCAGCAAGGTGTACGAGCCGCCCCGCCAGGCGTTGAAGTTCATCAAGGACCTGAAGATTCTCGAGATCCTGCCTTCGAGGGAGGACGCGCTCTGCTCCGGCGCCGGGGGCGGCTTCCCGGCCGTCTTCCCCGAACAGGCCGCGGGCGTGGGCCAGCGGCGTCTCGACGCGGCGGAGGACACCGGGGCGACGAGCCTCGTCACAACGTGCCCGCACGCCGAGATGCACTTATCCGATATCGCCCAAAAGCGGAACATGCAGCTCAGCGTCGTCGATCTGGCGGAGATGCTCGCCCAGGCCCTCTGATCGCCATCGGCTCAGATCGTGAAGCTCAGCCCGCACGAACAGGAGTGCTTCGCGTTCGGGTTGCTGATCTTGAACTGCCCGCCGAAGAGGTCCTCCTCCCAGTCGAGCCGCGAGCCTCGCAGGTACGTCATGCTCTTCGGGTCGACGAACACCTTGACGTCTTGCTCGGCGACGACGAGGTCCGTCGGCCGCGGGGCGTCCGCGAGGTCCATGCGGTACTGCATCCCGCTGCAGCCGCCCGCGATGATCCGCAGGCGCAGGGAGGCGCCGGGCTTGCTCTCCTTCTCCTGCAGCACGTGGATCCGTCGGACGGCGCCCGCTGTCACGACGAGCGGCAGTTGCTCCGGAGGCATCACGGCCCTTTCGAACGCGGCGCCTCGACTTAAGTCTTCCGTCGAGATTCGCGCGTTGTTCGTCATTCGTGGGGCGCACGACCAAAGATATATATAACAACGTTATAGTGTTCCTTCCGCTTCTCGAAAACGGGAGGCCTGTCTATGGTCACCAAGAGCGTACTCCAGGAGCAAATGTCGAAGCAGGAGTACAAGTACGGCTTCGTCGCCGACCTCGACGAGGACACGGTCCCGAAGGGCCTGAGCGAGGACGTCGTCCGGCTCATCTCGCAGAAGAAGAAGGAGCCGGAATGGATGCTCGATTGGCGCCTTCGCGCCTACCGCCACTGGCTCACGATGAAGGAGCCGAAGTGGTCCAACGTCCGGTATCCGCCAATCAACTACCAGGACATCATCTACTACGCCGCGCCGAGGCCGAAGAAGCCCGTGAACAGCCTCGAGGACGTCGACCCGGAGATCCGGAACCTGTACGCCAAGCTCGGCATCCCGCTCCAAGAGCAGGAACGCCTCGCGGGCGTCGCGGTCGACGCGGTCCTGGACAGCGTGTCCGTCGCGACGACGTTCAAGCAGCGGCTCGCCGATGAGGGCATCATCTTCTGCTCGTTCTCCGAGGCGGTCCAGGAACACCCGGACCTCGTCCGGAAGTACCTCGGGTCCGTCGTGCCCTTCAACGACAACTTCTTCGCCGGCCTGAACAGCGCGGTCTTCAGCGACGGCTCCTTCGCCTACGTCCCTCCGGGCGTGCGGTGCCCGATGGAGCTGTCCACGTACTTCCGGATCAACGCGCAGGACACGGGCCAGTTCGAGCGCACCCTGATCATCGCGGACGAGCGGGCGTACGTCAGCTATCTCGAGGGATGCACGGCGCCGATCCGGGACACGAACCAGCTCCATGCGGCCGTCGTCGAGCTGATCGCCCTCGATGACGCGGAGATTAAGTACTCCACCATCCAGAACTGGTACCCGGGGGACAAGGAAGGGAAGGGAGGCATCTACAACTTCGTCACGAAACGCGGGAAGTGTCTCGGGGTGAATTCGAAGATCTCGTGGACCCAGGTCGAGACCGGCAGCGCGATCACGTGGAAGTATCCGAGCTGCATCCTTCAGGGGGATAACTCCACGGGCGAGTTCTACTCCGTCGCGGTCGTGAACAACTACCAGCAGGCCGACACGGGCACGAAGATGCTCCACATCGGGAAGAACACCCACAGCACGATCATCTCCAAGGGCATCTCCGCCGGCTACGGCCGCAACACGTACCGCGGCCGGGTGCACATCCACAAGGGCGCCACCGGCGCCCGGAACTACTCCCAGTGCGACTCCCTGCTGATCGGCTCGGCGTGCGCCGCGTTCACGTTCCCCGACATCGTGGTCCAGGATCCGACCGCGCAGATGGAGCACGAGGCGTCGACCTCGAAGATCGGGGACGAGCAGCTGTTCTACTGCCAGACGCGGGGCCTGACGCCGGAGGACGCCACGAACATGATCGTCAACGGCTTCTGCAAGCAGGTGTTCCTGAAGCTGCCGATGGAGTTCGCGGTCGAGGCGCAGAAGCTGATCGGCGTGAGCTTGAACCTCGAGGGCACGGTCGGCTGATCGCGCCCGCGCCATGGAGGACGACAGCATGCTCGAGATTCAGAATCTGCACGTCAAGGTGAGCGGCAAGGAAATCCTGAAGGGGATCGACCTCTCGGTCCAACCCGGTCAGGTGCACGCGATCATGGGCCCGAACGGGAGCGGCAAGACGACGCTCGCGCAGGTCCTCGCGGGCCGCATCACGTACGAGGTCACGCAAGGCAAAGTCCACTTCGAAGGGAAGGACCTCCTGGTGATGCGACCCGAGGACCGCGCCCGGGAGGGCGTGTTCATGGCGTTCCAGTACCCCGTCGAGATCCCGGGCGTGAGCAACGCCTACTTCCTGAAGGCCGCGTTGAACGCGATCCGCAAGTACCGCGGCCAGGAGGAGATCGACGCGATGGACTTCATGGCGCTCGTCCAGGAGAAGGCGAAGCTCCTCGCGCTCGACGAGACGTTCATGAAGCGCGGCCTGAACGAAGGCTTCTCCGGCGGCGAGAAGAAGAAGAACGAGGTGTTCCAGATGGCGGTCCTCGAGCCGAAGTTCTGCATCCTCGACGAGACGGACTCCGGCTTGGACATCGACGCCCTGCGCCTCGTCGCGAGCGGAATCAACGCGATGCGCAGTCCGACCCGGGCGATGCTCGTCGTGACGCACTACCAACGTCTCCTCGACTACGTCGTCCCGGATGTCGTGCACGTCCTCGTGGACGGGAAGATCGTGAAGAGCGGCGACGCGGACCTCGCACGGAACCTCGAGAAGCACGGATACGGCTGGATCCTCGAGGAGGCCCCGAGGCCAGCGCCCGTGCGTCCGTGAGGTCGGTGACGGACGTGGCGGTCGCCGTCGACGCGAAGCAGACGTACGTCGGGGAGTTTGCGTCGTCGGAGAAGGAGCTAGGCGGGCCGAAGTGGCTCCGGACGCTCCGCAAGGCGGCGATCGGGCGGTTCGAGACCCTCGGGTTCCCGACGCAGAAGCACGAGGACTGGAAGTACACGAATCTCGCGCCGCTCCTCCGGGTGCCCTTCAAACCGGCGATCCTGGCGCGTCCGGATGGCGTCGTTGCCGAGAAGCTCGACGCCTTCACCTTCGGCGTGCTGAAGACGAGCCGCGTCGTGTTCGTGAACGGCCGGTACTCGCCCCGCCTCTCGTACCTGCGATCCTTGCCGGAGGGCGTCCGGATCGCGTCCGCGGCGGAGATCCTCCGCTCGGAGCCCGGCATCCTCGAGAAGCACGTCGGCAAGCACGCGCCCCTCGAGGCCGATTCGTTCGTCGGACTGAACACGGCGTTCTTCCAGGACGGCGCGTTCGTCGAAATCCCCAAGAACACCGTCGTGGACGAACCGATCCATTTGCTCTTCCTGTCGGCCTCGAAAGACCTGCCGATCGTCTCCTACCCGAGGAACCTGCTCCTGCTCGGCGCGAACAGCCAGGCGACCGTCATCGAGACGTACGCGGGCTGGGCCCCCGAGGTCACCTTCACGAACGCCGTCACGGAGGTCGTCGTCGGGCCGGGCGCCACGCTCGAACACTACCAAGTGCAGCGGGAGTCCGAACGGGCGTTCCACTTCGGCACAATGACGATCGACCAGGACCGGGACTCGACGGTGACGGCGCACTCGATGTCCTTCGGCGGCTCCCTGTCCCGGAACTCCGTGTCCACGAAATTCGACGGAGAGGGTGGGGGCCTCACGCTCAACGGGATCTTCATGCCCCGCGAGACGCAGCAGCACGACAACTACACGCGGATCGACCACGTGGCGCGATCGTGCACGAGCGTCGAGCTGTACCGCGGCATCCTCGACGGCAAGGCGCGCGGCGTGTTCAACGGGAACATCTACGTCCGGAAGGATGCGCAGAAGACGGTCGCGCGGCAGACGAACAAGAACCTCCTTCTCTCGAAGGAGGCGTTCGTCGACAGTACGCCCGGCCTCGAGATCCTCGCGGACGACGTGAAGTGCAATCACGCGTCGACGATCGGCCAGCTCGACGACAACGCCGTCTTCTACCTGCGGTCCCGGGGCATCGACGAGGAGGCGGCCCGAAACATCCTGACGTACGCCTTCGTGGCCGACGTCGTGAACCAGGTGAAGGTCGCGCCGATCCGCATCAAGCTCGACCAACTCATCCTCTCGCGCCTTCCGAAAGGGGCCGGCCTCGGGGTGTCCTCATGAAGCGCGATCCGGTGATTCGTCGATCGTCCCCACGGGGTCGGCGAGGGGCGACCTGATGCCCGACCTCCGAGAGTTGTATCAGGAGACGATCCTCGACCACAGCAAGAGGCCTCGGAACTTCCGCGAGCTCCCCGACGCCAGCGCCAAGGCGGTCGGCCACAACCCGCTCTGCGGGGACCGCGTGACCGTCTACCTGCGTGTCGAGGACGGCACGATCGCAGACGTCGCGTTCGTCGGCCAAGGGTGCGCGATCTCGAAAGCCTCGGCTTCGCTGATGACCGACGCGGTCAAGGGCAAGTCGACTGCGGAGGCGCACGCGCTGTTCCAGCGGTTCCGCAAGATGGTGACAGCGCGTCCGGACGATTCGGTGGACGCGTCCCTCGGCAAGCTCGCCGTCCTGTCCGGCGTCTGCGAGTTCCCCGTCCGGGTGAAGTGCGCGAGCCTGCCGTGGCACACGCTCGAAGCGGCGCTCGAGGCGAAGACGGAGACCGTGTCCCTGGAGTGAGGATGACGTCCGCCGACCTCCCCGGGACCGCCGCTCCGGAGGATGGCGGACGCCTTGCGATCGGCGCGGGCCCGAGCGCGGACACGGTTGCGGGCCTGTCGAAGCGCCGCCACGAGCCCGATTGGATGCTCCGCTTGCGGCTGCGGGGCCTCGAGTCGCTTCGGTCCGAGGGCGTGCCCGCGTGGGCCTCGTTCTTGCGGGAGGTCGACTTCGACGGCATGGTCGGCGCGGACGCCGCGCCGCCTCCGGTCCCGATCGAGGAGCGCGAGCCATCCAAGACCCCGGGCCTCGGCGCGCTCGCCGCCTCCGAGGAGGCATACCGCAGCGTGCGGAAGGGCCTCGAATCCCAGGGCGTGCGGTTCCTCGGGATGCCGGCGGCCCTCGCGCGACTCCCCGATCTCGTGAAGGCGCATTTCGCGTCCGTCGTGGCGGCGGACGACCATCCCCTCGCCTCGTTGAACTCCGCGTTGTGGACCGGCGGATCGTTCCTGTACGTCCCCCCGGACGTCCGGGTCGAGGTGCCGCTCCAGGCGGAGATCCGGGACGACTACGCCGGCGTCGAGCCGTTCGAGCGGAACGTCCTCGTCGCGGACCGCGGCGCCGACGTGACGTACATCGAGGGGTGCACCGCGCCCGTGTACACGCCCGACGAGCTGCACGTCTCCGCGATCGAGGTCCTGGCGATGCCGGGTTCGCGCGTGCGGTACATCGCGTTGCAGAATTTCTCGAAAGGCGTCGACAACCTCGTCACGAAACGGGCGATCGTCCACGAGCGTGCGTCCGTCGAGTGGGTCGACATCAACCTCGGCTCGCGCCGCACCTGGAAGGTGCCTCGCGCGGATCTGCAGGGGACCGGCGCGTCCGCGGAGTTCGTCGGCGTCGCCTTCGCGGGGCCGGGCCAGCACGAGGACATCGGGGCCGAGATGATCCATCGGGCCCCGCGCACCCGCTCCCGGATCGTGAACCACGGCATCGTCCGCGGCGGCGGTCATGCGAGCCTCCGGTCCGGCGTGCGGGTGGCGCCCGGAGCCACGGGCGTCACTTCGTCCGTGGAGTGGTCGTCCCTGATGCTCGATGCCGAGTCGCGCGCGGAGACCGTGCCGTCGATCGAGGTGGACGAGGGGGACGCGGAGATCGCCCAGCGGGGCGTCGTCCGGAAGGTGAGCGACGACATGCTGTTCTACATGACGTCCCGCGGGGTGACGGACGAAGAGGCGATCCGCATGGTCGTCCTCGGCCTCGCCGGCGTCGCGACGAGGCGCATCCCGGTCGAGTTGGAGCTCGGGGGCGGCATCGGCTGACGAGAAGTCTCAAGTAGGGAGCCCGGCATCGGAAGGTGGAACGAGATGGCGAAACCCGCGAAGGTCCTGCTGAACGTCCCGAAGATCAAGGCGGACTTCCCGATCCTCCAGCGCACGATTCGCGACAAGCGGCTCGTGTACCTGGACAGCGCGGCGACGTCGCAGAAGCCGCGACAGGTCATCGAGGCGACCTCGGACTACTACTCGCGGTACAACGCGAATGTCCACCGGGCGATCTACGAGCTCGGCGAGGAGTCGACGCGGGAGTACGAAGGCGCCCGGGAGAAAGTCGCCGCGTTCATCGGCGCGAAGTCTCCGAACGAGATCGTGTTCACGAAGTCGACGACGGAGTCGATCAACGTCATCGCGTACGGCTACGGCCTCAAGGGCAAGATCACGAAAGGCGACGAGATCGTCGGCTCGGTGATGGAGCACCACTCGAACCACGTGCCATGGCACTTCGTGAAGGACCACAAGGGGGCCGTCCTCAAGTACGTCGATGTGAACGACGACGGCACGCTGAAGATGGTGCAATACGACGACCTCCTGTCGAAGCGGACGAAGATCGTGACGGTCGCCCTGTGCTCGAACGTCCTCGGGACCATCAACCCCGTCAAGGAGATCGTCAAGCGGGCGCACGAGGTCGGCGCGATCTGCGTCGTCGATGCGGCCCAGGCGGCCCCGCACATGCCGATCGACGTGGGCGATCTCGACGCGGACTTCCTCGCCTTCAGCGGTCACAAGATGCTCGGGCCGACGGGGATCGGCATCCTTTACGGGAAACCGGAGCTCCTCGAGGCGACCGAGCCCCTGCTCGGCGGCGGCGAGATGATCCGCGAGGTCCACCTCGGATCGGCGAAGTGGAACGATGTTCCGTACAAGTTCGAGGGCGGCACCCCGAACATCGCGGGCGCGATCGGCCTCGGCGTGGCGGTCGACTATCTGTCGAACATCGGGATGGAAGCCGTCCGGGCGCACGAGATGGAGATCACGGAATACGCGCTCGAGAAGCTGGGCCGGCTCAAGGGCGTGCGGACGTTCGGGCCGAAGGACGTCACGAAGCGCGCGGGCGTCGTCTCCTTCACGATCGACAACGCGCACCCGCACGACATCGCCTCGATCCTCGACGTCGAAGGGATCTGCGTCCGCTCGGGCCACCACTGCGCACAGCCGCTCATGGAGCGCTTCGGCCTTCCGGCCACGGCACGCGCGTCGTTCTACATCTACAACGACCTCGAAGACGTCGACGCCCTCGTCGCCGGGATCAAGCGGGTCCAAGAGGTCTTCGCCTGATGTCCGCGGCGTACGACCTGTACCAGGAGCAGATCCTCGACCACTACAAGCATCCGCGGAACAAGGGGCCCCTGACCGACGCGACATACAACGCGCACGACTCGAACCCGTTGTGCGGCGACGAGGTCGTGCTGCACCTGAAGGTCGACGCGTCCCGGGTCGCGGAGGTGCGGTTCGAGGGCCAAGGGTGCGCGATCAGCCAGGCGAGCGCCTCGATGCTGACGACGATGCTCAAAGGCATCCCCGTCGCCGACGCGCAAACGCTGGATCGGGAGGCGATCCTGAAGAAGCTCGGGATCCCGCTGAGCGCGGTCCGTCTCAAGTGCGCCCTCCTCTCCCTGCATGTCCTGAAGCTTGCTCTCGGGAAGTCCTCGGACGTCGGGACGTGAGGCCGTCCGCGGTATGCGTGCCGACGCGAAAACGCGGGAGGTCTCGCGCCTCGCGGACCGGATCGGACACACGCCGCTCCTTCCGCTCGACCAGATCGCGACGCACGTCGCCCCGGGCGTCCGGATCTTCGCGAAGGCGGAGTGGTTCAACCCGGGCGGGAGCGTCAAGGATCGCGCCGCGCTCGGGATGCTGCGCGCCGCGGAAAAGGCCGGCCTGACGAAGAATCGCGTTCTCCTCGACGCGACCTCGGGCAACACGGGAATCGCGATCGCGATGCTCGCCGCGGCGGAAGGGTACCGAGCGACGCTCTGCGTGCCTGCGAACCTGAGCGTCGGATGCCGACGGATCCTCGAGGCCTACGGCGCGGAACTCGTGTTCACGCCCGCGTCCGAGGGGACAGACGGCGCCCAGGAGGCCGCGAAGCGGCTCGTCGCATCCCAGCCGAGCACCTACTGGTACCTCGACCAATACAACAACCAAGCGAACTGGCGCGCGCACCTCGAATCGACGGGACCGGAGATCTGGGACCAGACGCGCGGGCGCATCACGCATTTCGTTGCCTGCCTCGGGACGACGGGCACGTTCGTGGGCGTCGGGCGATTCCTGAGGAAACAGAGTCGTCGCATCGCGTTGGTGGCCGTCCAGCCGGACGGTCCCTTCCACGGGATCGAGGGGGTGAAACACCTCGAGAGTTCGCGGGTCCCGGGGATCTGGGATTCGACTCTCGCGGACGAGACGATGTCCGTCGCGACGGAGGACGCGCAGGCCGCAGTCCGTCGACTCGCTCGAGAGGCAGGTTGCCTGGTCGGCACATCGAGCGGCGCGGCCTTCGATGCCGCCATTCGGCTCGCCGAGCGAATCCGGAAAGGGCTCATCGTTGCCGTGTTCCCGGACGGCGGCGCGATGTACCTCGGGGAACGGTACTGGGAGACGGGCCCATGACGATCGAGATTCCGAAGGCGGTCGTGCAGGCCATCGAGGACCACGCGCGAGACACGTTCCCCGAGGAGTGTTGCGGATTTCTCCTTGGCTACGTGGGCGATCCGCGACGCGTCGTCGAGTCACGTCGCGCGAAGAACACCGCGTCGGAAGATCGCGAGCACCGCTACGTCGTCGACCCGCTCGAACTCCTCCACGCGGACAACGAATCACGGGCGAACGGCCTCGAATTGATCGGGATCTACCACAGCCATCCGAACCACCCGGCCGCTCCCTCCGAGTTCGACCGGTCCCGCGCCGCGGGCTGGTATTCCTACCTCATCCTGTGCATCGTCAATCGAGAGCCAAAGGAGCTGACCGCCTGGGTCTTCGACGAACGGACGAAACGGTTCGTCCCCGAAGACACCGTCTTTCCGACTCGGAGGCCCGCGAAGCGGCCTCAGCCGGACAGCGAAAGTTAACCTTACTTAAGGTTAACAGGCCGTCGCTTCCGAGAGCCGAGCTATGGCCCCGGTGGGCTCGGGTGCGTCGCGTTATTCGGATCCGGATTTCCGGCAGGGCGAACCTTAAGTAGAGCACCGTAATGGTTGACAATCCGGAGATGCCGAGCGTCAAGATCATCATTCCGACGGCCCTGCGGCAGTACGCGGGCAATGAGGACGCGGTCGATGTCGAAGCGGAGACCGTACAGGAGGCGATGGGGGGCCTGGTCGGCCGGTTCGACCAGCTCCGCCGGCACCTCTACGCCGACGACGGCCGGCTGCGAAACTTCGTGAACGTCTACGTGAACGAGGAAGATATCCGCCACCTCCGGAACGACCGGACGGCGCTGAAGGAAGGGGACACGATCTCGATCGTGCCGAGCATCGCCGGAGGATCGTTCTCCCTCATGGACCGTCTCGCATCGAAACGGAAGGATGCGCTGTCCCCCTCGGAGATCAAACGCTACTCCCGCCACCTCATCCTCCCGGAGGTCGGGATGGCGGGTCAGCTGAAGCTCAAGCAGTCGTCCGCTCTAGTCATCGGGGCGGGCGGGCTCGGGGTGCCGCTCACGCAATACCTCAGCGCCGCGGGCGTCGGTCGTCTCGGGATCGTCGACTTCGACGTGATCGACGAGACGAACCTGCAGCGGCAGGTCCTGTACGGCACGAAGGACGTCGGCCGCAAGAAGCTCGAGGTCGCGAAGGAGCGCGTCGCGCAGATCAACCCGAACGTCGACGTGCAGACGTACGAGACCCGCCTGACCTCGGACAACGCCCTGCAGATCCTGAAGGACTACGACGTGGTCATCGACGGGACCGACAACTTCCCGACGCGGTACCTCGTGAACGACGCGTCCGTCCTCCTGAAGAAACCGAACGTCTACGGCTCGATCTTCCGCTTCGAGGGCCAAGCGAGCGTCTTCGACGCGGAGAAGGGCCCGTGCTACCGCTGCCTCTACGCGGAGCCGCCGCCCCCGGGCCTCGTCCCCTCGTGCGCCGAAGGCGGCGTGCTCGGCGTCTTGCCCGGGATCATCGGATCGATCCAGGCGATCGAGGCGATCAAGGTCCTCCTGGGGAAGGGCGACACGCTGATCGGCCGCCTACTTGTCTTCGACGCGCTCCGCATGAAGTTCCGCGAGCTCCGGCTGCGGAAGAACCCCGCCTGCCCGGTCTGCGGCACGAACCCGACGATCAAGGAGCTCATCGACTACGAGGAGTTTTGCGGGCTCCGCGCTCCGACGGAACAGGTGGGCGAGGAATTCCAGATTTCCGCGGACGACCTGAAGGCGAAGGTCGACAGCGGGCAAGATGTCGTCCTGCTCGATGTCCGCGAGCCGATGGAGTGGGAGATCGCCCATCTCGACAAGGCGATCCTCATGCCGGTCCTGCAGGTGCCGGCGCGCGTGAACGAGCTCAGCACCGCGGACGAGATCGTCGTGTACTGCAAGACGGGCGTCCGGTCCGGTCGGATTACGAATTTTCTGCGCGACCTCGGCTTCCGAAAGGTGAAGAACCTCGTGGGCGGAATCGACGAGTGGGCGGAACGCGTCGAGCCCGAGATGCCGCGGTACTGAATGGGAACAAGGCATAAGGGCCTGCCCGCCATCTGACCCGGCGTGGCGCTTGACCCCGGGACGGTGCATCGCTTCGCAATGCTCGAACGGGCGGTGAAATCCTTCGCGAAGACCGGCCGCTTCGACGAATCGTTCAAGCTCGTCGCGGAACTCCTCTCGATTGCCCCCGAGGATGCCGGCCTCTCGAAGCTCAAGGTCCGCCTCGCGACCGACCTCGTGAAGCAGGCCGTGCAGGCGCAGAAGATTGGCACCGCCACGCAGATCGTCGAACTCGTCGAGGCCCGGATTCCCGCTGTCCATCTCGGCCAGACGGAGAAAGACCTCCTCGCGAAGGCGAAAGAACAGGTCTTCTCGATGTAAGGCCACATATTTATGGCGGACCGCCGGTCTCTCCCGACTCGATGCCGCCGCAGCATTCCCACGACGACTACGTCCAGAACGTGGAGATGATGCGCCGGGAGAAAGACTACTCCTTCAAGGAGGACCACGAGTCCCCGATCCCGCACGCCCTGCGCGCGAAGTTCGACGGCCTCGCGTACTACCCGCCGGATTCGAAGTACCGCGTCCGAGCGAAGCTGGTCAAGGACCCGAACTCTCAGAAGGTCGTCCTCGCGACGTCGAAGGGCGTGGTTCGCGACATGATCCGCTACGGCGTCTTCGAGTTCGAGATTGACGGGACCAAGCAACGCCTCGCGGCGTACAAATCTCTGCCGCAACCGGGCCACCGCCACGAGGACGAGAGTCTCTTCGTGCCATTCCGCGATTCGACGTCGGGCAAGGAGACGTACGGCGCCGCGCGCTACCTCGACATCGAGGAACCTCCCACGGACGAGTACGTGATCGACTTCAATCTCGGGTACAACCCGTACTGCGCGTACAGCGAGGACTACGTGTGTCCCTTCCCGCCGCGGGAGAACTGGCTCTCGATCCCGATCCGGGCCGGCGAGAAGAACTTCCCGCTGAAGCCGTGAGATCCCGACGCGGACCTAGAGGTCCGGCCCGTCGAGCCACCCGAGCCGGCGGTCGCGGTTCGCCTCGATCTCCTCGGGCGCCTTGAAATCCTGCTCGACCGTGGCGAGGCGATTGATCAGGGCGCGGATTGCCTCGGCGGTCGGCGCGCGCACATCGAGGCCCGCCAGCCCGAGCTGGCGCTTCACGATCGGCATGCCCGTCTCGACGCCGCCCATGCGGTAGCAGAAGTCCGTCATGATCTTGTCCGTCACCCGGATCAGCCGATCGACCGGCTCCTGCGGCGGAGTCACCAGGTCGATGTGTTTCACGGCGTGGTGGGCCGATCGGAGGATCTGGTCTCCGAGCGCCTTGAAGGCCAACTCGACCTTGTCGCCCGTCTTCGCGGACGTCAGGATGCCGGGGCAGGTGTACTTCTGCGCGAGGAAATACAGGTACTCTTCCGCCCAGACGCGGTCCTCGGCCAAGTCGGACTTGTTCGCGGCCAGGACCATCGGGATGACGCCCGCGAGGCGCCAGACCGCGGGCATCCAGTAGTCGTCGATCGCACGGCGGCTTTCGCCGTTCGTGACGTCGTACACGACGAGGACGCCTTGGGCGCCCTTGATCGCGGTCTCCTGGACGCCACTGTATCCTTTCTGCCCGAGGACGTCCCAGATCTGCATGATCATCTCGACCTCGTCGAGGGCCGAGCCGACGTTCACGCTCTTCTTCGAGACCTTCGTGCCGACGGTCGTGATGTAGTCGTCCGAATACTGGTCGACGACGAATCGGCGGACGAGCGATGTCTTCCCGACGCCGCCGTCGCCGAGGAGGACGACCTTGACCTTGAACGGTTCCCGGGCCATGGAGGGCGCTCCGTCATCCCGCACGTCCCTTCTTTAATCGTTCCCCGTGGTTCTCAAGGACCGGATTATTGTCCACGGAGCGAGTACCCTGGCGGTCTCCGGGCCGAGGCTGCGCCTGTCCCGGCGAACGCCCCCCGGCCCCAGGTGCGCTCAATCCCGCGTGGATTCGACCTCGTGAATCCAGTCGCAACGGACCCCGATCTTCGCGTGGTGCTTCTCGATCGCTTCCATGTCCGGCGCGTCGAGCACGCAATACAGCTTGTTCTCCGCCTCGCTGTACAGGATGTCGTGATGACTCACGCCGAACTCGTCAGCCGCCGAGCGCTGGGCCTCGCGAAGTTGTTCCGCCGTCAGGGGATTCATGGGATGCGCGTCGATGAACTTCGGCATCTGAGCGGGATCGCCCGCGCTCTACATAGCCGTTGCGTCTCGGCGTAGCCGCAGCGCTCGATGCGGGACTCCGCGCGGGGAGGGGGATTTGAACCCCCGAGCGCAGAGCGCACGGGGTTAGCAACCCCGCGCCCTACCAGGCTAGGCGATCCCCGCAGGTGCGCGCCCATCGAGGACCGGGCTATAAACGCTTTCGGGACTCGACCGCTCCGTGTCCGCGACGCTACGGTGCATCGGAGAAGATTCGCGAGAAACCGCAAACCTGCGCTTCGTTGGACGGTTGCCGAGGACAACATTATTACGCCGGGTGCTTCGTGAGGAATGCGCATCCATCGGAGGACGCGAAGCGCGAGGTCCCGCGTGACGCCCCGTTCGTGTCCTTGCGAGATTGCATTGGTTCGGGCGACCATGACCCTCCTCCTCGTATCGAACCGCCTCCCAATCACGCTCAAGCGGATCGGGGAGCGGCTCGACGTCCGCGTGAATCCAGGCGGCGTCGCAGCGGGCCTCGCGTCCTTTTACCGGGAGCACGGCGCGCGCTGGTTCGGCTGGCCCGGCGATGTCGCGCCCTCCGAGTCTCACGAAATCGCGGCGCGGCTCGAGAAGAAGTTCGATTGCCATCCCGTGTTCCTCCCTCGAAAGCTCGCCCGGTCATTCTATTCCGGCTTCTCCAACGGAACGTTGTGGCCCTTGTTCCACTCCTTCTCGACGTACGCGCGGTACTCCGCGTCGGAGTGGGCCGCGTACCGCGAGGTGAACCAGCGCTTCGCCGACGAAGTCGCGCACGCGCTCCGCCCGGATGACGTCGTATGGATTCACGACTACCAGCTGCTCCTCGTGCCGCAGATGATCCGCGAGCGCGCCCCCGATGCACGGATCGGATTCTTCCTTCATATCCCGTTCCCGCCGTACGACGTCTTCCGTCTCCTGCCGTGGCACCGCGATCTCCTCCGAGGCGTGCTCGGCGCCGACCTGGTCGGGTTCCACACGTACGATTACATGCGCGCGTTCGTCGGGAGCGTGCGGCGCGGTCTCGGCTATGAGAGTCGCATCGGGACAATCACCGCGGAACACCGCGTCGTCCAGGCCGACGTCTTCCCCCTGGGGATCGACGTCGAGACGTTCGCCTCCGCACCGGTCGGACCGGCGGCCCTCAGTTCGATCGCGAGGCTCCGCAAGGCCCTCGGGTCGTCGAAGCTCCTCTTCTCGATTTCCCGCCTCGATTACACGAAGGGCATCCCGGAGCAGCTCGAGGCGTTCGGCCGGTTCCTCGAGTCGCATCCGGAGTGGCGCCGCAAGGTGGCGTACGTCCTCGCCGTCGTCCCGTCGCGGGAGCGCGTGGCCGAGTACGCCCGCCTGAAGCGGGAGATCGACGAGCGGGTCGGCCGGATCAACAGCCGCTACGGGACGCTTGCATGGACGCCAATCCGCTATCTGTACCGCCAACTCGACTTCGAGGAGCTCCTGGGCCTGTACCGGGCGTGCGACGTCGCGTTGATCACACCGCTCCGAGACGGGATGAACCTGGTCGCGAAGGAGTACGTCGCCTCGAGGCAAGAGCCGAACGGCGTCCTCATCCTGAGCGAGATGGCCGGGGCCTCTCGGGAGCTGCTCGAGGCGCTCGTCGTGAACCCGAACGATGCGGACGAGATCGTGCGCGCGATCGGCCGCGCGTTGACGATGCCCGTCGACGAGCAAGCGGCCCGCATCCGGGCGATGCAGGACCGCCTCCGACGATACGACGCGCGTACCTGGGCGATGCGGTTCCTCGAACGTCTCGACGACGTCGTCCGGCTCTCGCAGGACCTCGCCGTCAAGCGACTCTCCGCCGCACACACGGATCAGATCCGCCAAGCTTACCGCACCGCAAGGAGGCGTCTCCTCCTCCTCGATTACGACGGCACCCTCGTCCCGTTCTCCATCGACCGCGATGCGGTCCCCCCGGACCCGTGGGTTGCCCGAATCCTCAAGGACCTCGCGTCCGACTCCGCAAATCATGTCGCGTTGGTGAGCGGCCGCTCCCGCCGAGATTTGGCTCGGTGGTTCGGCGAGATCCCCATCACCCTGATCGGGGAGCACGGCGCATGGGTGCGCGACCGCGCGGACCGCGAGTGGAAGGCGATGCTTTCCGCGGACGTGGAGTGGAAGGATCGCGTGCGGCCGTTCATCGATCGCTTCGTCGAGCGGCTGCCCGGCTCCGCCGTCGAAGAGAAGGACTTCTCGCTCGCATGGCACTACCGTTCGGTCGACATCGAGACGGGGACGGCCGCGGCGAGGGAGCTCGTCGACGTCTTGACGTCGCTCACCGCGAGCCTCGATCTGCAGGTGCTGTCCGGGAATCGCGTCGTCGAGATTCGCCGCGGCGGAGTGAACAAGGGCACGTACTTTGCGACCCGTTTCTCCGGGGAGCCCTGGGACTTCCTCCTCGCAGCGGGCGACGATTGGACCGACGAGGCGATGTTCGCGGTCCTCCCACCCTCGGCGTTTTCCGTCCGCGTCGGTCTCGCTCCGTCTGGAGCCCGCTTCAACGTGGAGAGCGACCGTGATGTGATCGAGCTGCTCGAGTCCCTGACGAATCCACCGCCATGACAATTCGTACCATAGGTTCAAGAACGGGTGGAGGGGTTGGACTTCGATGGGCCCCGCTCGGGCCCGTCTCGGGGGATCGGATTTGTCGGCGCCGTCGTCAAAGAGGCCGTTGACGCGGCGCGAGTGGATTGAAACCGGGCTCGTCCTGGGAGCCGCAGCCGCCGCAGAGGCGGCGGAGGGTTGGGCGGTGCTCAGCCTCGCCCGGACGCTCCTTCCTGCCCCGGTGCCCTTCAACGGAACCGTCGAGGACCGGTTCACGTATACGAAATTCCCGACCGATCAGTGGTGGAATCCGAAGGCGGGAACCGCGGTGCGGGTGACGGACTTCGCGGAATGGCAAGGTGCGAACGCGGTCTGGAAGGGGCTGTTTCGCGCGGACGGCACATATGTCCTGGGAACCGGCTTCCCGGCCCTCGTGATTCGAGTCCTTCGCGACGACGCGTATTTCCGGTCCCCCGATCCGACTCCGTACGGCCTCCCGGCCGGGTTCAGTCTGTTCTACGACGATCCCTTGCGCAACATCCGAATCGTCGCACTCTTCGACCGCTGCACCCACCTCTGTTGCTACCCGGGATGGCACGTGGTCTCCGATCCGCCGCCCCCGCGGAACTACACCGTGTCGCCGCCGACGTACGACGTGTACGGGCAGGACCCGGTGTATTGTGCGTGCCACGACTCGCAATTCGATCCGCTCCTCCTCGTCGCCGACGTGAACCCGCTGAACAACGTCGGGTTCGTCGGCGCGCAGGTCGTGCATCCCCCCGCGACGTACTCGATGCCCGTCATCCCGATCCGCGCGGTCTCGGACGAACTGCACGGAGCGATGTCCGATTCCCGCTGGTATCAGTATTGCTAGCCCCGCGGGCTCCATGCGAAGCGAAGTCGAAAGACTCATATAGCCCGCTCCGGTATCTCTTGAAAGACTCGGCAAAGGCGACGAACTATTCGAGTCACCGTCGCCCGAGTCCGTGGTGGCCGCTCTCGGCGAAGGCCCCGATTTGTGACGGGCCTCATTCTGACGCGGCCGACACTGTGGAGGTTTGAGAACCCCGCACCCTTTGCCGGGCGCGTGCCCTCTTGAACCCGACGCTCGCGATCAAGGCAGAGGTATGTTCGAGCTACCTCGCCAAGATTCCTTTGAGATGGCGTAATATCCGTCGCGCGAGATCAACTCCGGTTGATCCTGCCGGCGGGCACCGCTATGGGAGTTCGCTTAAGACATGCGAGTCGAGAGGTGCAAGACCTCGGCGGACGGCTCAGTAACACGCGGATAATCTGCCCTCAGGTGGGGAATACTCTCGGGAAACTGAGGCTAATGCCCCATAGATCTGGGATGCTGGAACGCTTCCAGGTCGAAAGCTCCGGCGCCTGAGGATGGGTCTGCGGCCTATCAGCTTGTAGGGGGTTTTACAGACCCCCTAGGCTTCGACGGGTACGGGCTATGGGAGTAGTCGCCCGGAGATGGATTCTGAGACACGAATCCAGGCCCTACGGGGCGCAGCAGTCGCGAAAACTCCGCAATGTGGGAAACCACGACGGGGGAACTCCCAGTGCGGACACTTTGTGTCCGCTGTTCTCGTGCCTAAAAAGCACGAGAAGTAAGGGCCGGGTAAGACGGGTGCCAGCCGCCGCGGTAATACCCGCGGCCCGAGTGGTGCTCATTATTATTGAGTCTAAAACGTCCGTAGCCGGTCGGGTAGATTCCTGGGTAAATCGAACCGCTTAACGGTTCGCATTCCGGGGAGACCGTCCGACTTGGGACCGGGAGAGGCGCGAGGTACTCCTGGGGTAGGGGTAAAATCCTGTAATCCTGGGAGGACCACCAGTGGCGAAGGCGTCGCGCTAGAACGGATCCGACGGTCAGGGACGAAGCCCAGGGGCGCAAACGGGATTAGATACCCCGGTAGTCCTGGGTGTAAACGCTGCAGGCTTGGTGTCGGGGGTCCTACGGGGGCGCCCGGTGCCGGAGCGAAGGTGTTAAGCCTGCTACTTGGGGAGTACGGTCGCAAGACTGAAACTTAAAGGAATTGGCGGGGGAGCACCGCAACGGGAGGAGCGTGCGGTTCAATTAGATTCAACGCTGGAAAACTCACCGGGGGCGACCCTCGCATGAAGGCCAGGCTGATGACCTTGCCTGATTTTGGGAGAGGTGGTGCATGGCCGTCGTCAGTTCGTACCGTAAGGCGTTCTGTCAAGTCAGATAACGAACGAGACCCTCGCCCTTAGTTGCTAGTTCCTCCTCCGGGAGGGGCGCACACTAGGGGGACCGCTGGTGCTAAATCAGAGGAAGGAGAGGTCAACGGTAGGTCCGTATGCCCCGAATCCCCCGGGCAACACGCGCGCTACAAAGGACGGGACAATGGGCTCCGACACCGAGAGGTGGAGGCAATCCCGAAACCCGTTCGTAGTTCGGACTGAGGGCTGTAACCCGCCCTCACGAAGATGGATTCCGTAGTAATCGCGTGTCAACATCACGCGGTGAATATGCCCCTGCTCCTTGCACACACCGCCCGTCAAGCCACCCGAGTTGAGCCTGGGTGATGGTGCCGTTCTTGCGGCGCTAGAACCTAGGTTCAGCAAGGAGGGCTAAGTCGTAAACTTGTGTTGCGACTCCGACGCCGTAAGGCGACGGAACAAACCTGGCTATATGCGGGGAACTCCGTGGATCCTCGAGTACCGCGACTGCGGTAACAATCTCGAGGTGCGGACAATCCGCAGGGAAGGCCGATCTCGCAAGAGGTCGGAACCCTCAGAGACTGCACGCCGGGCTCCTGTCAGCGACAGGATGATGATACAGTCCACGCCTCATGGCGACATGAGGGCCAACGTGAACAAGGTATCTGTAGGGGAACCTGCAGATGGATCACCTCCTAAGAACGCCAACATGCGAAGGAGACCTTGGCAAGGTAGAAAGGGCCTCTGCTTCCCGATCGCGAGCGTCTAATCCACTCCTTTTTTGGAGCCGTAGTGAGCGCACGCTCTGTTCACTTTCAGGCACCTCCTGGGAGCTAGGTATAATCTTTCGAACCTCTCCTAGATCCAAGATGAGCAAAGCCTACCTTCTCGGCGCCATGCACGACGGCACTATTCGACGCCGTACACTGAGAATCTCCCAACGCGAGAAGGAGTACATCTTGTCCGTTCAGCGGCTCATCGTTTCCCTTGGTGGCAACGCATGGATCTATCGAGAAGGCCAGACCCGTGAATTGTTCGTGGTCGAATTCGCTCGCTCCTTCCTCGACTCGTGTGTCGTCAGGACCCGCAAAGAGATAATCGGCTACATCCGAGGCTACTTCGACGCTGAAGGTGGAATCCCTGTCATCGCCGACGAACGGCCGTACCTCTACTTCGCGCAAGAGAAGAAGGCAGACCTGACGGCCTTGTGGTTGATGCTTATCTGGGTTGGGATCGATTGCGTGAGGATCCATAATCCGAGTCGGCGGGCCGATCCGGATTACTGGCGTTTCTTCGTGCGTCGGTCCTCGATTCCTGCCTTCATCAGGCGAGTCGGCTCCTGGCATCCCAGGAAGGCTAGATTGCTTGACATGATGCAGATGAGGCTCGCACGCGATCGGAACGAGCGTCGGGTTGACTCGGCGAAGCCAGGGTTAGTCGACGACGTGAGGTTACGCTGAGCTTTCTCATTGGTCGGACCCGAGATAGGCAAGTTTTCGAGCAACACGAAACCGGCTGGAACGAAGGCGTAGACCGCGATGACGTTGGACCAGAGACACGGTTGAGTCTCCCTGCGGGCGATGCGCCGCGTGGAGTTCCTAAGCCGCGGTCTCGACAATCTTGCCGTCTCGGATGTCGAGGGTGCGATTGGCGATGTCCGCAACCCGAGCGTCGTGTGTGACAACGACGATGGTCTTCTTGAGATCCTGGTTCAGTCGCTGGAACAGATTGAGGACTTCCTGGCCAGTCTTCGTATCGAGCTCTCCGGTGGGCTCGTCCGCAAGGAGCAAGGGCGGATCGTTCGACAGGGCGACCGCAATGGCGATTCTCTGTTGCTCACCGCCGCTCAACTCGTCCGGCCGATGGCGCGCACGGTGAGCGAGGCCGACGAGGTCAAGGAGTTCCTTCGTCCGAGCCTTCCGGGCCTCGCCGTTTCTGGAGGCGAGGCGCATCGGCAGCTCGATGTTCTCCTCGGCGGTCAGCGTCGGGACGAGGTTGAAGAACTGGAAGACGAAGCCCGTCTGTCGCAATCGATACCGAACGAGTTCTCCGTCGGTGAAGTCGACGAGGTTGGATCCGTTCACCTCGATTCGACCCGCAGTCGGGCGGTCGATCCCGCCCAGGATATTCAAGAAGGTCGTCTTGCCACCCCCCGAAGGTCCTCGAACCGCAACGAATTCGCCGTCATCGACGTGCATGTCGAGGCCGCGCAATGCGATTACTTCCGCTTTCCCCGTTCGATAGACTTTGATTAAATCCTTCGTCATGATCTTTGGCACGTTCATCCACCTCTTAATTTGAGGACGCGTCCGATGTCCATTCGGGCGACTCGAAGCGAGACGAGGAAGGACACGATGAGCATCGCGATCGGCGCGGCAGCGAGGAGCAGGAGCGACGTCACCGGGACGATCAGGAAGAGGGGCACCAGGCTCTCCCCCCCCGTACCCGAGACCCCCAAAGTCGTGGAAAGGTAGGCAGAGACGACGCCTATTCCAGCGCCAACCACCAGCCCGACGAGCATGATCGACGACGCCTCACCGACTAAGAGGCCAGCGGTCTGCCATCCGCTGGCGCCGCGCGCTCGGATGGACGCCAACTCGACCTCTCTCTCAAGGGTCGCCGCGTATAGGATGAGCCCGAGTCCCGCCGTGAGGACCACGACCATGAACGCCATTTCCAGCTCCATGAATCCAAAGAAGGCTCGGAACAGCGGGACGGAACGCAGCTGCTCGACCTCTTCGTCGGCGACGCGAATCCCGCTCGCGCCCAGGCTGCGAATTCCTTCCTCGGCCGTTCGCCAGTCCGCCCCGGCACGGAGGTCGACGAGGTATCGCTCCGGGTCGATGTTCTGGGACCTGGCCAGGTCGATCAGGGGCCCCAGAGTGTCGTAACTACCGTAGACCGCCAGAGGCACGCCAGATCCGACCGCAGACGTTCCGGGGAGCCCACGAACCGTCCCACCGATCCTCGAGTTGATCACAACCGTCTCGAGATGACCCGTTTCGTCGCGGACTTGCCTTGTGAGGGTCAACACGTCGCCGACCGCCAGGAACGCGCTGTGCAGCCACCCTTCCGTCACGAGGACATCTCCGGGACTCGCGAGCACCTGTTGCACCGCAGCGCTGTCAAAGTCCCGGAAGTACCAGGGTTCTGGCTTCGTTACGGACAGATACGTTTGGGGGTCCAAGGCGAAAAGGTCCGCATAGAACGACTGCGGCGCAACGTACACCCGTTGAACGACCGTAAGGCCGTCGACTTCTGGGAGGGCCCGGACACTCGCTGCGAACCCCGGATCGGAAGGAGGGGCGTCAACGGCAATGTCCGCGCCGATCCCGGCACGGAGCTGGCCCTCTTGGTACGCAAACTGAGAGGAGAAGGTGACGAGGGTGAACATGCCGAACGCGAGGCCAAGGGCGATGATGACCGCTACGTTTGCAGCCCGCCGTGGATTTCGCTGCAGGTTCCGAGTGATCACGTGGTGCAGGTTCTTCGCAAAGGGCCTGTTCACGCGGGAAGCGGCCTCGTAGACCCTACTCGAGGACCTTGTGAGGAGGCGGCCCGAGCCGACCATGAGGAAGATTGGCGCTAGGGGGAGGAGGACGACGAACATCGGGCCAATCAGGAAGGTGACAAAGTCGCCCGGGTTTTCCTGACTGTACAGGACCATGCCATAGGTCAGGACCGCCAGCGTGACGAGGAGGACGTCCCACGAAGACCGGTATCGGATGTGGGTCTCACCAGGGGCGTAGTATCGAAGCGTTTCCACGATGGGGAGGTCGGCCGTCCGCCGCGCGGACCGGTAGCTCGTCGCCGCCATGAAGAGGACGCTGATGCCGGCAACGGTTGCGACGGTGGCGGGCGAGAGGACGACGAGTTCGTATTGCGGCGCG
>WNGF01008564.1_pt1 | contig 21886 bp, 20 predicted proteins | sample 5400641 | NCBI WGS metagenome assembly WNGF01 (sample SAMN13153371, study PRJNA577476) | soil metagenome | isolation source: 80 cm soil or saprolite under grassland replicate 2 | place: USA:California | collected 2016-06-15 | reverse complement strand
GCGTGTCATCATCGACCCCGGGCGAAAAGGACAACCTGAACCGTGTTCAGCAAGATCAGGAGGTCGAGGAACAGCGAAAGGTTTTTGATGTAGTAGAGGTCATACTGCAGCTTTTCGATTGCATCCTCGATCGACGCGCCGTAGCGGTACTTGACTTGGGCCCAGCCCGTGATCCCGGGCTTAACGGAGAGCCGCTTCATGTAGTACGGGATTTCTTTCTGCAGGCTCTGTACGAACTCCGGCCGCTCTGGGCGCGGGCCGATGAAGCTCATATGGCCGAGCAGGACGTTGAGAAGTTGCGGGAGCTCGTCGAGCCGCGTCCGGCGAAGAAACCCTCCGACCCGGGTCACTCGGGGGTCGGCCTGCTGAGCCCACACGGGTCCCGTGCCCTCCTCGGCATCCTGACGCATCGAGCGGAACTTGTTGAGAATGAAGACACAGCCATTCTGACCGGATCGAGGCTGGCGAAAGAGGACCGGGCCCGAGGATTCGACCTTGATCGCGATGGCCACGAGGGCCATCAGAGGGAAAGCCAGGATCAATCCCACGGACGCCAGAGTCACATCGAAGAGTCGCTTGATGACTTCCGTGCGGGCAGTCTTGACGAAGCCGTCCGCGAAGATGAGCCAGCTGGGCCGCAGCTCGGCGACCAGGATTTTGCCGGTGGCCTTTTCGTAGAACGTGGGCCAGTCCTCCACCGCGATGCCGCAGAAGGTGGGCCAGTCCTCTACCGCGATGCCGCGGAGACGGCATTCGAGCAGGGGATTGGTCGGGAAGTGGCCGCGGCGATCCTGCTGAACCACCACCACCACGTCCGGACGCGTCTCTTCGACGATGGAGGAAAGATCGGCGATCTTGCCAAGCAGCTCATGGCCGACCGGGATCGTATCCGCGGCCGCCGGATCATCGTCGAGATAGCCGATGATGTTGAAGGGCCGCGCGCTGTCCGGCGCGAGGTCGGCAATGGCCTTTCCTATCGGACCGGATCCGACCACCAGGACCCGGATGGTCATGCGGGCCAGGGACCACGAACCAAGCCACGCGGTCCGCCACAACAGCAGTCCGACCGTCACGAGCAGGCCGAGCTCGAGAAATGCCTGTCGTCCGAGACGAAGGCTCGTGAAGGCATAGCCTCCGGCGGCGACCAGTGGTGCGGCAGCGGCCTGGCAAATGAGGAGCCGGGCCACCAGCTCGCGGCGCCCGAGCGGCAGCCGGGAATTATAAAGGTCGGCCAAGTAGAGGAGGAAGATTTCGATGCCGGCAAGGAAGACCAACTTTGGAGCAGTCGGTCCGGTGCCGAGCCAAGTACCAACCGCCGCCGTGGTCAAAATGGATCCGAAGATGACGGCCAAGTCCCCCGCAAGGAGGAGAGGCATGAGCCCTGGTATGTAATGCCGGAAGATCCTGACCATGACGACTGGGGCGGTATAGGAGCAAGGTAAGTGCCATAGATGATCAGGCGGCCAACGAGGGGAACTTGTTGATTTAGCTAGACTACTTCAAAATTGTGACGGAGTACTTTACTACCCTGAAGAGGAAACTTCCTTCCGCAAGGCAGAAATTTGCGCGGTTGAGACGACGATACCGATAAGTGAGAAAATGTCCGACGAATAATCAGGTACTTACGACATAGCTTATCTATGCAGCATATGCGTACCAAGTGAAAGAAGAAACGACGAAAAGCGATGCGGCACGACAAAAATGAGGAGGCGAGGGTGGAAAGCCCGCCATTGTTCCAGAAGCTGTAGCTGTATTGCGCGTTCATTACCAGCCAGCGAAGCATTTGCCAACTGAGGTTGGCGCCGGCATTCCAGTTGTTCGAATTCGGGCTGGAAGAGTTGTTTCCTAAACCAGTCGTGCCATTTGACACGTACGATGCAAAGACTGAGCCCGTAACGAGCGGGGTAAACGTGTAGGACAGGCTCCCGGTCACACCCTGTGTCTGCACGACGCCGAAATTCTGGCCGGTGAGGCCCGTGTTTTGAAAGTCCGAGAAAATCCCCAAGGATGCGACGGCTGGGCCGAAGCCATAGGTCACATTCGAGTTGCTGGTGACGCCGCTCTGGTCGGATTGGCCGTTCCCGCTCGCTTGGCTGTAGCCGAGGCTGCCTGACACAGATAAGCCTGACGGTAGACCATACGTGCTGAACAGCGAGACGTTCCAAATCTGACCGTCGCCGGACGACGACTGCGAGCCCGACTGGGAGTTCGACGACTGGGGGCCCGACAGCCATTGGTAGGAGCCCTGGATGCCGGCGGAGGAATACAGGCCGGTTTGGCGGGTATAGCTTGCCGTGAGGAGATTCCCGGTGGTCTGGCCCGAATTGCTGCCGGAGCTCGTACCGGACGTGTCGCTCCACGAATACTCATAGCCCAACTGTACCGTGTTGAAAACGCCGATCGGCGTGCCGGCGGTGGCGCCGAGGATGTTCGTGCTCGTCGTGCTTCCATTGGTGCTTCCGGTCGAGTAGTAAGAATTCCGGTAATAGACACTGGTGGCGATCCGATCGATCAGGTAGTTGAGTCCCAAGCTGAATGAGTTGCTGGTGAAGGTCTGGCGTTGGGTCGTCAGGCCAAATTGATTGGACTGGTACGGACTATTGTTCTGAACATAGCTGTCCGTCACGGTGGCACTGAGCCTGGGTGTGAAGATCTGTACGATCGAAGCATTCAGGGACGGAAACAGATTGAAATTATCAGAGCTGGACGCCGCGGTATCGTACGTGAACCCCCAGGTCCCAGAAATGCTTCCCTTGGTGGTTGGGCCGTTGATCAGCAGATTCGCGCCTGGGCCGATGACGGTGCGGTAGTCCGACTGCTTATCCGTCGATGAAAAGTTGAAGTTGTCGGTCCACATCTCGCTCACCAACAGGGTGGGCTGAAAGGTGAACAGTTTCCCAGCGCCGAGAGTCAGGAGACCAGGCGGAATCTCCCCCGGCGGGTGCGCCTGTGATGGCGCCGGGGCAACCGGAGGAATCCACGTGGGAGTCGGGCCACCACCAGGCGGGGCGCCAGGGGCTGTCGGGGCGCTAGGGACTGGCGGCGCACCGGGGATCGGCGTTAGCACTCCAGGCGTTTGCACTCCAAAGGGGGTGGTCTGCGGTCGGGGTCCCTGGAATGCCGGGGGAAACTGGGACGGGTATTGGGGCACGAAGTACGGCTGCTGGGGCACCACGGGAGCGGCCTGCCCCCCCTCACCTTTGGGCGTCTCCGCCTCTGGAGTCCCAGGCACCTGTGTCGGGGCAGGTGTCGCCTGGCCCGGAACGGGGGTGATCGGGATCGTGGTAGGTGCCGACTGAGGCGGGATGGTCGTGCTCGGAGTCGTCGGACTGGGCGCTCCTCCTGCTGGCGGAGCCGCGCCTTCGGTTGGGCTGGACGACGGGGTCTGACCCCAAGCATGCCCGCCCAAGTCGAAGCCGGGCCCGAGGAAGACTGCGAGAGTGACGAGTAGGACGGGAAGGAGCCGAACCGACTCCTTCCCGTCCGTTACAATGCCTCGTCTAGAAGAGCCGTTGGGGCACAAAGATGATGTCGTCGGGCTTCAATGCGATGTCTTTATTCTCGTCCGGAGCCCGCAACATCTTATCAACATCCACCCGCATCCGCTCCCTATTTTCCCCCTTGCCTCTGAGGATATCCACCCGGCCTCCGGCGGCCATCGGGGTCAAGCCCCCTCCTTGGGTCAGAGCCTTGATCAGGGTCAAGTCCTGAGTGTATTTGACTGCCCCCGGAGCCCTCACCTCACCCTGCAGGTAGACCAGATCCGCGACTGGTGAGACGACTGAATCGCCCGGCTCGATCTTGAGGTTCTGGGTGAGATCCCCCTTCTGCACGAGCTTGACGAAATCGACGGGGATGATCTTCCCCTGCCGAAGAATGAAACTTTTTTCAGCGTCGGCCGTGGGAGCAAGCCCACCCACGATGCTGATCGCCTGGAGCAGCGTCAGCTCGCGCGTCAGCTGAATGGGCCCGGGCTTCCCGAAGCCGCCCACGAAGTAGACCGGCCGGCTCTTGATGTCACGGATGATGACGGTGACGGCGGCTCCCTTGACCGTCTTGGAGTAGACGGCGGAGAGATAGTCCTGGAGCTCCTGCACGGTCTTGCCCGCCGCTTGGATCTCGCCCACGAGCGGCAGGGAGGTCTTTCCATCCGGTCGTACGAAGACGCTCTGATTGAGATCCTTGTTGTCCCAGACTTGCACTTCCAGGACATCTTCCGGGCCGACGATGAAGTCCTTCGGGTCGGTTCCTTGGACGGCCCCCTGCGCAGTCCCTGGGGCGGTCCCTTGGGCCAGCGCGGGCGAAACCGACAGAGACCAAAAAAGAAGCGTCACCGATGGCAGCGTAGCCAGCCAGTGGAGCGGCCGCGTCATGATTGGACTCCTCGTGGGTACTTGGTCTGGGTGCTGGCGATCGACTCGAGCGCCGAGCCCTCGCTTTGCGCGTAGGATTTCAGCTTGTACTGCAGGCAGCGCAGACTGATCCCCAGCAATCGGGCCGCCCGGGTGCGATTTCCGTTCACGGCATGCAGCGTTCTCAGAATGTGCTCCTGCTCCACCTCGCGCAGTGTCAGACCCGCCTGCGCGGCTCCATGATGTCCCACCATCTTCTTGGGCTCGCGATGGTCGAGGGACAGCACGTCGACATCGATCACCTCTTCGTTCGCGAGGACCACGGCCTGCTCGATGCAGTTTTCAAGCTGCCTTACGTTACCGGGCCAGGCGTACGACGTCAACATTTCAAGTGCCCGGGGGGTGATGGCGGGGACGGCACGGCGGTGAACAGTGCTGAACCGCTCGAGGAAGTGGCGTACGAGCTGCGGGATGTCCTCCCGCCGCTCGCGGAGCGGAGGGAGCTGGATCATGACCACGGCGACCCGGTAGTACAGGTCGGCCCGGAACGTGCCGTCCGCCACCGCTTCGCGCAAATCCTTGTTGCTCGCGGTGATCAGTCGGATATCCGTCTGGATGGGCTGACTGCCCCCGACTTCGACGAATTCGTGAGCCTGGATGACTCGAAGGAGCTTGGCCTGGAGCGGCAGCGGCAGCTCACTGATCTCGTCGATAAAGAGCGTGCCCGTGTCGGCCAAGGCGAAGACACCATTCCGATGCTCGACCGCACCCGTGAATGAGCCTCGACGATGACCGAAGAGCTGACTCTCCATCAGCCCCTCGGGTATCGCGGTGCAGTCCAGGGTGACGAGCGGGCGGTCCCGGCGTGGGCTATTGCGATGGATCGCGCGGGCGATGAGCTCCTTGCCCGTGCCGCTCTCGCCCATGATGCAGACGTTGGCGTCCCCGCCGGCAACCTTGTCGATCTTGGTGAGGACTTCTCTCAGCTGTTGCGAGTTTCCGATAATGCCGGAGTCAACCCCGCGTGGGCCCGGCGACACCGCGCTGGGAGCCGAGCTGACGGGGGCGAGCTTTCCTGCCACGCGGTCGAGCCATGCGTTGATCCTGACCATGTCGTCCCGCTCGGCCCACTCGACTCTGGGGAGTGCGGTGAGCACATCGAGCCCGGCCGCCGGGCGACGATCAACCAGGACTAGCGTGTCACTGAAGGTCGGTGTCGATTCCACGTATCGGGAGATCTGCCAGGCGGTGAGGTCTCCCGTCAGGTTGACGATGAGAAGATCCAGGGGCTCGTGGCGGCTTACCACCATTTCGAGCTCTTGAATGGAACAGACACACTGGACCGAACAGCCCCGGCCCATGAGCAGGGGTCGTAACCGGGAAGACAGGTCCATCGTTTCGTCCAGAATGAGTGATTTCACGAGTGTCGACGTCCCTTCGGGATTGGGTGTCTAGCCTCGCACGTCAGGCGTGACACCAGGATGACGGGTCAAGGAAGTATCAGTGAAGGCCCGAATAGTCGTCCGGAGCGGCAATCGCTGATCTTCAGGGAGTGGATTTGAAGGCATTCCGCGCGCAGGCTTCAAGCGCGGGACATATTGCAGAGAGCGCCAAGACTCATTCACTGCCAATCTCCTTCGAGGGCCCGACGCCCTACACGTCGCAATATCGGGTGCCACCATGAAGTGTCTCGTGGGGCGACGCCCGGCGACATGATTGGATAAGCAAAATCTGCGCCGAAACCTCCTTACCGACTAGCTATGCTATAGGCATTGGCGGCTTCTCCGTTCAGAATTAGATACTTGCTGGTAGAACTCGGCAATCCGGGTAGTTAAGGACCCAGGATGCAAGCATGAGGCGGTCTAGCGCGAGGGAATATCACGGCAAATTGAGGAAGAATCTGAGACCAAATAGGGAAATTTATTTCCCATGACCGTCAGGGCGCGGGCCATCGAGGCCACATTGACGTATTTTGTACAAGAGTGCCTTGTAGCTGATCTTCAGGAGCCGGGCCGTCTCTGCCCGGTTCCACCTCACTCGCTCGAGAACCTCCTTAATTGCTGCCGCCTCGGCCGCCATGGCCGCTTTCTTGGCGATCTCCTTCAACCCGAGGCTCTTGCCAGCAGGCCGCGGAGGAGTCTGATCCTTGGGAGGAACGAAGGTGGACACCGTCAGCCCACCCTGGGGCTTCTCCGTCCGGAGCGCGATCTCCTCTTGAACGAGAAGCTCGCTCTGCAGCACCACGAGCCTCCGGATCATATTCTCCAGTTCGCGAACATTGCCCGGCCAACTGTATTCCTGGAAGAGCCGCATCGTCTCCAGCGAGATGGTTGGCGTACTGCGGTTGTACTGCTTGCAAAAGCGGCTCAGGAAGTGGCGGACCAGAGACGAAATCTCTTCCCGCCGTGTTCGCAGGGGAGGAATGGGAATCGTGACCACGTTGAGCCGATAGTACAGATCCTCTCGAAACTGCCCGTTGGCCACGAGGACAGCAAGGTTACTGTTCGTCGCAGCGATGAGCCGAACGTCCGCCGTAATCAGCTCCGTGCCGCCGACGCTGAAAAACTTCGCGTCCTGCAGCACGTGAAGCAGCTTGGCCTGAAGGCTCAGGGGCATCTCACCGATCTCATCGAGGAGGAAGGTGCCTTGGTGAGCAAGCTCGAATTTGCCGGGCTTGCGACGATGAGCCCCCGTGAAGGCTCCCTTCTCGTGCCCGAACAGCTCGGACTCGAGCAGTTCCGCGGGCAGCGAGGCGCAGTTGACCTTGACGAAAGGCTTGTCCAGGCGACCGGAGATCTGATGGATGGCCCGCGCCACCATTTCCTTGCCGACCCCGCTTTCGCCCGTGAGAAGCACAGTCACGTTGGTGTCTGCGGCCCTCCGCACGATGTCCTCGACGGCGCGCATGCGCTCGCTGCCCCTGAAGAGGAGATCGAGATTGTAGGGGGATCGATCGCTTTCCGCGACGGCACCCGAGGACAAATCGAGCGCGCGCTCGTGTCCGTTCTGCGCGAAACCCCGATTTATCGCGTCGCGGAGCGTCTCCGGAACGACCGGCTTGAGGAGAAAGTCGCAGGCCCCGGCCCGGACGGCCCTGACGGCGAGGGCCACATCGTTGGTCCCGGACAGGACCACGAGGGGGGCCTCGGGACCCTCCAACCGGAGCTGGTGCAGGAGGTCCAGGGCCCCCGCCTCGGCGTCATCGAGATCCACCAGGATGGCCTGCGGCCGAAGACTGGGTACGAGCGCGAGCGCGTCCGAAAGACTACCGACCACTACAGTGGAGTAGCCGATCTCCTTGGCGCCGCGCGTGAGGATGTCCCGGCTTGGGAGGTCGCTCCCGATAACCAGTATTGTCTCAGGCGCCATAGGCAGTTCCGAATGTTAGATCTTGACGAGCAGAGGCCTCGGCCCGGATACTTCCAGGGGGGACCCCCCCATGCGCATACTCGTTGTCGAAGACGACCCTTCGGTGGCCCAAGTGCTCGCAGAGGTTCTGCGCGTCGAAGGACACGACGTTCTCGTGGCCCTCGATGGAGTTGAAGCACTCAATGTCGTCGAAACCACGACGGTCGATGGTGTATTCCTTGATCTCGTAATGCCTGGACTCGACGGCCTCTCGGTCCTTTCGCGCATCCGAAGCCGCTTTCCGGATCTGCCTGTAGTCATCCTCTCGGCTCACGCGGAGACTGAAGCAACCCTCAGGGCGCGCGAGCTTGGTGCCGTAGACATCCTCGCGAAGCCGAGTGCGCTTCGGGATCTGACGGAGGTGCTCAGGCACTTCACGTCTTCCTGATCAACAATCCCCGTCACCGCGCTTTGTTGCCTCGGCCGACATCGAATACCCAACTTCTCAATTGTGCCGAGGTTCCCCAATTCTCCTCGGATTCCCCTCGAATGCAAGGTCAAAAAAGGAAACAGGCCTAAGCTATCGAGATGATAAATCGATCCCTCGATCTGAGGGGCTCACCATCGGCTTTTGTGGGGAGAAATTACCGTATGGAGGATAGTGTCCAATGATCTACCCAGATGTGACAAGGAGTGAGACGGACGGGCTCTTGCAAGGTCCGTATTCCTTGTTGACGACGGGAAACCGAACCAGGAGCCTCGGTGGGAGAGCATGGCCATACTAAAGGGGAACCTGCACGCCCACACCTCATTCTCGGACGGGCGCCTCCCCGTCGAAGAGGTGGTCGCTCGATACCGGGATCTCGACTACGACTTCCTGGCCATTACCGACCACGATGACCTGATCCAGCCGGACTACTGGACGAACCTTCCCCTGAGTGACGAGAGAATGATCATTCTCCCCGGCGTGGAGTTGGACTATCGGCCCCTTTCGCAGCACATCGGGAAGGTGACAGGAGATCGGGAAACACTCTACATCCTGAATCACCCAGCTCGATACTCTCTGACCGTCGAGCAAGCGCTCCGAAGGATCCGCCGGATCGGCCAAGAATGGTCAACGATCCATGCCGTGGAGGTGACCGACACCGGTCTTTACCAGGCAGAATACGACGTGAGCGCGATCGCCCTGCCCAAGGTGGCCACGGATGACTCCCATACTGCTGCCCACATCGGCCGGGCCTGGATCGAAGTGAGCGCCGCGAGAAACCCCGACGCGATTCTGCGCGCCGTCAAAGCGGGCGATTTCGTCGCGGGCTTCGGCTCGCGAGGCATCGCGGGTCCGAGCCCGCGGCCTCGAGCAGGCAAGGCGTGAGGTCCTGGGAACTCTCCTGAGGAGGAACTGATGACCGAGTCCACGCTGGATGCGCTGACGACACGTCTCGAGCGCCTGGAACGAGCGCGTCGTCGATCGAAGCGGACCACGCTGGTAGTCCTCTTAGGGGGGACCGCACTGATGTTGATGGGACAGGCCTCCCCGCACCGCATGCCGAAATCGCTCGAAGCCGAGGAATTCGTGCTGCGGGACAGCCGGGGACAGGTACGAGCCTCGCTGGGTACGGCTCAGAACGCGAACGCCACGATGCTGCAGATCTTCGGCGAAAACGGCAAGCCCCGAACGCGCCTCACCGTATCGACCGACGGAACCTCGAGCCTCGAGGTCCTCGACGCGGGCGAGCGCGTGCGTGTCCTCCTCGGCGTGAAGGACAACGGCTCGCCGCGTATCTGGCTCGGCAACGAGGCCGGCAAGATCGTCTGGCGGGCGCCCTGAAGCGGCTCGCCCTCGCTGCACTTCTCCTGGCCGGACTCGTGCCGCCGGCATCTGCGGAACAGGTCTCGGTTGTCGAGATCGTCCGGAATCCGAGCGCTTACCGCGGTCGGTTTCTCTCAGTTCGCGGCACGCTGACAAACGTTCGCCCAGCCGCTCCGGGAAGCATGGCCGGCCCGGTCTTTACCGTCTTCGATCTCGTCGCGGGGCCTGGGGTACTCACCGTGCTGTCGATCGCACCCCCGGCCTGCCTCGGCGGGTCCACGGTCACGGTGGAGGGGCGGTTCCTCCCCACAGCCCACGTTCAGCGACAGTTCTACACGAACGTGATTGAGGCCAGCGTGGTTTCCTGCCGCTGAAGGCTGCGATTCACGACGCGTAGGGTGGCGAAGCCGGCTGCGCCAGCGCCGCCCCCGACGACAGGACCCGGCCGCCTCGCGGGCCGTACGTTCGTGAATAATGCAGGCTAGGGGCCGTAGACGACCTTGTCGCCCCCGCGTTGGCGGGCCTGCTCGAGGTATCTCTGGGCTCTGGCGAGGAGAGTGGTCGAGGTCTGACCATCTCGCGGAAACGACACGATTCCCGCGCTGAGCGTCAGCCGCCTTGGAGGTTGCTCCGGACCTCGGCGAAACTCCATCCGCCTGACCCCGGCTCGCACACGTTCGGCGACCCCGACGGCTTCCGCATGGCCTGTGTGAAGCAGCAGCACGGCAAGGCCTGTGGGAAAGCGACCCACGATGTCCGTAGTGCGAATGAACTCCGCGACCCGGACCGAGAGGGCCGTCTCGATCGTCGCCTCGAACTCGGCGTCTTCCGGGGGAATGTCAGGCTTGAAAATGCAGAGAGTGAAGAAGTCCCGATATCTCGTTCCCCGGCCGGTCTCGCGAAGGAGGAGGTGGAGGAAGGCCTCATATTGGAACAGGCCCGTGGACGGATCAAGAAGGGACACGATCCAGCCCCCTTTCCTCCGTGCGCCGAACGCTGCATCGATACGCGGCTCGAGGTTACGAATGGGAACATGGCGTGACGGGCCCCTGCCACGCCAGCCACCGGGCCAGCCGCGGGGCGAGTATAGTCGGAGTCACGAGACAAGGCTAACAAAATCGCTCAGATGGACGTTCCCTCACTTGGGCCGTCGTCGCCAGTGGTAGAAGGCGAGCGCCTGAACGAGGGACAGCACCACGAGGCTCAGGTCATTGAGCCAGTAGATCGACACGAACCGCCCAGCCAAAGTCCGAAGGCCGAGCACTAGCGCCATGCCTGCGGCAAGGTTGACGGACAGAAAGACGAGCGTTAGCCCCAGGCATTCGAGCATCTCCACGATGGCCGGCGCGAGCTCGTCTCGGCTGAGGGCGAGGCCGCGGATCCCGACGATATAGGCTCCCAGCGATGTCATGATCACGATCCCGATGATGGTCAGGGAGACGACGGCGCGACCTCAGAGAGCGCCCGCTAGGCGATAGTATGCCCAGGCAGACAGCTCGATGGCGATGTCGCGCACCAGGCCAAGGCGCGATTCGGGATTGGACGGGCCGCTCGCCGCAGTGGGTACTGGATGTACAACGAAACCGGCTCGTTCCATGAGCGTGCGTGATCGCGGCATGTCGATGGGATCTGCGACGAGCAGGATACGGTGACGGCCGAGCGGGAGCAGGAGCTTGCGTATCTCGGCTGCTTCTTCTCTGGTGGTACGTGCGCTGGCACTGATCAGAATGTCCTTGTCGGGCACCCCCAGTCCTCTCGCCAGCGCTTTTCTCGCCTCGGCCTCCCCCGTCGAACCGGACAGAAGGAGCACTGGGGCGAGGGCATCGTGGTAAAGGCCCACCCCGAGGAGCAAGCGCCTGAGCGATCGGTTTGTGAGCACGCCATCGGCGTCCGCGCCGCCCCGGCCCATCACCACGATAGCGTCCGATGGCTCTACGTGAGTCTGGCCGGCCATCAGGGTATTCAGAAGATTGGCCAGAGGAGTGAAGGCGGCAACGGCGAAAAGAAGCAGAGCAATCAGACCGACATATCGCAGCCCGTGCATCGAGGATGAGGCTAGCACAGGGACTGTTCCCACTCTCAGAAGATCGTCGGCTCGAGCCGACGATCTTCTAAGAGTGGATCCTTCTACCAGCAGCTAGTCCGAGTCGATCAACAAGGTCACGGTGACCCGGCGTTTCTTGTCATCGGGGATGGTGGGGTCATCGAGCGAGCCCATACCGATGGCCTGAACGCGCGAGAGCTGCACACCCTTGTCCGCGAGGAACCGCCGGACAGACTCCACGCGACGCTGGGCCAGAGTGTAGTTATAGTTCTTCGTGCCCTTCGGATCGGTGAAGCCGCCCAGCCTCACTATGAGGGTCGGACTGGACTCGAGCTCCTTGACCACGCCGAAGAGTGCGGTCTGAGCGCCATCCGAGAGGTCGGCCTGATCGAAGCCGAAATACACTTCGACGGTGTCGACCGCCTTCTGGTTGTACCGGTTCGACCAGACGCGCGTGAGGCGAGTGTCCACGCCCCCGGCTTTGGCCATGGCAGCATCCGCACGCTCCCCCGCGCCCCGCGCGAGCTGAGTCGTCTCGCCGAGGCTCGTCTCTACGGTCTTGATCTGGCCGTTCAGCTGGGTATTCACGGTGTCCACCTTCTGGTCCACGCTCTGACCAATCTCCACTTCCTTCTTGCCCATCAGCTCACGAACCCAGTCTTTGGTCGCGCACCCCGAGGCCGCCACTAGCACAGCAGGCAGTAGTATCGCGAGCCTTCTCACGTGAAGCATATGTCCTCCTCGTACCCGGTTAAGAGCCAGAAACCCGGGCGCTGCAATTGCAACGGCCGGGCCACACCTAAACCCTTGGAATCAGCTAGGTATTGGCAAGTTTCTCCTCATAGCTTGCCAAAAACCAAGCAATCGTTACATGGAGGGTGTGTAATCGTTACATCGCCGGGCCCTGGAGCCGTCGGCGCCCCAGGGGTTGGCCAGAGACGATAGTGGCTTGACCATTGGGCTGGGCTGGCACAGCCTATGTACGGAGTCGGAGCCCGTCCGGGTCGTAACACCCTTGAAAGGCGAGAATGATCGAATGAGCGTGAAGATCATGGTTGTCGACGACGAGGTCGCCGCACGGCGCGGCTTGGTGTCTCTTCTGTCCGGCTGGGGATACGACGTCGAGGAGGCCGGAGACGGCCAGGAAGCCCTCGAGAAAGCGGTCGCCGGCATGCCGGCGGTGGTGATCTCCGATCTCGTCATGCCTCGCATGGATGGCGACGCGCTCCTCAAGGCCCTCCGCGAGGAAGTGCCCTTCGCTGCGGTGATCCTCTTGACCGGGCAGGGAACGATCGAGACCGCGGTGAACGCCATGAAGGAGGGTGCCTACGACTACCTGACCAAGCCGGTAGACGTGGGGCGCCTCAAGCTGATCATTCCCAAGGCCGCCTCCAGCAGCGAGGCCCTGCGCGAGGTCGCGCTCCTCCGACGGCAGCTCCGGCAGGTCATGGGAGTGGGACAGCTTGTGGGCACGGGCCCCGCGATGCAGGAGCTCTACCGGATGATCGAGATGGCGGCGCCGACGCCGGCGCCGGTCCTGATCACGGGAGAGAGCGGCACGGGCAAGGAGCTGGTGGCGCGAACCATTCACGATCTGTCCCCGAGGGCGCGGGCGCCCTTCGTGGCCGTCAACTGTGCCGCCATTCCCGAAACGCTCCTGGAGAGCGAGATCTTCGGTCACGAGAAAGGCGCGTTCACGGGGGCGTTCGACCGCCGGGCCGGCTGTTTCGAGCTCGCGCATCAGGGCACCCTCTTCCTCGATGAGATCGGCGAGATGAGTCCGGGCACGCAGGCGAAGTTTCTCCGCATCCTGGAGGCGGGCATGGTGCGGCGCCTGGGCGGCCGTACCGAGGTGAAGATGGACGTGCGCGTCCTCGCGGCCACCAACAAGGACCCGCGGAAGGGCCTCATGGACGGCACCTTCCGGGAGGATCTCTACTACCGCCTCAACGTGGTCAGCATGGCCCTGCCCGCCCTCCGCGATCGTCGCGAGGACATCCCCCTTCTCATCCGGGCCTTCGTGGAGGAATTCAACGCGAAGTACGACAAGCACATCGGGGGCGTCGATGACGGCGTGCAGGCCGCGCTCGAAGCGGCACCGTGGCCGGGCAATGTCCGCGAGCTTAGAAATACCATCGAGCGGGCCGTCATCGCCTGCGGGGCAGAGCGCATCACCGTGAAAGATCTCTCCGACCTGTCCGGAGGCCGGGGACTCGACGATGGGGCCGCGACCAGCGCACCCCCGTTGGTGGCCGCCGCCAACGCCCTGACGGTTCCGATCGGCACTGCCCTCGACGAAGTGGAGAAGCAGCTCATCCTGCGCACGCTGGCCGCGCAGGAGAACAATAAGACCCGGGCCGCCCAAGTCCTCGGCATCAGCCTCAAGACGCTCCACAACAAGCTCAAGACGTACGGCCGGTGAAAATCGGCTTCGGTATTCGCTTCAAGGAAGCGGTCGCGGTCAGTCTGGTCGCGCTGACCCTGGTGGCCGTCACCACGGCCGTGCACCTCGCCCAGCTCACCCGCGTGGTGGTGGAGGAAGCGGGGCGACAGGCGCAGCTCGTGGCGCGGCAGATCTTCGCGCAGAGCAGCCGCTCCATCCTGCGCGGCTCCCAGCGTGATCCGCGGGAGCTCCTACGGCGAGACGGCGAGCTGCGCGGCTTTCTCGATGCCAGCGTGGGCTACTCGCCGCACCTCCTGTACGTGCTGATCGCCGACCGCGACGGCCGCATCATCGTGCACACGGAACGGCCACGCGAAGGAGCCGCGGCGCCCGAACGGCCGAGCCTCGATGACCTGCTCCGGGACAATGCCATCTCACGCTTCCTCACCCTGTACCACGTGGGGCAGACCTACGAAGTGGTGTTGCCCATGAACCTGAACGGCGCGCCCTTCGGGAGTATCCGCCTCGGCCTCAGCACGACCCTCCTGCGGCGCGAGCTGAACGCGGCGCTGCTCCAAACCGTGACCCTGGCCGCTCTCGCCTTGCCGCTGGCCTGGCTGGTGGCGTGGGCCCTCGCCCGGCTGATGCTCAAGCCGTTGCGTTCGCTGACCCGCGAAGTGGGACGGCTGGCGCGCGGGGAGTTCGAGATCGCGCCATCCACCGCCACCCACGACGAGTTCCAGGAGCTCTCGGCGGAGCTGCAGCGCCTGGGGCAGCAGCTCGAGGCCGATCGTATCGCCATGGTCTCGGAGCGTGCCCACGTCACCGTCCAGTCGCTCGTGAGCTATTCTCAGCGACTGGCCGCCCTCGGCCGCCTCACGTCCGGCGTGGCCCACGAGGTCAAGAATCCGCTCAACTCCATGATGATCCACGTCGAGCTCATCAAGGAGCGGCTGGAATCGCCGAGCCAGGAGGTGCGCCAAAGCCTCGAGGTGATCGGCGGTGAGATCCGGCGTCTCGATCGGGTGGTGCAGGGGTTTCTCGGCTTCATGCGGCCGCACGAGCTCGAGCTGAAGCCCATCGAAATCCCGGCCCTCCTCCACAGTGTGGTGGCCCTCGTGGAGGCCGAGTGGCAGAGCCAGGGAATCCGGTTCGTCCTCAACGTCGCGCCGGGCCTGCCCACCATTGAAGGGGACGAGGAGCTGCTCCGCCAGGCCTCGCTCAACCTGGTCCAGAACGCTTGTCAGGCCATGCCGGCGGGCGGTGTGGTCACGATTGGGGCGCGGGCCGAACAGCACATGCTATGTCTCGAGGTGGCAGACGAGGGGGTGGGGATAGCTCCGGAGGATGTCGAGCGCATGTTCGCGCTGTACTATACGACTCGGCCCGACGGCACCGGCATCGGGCTCTCGATCGTGTACCGCATCGTGCAGATGCACGACGGCACCATCGATGTGCGGAGCGAACTAGGACACGGAACGACCATGACGGTCAAGCTGCCCTTCAGGAGCGCCCGGTGAGAGTTGCGGCTCTTCTCGTCGCCGCGTGTCTCGGCTTGACCGGCTGTACCACGATCAAGGGCTGGTTCAAATCGCCACCGCCGGAGGAAGTGCGGTTGGCGCCGGCCGTCGTCGCGGCCCCCGTTCTCCCGGTCGATCCGCCGGAGGATCCCGCGCTCCTGCAAACACCGCCCTCTCCGGCCAGTCCGGCGAGGGCCGCGCCCCCGACCCCCGAGCCGCGCCGACCCGTTCCGCCGCGGCCTCCCGCGGCCACGCCTGCACCCTCGCCTCCGCCGGCCCGCGCGATCCCGGAGCCGCCGCCGGTCCTCTCTCCCGTGCTTAGCGTCGTGGACGAGCAGAAGCTCCGTGCCGACACCCAGCGGCGCATCGAGGGTGCATCCCAGCGCCTCCGCCAGATCGATCCGGCAAAACTCGCCTCCGGGGAGCAGGACAGCCTACAAACTGTGCAGAGCTTCCTCGAAAAGGCCCGTGAAGCGCTTCAGGCGCAGGACTTCCAGCGCGCCTTCACCCTCGCCGACAAGGCCTATCTGCTGGCTGACGAGCTGAGCAGGCGATGATTCCCTGTCAGGGTAAGTTTTTCCTAAGGGCGCAATTATTACCACCAGAAATTACCATGCCTTTCTTGCCTCGTCTCCAAAGTCAGCGAGAAGAAGGTTCCTCCAAAGTTACTTGCACCTCCATCAGATGGCATGCACATTGCGCCCCTAAAGGCGCCATGCGAAGAGAATCCGGCGAAGACGCAAAGGTGCTCGTGGAATGGCTGGGTCCCTGGCTCAGTGGCGGCGGCAGTCTCCTCTTCATGACCGACTACGATGGCACGTTGACCCCTCATGTGCCCGACCCTGGCGAGGCACGACTGGCGCAGGACGTCCAGCACCATCTTGCCGTACTAGCTCGGAACCCTAGCGTGCGCCTGGCTGTGGTGTCCGGGCGCGATTTGGGCGATGTGACGCAACGCGTTGCCGTCCCTGGTGCCGTCTACGCGGGTTGCCACGGGCTTGTCATCGATGGCCCCGGCATCGCCTTCAGCCACCCACAGGCGGTCGCCCAGCAACCGATGGTACGGGCGCTCGGTGAATCCCTGGCTCGGCGGGCATCGACGATCCAGGGTATGCGGGTCGAAACCAAGCGGCTCGGTGTCACCGTCCACTACCGCCACATGAATGCGGAGGGGCGCCGATCGTTCGAGACCGAGCTGGCGCGGGCCCTGCACCAGAGCCACGGCGGACGCCTCAAGATCTTTCACGGCACTAAAGCCATCGAGATCCTGCCCCAGGTGGGATGGAGCAAGGGCCACTGCGCGCTCAGAATCCGGGAGTGGGCGCTGAGCTCGCTCCCGCAGCCGATGCTCTCCGTGTACATCGGCGACGACTGGACGGATGAGATGGCCTTTGGAGCCCTCGTGGGGAAGGCGATCACAGTGCGGGTAGGGCCGCCGGAAATGGCGTCTCGCGCGACCTATCGAGTGGACGGTGTAGGGGCCGTGCACCACCTGGTCGAGCGCCTCGCTTCCGCGGCTGTCCACAGAGGGGCGGCGTGAGTGTTGCCACTCGACTCGTCGGTGCCATCTGGCTCGCGGCGCTCGCGGTCATCGGCGGCTTCACGTACCTGCAAGTCGGCGGAGAGCGCCAGCGCCTCTTCGGAGACCTCGAGCGGCGGGCGGGCCTGCTGGGTGAGGGGTTAGCGGAGGCCGCCGAGCCCGCCCTCGCCCGAGGCAACCGCCAGGCCCTCGAGCGTCTGCTCGTGAAGTTCGGTCAACCCGAGCAGAGGCTGGCGTTCTTCGATCGTCTCGGCACCGTCCAGGCCGCGACTCCGGCCCTGCGCCCCGTCTTGTCACAGGCCCTGCCCGAGGTGACGGCGGCGCTCACGAGCAAGGAGACGAGGCGTGGACTCAAGCGCCTCGGTAGCCGGCCCGTCTATGTCTATGCGAGTCCGGTGATCCGCGACGAGCGTGTCGTGGGAGCGCTTCTCGTGGCCCTCGACGCCGAGCCGATGGTGGAAGCCGAGTGGCGCCTCTGGCGCGACAACGGGATCCGCTTTCTCGTCCTCGTCCTCGTCCTCTCGGGCATTGCCCTCCTCATTATCCGCATCACCGTCGTCCAGCCGCTGACGAAGATGGCCCGCTGGACCCAGGCGCTTCGCCGGAGCACGCCGCCGCCGCCCCTCGACATCGCCGATCCGGGGATCTTCGGGCTCGTGGCGCACGAGGTGTCGGTGATGGCCAAGAGCCTGCACCGCGCGCGGGCTGCCGCGGAAGAGGAGGCGGCCCTCAGGCTGGTGGGCGAGGCGCTCTGGACCGAGGAGCGGCTCAAGCAGTTCGTCAAGCTGCGGCTGAGCGGCTCTCCGCTCTTCGTCGTGTCGAATCGCGAGCCGCTGAGCCATGTCTGGAAGGACGGGCGGATCGAGGCGCAGCATCCTGCCTCCGGCCTCGTCACGGCCATGGAGCCGGTGATGCGCGCCTGCGGCGGTGTCTGGGTGGCCCAGGCCAGCGGCGACGCGGACCGCGAGATGTCCGACGAGGCAGGCCGCATCGGGCTGCCGCAGGACGACCCGCGCTATTCGCTACGGCGCGTGTGGCTCAGCAAAGAGGAGGAAGCGGGCTACTACTACGGCTTCGCCAACGAGGGGCTGTGGCCACTCTGCCACATCGTGCATACCCGGCCCCTGTTCCGTCCTGAAGACTGGGCGCACTACAAGGCGGTGAACGAGAAGTTCGCCGCGGCCCTGCTCGCCGAGGCGGCCGACGTGGACTCACCGCTCATCCTCATCCAGGACTATCACTTCGCCCTCCTGCCCGGGTTGATCAAGCGCGAGCGGCCGGACGCCCGAGTGGCCCTCTTCTGGCACATCCCGTGGCCCAACGCAGAGGCCTTCGGCATCTGCCCGTGGCAGCACGAGCTCCTGCTCGGCATGCTCGGCGCCGATCTCATCGGCTTCCACACCCAGTACTACTGCAACAACTTCCTCGAGACGGCGGAGCGCGCGATCGAGGCGCGGGTGGAGTGGGAGCAGTTCGCGGTGACGCGCGGCCAGCACACGACGCTCGTCAAGCCATTCCCCATCAGCGTGGCCCCGGAATTCGTACCCAATCCGCCTCCCACCCTCCGCGAGGACATCCTGCGCGATCTCGGTATCTCGTGCGAGTTCCTGGGCGTGGGGGTGGAGCGGCTCGACTACACCAAGGGCCTGCCCGAGCGCATTCACGCCGTCGGCCGCTTCTTCGAGCGCAACCCGGAGTATCGGGAGCGCCTCGTCTTCGTCCAGCTCGCGGCCCCCAGCCGCTCGAGCATCGCCCGCTACCAGGAGATCGAGGCGGAAGTGGACGCGGCGGTCCGCGAGGTGAACACCAGCCTCGCTACCCGGAAGTGGCGTCCCGTGCTCTATCTCAAGCGTCACCACGACCACCGGGAGATCTGGCCCTTCTACCGGTACGCCGACTTTTGCATGGTGACCTCGCTCCACGACGGCATGAACCTCGTCGCCAAGGAATTCGTCTCGGTGCGCGAGGACGGCGGCGCCCTCATCCTGAGCCAGTTCACCGGTGCCTCCGCCGAGCTACGCGACGCGCTCCTCGTCAACCCCTACGACCTCGACGGGGTGGCCGACGCGATTCGGCGCGCGGTCGAGATGCCGCGCGAAGAACAGGCGGCGCGCATGAGCCGGATGCACCAAACGGTGCGAGAGCAGAACATCTACCGCTGGGCCGGCCTGCTCCTTGGAGAGCTCTCCCGGATCCCCGAGGAGCCGCCGGGTGATTCGGCAGCCAGCGGCTCGGCGGCGCCTGGAACGCGGGGAGGCCGAGGCATCGTCGACTGACCGCAATGCCGCCGTAAAAGTTACACGACCACGGTAACCGCTACACGCCGCGCGCCGCGTCTACCCCTCTAAAGGCGTGGCCAGGCACGTTTGAGCCTCCCAGAATCCCCGTAGCCCTTGGCATCGCGGTTGCGTGAGCACCATGTCAGAGAGAGCCCATGGCACCGTCGCTGAAGTTGGACGAGCTGGATTCGCGGCTTCGTGCCGTCCTGATCGATCCCTATGCGGGGAGCCGGGAGGGACTCCGGGCTTCGCTCGAGGCGGAAGGGTGCCTGGTCGAAGTGGCGGCGGACGCGGAACACGCCCTGGCGCTCGTGCGAAGGGGAGGCTTCGATGTGGGCGTGATCGATCTCGACCTGTCGCCCGCCCACGGCATGGTGCGAAGCGCATGGGTGCTGGCCCGGCTCTTCCGGACGTTCAATCCTTCGTCCCCGGTCGTGCTCTTCGTTGCCGAGATCGGGCGAGATCTCGTCAGCGAGGCGGCCTCCATGCATCCCGCACTGCTGCTCGAGAAGCCTATCAATCCCGCGCGCCTGCGTGCGGTGGTGCGTCAGCTCCGAACAACCACCGCCGCCGGCTAGCGACCCGCCTGAACGCTCCACGCTCGTAACGATCGCCGCGCTCGAGGCTCGCTTGCATACGGAGCGCTCTTCGTCCAGACTGGCGCCGGATGATCGCCCCCCGGAGATCACGAACGTGCAGACTCGCGCCCGATCGTGCCTCCTCGCGGGACTGATGGCGGGCCTGGGATGGCCGGGCTCGAAAATCATCCGCATCGATCCATGAACCACCGCATCGAGAAAGGGACGCCCATGCGAGCAGCGCGCGCGATCATCCTGGCCGCCTTGATCATTCTCTCCGTTCCCGTGGCCGGCGCCGCCCAGACTCCCGGAGAGGTCTTCAGAAAGGTCACCCCTTCCGTGGTCGTCATCCGCGCCAAGGGAAGCGAAGTGACCCCAGGCGGGCAGGTGCGCTTCACGGAAACGGGCTCCGGGGTGCTCATATCCGCCGACGGGAAGGTGATGACCGCGGCCCATGTCGTCCACTCCATGAACGACATCAGCGTGGAATTCCTCGGGGGCGACACGGTCTCCGCCAGAGTCATCGCCTCCGAGCCGGCGGCCGATCTCTCCCTCATCCAGCTCGAGCGGGTTCCCGCGCGCGCCAAAGTGGCCGTCATGGCCAACTCCGATACGGTGCGGGTCGGCGACCCGGTGTATATCGTGGGCGCGCCCTATGGCCTCAGCTACTCCCTCAGCGCGGGACTGATCAGCGCCCGCTGGGCGCCCAACACGGTGCACCGGGCCATGCCGCTCGCGGAGTTCTTCCAAACCAATGCCACCATCAACACGGGCAATTCAGGCGGGCCGATGTTCAATGCGGCGGGGGAAGTCATCGGCATCGTCAGCCACAACATCTCGAAATCGGGCGGGAGCGAGGGCTTGGGCTTTGTGGTGACCATGAAGACGGCGCGGGAGCTCCTCCTCGCCAAGAAGTCATTCTGGGGCGGCCTCGAGGGCGAATTCCTCTCGGATGAGCTGCTCGATCTCCTCAACGTGCCCAACAATATGAAGGGCTACCTCGTCAAGAGCGTGGCCAAGGGATCCCCGGGGGACGAGGCGGGCCTTCGCGGCGGCAACAAGGTGGTCACCGTGGGCGGACAGCAGATCGTCCTCGGCGGCGACATCATCCTCAGCGTCGAAGGCGTTCCCGCGGAGTCGCCGGCCAGCATGATGAAGATCCGTGACCATCTCGCAACGATGAAGCCCGGCGCCTCGCTCACGGCCACGGTCCTGCGCGCGGGCAAGGTCATCGAGCTGACCGGGGTCGTGCCCTAGCCAGACGATCGGCGCTGCTACAGCTGCCCGGAGTCGCCCCAGTTGTCGAGGAGCTTCTGGTACGCGGGGTCGTCGTAGCGGTCGAGATGGAAGGCGGACGCGTAGGGGGGCAGGGGGCGCTCGGCGATGTAGTCGGCCAGCAGGTCCGCCGCGCCGTTGGACGACATCATGCCGTAGCCTGAGAGGGCGCCGATGACGTAGGCGCCCTCTATGGGGAGCGGGCACGAGAGAAAGCGGTTCTCGCGCGTCTTGGTGTAGTAGCCGCCGTCTACGAAGCAGCGCGGTAGTCGCTCCACGTAGGCGGCCATGGCCGGGATCATGCGCGCCATGCCCCGCAGCACCACCTCGGGATGCGAAGGATCGAAGTCGGGCGGGAAGGCGGGCTCGACCGGCTCGACGTCGTAGGTCCACACGCCGAGCACCGACGTGCTCTCGCCCGCGCCCTCGGGCCGGCCATGCGCGCCCGATGGCAGCTCCTCGGTGAGGTGCCGGTGCCGCGGCGAGCCCGCGAGCTCCGCCCGCTCATCCTCCGACCAGCCGATGGTGAGGGGATCGGCCCATATCGTCATGGGCGCTCCGCGCGGCATGGCGCCCAGCGGATCGTTGAAGGCGATCTTCGAGTGGAGCTCGCAGAAGATCGGCAAGTCGAGTCCGAGCATCCGGCCGGCGCTCCGGAGGTGCGGCCCCGCTGCGAGGACGGCCCGCGCCGTCCCGATGGTCTGCGTCCCGCCCGCCGTCCGCACCTCCACGCCACGCACGCGCCCGCCCGTGGTGT
>WNGF01007734.1_pt1 | contig 21886 bp, 23 predicted proteins | sample 5400641 | NCBI WGS metagenome assembly WNGF01 (sample SAMN13153371, study PRJNA577476) | soil metagenome | isolation source: 80 cm soil or saprolite under grassland replicate 2 | place: USA:California | collected 2016-06-15 | reverse complement strand
TGATCCCCAGATTTCACAGTTTTGCGCCAAGAGGCAGCTTACTTTTGATTTCTTGCACGAGCTCATCAGGGCTGCGGCCAAGTTTAATCACGATTGCGCCTTCCGCAGGTTGGGGTTCTTCCAAATCGGCGAACTGACTTCGTAGCAATGCTGGATTCATGAAGTGACCATGTCTGTGGCGTAACTGGTCGGCGATTAGTGTGAAGTCGCCCCGAAGATAGACCAGCTTCACTTCAGAATTAACTCGAAGATGTCGGCGATATGCTTTCTTTAGAGCAGAGCATGCAAGGATGGCATTCTCCCCTGCCGCAAGACACCGCTTGACCAACTCACGCAACGACTCCAGCCACGGCCATCTGTCCTCGCCTGTCAGCGGAATGCCCGCGTGCATTTTCTCGACGTTAGCAGGTAAATGAAAATCGTCCGCCTCATAGAACGCCCAGCCAAGTTCTCGGGCGAGCAGCTTGCCGAGCGTAGTTTTACCAGCACCCGAGACGCCGAGAATGATCACAACCACGTTGTACTATCGAGCGCAGAGTGACCGGAGCCAAAACAGTTTTAGCGTCGTTGTCGAACGCTCACCATTAAATATCCAATCCCATCCGATCGCGACGGCAAGGTGAGCGCTTGCCAAACCAGGCTGGACGCAACACTCTCTGCGGGGCATGCATAATTCTGAGGATCGCAGCTTCATCGGGCATCCGCGCGGCCTCGGTTATCTCGCGTTCACCGAAGCTTGGGAACGCTTTTCGTACTATGGCATGCAATCGCTACTCGTGCTCTACATGGTCAACAGACTGCTGCACCCCGGACACATCGAGCGCATCGTGGGGTTTGGTGCATTTCGCCACCTGCTCGAGGGCATTTATCGCGGCCCGCTCTCGGTGCAGGCGCTGGCGTCGGCGATTTTCGGCCTCTACACCGGTCTCGTTTATCTCACGCCGATTGGCGGCGGATTGATCGCCGACCGTCTTCTCGGACGCACACGCACAGTTACAATCGGTGCGCTGCTCATGGCAGCAGGGCATTTTCTGATGGCGTTCGACGCGACGTTCCTCGCCGCGCTGATGTGTCTGCTCACCGGCGTCGGTTGTTTCAAGGGAAACCTCGCCAGCCAGGTCGGCGCGTTGTACGCGACAGGTGACAACAGGCGCGCAGACGCGTTTCAGATTTACTACATATTTATCAACGGCGGCGTGATCGCCGCGCCGCTAATCGCCGGCACGCTCGGCGAACTCTGCGGCTGGCACTACGGGTTCGGCGCTGCGGGCGTCGGAATGTTGATCGGCCTGACGATTTATCTTTCCGGCCGGAAATGGCTTCCTCCCGATTCGCCCATTGTGAGAAAGAGCGAGCGCGCCGCAAAAATTCCACTGACCCATCGCGAAAAAATGGCGATCGTCGCGCTGCTCGCGCTCTTGCCGATACTGACGATGGCGGTCGTCGGCAACCAGCAAATTTTCAACGCGTATCTCGTCTGGGCGCAGGACAACGCGGACCTCGTCTTCTCCGGACGCAAGATGCCGACGACGTGGCTGATCACTCTTGACTCCATCGTTTCGTTAACTTTTCTCGCGGGCGCGGTCGTGTTCTGGCGACTTTGGTCGCGAAAGTTCCCTGAACCGGCGGAAATCACCAAGATGGGTATCGGCAGTATTATCGCAGTGACCGGATTCATCTCTCTCGCGATGGGCGCGGCGATCGCACTGAGTTTCGGAACGAAAGTTTCAATCGGCTGGCTCATCACCTTTCACGTGCTCAACAGCATCGGATTTGCCAACGTCTTTCCCGTTTCGCTTGCGCTTTACGCTCGCGCCGCGCCGCCCGCCTTATCGGCCACGATCATCGGCATCTTTTATCTGCACCTGTTCGCTGCGAACAATCTCGTTGGCTGGATCGGCGGCTTGTTAGAAAAAATGGCCGTCACACAGTTCTGGCTCCTGCACGCGGCTCTATGCGGAACAGCTGGCGTTATTTTCCTCGTCGCGGGCCACTTTTTCGGCTATCTCCTCGCACCGGGCGACGGCGAGGCCGACATGCAATAAGCCACAGAGCAGAGGACAGAACTCAGATGCCGGTCGGCTCCGCCACTTTTGCGCTACTTTGTTCGATGTTCCTTTTTCTTCCTTTGTTTAGCTCGACAATTACTCGCTGAAGAATTTCTCCAATTTATCGAGCACGCTGTTCCAACCCTTTGTGTGCCCGTCGCGCGACTCCTCGTTAGGCAGTTGCTCGTGCGTTAAGCGAAGCTCGGTGCCATCGTCATAATCGGAAAGTTCCACCGTGACGATGCTGATGTGGTTTTCCCAATCCTCATCGTCCTGCCATTGCCACGTGAAGACGACCTTCTTGCCAGGCTCTAGCTCGCGGTATTCGCCGCGTATGGTCATATTTTCGCCTTCCGGATTGACGAGCTCCCACCGGAACTCTCCGCCTACGCGCGCGTCAACGATTAGATTGCGAGTCTGAACATTCTTTGGGCCGAACCATTGTTTTAGTTGTACGGGATCGGTCCAGGCTGCGTAAACGCGTTCGCGCGGAGCCTTGATGTGACGTTTGATTTCGAGCGATAGCTTTTCTGTTTGGGCCATAATCTCTTCTTTCGTCAGGAAACTATCTGTGTTGTGAAATTAACCCAGGTCGGCACCATCGCTCTCGACAAACTCATTGAGCGATGAACCGATGATTTGTGTCCAGCCCTCCATGAAACGCTTGCGCGCGAACGACGGAGTTTTCGGAAAAGTTTCCAAACCCTCGTGCGTCAGTTTCAGGCGCGTTTTGTCCCCATCGGCAAACAACTCAAACGTGACCAATGAATCGCCCTCGTGTCCTTTGTACCGCCAGGTATAGGCGAGTTTCTTTTGCGGAATCACCTCGGTGATCTTGCAAAGATGGCAATACTTCACGCCTTCGTGCTCGACGGTGAATTCAAATTCAAAGCCCACTTCGGGCTTGAATTCCTTCAGGTCGAAATACCAGCGCCGCATTTCCTCCACATCGGTGAGCGCCTTCCAAATTCTTTCTGGCGGCGCACTGAAAGTTCGTTCTACGACAACCGCTCCTGCCAACAGATTATTCGTGGTCATGTTTTTTTCGCTTCCTGCTTAGGCTGAGTACTGATCATGGCGACGAACCCAATCCATCGTCGAGTCTGGGTTTTCGTCGCGGCCTTTTGGCACAAGGTCGAGGAAATTATACGTGCCAACTAACATGTCGAGCCCGCGTGCGTACGTCGAATAAGTGTGGAAGACGTCGCCGTTTTCATCTTTGTAAAATACGCTCAAACCCGGCATCTCGTCGCTCATGAGCTCGCCCATTTGATAGTTGTAAAACATTTTCTCTTTCGCCTTCTCATCGTCCGTCGCGGATACGTGATAATCAAAATTGAAGTCGTTGCCGTGCGAGGAGAGCCATTTGAAACGCCAACCCATGCGCTTCTTATATGGTTCCAGCTCAGAAAGCGGTGCTCGCGAAATGACAGCCAACGTCACGTCGCGATGCGGGAGATGCCAGTTAGCACCGTCAAAATGATCGGCCAGATAGGAGCAGCTTTTGCAGCCCTCCTCCCAACCCGGACCGAACATGAAATGATAGACGATGAGTTGACTGCATCCGTCGAAGAGATCGGCCAGCGTTTCTTTCCCGTCGGGTCCTTCGAACAAATATTCCTTGTCGACCTTGACCCACGGCAATTCGCGCCGGTGCCGGCTTACTTCGTCGCGTAGTCGCGTCAATTCTCTCTCACGTGTGAGCAGATCCTTGCGCGCGACCAGCCACTCATCTTCCGACACGATTCGTGGATTCATTTCGCTCGCTTCCGTTTCGCGTTCCATCTCTTTTAGTTTCATTTTGTTTTCCTCTGGTTTGGTTTGTTTTTTTCTTTCTGCAAAACTTGCTCATCATAAAAGCGGTCAGTCCGCCGCTCGACGTCGCGCCGGCGGCGATCAAAGCCGCATTCGTCAGGCAGACCGGACACATCGCGCTAGTTCTTTCGTTTCTTGCCGGTTCGCTTGTGGGTCTTTTCCAAATACTCGGCCAGGCGATCGAGCGATCCTTCCCAAAACTTGCGATATTCTTCCACCCACTGCGCGGCCTGTTTCAGCGGCTTGGCTTCCAACTGCATTTCGTGCACGCGCCCATAGCGGCGACGCCGGAGCAGCCCAGCTTTTTCCAGCACGCGCAAATGTTTTGAGACAGCCGGCAATGACATCGCGTGTGGTCGCGCCAGATGGGTCACGCATTTATGGCCGCGGGCAAGATGCGCGAGGATGCGTCGGCGCGTCGGATCGGCCAGAGCGGCGAAGGTGTGATTGAGCATCCTGGAAGGATATTTAACCATCTGGTTAACTATTGGCACGCCAGAATTCGGAATGCAACAAATATCTTCAGCCGAATTAACTGATCAGTCCGGCCGGCAATCAGAAACGCGACCGCGTAGAAGACAAAAATCGACAATCCATCGGCGATCCCGGCGATAATCACTATTGGACGTTGTATCTCGCACATTCAACAATTCTGCCGTGATCACCTCAAGAGCTGCGGTGAAGCCTGCACGAATTTTCGTTCTTACGCTGTTGGCCATGGTCGCGTTCGCAGGTAACTCGTTGCTTTGCCGAGCGGCCCTGAAGCAAACCAGCATTGACGCGGCCAGTTTTACGTTCATTCGGATCTTCTCGGGCGCCACCGCGCTTTGGCTCCTTGTGCAGATTCGACGAGGGATGATCGTTCCCTCACCTCAATCCTCTCCCAAAAGGAGAGGCGGCTCCTTCTCCTTGCGGGAGAAGGTTGGGATGAGGGGCGCTGCCAATTGGCTCTCCGCGCTGGCGCTCTTTGTTTATGCGGCTGCCTTTTCGTTTGCATACACGAATCTTTCCGCCGGAACGGGAGCATTGCTCCTTTTTGGCGCTGTCCAGGCCACGATGATTCTGTGGGGCTTTCGCAAAGGCGAACGGTTACGCACAATCCAAATTATCGGGCTTGTCGTGGCCCTAACAGGACTTGTTGTGCTCTTGCTTCCGGGGCTTTCTGCTCCGCCGCTGAGCGGTTCGATCCTGATGCTGGGAGCTGGCGTCGCTTGGGGCATTTATTCGCTGCGCGGGAAAGTGGAGAAAAATCCAGTCAGCTCCACGGCCGGTAACTTTCTCCGTGCTGTCCCGCTGGCTGCCATTGTCAGCGTCATGCTTCTCCCGTGGGCGCGTCTCGATCGCGCAGGAATCGGTTATGCCGTAATCTCCGGAGCGATTGCTTCCGGACTCGGTTACGTCATCTGGTACGCGGCGTTGTCCGGTTTGAAAGCAGCCAGCGCCGCAACTGTTCAACTGAGCGTGCCGGTCCTCGCGGCCACCGGCGGAATTCTTCTGCTCGGCGAACCGATTACTTTCCGTTACCTCATCGCCTCAATCGCCGTGTTAGGTGGCATCGGCCTCGTCATAATCGAAAAGAATAGCGCGTGACGATTTCAAAATGCGTGCCCGGCTCGGACCGTTATCTCTTCGTGTCCATCGCAGTCTTAGGCGGAATCGCGCTGGTCGTGATCGAAAAAATATCATGCTACCTGATTCGCCATAATGGTCGGCGTGATGCACGACGAAGCCTTAGCACACCGCCAGCTTCTCCGTTTCCGCAGGGAACTGCGTGGCATACGCGTACGCACCATGAGGCCGATATCGTGCCCCACCACTCTCGCCTTCTCTGCGCCTAGAGAGTGGATAAGCACGTGAATGCGACCGGCGGAGTATCCATGTCGATCGTCCGCCGGAACTTCTGCCTCCGTCATTATCGAGTCAGGCCGACTCAATCACCTTGCCAATCTTGTCTGGAACTCGTGGGCGCACCGATTGGTCGCTTCGTAGAGAAACCGTTACGGCGTAAGAAAAATCTTACCCGTGTAAGGATCTTTCACTTCGGTTCCGGGCGGAAAAGTGCGGACATCGATATAACCGGTGTCGGGAGAGAACGGACTGGTAACCAATCCTTGCTTGCCGGGCACCGGAGTTCCGTAAAGCAAGCCGCTCTTTCCTTTTTTCGCAGCCGCGGCAGCTTTCGCCGAACAGACATTGTGCCCATTCGGAGGCGCAGGGACTGGGCTGCCCGAAGTCTGGCTATTCGAAGCATCGCTCGGAGGCGCTTCATTATTTCGTTTACGACTGTTCCGGTGCGACCGCGGCTTCGGTTGCGCGTGCACGGTCGCGCGGCGGAGCGCTCTGAAAAAGTCTCCGAAGGGTCCCGCTTCCGCCGCCTCAGTCGCGGTGAACAAAGCGAAGATCGGCAACCAGACGACAATTGTTCGGAGCGCCCGTTTCAAAACAATTACGAATATTGGCCGCATCCGCTGAAGAATACCAGTCCCCCGACTGTCGATTTTAGTGTCAATCCCAGCTTCGGACCTTCAACGCTTGATTCAGGCCGATTGCTGACAGCCGGTATTCAATGCCCGTCCGGCAGCATCATCCGCTAGCGACCGGGATAATCGGATTGTGTCAGCGCTCGCATTATTCGACTCCCATGGCGTGTTCGGCGGCGGCAGCGAAAGCATAGGACAGTGCTTTTTGCCAACCCATCGCACGGCCTTCGTGTTCGGCTTTATCAGCTGCAACGGCTCCGATGCGTTCTCGTGCTGGAGGAAGATATCGCTCGCGAAATTTCACCCAGAACGCGACCTCGTCGACCATCGTCGTGTGCAATTCTGCAAAGCGCGCACAGGATGCACCGTAGAGGTGAAATCCTTCTTCTTCGCGTTTAGAACCCATCAAACCCATCGCCATACCTTGCATTTCCGTTGCAGCTTCCATCTCGTTTCCGTAATCAAGCGCGGCACGCAAACTCTCGCTGTAAAGTTGCACCGCGCTCTTGGCATCACCGCGCCACAACGCACAGTCGGCGAGATAGTGGAGTGAGAAATGCACAAACTTCGGCTCGCCTTGCGCGCGCCCTTCTGCCAGCGTCTCGCGCGCGAGTTGTTCGGTGCGTTCGACATCTCCCAATGCTGCGAGCATTTGTCCGACCGCGACGCGACCGCGCGTGATCAACTTCGCCGAACCAAGTTTGCCGTAGGACACGACACAATCTTCCATCGAGCGCAATGCTTCGGAATAGTTGCTGGCAGCAAAGTGCGACCAGCCGATGCTTTCTAAGGCAAGAGCTAGTTCCAGCGGGTCGTTACTTTTCCGCCATAACTCCAAACTTTCTTCCGCCAGCGGGCGCGCCGCGGCAACATCGCCTTGCCAGTTAAGAATCATGCTCAACGCCCACAAGGCGCGCGCTTTTTCACCGGAGCGCTCGGCTGGGTTCAATCTCAGCGCTTCCTCAAGCCAGGATCTTCCCTCGCGATAGTGCGAGCGCAAGTGCCAGAACCACCCGAGCGCGGATGCAAGCTGAAGGTGATCCCGTGGACGCGAGCGCGCCCACTGCAATGCAGCACGGAAATCATCGTGATCAGTTTCGAGCGCGGCGAGTGAAGCTGCCTCGTCTTCGATCCGTTGTTCGTAAGCGCGCTCACCAGCGGCGAGGTAATGACGAAAGTGTCGCTCGCGGGCATCCTCTTCCTCACCCGCTTCGACGAGTCGCTCGGCACCGTACTGTCGCAAAGTTTCGAGCAACCGATACCGCAACTTATCGTCGTCAATCTGTTCGACTGTCACCAGCGACTTGTCCACGAGTTGCTCAATACGATCGAGAGGATCGCTCTCCGGCCAGATCGCTTCGACCGCAGCAAGATCAAAGCTGCCAGCGAAAACCGATAGCTGCCGGAACAATCCGCGTTCCTGCTCAGAAAGCAGATCGTAGCTCCAGTCGATCGCCGATCGCAGCGTTTGATGGCGTCCGCGGCCTCCGGTCAAAAGCCGAAATCGATCCGATAAACGATCGCGAATTCCCCGTGGGCTTAACGCCTTCACGCGCGCCGCGGCCAGCTCGATTGCAAGCGGCACCCCTTCGAGCGTGCGACAGATATCCACGATTGTTTGCGCATTTCCTGCGCCGAGCGCAAATCCCTGCCGCGCTGCGGCTGCTCTATCGACAAAGAGCTGGATCGCTTCGCACGCGCTAGCCTCTTCCATACTTGTCGCGGCATCAGGCAGCGAGAGTGACGGCACACGCCACGTGCTTTCGCCCGGCAGACCGAGCGGTTCGCGGCTTGTAGCAAGTATGCGTATATGCTCGCCTGCTCGAAGCAAGATTGACACTGCGTCGGCGCATGCCCGCACGAGATGTTCGCAGTTATCGAGGATGATCAGCGTCTTCGCGCCTTGGAGCGTTCGAACCAGCGCATCATCCTTGGCATCGCCTTGCTCAAGCTTAACCTCCACCGCCGCGGCGATGCCATCGAGAACAAGCGACAGATCGCTGAGCGGCGCCAGGTCTACAAAACGCACGCCATCCGGAAATTGCTCGAGCAAGTCCGTTCCAACCTGGATTGCGAGCCGCGTCTTTCCGCAACCCCCTGAGCCGACCAATGTCACGACGCGATGATTGTTGATCAGGGCGCGAACCGTTTCTCGTTCACGTTCCCGTCCAATGAACGACGTCAGTTGGACTGGCAGGTTCTGACGAAAATTACCGAGCGATTTGAGCGGCGGAAATTCTTCTCGAAGCTCTGGATGCGCCAATTGAAACACGTGTTGGGTCTCAGCGATATCTCGCAGCCGATGCTGACCCAGGTCAATGAGCGCCGTATTTTCGGGGAGCGTTTCGCGCACGATCTCAGCGGTGACACCTGAAAGAAGAATCTGCTCGCCGTGCCCGATGGCTCGGATACGAGCGGTGCGATTCACATCCGGACCACGATAATCAGGGAGCGCTTCGCCGGTATGAATCGCCATGCGGACACGAACCGGGACATGACTTGGCCACGGCTCTTTCTTAAATGCGCGCTGAATCTCAAAGGCCGCAGCCACAGCGTCGCTCCCACGCTTGAAAACTGCGAATACACTATCGCCTTCGCCGCGCTCGAGAATAATCGCGCCGTTATGATCTTCCACCTCTCGCGCTACAATCTCATCATGCCGCTGTGCTGCATAGGACCGATTATGACCTCACGCCTGGCTTAAGCCAACGCCCAACTCGCTGGTACGTCTCGCCTCAAGATTCTATGAAGTTGGAAGCCCTCGGTGTACGCGGACTTGTCGCGCCGTAGCCTCGGCGGAGGCGGATCAATTCGGAAGGGCGAAAGAAATAATCATGTCCTTTGCGCGGTAGTTCGACCAGAAGTGTTCGCCATCGAAAGTCAGTGAGCGGGACGCAAACGGGACAGCAGCGATATCTTCGACTTCTGGCGTGTCCTGCCGTGGATCGAGACGCGCGATGCGCCACTCCTCGTTTGGCTGTTCTGTGCCGCGCAAGACGTAGATTAAGCCATCGACAAAAGTGTGTCCGCAGATTTCAGCGCCGACCTCGATGATGCGGAGGATGTTACCGCTTGCATCAAGTTTGAGGATGCGATGCTTGTACCATTGACTCAGGTAAAGATGCTCACCGTCGAAACTGAGATATGAACCGGTAAACTCCGGACACGCGATTCGGTCCGTCTCCGAGAAGCCAACATCGGGAACGAACTGGCGAATGTAACGATCATCATCCGGTTCTTCGCCGACTGTAAAGTGAAGCGAGCCGTTTGTTGCAACTGCCGCCCACGGAATGCCGGGCGCTTCTCTTTCTTCGATGACTCGCCACTTCGTCGGATCAATTGCATAAATTCGGCGCAAATCGCGCGAACCCATCCAGAGCACGTTACCGTCCCACGCGAGCGCCTGCGGTGTGCGCGCTGGCGAAGAAAACCGGCGTTTTTCGATAACTTCTGGTTCCGGCATCTCTCACCCTCAACAGATCAACTAAAAAATCAACAGTCCCGCGAGGGACTCAATTTGCTGTTCAGCGACGGCGACATTCGCGCATGCTCGGCGATATGCCGCGTTGTCCCTGGGCTACGACCGAACCGGCCATCGCCTATCACGATGAGGAATGGGGCGTCCCTGTGCACGATGATCGGATGCTCTTCGAGTTTCTCACCCTGGAAGGCGCGCAGGCGGGACTGAGCTGGATCACCATCTTAAAGAAACGGAAAAACTATCGGAACGCATTCGATGGATTCCGCGCGGCGAAGATCGCTCGCTACGGCATGCGCGATGTGCGGCGGTTGCTCGCCAACGTCGGGATCGTGCGCAACCGACTGAAGATCTCGGCCACCATCCAGAACGCGAAGGCGTTCCTCGCGTTGCGTGAGGAAAGGGAAAGCTTCGACGCGTACCTGTGGAGCTTCGTCGGCGGCAAGCCAATCCAGAATCGCTGGCGGAACATGGCCGAGGTACCGGCGCGCACGGCCGAATCCGACGCGATGAGCCGCGATCTGCTGCGGCGCGGATTCAAATTCGTCGGCTCAACGATCTGCTACGCGTTGATGCAAGCGACAGGCATGGTTAACGATCACCTGGTGACGTGTCCGCGACACGCGGAACTCGGTGGCGTACCTCGCCGCAAGTGACGAAACGCGCACCGCTGATAAGTTCCCATATGAATGCAACCTTGAATCACGCCCCGAATCTCACTCAACGTCCGCCGCGCAGTCCGCGCGTGCGTCTCGGCGGTTACGTCGTTCTCGCCCGCATCCTTGATAAGGGCCGCGCCGAGATCGCCGGGACAGCGGGCGAATACAAATACGACAACCCGATGGACCATCATTGGTTCCGGTTTACCGGCTTAACTGCCGAAGCATTGAAGGCCGAACTCGCCAGGGGAAAAGGTGACGGCGAAATGCTCGCGTGGATCGAGCAGAACGCGTCCCACAAGCGCACTCCGTGGGAGATTCAACAGTGGAGCGCCTACCACAACGAACGCGGACCGGATGGCGACGTGGAAACGCTCGAGTTCTTCACCAAGCGAGTCGGCGACATAAGTAAGATCCGCGAGGACGTGAAAACGTGGTTCGATTACCTCGACCTCGACGATCACGTCACTTTTGGCGGAAACGCGTAACCGTTTCGCGTCGGACTCTTCGAAGGCGGATCACCTTGTCGATCCTGTTCTTGAATGCTGTTAGACGTTGAGCGTTCGCTAAGAATACGACTGCCTAAAGATAGCTCAGCCAAACGTCACGTCGTTCCTGTTTGACCCGAGCGAACCACCGACACAGCGGGTACAAGAGGATGACAGCCGCGATCCAGATCAGATAGACCCCGAGCAAACCGTAGCCATAATCGCGCGGGTACGCTGCGCCGAATCTTGGAATACCGGCCGGACCTAAGAACAACCAGTCAGCCCGGCCATACTTTAGATACGACAATCCCACCGCGATCCCGTGCATGAGCGGCAGATGGAGTAGATAGAAAAAGAGCGGCACGCGGCCAAACACGATGAGCGGCCGGAAAATCGTGGGCAGATGGCGGTCGAGCAATGCAAGCAAAACAATCACCGGCCCGAGGGTCATTAGAAGATAAAGCAGTGACGGCGGGTATTTCGTGCAGTTCATGAACGACAAGAATGTGAACAAGGCGCTTTGCTGCACGTTCCACGGGGTCGGATCACCGTACATGTTGAGAGCGCGAACAACGACGAAGGCCGCTGTCAGTCCGATCCCCAACCAAAACAAGCGCTTCCGCCGGTCCCGTTGTTGCAGCTTAAACCACACGCCAAAGACGTATCCCGCCGCCATCACGCCGACCCACGGCACAAGTGGATAAGCGATGGCAAGGGTGGTCCGGGGAAAGGGGTGTATCTCTCCAGGCACATGCAAAATTTTCCAAAGCCACGCCAGCGATCCGAAACTCTCCGGCTGAACTAAATCGAGCAAATTGTGCCCTGCTATCATTACCACCGCGAAGATCGTGATGAGCCACTTCGGCAGGTAAATCAAAGCCGCTAGCACAATCATCGCCCAGCCGAGCGCCCAGATGACCAGCAGTCCGGTTACGTCGTAGTCGAAGTTGAAGCCCCAGCCGAGACAGCGCACCACTGTTAGCTCGAGAAACACCAGCCACAGACCGCGGCTCATTAGAAATCGCGCGAGATCGTTCTTCGATTTGCCGCGGCCGAAGGAAAGGAACGCGCTCGTTCCGGCCAAGAAGAAAAAGACCGGCGCGCAGAAGTGCGTGATCCATCGGGTAAAAAACAAGAGCGCGTTCGTTTGGCTGAGATCGGTTGGTTCGAACAGAAGCGCGTCGTGATGAAAAAAATCGCGCACATGATCGAGCGCCATCAGCACCATGATCGCGCCCCGCACCACATCGATCGATTCCAGCCTTGGGCGCGCACCCAAAGGCACGATTGGGATCGCTCCCTGCTTTGCGGCGGTTTGCACCGATGTCTTTATCCGACACGCTGCAGGCGTCGGTCAATCTTCCAGCCACACCGACTCAACCTGTCGCGCCAGACTTTTCGAAGGCGGACCGCATTGTCGATCTTTAACGCCAGTCCTGCCCGGACCTTCAACGCCGCCTGGCCTCGACTGGCGGACAAGGGACTTCTCGATCCACCTTAGCATCACGCTCGGACCGTCCGTCCGGAAGGCCAGACAATACGATCTCGTTCCCGACGCGATGATTCGACCCGAAGTGCGCCTGACAAAACATTTGTGTAAATCTTTGTAATCTGCGGATGCTCGGATTTAAGGTCACTCGTCATGAACGACGACAAAGACGACATCCAACTCAGCGCAGTAGAAGATCACGATGGAATACTGACCATTCGCGGCGGCGGCGCCCGCAGGGAGTGGAACGGCATTCATTATAAGCAGGGCATGTCCGCAAAAAATGTTGGGACAAAGAGCCTGTCAGCCAACATTGCCACGATACCGCCGGGCGGCGTGGCCTATGCCCATATTCATGTCGGCTTCGAGGTGATCCTTTATATCGTCGAAGGAAAGGTGCGCCACGAATTCGGATCTGGGCTCAAGCAGGTGATTGAGAACGAAGCCGGCGATTTCATTTACATCAAACCGGGCGTGCCTCACGAAGTCTTCAACATGAGCGACACCGAACCCGTCGTCGCCTTTGTCGCGCGCTCCTCTGCCGACGAATGGGACAACATTATTCCTTACGACCGCGAGCAGCAGGGCTAAATCCGTAAGCCGAGCATGAAACGTCAAATGTTCAGGGCGTGTTGCTAAAAGCTGTTTGCGGTTTCTGTTCAGAGAGCGATTTGTTAGGCGGATTTCAGTAATGGACCGTCGCACGCTGAAAAAAGACAACTGGCCAATAGGCAAAGTGAGTCTGCGATCTATTTACCCGCCTCAGGCGAGCTGGTAACATCAGCGCGACCGCAGCGCTCTGCTTAGGGTTTTGGTGGGCGAGTAGGATGCGCACATTTTGGATGGCTGCGATCAAGTAATCCTGGATTTGCTGTCGCCAGAGTCGCCGCCAACGAGCGCGTTTAAAGTGATGGTTGTTGGCCGCATCGGCAAAACTCGCTTCCATCAGGTGTTGGCGCCGTTTGCGATTACGGTGCGCAGCAATGCTGTGAGCCTGCGCGCGCGCTACATTTAGTGCCTCTTGGTTTTCGTGCCTTTGCACTGTGCGCCCATGGTGCGAGCGAGTGCATTGAGTGTGCAATGCACAAGCGGCACACACTCTAGCGGGAGCTTTGTATTCGAGCGTGCGACGAATAGGATGGACGCGGCGTGGCTTAAGGATCTGCCCGGCTGGACAGCGATAGATGTTTTGCAGCGGATCGTAGGTAAAAGCTTCATCGCCAAAGATGCCTTGCTTGCGCCCCGTGTTAGCTGTGTTGCGGGTGGCTTCTCCCATGTGCGTCGCGATCCCGCGCGACTGACACGCGACGTAATTTTCATTCGTTCCATACTTGTGATCGGCCACCACGGTTTGCACAGCGCAACGCGTGTTCTTCTCATGCTGATCAATCAACCCCATGAGCTTCTTGTTTTCGGCGATTGACCCAGGCGTTGTCTCCATCGCGGTAATGACTCCCTTCTGATCATCGACCGCGCGGTGATGATGGTAACGCGGTCGCGACTCACCACCTCCTTTTCTTACGCAGGCTGCGTCCGGATCGCTCTGGCTCATCATTCGGTCATTGACCCATTGGTAACTCTGCGGCGTGCTGCTCACCTCCAATTTGCTCTCAGTGGCGCAGTAGGCGCGCTTCAATGCGGCAATCAATTCCAGCGGGCCTTTGATCACTGAGTCCTTCGACGCATTGGCATCAATGAAACTCCCATCCACATGCAGCTTGCTGCCATCCACCAGTCCCGCTTCCACGCATTGTGCCACCGTTTGTACAAACAAACTCTCAAACACTTCCTTGCCCCAGCGTGCACGCGCCTTGGAGAGCACGCTGTGATCGGGAATCTTCTCATCCAGCCCATAATCCAAAAACCACAGGTAATCGAGCCGCTCGCCGATCACCTCCATCAGCTCCCGCTCACTCTTGATGTCGTCAAAGAAAAGCAGGAACATCATTTTCAAGATCACTTCCGGCAGCACCGATTCATTGCCGTTGCGCCCGTAGCAGTGCGCCACCTCCTCACGTGCAAAAGAAAAATCGATGACCGCTTTTACTTGTCGCAGCGGATGATTAGCTCGCACCCGCTTCTCCAAATTGACCGCGTAATTAAAGAGCTGCGGCTCGCTCTTTTGCTCTCCCATCATGATGGGAACACTGCTTTAACAGATTGCTGCGAGCTTGTGTACTATTTTCTTCTAAAAACTTTCGATTTGGGCAACACGCCCTTCAGGCGCGACCTCACCTTCACATTCCAGGGTTGCCACCGATTCCGTCAGAATTTCCGAATCTCTTCGACCTGGAGCAGCGCGAACCCGTCGCGCATAGTTTTCTTTCCTCTGATTGTGACAGTCTTGGCGGCGTAGTCAGCGAGTTCGGCGTTCACTGCGTGCTTGTTGCCCACCAGCAAATAGGTCTTACCGTCCTCACCTTTTATCCCGACCGGCAGGCCTTTCCTAATGCACGTTTTTGCACATTGAGCGTGCTGTGGACCGCTCAAATTGTGGGCGATGTAGCAGGTCATATCAAGCACCTCGCCCCTGACGACGATTTCTTGCCCCTGCGCGAACGGATGCCTTCCGCGCTGCGACAAATTCAGCCAAACCGCGGTTATCCCCGCCAAGATAACTATCGCAGCTGCAACCTGCAATATTTGCGTCCAGCCTCGAGAAAAGGGAATCGGCCGTTTGCGAATAATTTGCGTCCAGCCTCGACGAAATGGAATCGGCCGTTCGCGGATAATCTTCTCAGCGAGATCGCTTGGGGGCTCAATTTCACGAAGTTTCGATCGGATGGTGTCGTAAGATCTGCTCTGTTCGCGCATCCATTCTGCAAGTTCCGGATCGCGGTGAGCATGCGCCAACGCTTCTTCGAATTGGGGATCGGCGTCATCAATTGGCCCGCGATAAAGCAACAACGTCTCTTTGGCTTCGCTCGTATTCATTTGCCTTGTTGGGGTGGACTGGTGGTTTCGGTTAAGAGTTGACAAAGATGCATTTTGGCACGCGCAATTCGCGACTGCACGGTACCGAGCGGAATTTCTAACACATCGGCGATCTCCTTGTAAGATAAATCTTCGTTGTAATATAGCACGAGCGGAGCCCGGTAACCTTCGTCAATCTGGCCGAGAACTTCGAGCATCGTTTGCGCGTCTATCCGGTTGACGACATCCGCAGATACGTGAGGAAGATTCTCCGCGACTTCGCTGATTGGTTCATCGGTAAAGCGCTCCTGACGGCGGGACATCTGGAGGAACTCCCGATGTAATGTAGTGAAGAGCCAGCCTTTGACCTTCCCCAGGTCTTTGAGCTGATGTCCTTTGTTCGCCCATATATAGAAGGTTTGCTGGGTAAGGTCACAGGCATCGGCCTCACTTCGGGTGAGACTGAAGCCGAACCGGTAAAGATCTTGATAATAAAGTTTCACTAATTTTTCAAACTCCGGGTCGACGGACATATCGCCATCAGCCCATCTAAATGAGAGTCCTCAGGGTGGCATTTGTTCCCGCAGCTAGAGAAAAAAGGGTAACGGCATTGTCAATCCACCAGTGATCGGGTCTCAAATTTTTTCCCTGCCGGGAACAAAAAGGATTTCGGTTCATCTGATCAGTGAACAACAACTCAACCTGAATCTTAAACTAAACCTATGCAATCCATAAATATCATGAAAAGACATTGGTGGGCCTTGCTTCCCTCGGCCGCCGCTATTCTGACGCTCGTTCTTTCAACAGCGAGCAGCACCTTTGCCGGGAGCGCTACCTGGAAGGCAAATGCCGATGGGAACTGGAACAACGCCAGCAACTGGAACCCCGCGACCGTCCCTAACGGACCGGCGGACACGGCAACGTTCGCGCGCTCCAATGAAACATTCCTCGCCAGCGAGTTCGATATAGAGGTCAACGGCATCGTGTTCAACCCGCGCGCGAGCGCGTTCACGATCATTGAGCTCTTTAACACGATGTTCATCACCGGCGTGGGCATTACGAACAATTCAGGAATCATGCAGACCTTTGCACCTGGCCCTGGAGTGATAATATTCGATCACAGCGCGACGGCGGGAAGTTTAACTCTCTACGACAACAGAGGCTCCGTGCTATTCGGCGGCACCTCGACCGCGGACCATGCCACCTTCACCAACCTTGGCCTCGTGGATTTCGGCAACACCTCGACCGCGGGCAATGCCACCTTCAACAATATCGGGGTGATCACTTTCGACGGCGACTCGACCGCAGGCAATGGCACCTTTACCAACAGCGACAGCGGCTTCATAAATTTTGCCCCGCCCGCACCCACTGCTGGCAATGGCACCTTTACCAACACTGGCGGCGTAGTCAGCGAGAGAGGTGGCGGATTCATTGTATTCAACGCGGGCACCGCTGGCAATGCCACCTTTACCAACAACGGCGGCGCGGTCAGCGGCGCATTCCCCGGCGAAACGCTATTCAACCCCGGCGACGCGGGCAACGCCACGCTGATCGCCAACGGCGGTCTGGGCGGAGGTGATGGCGGTTTGATTGTGTTTTCTTCTGCTGGCGGCGTTTCCACGGGCGGCACGGCGCGCGTGGAGGTTTTCGGCAACGGCAACCTTGATATAAGTCAGCACACCGCTTCGGGTTTGACGACCGGCTCGATCGAAGGAGATGGCCTGGTCTTTCTCGGGGCGAATAAGCTGACGGTGGGCGCCAATAACCTGAGCACGACCTTTTCCGGGCTGATCCAGGATGGCGGAATCGGCGGCGGCACAGGCGGCTCACTGACAAAGACCGGGAATGGCGAACTCAGTCTGACCGAGGCGAACACTTACACCGGAGGCACCACCCTTGAGGCCGGCGCCCTTTTGGTGAAAAATGAGACCGACTCGGCCACGGGTAGCGGCGCGGTGCAGGTCAACGCCGGCACGCTCGGGGGCACGGGCAAAATCGCCGGCGCGGTGACGGTCGGAACAGGAATCGGTATCGGAGCATTCCTTTCTCCCGGAAACAGTGCGACTGAACCGGGCACTCTGACCATTGATAATAACAGGCTGACGTTCAACTCCGCCTCGACCTATAAATGCGCGCTGGATCGCACTACTGTTACAGCGAGTCAAGTTACCGCCAAGGGTGTGAGGATTAACAGCGTCGCGCAATTTGTCTTCGGCGATTTTTTCACGACCGGCACGTTGCCGACGGGCACAGTTCTCACTGTGATTAACAACACCTCGGCATCGGCCATTGTGGGCACCTTCAGTAACCTGCCCAACGGCTCGACCTTCGCCAGCAACGGCAATAACTTCCAAGTCAGCTACAGAGGCGGTACCGGCAACGACCTCACCCTCACGGTTGTGCCTTAACGACGACAACTCAACCTCAATCTTAATTAAACCTTTGCAATCCCTAAATATCATGAAAAGCGATTGGCTCTCGCTGGCGATCGCCACCTTTGGCTTAACACTCATTTTCAACCCAGTGGCTGCTTCAGCTGATCCGGAGGTGTTCGAAGCGTCCGGCGCCACTCCAGCGGATATCCTGACCGAGGTAAACGCCTTCAGGGATTTTTTGGGAGACAACAACGGAGTAGGCGGCACATTTGACACTGGCCGCCGTGAGATCAACTTGGACGGGGTTCCAGACGCTTTCTCCGCACCGAACCTGTTGCCGGCGAATTTCTTCAACAGCAACTCGCCGCGCGGGGTCGTATTCTTCACTCTAGGAACAGGGTTTCAGGTGAGCGCCAACAGTATCAACCCAACAAACACTCCGGTCAGATTTGGAAATATCCACCCTGTCTATCCCGCGCTCTTTAGCACGTTCAGTCCCCAGAGGCTCTTCAGCGCCTTGGATAGCAACATCACGGAAAACCTTTTCTTTATACCTGCAACTACATCTTCGGCAACGGTCAAAGGGTTCGGCGCCGTATTCACCGACGTGAATGTTGACCATAGCACGAAGATCGAATACTTCGATGTTGCCGGTAACCTGCTGTTTAGCCGGAACGTATTGCCCGGACCTACTAACCGCGGAAGCCTTTCGTTCTTGGGAGTCGGGTTTGACACAGCTAACGTTTTTTTGGTCCGAATTACCTCTGGCAATCGCATCTTGAAAGCACCCAATCAGGATGTCGTCGTCATGGATGACTTCATTTATGGCGAGCCTCAACTTTTGCCATAGTCGCGTACAGAAGGAACTGTCCACGAAAAGTCTGTATCGAGATCTCATCGCGATGCCGGCTCTATTCTTATATCTTATTGCCACTGTCGCGTTCGCGGCAGGAGAGTTCCTGGCGCAGGGCCTAATCAGCGAAGACCAGAAGGATGCGATTGTAGCGCAAGCGGCTGAATCCAGCTGCGGCGCAGGAGAGCCCGACCGCTTAAGTTCTTTATGGGCGACCCGCAAATAAAGCTCGACCTGCGTTAGGAAACGATTCATACATGAAGTTGATTACGTCATCCGACGTCTCAACGCACTTTCGGCCGTTCTAAAAAGCCGGTTGGGGGGCTTAACCTTCGCTGAGGCACCGCTTAGCGCGATCTCCAGATTCAACTGGAGCCCCGAGTCAACCAAAGCGAGGCGTCTGTTCAAACCGCCTCGTTAGGATGATTCCTCGTTCCGCACGGAACTGGATTGCAGTTAATGCAGTTCAATGATCCAGCCTCAACAAAAGAAATGAAAACAAAAAATATGACAGCTCTACAGGCAACTCTACATTTAAGAAAATCAAGCCGCCGGTCCGTTATGTATTCAAACTCAGAAATTAAGTTCTATTGGTTCGCGGCCATTTTCGGCTGCGGCTTGATGTTAATCACTTTGGGCACCGCCTCTGCGCAACAGCCCCTCCGCCCCGCGCTGATACTTGATGTGGGCGCCCCGCAGGAAGTGAATGCGCAGCCCAATTACGTGATGGAGCAACCCCTCCCTCCGCGCGAGATTCCATTCCGACCGACCATGGACCGCACCGCTTACGACGCTGCGAAGGCGCGGGCGGCGAACTCATACGCTCCCGGAGCAGTGAAGCCTTTCACAGAGGCCTTCGCCCCCTTGGCAACTCCCTTCATAAAAGTAACCAATTTCAATGCGCACAGCCAGACACAAGGTCTCCGCCCGCCCGACACACATGGCGCGGTGGGTACAACTCATTTTGTCCAGATAACCAACAGCCATATCGACATGTGGACAAGAGTCAACACCCAGGTCTTGCCTTTGGCGAAAAGCGTGACGCTTGCGACCTTCTTCAATTACACCGCCCAAACGCTATTCGATCCGCGTGTAGTCTATGATTCCACTTGGAACCGGTGGATCGTGACCGCTGAGGCCTTCCCGGAGTCCACCACCTTCCAGCGTTTCTTCATCGGGGTATCGACCAGCGCTGACCCCACATCGTCATTCTTCATTTACAGTTTCAATGTAAACTTCTTCGCTAATAACAATTTCTTCGATTTCCCGCAACTGGGTATGGATCAGGACGCAGTGCTCATCACCGCGAATATCTTCCTCGGGAACACATTCCTGGGAGCTGACTACTTCGCCGTGGCCAAAGCCCGGCTTTACAACGGTTTGCCCTTTTCAGCGAACGTCTTCACCGGCTTAGTCGGTACTCTGGCGCCCCCGATCGTCCGCGACCAAAACCCCTCGACGTTCCTGATCGCGGCGCCGCCATCGGGGACCAAGTTTAGCAAATACACAGCAACGAACACGAGCAAATTCCCCTCCGCCCTCACGGGACCGGTCACTATCACTGTACCTGCCTACTCGGTTCCACCGGATGCTCATCAACCCGGGACGACCAAGCTGTTGGACACGTCCGACTCGAGATTTGTGAATGCCAGCACCCAGAACGGCGTCGATCTCTGGCAGACCCATACAATCGCTCTCGGACCTTACCCCTCACCGAAGTTCTACCGGCTCAATACGTCCACCAACACAGTTAGCCAGAGCGGTTTTTACTTCGCAAGCCACACGTCGGATGACTTCAACGCATCCATCGCCGCAAACGACGCAAGCGATTGTTTCGTGACCTACACTTCGACCAATGCGAGCGTCGGAACCAACGCGCAGGTCCGGTTGTCGGGCAAGTTGAGCGCCGACGCGGGAATCGCGGCGGGGCCGAATGCTTTCACCAGCATCACGTTCTACCACCCGAGTGCAGACAACCCAGAGCGCTGGGGTGACTACTCCGCGGTGACAACGGATCCCTTGAATGCAGCCAATGCCTGGCTTGTGAACGAGAAAGTCAACACCGGTGGTCTCCTCTGGGGAAGCCGCATCGTACAATTCGGATTCTAAGCAGACAATCCCTGGCCAGGTAGGGCATCGAGCAGAAATCGAAGAGGCCGTCGCATTGGCGGCCTCTTCTTTTTCTACGGCTGGCTGGATTTGGCGCCCCTTAGGAACGAGTCGACAAATTTCGGCAATCCAGGGCTGGCTGGCGTACTTTGGGCTACAGCAAGAGACGCAGCCGCTCGTAGATCTCTTGCATTTAGCGCCCTCAATCCGCTTGAGAACCAAACCAGTTGTTGTAAACGCGTCCGGCCAACTTGGCGTGGCACCCTCCTCGCAGCGTTTCAAGGACGAGATTCAAATCCATGGACAACACAAGCGAAGCCATCCTGGCGCTTAGGACCGGTCACCTTCCGCTATATACGAGAGATTGATTCAAGTCGCGCCCTGCAGTTTGGGCTCGTGGCCGAGGAGGTGGAAAAGGTGAACCCAGACTTGGTGGTGCGTGACGCCGACGGCGAAATCTACACTGTGCGCTACGAAGCGGTGAACGCGATGTTGCTCAACGAGTTCCTAAAAGAGCACCGCAAAGTCGAGGACAGGAAGTCACAATCACTCAACTAGAGTCTACAGTCTCAAATTTTTTCGCTGCCGGGAACAAAAAGGATTCTGCTTCATCTAATCAGTGAACAACAACAACTCAACCTGAACCTTAATTAAACCTATGCAATCCATAAATATCATGAAAAGACATTGGCTCTCGCTGGCGATCGCCACCTTTGGCTTAACACTCATTTTCAACCCAGTGGCTGCTTCAGCTGCTCCGCAGGTATTCGAAGCGTCCGGTGTCACTCCAAACGATATCCTGAACACGGTAACCGCCTTCAGGAATTTTTTGGGAGACAACAACGGGGTAGGCGGCACATTTGACACTGGCCGCCGTGAGATCAACTGGGACGGGGTTCCAGATGCTTTCTCCGCACCGAACCTGTTGCCGGCGAATTTCTTCAACAGTAACTCGCCGCGCGGGGCCCTATTCTTCACTCTAGGAACAGGATTCCAGGTTAGCGCCAACAGTGTCAACCCAACAAACACTCCGGTCAGATTTGGGAATATCCACCCCGTCTATCCCGCGCTCTTTAGCACGTTCAGTCCCCAGAGGCTCTTCAGCGCCTTGGATAGCAACATCACGGAAACACTTTTCTTTATACCTGGAACTACACAATCGGCAACGAGCAAGGGGTT
>WNGF01003344.1_pt1 | contig 21898 bp, 18 predicted proteins | sample 5400641 | NCBI WGS metagenome assembly WNGF01 (sample SAMN13153371, study PRJNA577476) | soil metagenome | isolation source: 80 cm soil or saprolite under grassland replicate 2 | place: USA:California | collected 2016-06-15 | reverse complement strand
AGGCGCGCGCTTGCGCTCGCGGCGGAAAGCGGGCCGGGCGGAATCCTGCTCGTGCTGCTGTCGGGCGGCGCGTCGTCGCTGCTCGCGGTGCCCGCGGGCGACGTGCTGCTGTCGGACAAGGTCGCGACGGCGCACGCGCTGATGAATGCCGGCGTGGCAATCGCCGATCTGAACTGCGTGCGCAAGCATCTGTCGGCGATCAAGGGGGGACGTCTCGCTGCGGCGGCGTCGCGGACGATCACCCTCGCGATCTCCGACGTTCATGGGCCCGTGGCGGACGATCCCGCCGTCATCGGTTCCGGACCGACCGTTGCCGATCCCACCACGTACGAGGATGCGCAGCGCATCGTTCGTGACGCGGGCATTATTCCGGTGTTGCCGGCGCGCGTCGTCGCGCACCTCGAACGCGCGGAGGATGAAACGCCGAAGCCGGGCGACGCGCGCCTGTCCGCTTCGTCGTACCAAGTGATCGGGAATCGCCAGATTGCCATGGACGGCGTGGCGGACGAGGCACGGAAGCGCGGATACGTCGTGCAGATCGTTGGCGCCCCGACGAGCGGCGAAGCACGGCACGCCGGTCTCGCGTTTGCCGGCTCCGCACTTCGCGACGCGAGCGAGCAGCCGATGTGCGTCATCGCATCAGGGGAGACAACCGTCCACGTGCGGGGCGATGGGCGTGGGGGGCGCAATCAGGAATTTGCGCTTGCGGCGGCGCCGCTGATCAGCGCGACGAGGAACCCTCGCGCTATTGTTGCGATGGGAAGCGCGGGTACCGATGGTATCGACGGGCCGACCGATGCGGCAGGTGCCATCGTCGACAGCACGTCCCTGCGCCGCGCGGCGCGTGCGGGACTCCGCATCGAGGCCGCCCTCGAATCCAACGGCTCGTACGATTTCTTTCAGCCTCTCGGCGACTTGATCGTGTGGGGGCCGACCGGCACGAACGTCGGCGATCTCCACGTCATGCTGATCGTTCCCTCCGCCTGATCGCCTTTCACTTTGATGGCGGAAGCCACCAGTGGATGGGCGACTAGCGTACGACGGTTGCTTTGACTTCGACCCGCACCTTGCGATCGGTCATCGGGTCCGCTGACTGCGAGATGACCAGCGGCTTGCCGTCCTCGAGCAGCGCCGTCACGGATTCCTGGATCGGCGGCTGCGTCTGGCGTTCCGGGCCGTCCTGCGGCGTGTATTCGAGCGCGACCATCACGCGGACGCGTCCTTCACGGACAATTTCCGGACGCGCATCGAGATTGAGCGCCGCATTGCCGCGGCCTGTGCGGAGACGGCCGCTCTGCCGATCTTCGACGAGCAGCGTGATCGTCTTGGGCGGCGTCTGCGAATCGCTCCGCTGATCGGTGATCGTCAACTCGATCCGGATATTCGCCGGCTGCGCCGCTGTGCGCGGCCCCTGCTGCTCCGGTGGTTTGGGCGCGACCGTCGTCTCCTGCGCGGCGGCGGTGACGGCGATCGTCAGGGCACATAGAAGAAGGCTCGTTCGCTTCAGCATCGTTCTCCTCGATGGCCGGGCCCAAAGCCCGGCCCTACGTTCCGCACTCTTATGGGTCAGCCCTTTATGGGCACTTGTGGGGCCGCCCTTCATGGGCGGCCGTGACCGCACTCTTGTGGGGCCGCCCTTCATGGGCGGCCGTGACCGCACTCTTGTGGGGCCGCCCTTCATGGGCGGCCATCACAGTCCGGGGCCCCGCGGGTTCAGCGGCGCAACCACGATCGGCGCCGGCGGTTCCACTCCGGGAATCCGCAGCGGCGCCACGGTGCCCGGGCGATCTTCGTGTGGCTCGGGCGTTGGAGTGGGCCACACAGCATCGGCATCGACAGACGCTGCCCCCACTGCGCTTCTGCGGCTCCCGAACACATTGGTCACTCGCGGCATCGGAATCATTTCGCGGGTCATGCGACGGCCGGGCCGGCTTCCGCCTCGATGCATATGGACCGGCGGCGCCGCTGCAGGTGTGGTGACGACTGGAGGCGGCGCGGGCTGCGGTTCCTGCGCGGCGCGCTGGTCCGCCACAGAAGGCACTCGCTCGACATCGACGGTCGCAGTGCCGTAATGCCGTACCACCATCATCGCGAGCACGAGCACGGCCAACGCGCCGGCGCCAGCGGCGATGCGGAAGAACATCGAGGAGGACCGCACCGGCTCCGGATCGAGACGCGCAAACACCCGTCCGCGGAAGCCGGGGCGCGGATCCACGTGCATCATCTCGCGCACCGCCCGATCGATTGCGCGATCGAACCGCGACTCCGCCGGACCGCCGAGCCGCCGCGGAATATCACTCATACGCATATCCCAGCGCGGCGAGCTTCTTCTTCAGCACGCGCCGCGCTTCCGAAACGCGCCACTTCACCGTCCCGAGTGGCGCGCCAAGCATCTGGCTGATTTGTTCATAGGTATGTTCGCCGGTTCCCGCCAGCAGCAGCGCGTCGCGCAGCTTGCGGGGGAGCGTGCCGATCAGTCGCATAACGTTGCGCTGCAACTCCTCGTCCACGATCGTGTCTTCCTGCGAGCGCTCCGTCGAAGCCACCCGTTCCATTTGATCGAACGCGTCCTCTCCCGATTCGTCGCGCGCGGGCGCGACCGCCATCTTCAACCAGCGGCTGACGCTCTTCCGCCGATCGATCGCCTTGCGCCACGTAATGGACAGGAGCCAGGTGCGGAACTGCGCTTCACCGCGAAACGTGGACAGCTTCCGGTACGCCGTCACGAATGCCTCCTGCGCAACATCGTCGGCCTCGGCGGGATTCCCAACGCAGGCGAGCGCGGCGCGGAAGACAGCACGGCGGTTGCGTTCGACGAGCTCGCCGAAAGCCTCGACGTCACCAGCCTGCGCGAGGCGCACCAGATCGAGGTCGGTAGCAGAAGCCTCGGTTGCCGTCACACAGTCTCTAGACTCAGCCACGGTTCGCCCGGTTGGAAAAATAACATCGCGGGTTTCGCATTGCGGATTCCCGCATCCCGGATCCCGAATAGAAAATGGATCTTGCCTCCCGGACTCCGCATCCCGGATCCCGGATAAAAAAGTGACAAAATCAACCCTGATGTTGAACCATGAGCAGCTCCTCACGTTAATTCGCGAGAAGCTCGACCACCCCGCCACGCCCCGCGAGCTGCTGCAGCACCTCAAGTTACCCCGACAGCAGCGCTCCACGTTCAAAAAGCTGCTGGGCGACCTGGTGGAAAGCGGCGCCCTGGTCCAGACCCGCGGCAATCGCTACGGCGTGCCGGACCGCATGAACCTTGTGGTTGGCAAGGTCGTCACGCATCCGCGGGGGTTCGGGTTTGTCGTCCCCGACCGGCCGCTGGAGGACGTGAAGGGGGACCTGTATATCGCCGGCAGCAATCTGAACCAGGCCATGCACGGGGACCGCGTCGTCGCGCGGATCGAGCGGTATACGGAGAACGGCGCTGAGGGACGGATCCTCAGGATTCTGGAACGCGGATCCGCGACCGTCGTCGGGCGCTTCGATATCGACGAGGGCTCCGGCTTCGGTTTCGTCGTCCCCTTTGATCGCCGATTGATCATGGACGTGCAGGTCCCGTCGACGGAATTTCTGGAGGCAAAGCCGCGCGACATGGTCGTCGTCGAGATCACGCGCTGGCCGACCCCCGCGCGCGGCCCGCTCGGCCGCGTCACGGAAGTGCTCGGCGACATCGACGAGCCGGGTGTCGACAACGAGATCATCATCCGCAAGTACGGCATTCCCGACGAACACAGCGAGGAGGCCGTCGCCGAGGCACAGCGGATCGGCACCGCCGTTCGCGAGAAAGACCTCCGCAGCCGCACGGATTTCCGGCCGTGGGTCACCGTAACGATCGACGGCGAGCATGCGCGCGATTTTGACGACGCGATCTCGCTCGATGCGTCGCCCAACGGCAACTACTGGCTCGGGGTGCACATCGCCGATGTCGCGCACTACGTGCAGGAGGGGAGCGCGCTCGACGAAGAGGCGTACGACCGCGCGACATCGGTGTACTTCCCCGACCGCGCGGTTCACATGTTCCCCTCGGAGCTGTCCACGGGCCTGTGCAGCCTGAATCCGCGCGTGGACCGGCTGGTGCAGTCCTGCCTGATGGAAGTCGATCGCCGCGGGAACGTCGTGCGGTACGAGCTGCACGACGGCGTCATTCACAGCGACGCGCGCATGACGTACACCGACGTCAACGCGATCCTGACGGAGCACGATCCGGCGGTGATCGATCAGTACAAGGACCTCGTCCCGCTGTTCGAGCGGATGCGCGAGCTGTTCGAGATCCTCAACAAGCGGCGGCATCGCCGCGGATCGATTGACTTCGATCTGAAGGAGCCGGAGATCGTCCTCGACGATGAGGGCATGGTGGAGGCGATCATCGCGGTCGAGCGCAACGTGGCGCATCGCATCATCGAGGAGTTCATGCTGCTTGCGAACGAGACGGTCGCACAGCACCTCGACGATCACGGCGTGCCGACGTTGTACCGAATCCACGAGGAGCCGGATCCGCTCAAGGTGGCAGAGTTCGAAGAGTTCATCACGACGCTCGGTTACAGCCTCGGCGCGCCGCCCGATGACGTCAAGCCGCGGCACTTCCAGAAGCTCGTGGAGAAGATGCGCGGCACGCCTGAAGAAAAGCCGATCGCGTTCCTCATGCTGCGGACGATGCAGAAGGCGCGCTACGACGAGCAGAACCTCGGTCATTTCGGCCTCGCGGCGAAGAGCTACACGCACTTCACATCGCCAATTCGCCGATACCCCGACCTGATTGTGCACCGGACGCTGCGCGAGTCGCGCCATGGGTTGATGAATGAAGATCGAAAGGAGGAGCTCACCGACGATCTGCCGGAGATCGCGCGGCACACGTCGGAGCGCGAGCGTCGTGCGGACGATGCGGAACGGGAGCTCGTCCAGTGGAAGAAGGTCCGCTTCATGGCGGACAAGGTTGGCGACGAGTTCGACGGCTACATCACGGGCGTGACGTCGTTCGGGTTGTTCATCGAGCTCATCGAGCACTTCGTCGAGGGGCTGGTCCACATCTCCACCATGGCAGACGACTACTACCGGTTCATGGAGCGCGCGCACGACCTGAAAGGGGAGAACACCGGCCGCGAGTATCACCTCGGCGACCGCGTGACCGTACAGGTGATCAAGGTGGACATGGAGCGGCGGCAGGTCGACCTCGGACTGTCGGAGATCCTCGAGCGCGTGCGGGAGTCCGAGCGGAGCAGGGGACCTCGCCGGAGCCGGATCGAGTCGCGCCCCGGCCGCCCCGGCGTGAGGACCACGGGTAAAACCGAACGTAAACGGCAGCAGCGGCCCGGCAAGAAGGAGCGCGCGACGCGAAAACGGCGGGAATGAAGTCCGTTGTCATCGGCACGGCCGGCCACATCGATCACGGCAAGAGCGCACTGGTCCGTGCGCTCACCGGGACCGATCCGGATCGATTGAAAGAAGAGCAGGCGCGCGGCATTACGATCGATCTCGGGTTCGCGCATCTTCAAACCGACGGCGTGAACCTCGCGTTTGTCGACGTCCCGGGCCATGAACGGTTCGTCAAGAACATGCTCGCGGGTGCCGGCGGGATCGATCTCGTGATGCTCGTCGTCGCCGCCGACGAATCGGTGATGCCGCAGACGCGCGAGCACTTTCAGATCTGCAGACTCCTCCACGTCCCGGCCGGGGTGATCGTCCTCACCAAATCCGATCTCGTCGACCGCGACACGCTGGACATCGCGCGCATGGAGGCGCGGGAGCTCGCGGCTGGATCGTTTCTTTCGGATGCGCCGCTGATCGCGGTGTCGTCGAAGACCGGCGAGGGTCTCGACGATCTCCGCCAGACGCTCGCCACGCTTGCGATGGCTTCGCGCCAGCGCGACGTGGACGGCCCCGCGCGGCTTCCGATCGATCGCGTCTTCTCCGCGAAAGGGTTCGGCACGGTCGTTACCGGAACGCTGGTATCGGGTGTGCTCAGCCAGGACGATGCGCTGCGCGTGCTGCCGAGGGACGTCGAAGTGAAGGTGCGCGGCCTGCAGGTCCACGGCCGTAAGGAAGTGCGCGCCGAGGCGGGGCACAGGGTCGCGGTGAATCTCGGCGGCGTAGACGCCGGCGATCTCGCGCGCGGCGACACCCTGTGCACTCCCGGCGCGTTCGAGCCAACGCGGCGGCTGGACGCGGTGCTCGACGTCATTGCGGACGCCAGGCCATTGCGACACGGTGCGCGCGTCCGATTTCACCAGGGCACGACGGAGCTCCTCGGCCGCGTCGCGATTGCAGCCTCACGGCGCAGTGAAGGGACATCGGTCGAGATTGCGCCCGCCGGATCCGCATACGTGCGCATCCGGCTCGAAGCTCCCGCCGTGCTGACCCGCGCCGATCGGTTCATCGTTCGCGCCTACTCTCCGCCAATCACGATTGGCGGCGGCACGGTGCTCGACCCCATGCCCCCGCGATCGGGTATTCGAAATCGAGCGGCTATCGATCGGTTCCGTCGGCTGGACGCGGCGGGCGCTCCTTCGGCCGCCGCCGACCATGCCATTCTCGCGTTCATCGACGAGCGCGGTGGTGCCGGCCTCTCGCGCAACGCACTGACGACGCGTGCAGGGCTGTCTCGTGCGGCCGCGTCGGCGGCGATCGAGCGGCTGACGCGCGACGGTCGCGCAATCGGAATCGGAGATCTGCTCGTCGCCCCGGAAGTGGTGCGCGGCCTGTCAGAACAGCTGCTGGCTGGGCTCCGGGCGCACCACGACGCGCAGCCGCTCTCGGACGGGATGCCGCGCGAGGAGGCGCGCGAGCGCATTTTCGGGCGCGCCGCACCCGCGGTGTTCGAGCATGTCATCGGTGAGCTGAGCGCCGCGCAGAAGATTGTTGCGACAGATCGGCTCGCGCTGACGTCGCATCGCGTGTCGCTCTCGCCGGAGGAAGCGCGCGCGCAGGAGGCGATCGAGCACCTGTTCCGCGAAGCAGGGCTCGCGCCCCCGGACGAAGCGGCCGTCGTCGCGGCCGCGAAGGTACCGGCGCCCGTCGTCGATCGAATGGCGAAGCTGCTGGTCCGTCAGAAGCGGCTCGTGAGAATCGATACGCTGCTGTTTCACGCAGATGCGTTGGCGCGTCTGAAGGCGGACGTGCGCGGCATGAAAGGACAGGCGGGCGTCGACGTGCCGGCGTTCAAGGAGCGCTACGGCATCACACGGAAATATGCGATTCCGCTGCTGGAATATCTGGACCGGGAGCGGGTGACCCGCCGGGTGGGGAATTCGCGGGTCGTGCTGTAGGGATTACTCGTCGCGCTTGTCCGCGAGGCCTTCGCGGGTGGATTCCTTGAAGTTGCGAATCCCCTTGCCGATGCCGCGGCCGATTTCGGGCAGACGATTTGCTCCGAAAATCATGATGATGATGAACACAATAACGATCAGCTCGGGAACGCCTAAACCCATGGGTCGTGCTCCTTGGAGGTGGTACGCAGGATCGACCGATTGTATCACCCTTGCGCGGCCGGTCGGAGCCGTTGGCGGAATTCTCCTGCTGGCCACCATGGCGCTCGGGACCGCGCTGGCGGGGGCGCAGTTCACCTCCGGGATCAACCTGGTCGAGGTGTACGCGAGCGTGACCGACGCCCAGGGGAATGCCGTGACGGGGCTCAAACAGTCCGACTTCGAGCTGCGCGAGAACGGCGAGCTCCAGCCGATCACCAATTTCGCGGCGGGCGAGTTCCCGTTGTCCGTGGCGATCGGCATCGATCGCAGCTTCAGCATGGCGGGGACGCGCCTGTCGCTCGCGAAATCGGCCGCGCAGGCGTTCCTGGAGGAGCTGCGGCCGCAGGATCAGGCGATGATCCTCGCGATTGGGTCGCAGGTGGAAGTGGGTGCGCCGCTGTCGACGAACCGCTCGGCGCAGCAGGTCGCGATCAACAAGCTCGATGCCTTTGGCACCACGGGACTGCACGACGCAATCATCACGGCGATCAACGAAGTGCAGCCGGCGAAAGGACGGCGCGCGCTCGTGCTGCTGTCCGACGGGAACGATCGCTACAGCCAGGCGAGCGCCGCGGACGCGCTCGATCGCGCGCGGCGTTCGGACGTCATGATTTATCCCGTCGGCATCGGCCAGGCGCGTGCGCCGCTGTTCGCCGAGCTCGCGACCGTCACCGGCGGACGTTCGTTTCACGCGAGGGACGGCGCCGCGCTGACCGAGACGCTGCGGTCGATTGCGCGCGAGCTGCGGCAGCAGTACCTGCTTGGCTACACGCCGTCACGGCCGCCGGTCAGCGGCTCGAACGAATGGCGTTCGATCACCGTGATGGTGAAGCGGCCCGACGTCCGAGTCCGCGCGCGCGATGGCTACCTCGTGAAATGACCGCACCTCACCGTTTGAGCAGGGCGAACATCAATTTGAATTCACCCGTGGCGAGCAGCCGCCTCCGAAGCCCGCGGTACGGCTGCCTCCCCGCAACCAGGTCGATCATGATCTCGCGGATCACTGCGCTCTCCTCGAGCGCGCGCAGCAGCAGCCGCGTGAACGTCGGCCGGAAGAACATCCCCTTCAGTTGCGCCGCGCGCATCAGCTCCGGATAGATCGAATCGCGAAGATGCGCGGCGTACGCGTTGGCCACATCTCCTTCAGCGATCAGGGAATCGGCGGCGGCGTCCGCGGATCGCAGCGCAAAGAAAATCCCCTCGCGCGTAATCGGGTCGACGAGACCCGCGGCGTCGCCGAGCAGCAGCCAGCCGCGGCCGGCGGGGCGCTCCCGCTCGAGCGTGCGTTCGCGCAGCGAAGGAATCGCCCAGCCGTAGCGCTCCGTCTCGCCGGGGATCGGGACGTTGCGGGCGATCCAATCCGTCGCGAGCGGTATGAGCGCGGCTGGAGTGCTTTCATCAGCCTGCGCGCAGACGCCCACCGCGAGATGATCGCGGCGCGGAAACGACCACAGGTAACCGGTGGGGCGATCCTCGAAGGCGATCGCGATGTCCGTCGAGCTGACGCCGCGCACGAAGAAGCCGACCGCGATGGAGAGATCGGCGCGCTCGAAGGGTGTGCTCACGCGCCGCCGCACGAGGCTGTTGGGGCCGTCGGCGCCGACGAGCCACCGCGCCTGGATCGTGCGGGCGCGTGTGGCGATTGACCAGGACGTCCCGTCCGCGTCAATGCTCGTCACGCGCTCGGCAATGAGCGACGCTCCAGCGGCGGTGGCTGACGCGAGGAGCGCGCCGTCGAAGTCGCTGCGTGCGGCCACGACGAGGTGCGGAGACGCGGGGGTGCCGTCGACCGGCATCTCCACGCGCTCGGAGCCGTGCTCGAACGACGCGCGTTCGATCCGGACCGCGTCGAATCCGCCGGGGGCAATCGCGGAGCGGACGATGTCGAGCGCGCGCCCGGTGATGCCGCCGCCGCAGGGCTTCTCGCGTGGATGCGATCCGTCGACGAGCGCGACGCGTGCCCCCGCGGATGCGAGCCGCCACGCACAGCGCGAGCCCGCCGGTCCCGCGCCAATAATCGCGACGTCGAATTGTTCCACGCCACACACGTTACGTTAGAATCCTTGCGTGGCGCATCCCCTTGTCATTGCATTGTTTCCGGCGCCGCGCGAGGCCGCGTCCGCGGCGCGCGCGCTCCACGCCGCGGGTGTCCAGCGCGATCGGATCTCCGTTATCACCCGGAATCACGACGAGGAGTCGGCGCTCGCATCCGATCTCGACGCGACGCCCGGCAGCGACATCGAGGATTCCTCCGCGGCAGCGCGCCTCGGCGAGTTGTCCGGTCATATCCTCGCGGCCATCGCGCTCGTGCTGCCCGGCGTCGGTCCGATCGTCGCCGCCGGCCCGCTTGCGGCGGGCCTTGGCGAAGCCGCGGGTCACGTTGCCGGCGGGATTGCATCGGCGCTGCACGGCGCCGGCATTCCGGAAGCGCGCGCCGATGCGATTCAGCAGGCCGTGAAAGAGGGCGCCATCCTGCTTGGCGTCCACACGATTCCGTCGGAAGTGGACGCGATTCGCGCCGTTCTGCGTGAGCACGGCGCCCGCGAACTCGAAACCGCGACGTGGACCCAGTGATGAGCCGTACGGGCCGTTTCACCGTTGGTGTGTTCCAGGATCTTGACTGGGCGCGGCGCGGCATCGACGCGCTGCTGCGCGGCGGCTTCGTGCCCGAGTCGCTGACCGTCATCGCGAAGGAGTCCCCGGCGGCCGCCGAGCTCATTGAGACGACGCTTGGCGGGCCTGCCGAACGCGTCGAATTGAAGGAGCTCGGTCCCGTCGTCGCGCGCGGCCCGCTCGTGTCCGCCCTGCAGGGGGAGGACGGCGGCCTGGCGAATCTCGGGCTGGGATCCACCATCGGGCGCGCCGGGTTCCAGCGTCACGACGGTCACATTTTCGAAACGCTGACCGGCCGGGGAGGCGTCCTGGTTGCCGTGCGCAACGAACCCCGCGCCGCCGATGCGCTCGCGACCCTTCACGCGTACGGCGGCGGCAACGCTGCGATCGGCGCCTGGACCGGTCGCGTCTGAAAACGGTGGCTGGCACCAAGAGTGGCTGGCACCAAAGGTGCCAGCCACCTCTCCGGACAGCCCCGTTTCTATTGAGTCCAGTTTGAGGCGGCTGACGTCCAAAGATCATGACGGGCAGCCAGGCGGTGCCGATTTCGGAGGGGAATGTCTCCGCTCAGCCGGGGCATCCTTATTGCAGCTTGCGGACCCGGACAGAGTCGGCCAAAATGTCTGCTCAAGCACTTTCCGATCAGCGAATGTCTGACACCCATCAGGGGCTAAGCCCGAACTCGCGCCTGCTTGCGGGAGCCTTGCCCACGAGCGAGATCTCGTGGAAGAGCTTCCTGCTGCGCTCGTCGTGGTCCGTCGCGGCCCACGTGGCCGGCCTCGCGTTGCTGATTTACATCGTTACGCGTCCCGCTACTCTTGCCAGCATTTCGAAAGTCATCGACCGTCCGGATGTCGTGTGGCTCGACAAGCCGGGGCCCGGCGGCGGTGGCGGCGGCGGGGGCAACAAGATGCCTGAACCGCCAAAGAAGGCGGAAATCGTCCCGCCCAAGGCGCCGAAGGTCGAACTGCCCAAGCCTGACGTGACGCCGAAGCCGATTCCGCAGATGAATATTCCGGCGGTGACCGCTCCGGTCGAACTGCCGGGTGCGACGACCGCGGCGCCGCAAGCAACCGTCGCGCAGGGCACCGGCAGTGGTGGTGGCGGTGGCACGGGCACAGGCACCGGCGTCGGTCCCGGCACGGGCTCCGGCTACGGCGAGGGGTACGGAGGCGGCACCGGCGGCGGGGTGTACCGCGAGGGAAACGGCGTCACATCACCGGTCCTCGTCCGCGAGTTCAAGCCGAACTACACGAGCGAAGCGATGCGCGCGCGCATCCAGGGCGTGGTGACGATGGAAGCGGTCGTGCTGCCCGATGGTTCCGTTGGCGAGATCCATATCGTCCGGTCGCTCGACCAGCAGTTTGGCCTCGATAAGGAAGCGGTGAACACGATCAAGAAATGGCGCTTCAAGCCAGGCATGCGCCTCGGGCAGCCCGTGCCCGTCCTGATCGTTGTCGAGATGTCATTCACGCTCCGCTGATCCTGCCGCTTTTTTCTCCCTCATTACGTCAGCTATAGTCTGGGGTCAGATCTCGATTTTCCATTTTCTGCGAAACGTACGACTTGTTTTGTAAGACAAGTTTGTAAGCTGCATCACAGAAAATGGAAAATCGAGATCTGACCCCTGACAACCATGCGTTACAAAGACAAAGTCACGATCGTCACCGGCGGCACCAAGGGGATTGGTGCCGGTTGCGTGAGCGTGTTCGTCGAGCAGGGGGGCGCGAATGTCGTCTTCTGCTCGCGCAATGAAGCGGAAGGCCGCGCGTTCGAGGCCGAGGTGAACGCAAAGGGACCGGGGCGGGCGGTGTTCGTTCGAGCCGATGTCTCCAGGGTGGATGACATCCGCCGCGTGATCGACAGTACCCTCGAACGTTTCGGACGGATTGATTGCCTGATCAACAACGCCGGGTGGCATCCCCCGCATCAGCCGATCGACGCATTCTCGGTGGCAGATTTTCGATCGCTCCTGGACCTGAATCTCGTCAGCTACTTCGCCGCGTGCAAGTTCGCGCTGCCGCACCTTCGCAAGGTCAAAGGCAACATCATCAACATGTCCAGCCTGGTCGGGTCGATGGGGCAAGTCGGCGCGACCACGTATGTCGCGAGCAAAGGCGGGATCACCGCCTTCACGAAGGCGCTCGCCGTCGACGAAGCCGCGTACGACGTGCGGGTGAACTCGGTCTCCCCCGGCAACATCTTCACACCGTTATGGCAGCAAGCGATCGACCAGGCGCCGGACCCGGCGAACTGCCGCGCGGACGGCGACGCCGCGCAGCTGCTCGGGCGAATGGGCACAATCGAGGAAGCCGGTCTCCTCTGCCTGTACCTCGCGGCGGAGGCGACGTTCACGACCGGCGTCGATCACATCATCAGCGGCGGAGCGGAACTGGCTTACGGCCGCAAAACGCGAAAAGAATGATCGCTCGAGTGTTGACCGCGTGCTGCATGATCGTCGGCGTCGCGGCGGGGGCGTCGGGCCAGGCCTACATCCACGTCGACCGCCAACGGCAGATCGCACGCGCCGATCTCGATTACGCGACGCCCGTCACGCGCAGTGAGGAGGGAATGCCGCTGGGCAACGGCCGCATGGGAACGCTTGTGTGGACGACGCCCTCCGCGATCAGGCTGCAGGTCAATCGCGTCGACGTTCACGCGATGGACAGCACGAGCTTCAGCTTTCCCCGCGCGGACTCCGACTACGGATACGGCTGCGCGTTCGTCGACATCAATCTCGTCGACGGGCAGGACGACCTGTTCGTCGAGCCCGGCTTCCATCAACACCTCTCCCTCTACGACGGGTTGATGACGCTAGCGGGCAAAGGGGTCAACGTGCGCGCGATGGCGTGGCCGAACGGCGACGTCATGGCCTTCGAAATTGACGACGAACGTGTGCAGCCCGATCCCATCAATATCGATCTGCGCATGCTGCGTTACCAGTCGCAGTACATTCCGGGCGCGACCGCAAACCTTGCAAATCAGCACTCGGTCGTTGTCCGGACCGCAGCGCACAGCGCGACGTCCGACCTCCGAATCGACAACGGTCGCATTGCGCTGACGCAGCAGTTCCACGAAGGAGACTTCCGCGACTCGTCCGCGGTGGCGATTCATGTCATAGGTCGTCCGTCCCGCGCCCGGTACCTGAACGAGACGACCGTGCAGCTGTCCACCGCGGCGGAGCGTGGACGGTTCACCGTCCTGATCGCGAGCGCGGCCACGAACGCGGATGCGGACCCCGCCTCCCTGGCGTTCACACAGATCGGCAATGCGGCGCCGCACGAATTTGCCGGACTGCAGCAGGAAACAGCGGCATGGTGGCACGAGTTCTGGGCGCGCGGTGCCGTCTACATGCACAGCCGTTCGGGCCAGGCGGACTTCGTCGAAGCGAATTACGACTACTTCCTCTACCTGATGGGCGCGAGCTCCCGCGGCGGCTATCCGCCCCGGTTCGGCGGGATGCTCTGGCTGACCAACGGTGACATGAGCCGCTGGGGCTCGCAGTACTGGTGGGCCAACACGAGCGCGTACTACAACAACCTGATGCCCGCCAATCGGATCGAGCTGACCGATCCGATGTTCAGGATGTACGAGGGCATGCGGAATGCGGCGGCGCTTGCCGCGCGCCAGCAGTGGGGCAGCGACGGCATCTGGATCCCCGAGACCACGTTCTTCAGCGGCCCCGAGAAACTGCCGGACGATGTGGCGAAAGAGCTGCAGGACATGGTGCTCGCGCGAAAGCCGTTCGAGACGAGGTCGCCGGCGTTCGATCGCTTCGCGGCCAATAAGAACCGGCACAACAGCCGATGGAACTACCGCGCCGACGGCACGTGGGAGTACGGGAATTACGTTTTCAAGTCGAAGGGAACGGGCATCTTCGGCCATACGTCTCATATTCTCGGCGTCGCCGCGCGCATCGGCATGATGGCATGGGAGCGTTACCAGTACACCGGGGACGAACGGTGGTTCCGGGACCACGGCTATCCATTCATCAAGGGAGCTGCCGAGTTCTACCGCACCTTCCCGAACCTGCAGAAGGATCCGGACGGCGTGTATCACATCAATCACACCAACAGCGGCGAGTCGGCGTGGAATTCGCGCGATGCCCCGTACGAAGTCTCGTGCATGCACATGATCTTTCCGCTGGCGGTCCGCGCGTCCGAAGCGCTTGGCGTCGATGCGACGCTTCGTCCCGGGTGGCAGGAAGTGAAGGATCACCTGGTGACCGCGCCCGCTCGGGCTCGCTGCGGCACCGGGAGCGAGATCGCCGACGGCCGCCCGCTCGGCGCGTTCGTGTACAGCGGGCCGGGCGCAATCGATCCAATCGGCCCGCAGCCGGAACTGAAGCGGCGGTTCCTCGGCTTCACCGCACTCGGCAGCTTCATCGACGCCGACGGTGCAGGGGGCGCGCAGATTTTCCGCAATCGGCTGCGGCTGCGTGAGGGCCCGGGCGCGATCGACGCGGAACACATCGCCGGACTGACGACGGGGATCCACGCGTCCATGCTGAACAGCCACGCGCAGGCGCTCACCGATGAGCCGGTCACTCTTTTCAACGGCTGGCCGGATGACTGGGACGCCGCGTTCACGCTTCTCGCGCGCGGCGGATTCATCGTCAGCTCCGCGCGCGTCGATGGGAAGGTGCCGCTCGTCGAGATCGAGTCACCGCGCGGTGGCACGTTCAGGCTCGTGAACCCGTGGGGCGTCAAGCGAGTGACGCTCTATCGCGGCGGAAGAAAGGCGGAGACCTTGTCAGGCCCGGCGATCGCCTTTGGGACCGCGGCGGGAGAGACGATCGTTGTGGTCCAGTCCGGCGATGTGGCGCGCGTGGTGAGCGTGAATTGAACCGCAGGGCCGTGGCCGCCGTAAGCTGCGCGTGGCTGGCGGCCGCGGTCCCGGCCGCGGCGCAGCCGTCGTCGCTCCGCGGCGACACGATTCGCATCTCCCGCGCGTCGAGTCACATTTCGGTCGATGGAGACATCTCCGACGAGGCCTGGCGTTCGGCGACGCGCGTCGACAAGTGGTACGAGGTGAACCCGGGCGACAACACCGAGCCGAAGGAACACAACGTCGGATGGCTCACGTACGACGATCACGCGCTGTATGCCGCATTCGAGTTCGAAGATCCGAACCCGGGGGCGATGCGCGCGCCGTACGCGGATCGCGACGATATCGCCGGCGGCAGCAACGATTACGCCGGGGTCATTCTCGACACGCGCAACACCGGCCACACCGGGGTCTTCTTCGTCGTCACGCCCCGCAACGTCCAGTACGATTCGGTCAGCGACGACTCGTCCGGAGAGGATGCGTCGCCAGACTTCTTCTGGGAATCGGCGACGAAGATCAACGAACGCGGCTGGACGCTCGAGATCCGGATCCCCTTCTCGTCACTGCGCTACAAGAACGCCGACCCGCAGCAGTGGGGCATGATGCTCTACCGCAACTATCCGCGCGACCGTCATTACCAGTTCTTCTCCGCGAGGCTTCCGCGCGGCGGCAACTGCTTCATCTGCCGTGAAAACCGCCTGGAAGGCCTCGAGCGGCTGCCGTCAGGTGGGCACCTCGTCGCAGCGCCGTACGTAAGCGCCAGCGAAGGGGCGCATCCGGCGGACGGAGCGCGCTCGCGGTTTGTGAGCGACCCGGTCAAGCCGCATGGAGGCGCCGACGTCAAGTTCACACCCAACGCCGACACGGTCGTCGATTTCACCGTCAAACCGGATTTCTCGCAGATCGAATCCGACACCGCGCAGATTTCCGCGAACGAGCGGTTCGCGCTGTTCTTTCCTGAGAAGCGTCCGTTCTTCCTCGAAGGGGTCGATCTGTTCCAGACGCCGATCCAGGCGGTGTACACGCGCACGATCACCGCGCCGCGGTGGGGCGGACGGGTGACGGGCAAGAGCGCGGGGTTCCGCTACACCGTGCTCGTGGCCGATGACGGCGGAGGCGGCAGCGCCATTCTGCCGGGGGTGAACGGGTCGTCGTTCGCCTCCCGTGATTTCGGTTCCACCGTGACGATCGCGCGGGCGAAGCGTGACGTCGGGTTGTCGTTCGTGGGCGTGCTCGCGACCGATCGTGAAGCGCACGACGGCAATGGACACAACCGGGTGGCGGGGCCCGATTTTCAGTGGCGGCCAACAGGAAAGGATTCGATTACCGGTCAGTTCCTGATGAGCGAGTCACACACGCCGAATCACCCCGAGGTTGCGTCGGAGTGGACCGGGCAATCGTTTCACTCGCAGGCTGGCATGCTGCAGTGGTCCCGCAGCCTGAAGCACTTCGATACCCTCAACCAGTTCAAGCGGGTCGGCGACAGGTTCCGCGCGGACACGGGGTTCATTCCGCAGGTCGGCTACCGCGAGATCGTCAGTTTCACCGGATGGACGGTCCGGCCGAAGGGATTCCTGTCACGTCAACGCACCTTTTTCGACTTCCAGCAGCAGAACGATCGTGCCGGCGCCCTCGTCAGCCGCCAGATCGAACCGGGCGCCGGGATGGACACGCGGTGGGGCGGATTCATGCAATACCGGTTCACGAACAGCCGCGATCGCGCCGGCGATCGGCTGTTCGATCGCAATCGATTCAACTACATCATTTTCTTCACACCATCGCGGCGGGTTTCGCAGATCGGACTGTTCGGCAGCGCGGGACAGGAGATCGATTTCGCGAACTCGCGGCGAGGCCGCGGCGCCAGCAACGAATTCCACGCGACACTTAATCCGACCAATCACCTCGCGCTCGAGCTGACGGCCAGCAGGCGGCTGCTCAATATCAACGACGCCGCCGGCGCGAGCCGTCGTCTCTTCACGGCGCAGGTCTCGCGTCTGAAGACGCAGTACAATTTCAGCGCGCGCCTGTTCGCCCGCGGAATCATTCAATACGTCGCGACGCGCAACGATCCGTTGCTCTTCCTCAACCCGGTCCGCGCGAAGTCGGGCCGCCTCGAAGGATCCGCGCTGCTGTCGTATAAGCTCAATTGGCAGTCCGTCATGTTCCTGGGCTACGGCGACACGCGGGAGCTTTCGGACAGAGATCGGCTCGAAAAACAGGATCGGCAGTTCTTCGTGAAGATCTCGTATGCTTTTCAACGATAGAGAAATCGCCTTAGCACGACTTTGTCAGATCGCTGGACGCGCAGCGGACGATAAGGGTCGCCGTCCCCGCTCCCCAGGCCGCGAAACGGATCTCGCGCAGAGGACGCAGAGCTGCGCGCGTTCGCCACGTCGCGCTTCGCGCGACCTCCGTGGGGCCGGCCCGAGGCCGGCCGGGGCGAACGCACGGCGCCGTGGCTATCTCGGCGCGCTCCGCGACCTCCGCGCGAAATCCGTGGGACCTCCGCGCGAGCGCGTCAGCGCCCCGAGGTGGGGAACTGACAAAGTCGTATTAGAAGGCTGTACTCATCTCGGTGACGCTCGAGTTCCGCGGAACAGGAGGGTGTTATGCGATGTCGCGGTGACCGTCGTCGTCGAGATGAGCTTCACGCTTCGAACGTGACCGCTTCGCCGCGCTCCGCGCGCTTCGCGAAGGGGATCAGCATCGGGACGTGGCGGCGGTACTCGTCGTATTTCCGGCCGTGGACGGTCACGAGATCGCGCTCCTCCAGCTGAATCGCGATCAGGATGTATCCGGTCGTCGCGATCGCAAACAGCAGGTGCGCGGCCGTCATCGTCGGCGTCATCCAGAACGCGAAGAACCAGCCGACATAGAGCGGGTGCCGCACGAGGCGGTATGGCCCGGGCGTTGCGAATGCCAGCGATGCATAGGGCCGGCCGATCAACTGGAGCCACACCTGCCGCAGACCGAACAGATCGAAGTGATTGATCAGGAACGTCGATACCAGCACGAGTCCCCATCCGAACGCGAACAGTCCCAGCAGAATCACACGCGCGATAGGATCCTGGACGGACCACACCACGCCGCCCATTGGACGCCAGCCGTAAAACATCAGGATCAGCGCGACGCTCGAGAAGAGCACGTACGTGGAGCGCTCGATCTCGCGCGGCACGATTCGCGTCCAGCGCTGCTTGAACCACGGGCGGGCCATCAGGCTGTGCTGCACCGCGAAGAGAGCGAGAAGCCCCGCATCGATTAGCACGGCAAGCATCGCAGAGCCGCGGGGCGTCCCATCGAGCGCCGTGGGCGTGCCGAGGTTGCCGACGAACGCGAGCGCATACAGGAACGTCGCGAGGAACACGGCATAGCTCGCGATTCCGTAAACGAAAAACAGAAGTCTTCTGGTCACTGGGGCCTCCTTGTGCGTGTTTCACAATCGCACTCGCAGTCGCGCGGCACCATAGGAGGGATGTCCCGACTGCGGCTAAAATCGCGGGAGCAGGCGGGACAAATGTCCCGAAGGGGAAGACGAGAAGCGACAAGCGACAGGCGACGGGCGACGGGCGAGCAGGCACGAGGGAAGAGAACGTGGACTCGAAGTACCGCCAGCGAATCCGATATCTGCGAACGCCGGACGGCGTCCAGCTCGCGTGGGCTGAAGCAGGTCGAGGTCCGCTTCTCATCAAGGCGGCGAACTGGCTGACCCACCTCGAGTACGACCTCGAAAGTCCCGTCTGGCGTCACTGGATTCGGTTCTTCTCCGAACACTTTCATTTCGTGCGCTACGACGAGCGCGGCTGCGGGATGACGGACTGGCACGTGGGCGATCTGTCGTTCGAGCGGTGGGTCGACGATCTCGAGGCGGTGATCGATGCGGTCGGGCCCACGCAGCCGGTCGCGCTGCTCGGGATCTCGCAAGGCGCGTCCGCGTGCATCGCGTACGCGGTGAAGCATCCGGAGCGCGTCTCGCACCTCGTCTTGTACGGCGCGTATTCGCGGGGATGGGCGGCGCGCTTCGGTCAGTCAGAAGGCCAGCGGGAATACGACGCCATCATCGAGCTGATGCGTCTCGGGTGGGGCAAGGAGAATCCTGCATTCCGCGAGGTCTTCACGTCCCGTTTCATTCCCGGCGGTACGCGCCATCAGATCGACTGGTTCAACGATCTGTGCCGCAAGACGACGTCACCGGAGATCGCGGCGGCGCTGATGCAGGCGCGCGGCAACGTCGACGTCACGCGTCTCCTCCCGCAGGTCCGCACGCCCACGCTGGTCATCAGCGCGCGCGAGGACGCAGTAACGCCGATCTCCGAAGCGCGCTATCTCGCGTCGGCAATACCCGGCGCCGAGTTCGTCGAGCTCGAATCGAAGAACCACGTGCTGCTCGAGTCCGAGCCGGCGTGGACGCGATTCCAGGAAGTCGTGCTCGAATTCCTCGGGGCGGGCGCCGGAAAACCGGCAGGCGAGCACGCCGCCTTCGACGCCCTGTCGCCGCGCGAGCGCGACATTCTCGCGCTCATGACGGAAGGGCGTTCCAATGCGGAAATCGCGGAGAGTCTCGCGCTCAGCGAGAAGACGATCCGCAATACCGTCTCGAATATCTTCGATAAGCTGGGGGTATGGACCCGGGCGCAGGCGATCGTGTTCGCACACGATCGTGGGTTTCGCCGTTAACACGGGCAGCGGGACGACAACGGCCGCGCTCGACGAGGCGGCGTCTAAAGCCGTGAACAGGAGGTGTTCGATGCGGACTCTATGGCGCCTGATAATTGCAGCGATGCTGCTGGTCGCGCTGCCCGCCGCTGCGCTCGCGCAGGACTCAACGCAGCTTCTGCGCCAGAGCGATCCGGGCGTGGTCGCGCCGGTGCTCTCGAAAGACGTGAAACCGGTTTACACGAAAGAAGCCATGGACGCGGCCGTCCAGGGAACCGTTGAGCTCGAGGCAGTGGTGCTCGTCGACGGCTCCGTCGGGGATATCACGGTGACGCGGTCGCTCGATCAGAAGTACGGGCTCGATCAGCAGGCGGTTCTCGCGATGAAGCAGTGGGTGTTCGAGCCGGGGAAGAAGGATGGGAAGGCCGTCCCTGTCGTCGTGACCGTAGAAATGACGTTCACGCTGAAGTAGAAGCTGGCCACTGAGAACGGGCGGCAGCGAGAGCGTCGAAAAAAAAGCCGGCCGGGATTCCTCCCGGCCGGCCGTTCCGATTTCTGATTTTTCGAGTGCCGATTGCTGATTTCATTCAGCATTCAACATTCGTCATTCAGCATTTTACGCGTCAGTACATCCCGCCCATGCCGCCGCCGCCCGGCATGCCGCCGCCCGCCGATTCCTTCTTCTCCTCGGGGATCTCGGAGACGAGCGCTTCGGTCGTCAGGAGCAGCGACGCGATCGACGAGGCGTTCTGCAGCGCCGTGCGCACGACCTTCACCGGATCGATGACGCCCGCCGACACCAGGTTCTCATACTTGTCGGTGGCCGCGTTGTACCCATCGTCACCCTTCGCGTCCTTCACCTTCTGGACGACGATGGAGCCTTCCTGGCCCGCGTTGGTCGCGATCCAGCGGAGCGGCTCTTCGATCGCCTTGCGGATCAGGGCGACGCCGACGGCCTGGTCCCCTTCGAGCTTCAGCGAGTCGAGCGCCTTGCCCGCACGGATCAGTGCGACGCCGCCGCCCGGGACGATGCCCTCTTCGACCGCCGCCTTCGTCGCGTGCATCGCGTCTTCGACGCGCGCCTTCTTTTCCTTCATCTCGGTCTCGGTGGCCGCACCGACCTTGATGACGGCGACGCCGCCGACGAGCTTCGCCAGCCGCTCCTGCAGCTTCTCGCGGTCGTAGTCCGACGTGGTCTCCTCGACCTGCGTGCGGATCTGCTTCACGCGGCCCTCGATCGCGCTCTGCACGCCGGAGCCTTCGACGATCGTCGTGTTGTCCTTGTCGATCGTGACCTTCTTCGCCTTGCCGAGATCCTCGATCTTGATGTTCTCGAGCTTGATTCCGAGGTCTTCGGTGAGCGCCTTGCCACCGGTCAGAATCGCGATGTCTTCGAGCATGTTCTTGCGGCGATCGCCGAAGCCCGGCGCCTTGACGGCCACCGCCTGCAGCGTGCCGCGCAGCTTGTTGACGACCAGCGTCGCGAGCGCTTCACCGTCGACGTCTTCCGCGATGATCACGAGCGGACGGCCCGCGCGGGCCACCTGCTCGAGCAGCGGGAGCAGATCCTTCATCGAGCTGATCTTTTTCTCGTGGATCAGGATGACGGGGTTCTCGAGGACGACTTCCATCCGCTCCGGATCGGTGACGAAGTAAGGCGACAGGTAGCCGCGGTCGAACTGCATGCCTTCGACCACTTCGAGAGAGGTCTCCATCGACTTCGCTTCTTCAACCGTGATGACGCCGTCCTTGCCGACTTTCTCCATCGCTTCCGCGATGATCCTGCCGATCGTCTCGTCGCTGTTCGCCGAGATCGTGCCGACCTGCGCGATGTTCGCGGCGCCGACCGGCTGGGACGCTTTCTTCAGCTCGGCGACGATCGCTTCCACCGCGCGCTCAATGCCGCGCTTCAGCTCCATCGGGTTCGCGCCGGCGACGACGTTCTTCGCGCCCTCGCGGAAGATCGCCTGCGCGAGCACGGTCGCCGTGGTGGTGCCGTCGCCCGCGATGTCCGACGTCTTGCTGGCGACTTCGCGGACCATCTGCGCGCCCATGTTCTCGAGCGGGTCCTTGAGGTCGATTTCCTTCGCGACGGTCACGCCGTCCTTGGTAATGGTGGGGGAGCCGAACTTCTTGTCGAGGACGACGTTGCGGCCCTTCGGGCCGAGCGTCACCTTGACGGCATTGGCGAGCTGGTTGACGCCGCGCAGGATGGCCTGGCGCGACTCCTCGCCGTAGATAATCTGTTTAGCCATAGGTCTGTAATTCTCCGTGAATCAGTTACTTGGTGATGACGCCGAGGATCTCTTCCTCGCGCATGATCAGATACTCCTCGCCGT
>WNGF01003341.1_pt1 | contig 21907 bp, 7 predicted proteins | sample 5400641 | NCBI WGS metagenome assembly WNGF01 (sample SAMN13153371, study PRJNA577476) | soil metagenome | isolation source: 80 cm soil or saprolite under grassland replicate 2 | place: USA:California | collected 2016-06-15 | reverse complement strand
CCGGGCAGCGCTACCTGGAGACTTCATACCAGGATTTCCGGCAGTTCAAGCAACAATCGCGCGCTTTCGCTGGGATGGCGGCTTTTTCCGAAGCGCCGCGGATTTTGCGGGACGATCGGAGCGAGCCGGGCAATATCACGGTGGCCAGAATCTCGGATGGCTTCTTTCCCACATTCGGCGTCCAGCCCGAGGCAGGGCGCGATTTCCTGCCTGAGGAATATGAGCGTGGAGCGCCTTCAATCATTCTCGGCCATCGTCTGTGGCAGAGCCGGTATGCAGCTAATCCCGATATCATCGGTCGAACGGTCACAATTGATGGCGCCCCGCATACCGTCGTAGGAATCATGCCGCAAGGATACGCCTATCCCCGCACGGCGGATTTGTGGCGTCCGCTCACCGAAGCAGAGAAGCAGGACGACGACCCCGAACTCTCGATCATCGCCAGGCTGGCGCCGGGCGTAACTCTGGAGCGAGCCGATGCGGAGATCAGCGCGATCGCACAGCGGATTGCCGCAACAGGTTCCGCCGCCGGGGGAAATTCCCGCCGCACGGCCTGGGCGCAAACGATGCAAGCGATGGTGGTGCGCGATGTGCGGGCTCCGTTGCTGGTTTTGATGGGCGCGGTGGCGCTGGTCTTGCTGATTGCTTGCGCGAACGTGGCCAATTTGTTGCTCGCGCGCGGCCTGGCGCGCCGGCAGGAGATAGCGATTCGGACGGCGCTGGGCGCCGGCCGCCTGCGGATCGTGCGCCAGTTGCTGACCGAAAGCATATTGATTGCCACGCTCGGCGGAGCGGCGGGGTTGCTGCTTGGCGCGTGGGCGCTCAAAGCCATTATGCTCTTCAGCCCCGATGACATTCCCCGGTTGAGTGAAGTCGCGCTGGATGGGCGCGTTGTGGCCGTGATGATCGCCGTGACCACACTGGCCGGAATAGTCTTCGGTCTGGTTCCAGCCCTGCAAGCCTCCCAACTCGATCCGCACAATGCGCTTAAAAGCGGGAGTCGCGGCGGCGCCGGCATCTTCGCCAAACATCGCCTGCGGCAAGGACTGGTGATTGTCGAGGTCGCGCTAGCGACCATGCTGGCGATCAGCGCCGGGCTGTTGATGAAAAGCTTTGGCCGGCTGGTCAACTTTGACCATGGCTTTCGCGCGGAGAATGTTCTGGTCGTGCCGATCACTTTGCGCGGCCAGATAAACCCGCAGTTCGCCGCCTTCTACGAGCGTGTGTTGGAGCAGGCGAGCGCCTTGCCGCAGGTTGAATCGGCTTCTTTGGCCCTGGCTACGCCAATGGAAGCGCGGGGGGCGTTCAGGCGGCCCTTTCAAATCGAGGGACAACCGGCGCCGCCGGAAAAGGAACTCCCTCAGATCGGCTTGCGCCCTATTACCGCAGACTATTTCGAAACCGTCTCCATCCCGCTCTTGTCGGGGCGGACGTTCAATGAGCGGGATCGCGCGGGGGCGCAGGTGGTGGCGGTCGTCAACCAGACTTTTGTCCAAACCTATTTCCCGCAGGGCAAGCCGGTTGGCCGGCGGTTGCAAAGCGAGGCGCTGAAGGGGCAAAGCATCCTGATCGTCGGCGTGGTGGCCGACGCGCTGCCCGAAGCGGGAGCGGCTTCCAGACCGGCGCTCTATATTCCTTTCAGCCAGTTCCCGGTTCCGGGCATGTCGCTGCTCCTGCGCACGGCAGGCAATCCGCTGAGCCTTGTCCCCGCGATTCGAGAGCGCATCCGGGCGCTCGACCCGAACGTTCCGCTCGACAAGATTTACCCTCTCGAACAGAAAGTGGCGGAGGCGACAATCTCGCCGCGCTTCACGACGCTGCTGGTCGGGCTGTTTGCCGCGCTGGGGATGGCTCTCGCCGGCATAGGAATTTATGGTGTGGTGTCTTGTGCGGTGAATGAACGCGGCAAAGAGATTGGGATTCGGCGCGCGCTGGGCGCGCAAACGGCGTGGATACTTTTGGCCGTTGTCCGCCAGGGAATGACTTTGACTTTACTCGGATTAGTGATCGGGTTGCTCATTGCAGTCGGGGCTACTCGTCTGATGACTACGCTCTTGTTCAACGTCAGCGCCACCGATCCAGTGACATTCGCGAGCGTATCGGCGCTGTTGATCGTCGTGGCGTTGCTGGCTTGCTGGCTGCCGGCGCGGCGTGCGGCGAAGGTTGATCCGATGGTCACATTGAGACAGGAGTAGTTAGGTTTGAACCTGGCTGTGAAATACAAAAGGAAAATCAATCGTGCCTGACTGGAAACCAGAGATCAGACGGCGGCTTCAGAGCTTGCAGCTTAGGCCGGCGCGCGAAGCCGCCATCGTTGAGGAATTGGCGCAATATCTCGACGACCACTACGCGGAGTTGCTCGCTGGCGGCGCGACGGAATCGGAAGCCCATCGACAAACACTGACTGAACTGCACGGCAGCGAGTTGTTAGCGCATGAACTTCGGCGCGCTGAGCGGCAGGTCGCGCCGGAACCCATCGTGGTTGGAACCAATCGGAGGACAAATATGATCGCAGACCTGTGGCAAGACTTGCGCTATGGCGCGCGAATGTTAATGAAAAATCCCGGCTTCACGCTAATTGCCGCGCTCACGCTGGCGCTAGGAATCGGCGCCAACTCCGCGCTCTTCGGTTTGTTGGATGCCGTGATGTTGCGAACGCTGACTGTGCCGCGTCCGGAAGAGTTGGTGCTAGTCGCCACGCGCACCAGCGAGGGCGGGTTACATTCGGATTTCTCTTATCCGCTTTATGCCGCCTTGCGCGACAACAACGACGTTTTTGCCGGAATGCTGGCTTCATCCGATGCGAGCTTCGGCCTCAGTTCTGGTAGCCAGACTGAGCGCGCGCGCGGAGAGTATGTCAGCGCCAACTATTTTTCGGCGCTTGGTCTGACGCTGTCACGCGGAACCGGCTTCGTTGGCGCCGACGAGTACGCCGGAGCGCAGCCCTCCGTTGTCATCAGCGACAAATTGTGGAAACGCTTCTTCGGCGGCGATCCGGCTGTTTTGCGCAAATCGTTGACGATCAACGGACGCAATTTCGCTGTGGTTGGCGTTGCGCCACCGGGATTCACCGGGCTGGCGCGTGGGCTGAACACAGATGTCTGGTTGACCTTGCCGCAACGGATCGCTTTAGGCGGCCCGCCTGATCTCCTCAATTCGCGCACGAGGAGTTGGTTGGCGCTGGCGGCGCGCTTGAAACCAGGCGTGACGACGGCGCAGGCGCAGGCGAGGCTTTCAGCCCAGTTGCCGCCCGGTTTCGAGGCGGCCATCGGCAAGGGGCGATGGGAAGCCGCGCTCACTCCGGCGGCGCAGGGAAGCGATTATTACGTCGCCGAATTGTCACAGCCGTTGCAACTGCTAGCGGCGATGGTCGCGCTGATTCTGCTGATCGCCTGTGCGAATATCGCCAATCTGTTGTTGGCGCGTGGGCAAACCCGGCAGCGAGAGATTGGCGTCCGGCTGGCGCTGGGCGCTTCACGCGGACGCATCGTCCGGCAGCTTTTTGTGGAAAGCCTGCTGTTGGCGTTGGCTGGCGGCGGCCTCGGATTATTGATCGCGCTCTGGTCAAAAGACCTGACGGCCAATCTTCGCACGCGCGTCGGCGGGGCGCTGACGCTGGACAATTCGCTCAATTGGCGTGTGCTCGTTTTTACGCTGGCCGTGACGCTCGTCGCCGCGCTGCTGTTCGGCTTGTTCCCGGCGTTTCGCGCCGCGCGCATCGAGCTGGCGATGACGCTGAAAGACGGCGCAGTCTCGTCATCTTTTCCCACCAGGATGTTTTCGCTGCGAAATATGCTGGTGGTAGCGCAGGTCGCGCTGTCAATCATCATGCTGGTCGGCGCGGGGCTGTTCCTGCGCAGCTTGTGGAAGTTGCGTTCAATTGATGTCGGATTCTCCGGTGAGCAGGTGTTGGCGCTGACGCTGGATTTGCGGCTCCAGGGTTATAGCCAGGCGCAGGGCAAAAACTTCTACAACGCCGCGCTCGAAAAACTGGCGGCGGCGCCGGGTGTGCAAGCCATCAGCCTGGCCAGCGCGCTGCCAGTGACGGCGGGCGGTTCAAGGTTGCAAAGACCGCCGAACCTGACCCGTCCGGCGGTGAACGAAGGCATCTCGATTGACATCGTCACAGTCACGCCGCAATTCTTCGAGACGCTAGAACTGCCATTGCTGCGGGGCCGCGATTTCCGCTCTCTCGACAGCGAGACATCGGGCCGCGTGATCATCGTCAACGAGACGATGGCGCAGAAATTCTGGCCGAACACTGATCCCGTCGGGCAATACTTCTACGACGGCTCGGACAACTTCGAAGTCATCGGCGTCGCACGCGCTACCAAATATCGCGACCTGCGCGAAGAGCCGCGGATGACAATGTACCGGCCGCTGGCGCAGGAATATTCCCCCGGTATGAACCTCCTGGTGCGCACGGCCCTTTCGCCGACGGCGATGAACGCGACAATCCGCGCGCAACTCGGCTCGCTCGACCCCGCGCTGCCAGTCTTCGGGTTCCGCACCCTGCCGGAACACATTGGGCGGTCACTCTATGTCGAACGGATGCAAAGCGCGCTGCTCTCGCTGTTCGGGTTGCTGGCGCTGGCGCTGACTGCGGTGGGGCTTTATGGCGTGATGTCTTACACGATCACGCGGCGCACACGCGAAATCGGCATTCGCATGGCGCTCGGCGCACAAAGGGGCGCGGTTTTACGGCTGGTGATCGGTCAAGGAATGGGGCTGACATTGATGGGGATGGTGATTGGCGCCGGAGCGGCAGCGGCCTCAGCGCGATTGATTGAGAGCCGGCTTTACAACGTGAAGACCGCTGACCCCATCACCTTTGCCGTGACAGTTTTGTTGTTAATCGCGGTCACCCTGTTAGCCTGCTGGGTTCCTGCGCGGCGGGCGACGAAGGTGGATCCGCTAGTCGCGCTGCGCTCGGAGTGAGGCGCCTTAGAGCAAGCAGCGGGGCACAGAAGGAAAATCAAGCATGCCTGACTGGAAACCGGAGATCAGAGGGCGGCTGGCGAGCTTACAGCTGGCGCCGACGCGCGAGGCCGCGATTATTGAAGAGCTAGCACAGCACTTAGCGGACTGCTACGCGGAATTACTCTCAGGCGGCGTGACCCCAACAGAAGCCGAACGCCGGACGCTGACGGAATTGAGCGGCAGTGAATTATTGGCGCAAGAACTGCGGCGCGTCGAGCGGCAGTTCGCGCCGGAACCCATCGTACTCGGAACGAATCGGAGGACAAATATGCTGGCAGACCTATGGCAAGACCTGCGCTATGGCGTGCGAATGTTGATGAAGAATCCCAGCTTCACCTTGATTGCGGTGATTACGCTGGCGCTCGGGATAGGCGTCAATACTGCCCTTTTCACGTTCTACAACACCTTTCTGCTCAAGCCGCTGCCGCTGAAAGACCCGGGCGCCCTGGTCAAGCTGGAAGCCCGGGATCAGCGTAACGGGAAGTCAATTATTTTTCCGTATCGCGATTATCTGGATTACCGCGACCGTAACACGGTCCTGGACGGACTGGCGGCGTTTAACAAGGTCGCAGTGACGCTGGGCGAGGCGCCGCCCACGGGAGTGGAACTGGCCAGTGGTTATGAATATGTTGTCGGTCAGATCGTTTCGGGCAATTACTTTTCCGTGCTTGGCGCCGAGATGGCGCTGGGCCGCGGCTTTCTGCCCGAAGAAGACAAGACGCTGGGAACGCATCCGGTCGTCGTGTTGAGCCATCGCTTCTGGCAGCGGCGCTTCAACGGCGACCCGAACCTAATCAATCAAACGATCAAGCTTCATGGCCAGCCCTTCACGGTGATTGGCGTAACGGCTCCGGATTTCATCGGCAATACGCCGGATGCGACATCCCTGTGGATTCCGCTGATGATGCGCGATCAGGTGATTCCGGCCGGCGGTTGGGAGCACAAGCGATGGTTCACGGATCGTCAGGTGTCTGTGGTCAATCTGCTTGGTCGCCTCAAGCCCGGAATTACGCGTGAACAGGCGCAGGCGGAGTTGAGCCTGATTGCGCGACAACTGGCCGAACAATTTCCCGACCGAGACCGGAAGCCGAGCATTGTCGCGAAACCTGGCGGGACCATTATCACGCTCGAAGCGGAATTTATTCCGGTCATTATTACGTTGCTGATCGCCTTTGGGCTGGTCTTGTTGATTGCCTGCGCCAACGTGGCCAATCTGCTGCTGGCGCGCGCCGCAACACGACAAAAAGAGATTGGAGTGCGCCTGGCGTTGGGCGCAAGTCGCTGGCGTTTGATCCGGGCACTACTGACCGAAAGCGTCCTGCTTTCCGCGTTGGGCGGATTGGCCGGGCTGATGTTGACCATCTGGGCGATCAACGATTTATACCCAGTTATCCTTGCTTCTCAGCCGATTCCGCAGGCGCAAAAAGATGCTTTTTTACTCAATCTCGATCCTGATTACCGCGTCTTCGGATTTTCGCTGCTGGTCTCGCTGATAGTCGGAATCGCGTCCGGTCTGACGCCTGCATTGCAGGCCTCGCGGCCCGATCTGACTTCCGCGCTAAAAGAGGAAGGCTCGAACTTCGGCCGGCGCTTGAGCCAGTCGCGGTTGCATAATGCGCTGGTCGTCGCGCAAATAGCCGTCTGCCTGATGCTGCTCATCAGCGCCGGATTGCTGGTCAGGAACCTGTGGAAGTTGCAGACGATCGATACCGGGATGGAAACGAAGAATGTCATCTCGGTGGCCGTGAGCATGAGGCAAAAGGATCAGCGCAAAGAGATGGCCGTCCGGCGCCAGTTCGCTGAAAGAATGCGCGCGCTGCCTGGGGTGAAATCCGTCAGCCAGGCGCACAGAGCGCCGCTGAGCTCACGAAGCGGGACACCGATTACGATTCCGGGCCGCGAATCGCCTGACGGCCGCCCATTGTGGGCCAGCTTCAACTTCGTTTCGCCGGAGTATATCGATACGGTCTCGCTTCATCTTGCGCGCGGGCGCGCCTTCACCGCGCAGGAAGTAGCCGCGAACGCGCCGGTCGTGGTGATCAGCGAAGCGACCGCGCGACGCTTCTGGCCCAATGAAGACGCCATCGGCAAGCAGATCGGCATCGGCGCCGCGGCGAATCAGCAAGAGGCAAATACGGGAGCCACTGTGTATCCTTCGTTTGAAGTCATCGGCATCGCTAAAGACGCGCGCAACGGGGCTATCTGGCGCAAGGATGAAACCTTTCTATACGTTCCTCTGCTTCCCGATAACCAATCCGGCGAATACATTCTCGTTCGCGCGGAGAAATCTCTGGAACAGGTAATGGCGGCCGTGCGCGGCGAAGCGGAAGCGGCAGGTAATCTATTGTTCTCCATCAGCAGGATAGAAGATTCGCTAGATTTTCAAATGGCTCCGTTTCGCGGGATTGCGATGCTGGCCGGCGCGCTAGGAGCGCTCGCGCTGTCGCTGGCATGCGTCGGACTGTACGGAGTGATGTCGTTCGTCGTCGCTCAACGCACACGCGAGATCGGCGTTCGCGTGGCGCTCGGCGCGGAAGCGCGGGACGTGGTGACTCTGTTTTTACGCCAGGGGCTTCGCCTGATCAGTGCCGGCGCAGTGATCGGTATCGCCGGCGGAGTTGTGATTTCGCGGCTGCTCGCGGCGGCGCTGACCGATCTGAGTCCGCTCGATCCGATCGCGTTCGGCGGCGGCGCCCTCTGTTTGGCGCTGGTCGCGTTGCTGGCTTGCTACGTTCCGGCGCGGCGGGCGACGAAGGTGGACCCGATGATCGCGCTCAGGTCTGAGTGAGGCGCCGTTTAATTAAGCGGGGCGCCCATGATTATTTTTGGTTTCAGCCCTGTTTTTTGCCGCGTGACGCGACGAAGAAAAAAGGAAGATCAACCGTGCCTGAATGGAAACAAGAGATCGGGAGGCGGCTGGCGAACTTGAAGCTGGAACCGACGCGCGAGGCGGCCATCATTGAGGAACTCACCACACACCTCGAAGACTGCTACGCGGAGTCGCTGGCCGGCGCCGCGACTGAAGCGGAAGCTTGTCAACGAACACTCTCGGAATTGAGCGGCAGTGAATTGCTGGCGCATGAATTGCAGCGCGTGGAGCGTCCGGCGCCGCAAGAACCTATCGTGTTTGGAACCAACCGGAGGACGAATATGATTGCAGACCTGTGGCAAGACCTGCGCTACGGCGCGCGCATGTTGCTGAAGCATCCAGGCTTTACTTTAATTGCTCTCCTGACGTTGGCGCTCGGCATCGGCGCCAACACGGCCATCTTCAGTGTGGCGAATGGTGTGCTGCTCCGACCGCTGCCTTTCAAAGACCCGGAGCGGCTGGCGCTGGTTCGCCTTGATTGGCGTGGGGTGGTGGGACGACCAAGGATCGCCGCGGCGGAAGTCCTGGATTTCCGCCAACAGACCAGGCTCTTCGAGGGCTTTGATGTCATTGCGTCCAGTAATTTGAACCTGACCGGAGATGATATGGAGAAAGTTCCCAGCGCCACTATCGGCGAAGGGCTGCTCCCGCTGCTTGGTGTCAGCCCTTTTCTGGGAAGGAATTTCTCGGACAATAGAGACAGTGGACAGATCGTAATGATTAGCTATGAACTCTGGCAAAGGCGGTTCGGCGCCGATAAGGAGATCGTCGGCCGGAAGATCGAGGTGAACAATTTCAGCGCGACTGTGCTGGGAGTAATGCCAAAGGGCTTCAAGCTACATCTGGGTCCGGGCACGGATTTACCGGAACAGATAGACCTCTACTATCCGGGCGCGTTTAACGAAAACAACCTCGGCGCCGGACGGAATAGCCACTTTCTCATCACTGTCGCGCGGTTGAAGCCTGGGGTGACTTTCGAGCAGGCCCAAAGCGAGATTGACTCAATTGCCGCCAACCTGGCGCAACAATACCCCCAAATCTACGATGGCGGCGGCCTAAAATTTCATCTCGTCCCACTGCATCAAGACCTGGTGCGGAAAGCCAAGCCTGCCCTTCTGGCCTTACTCGGCGCGGTTGGTTTCGTGCTGCTGATTGCCTGCGCCAACGTCGCCAACCTCATCATGGCGGGCGCCGACGCGCGGGTGAAAGAGTTGGCCATCCGCCGCGCCTTGGGGGCCGCGCGCCAACGCATCATCCGCCAACTCGTGACCGAAAACCTGTTGCTCTCGCTACTCGGCGGCGCGGGCGGTCTGTTGGCCGCCGCTTGGGGCGTTAAATCGTTATTGCTCCTCTGGCCGGCCAATCTGCCGCGGCGAGAGAGCATCGACATTGACGGCGCGGCGCTCACGGTGACGCTGCTCATCTCGCTGCTCGCGGGCATCGTGCTGGGGCTGATTCCGGCTTGGCAGGCAACCAAGGCGGACGTCAACGCGGGATTGAAGGAGGGCGGCCGCCAGTCGTTCCGCGGCCATGGCCAATTGCGCAATTGGCTGGTGGTCGCGGAAGTGGCCCTGTCGCTGTCGCTGCTGGTCGGCGCGGGGTTGATGATGCGCACCTTCTCCAAGCTCAATCAACTAGATTGGGGCTTCAATCCCGGCAACCTGTTGACGCTCAAGGTTGCCCTCCAGCCACGCGGTTTTCCGGAGGTTGGGAGCCGCTGGGAGTTCTACCGACAGGCGCTGGAAAAAGTCCGGGCGATGCCGGGGGTTGAATCGGTCAGCGGCGTTGCGCCTCTTCCACTTACCGGGGACGGGATGATTTCTTCCTATGCTCTGGACGAAGCGGCGGCCACCCCGCTGTCGGCATCGCTGCACATCGTGCTGCCGGATTATTTCCGCGTGATGGGCATCCGCCTGCGCGCCGGGCGCGATTTCACACAGTTGGAGATCGAGCAGAAGCTCCCCCTAGCGATCGTAGACGACAATCTGGCCCGGCAAGCCTGGCCCAACGAAAGCCCCATCGGCAAAAAGCTGCTCTGGCAACCGCGTACCAAAGAGCAACAGTGGATCGAGGTGATCGGCGTCGCTGATCACGTCAAAGCGGGCGGCTTCCGCGAAGATGGCCGGCCTCAGCTTTACCTGCCCTATCAGAGCTATCCGCTCTTCGAAATGGCCCTGGTCGTGCGAGGCAAGACCGATCCGATAGCGCTCGGGGCAACCATCAAGCGAGAGGTCGAGCAGATGGGCACGCGACGGCCGGCGCACACCATCCGCGCTATGAGCGCATACATTGCTGAGCAAATGGCCGAGACCCGTTTCACGCTGACCTTGATCGGCATCCTTGCGGCCATAGCCCTGCTCCTCTGCCTGGTCGGGCTTTACAGCGTCATCGCCTACGCGGTCGGCCAGCGCACGAAAGAGATCGGCATTCGCATGGCGCTCGGCGCGTCGCCGGGCGACGTGTTGCGGCTGGTGTTGGGCCGGGGAATGGCGCTGGTCGCTGTGGGCGTTGGCGCAGGTTTGATGGTGGCGGTGGCTTTGACACGCTCGCTGGCAGGCCTGTTGTTCGGCGTCAGTACGATAGACCCGCTGACCTTCGCAGGCGTTGCGTTGTTGTTGACGCTCGTGGCCTTGTTGGCCTGCTACGTCCCCGCGCGGCGGGCGACAAAAGTAGACCCGATGGCGGCGTTGCGCAGCGAATGACCGGCGTAAAGCAAACCAAGTAGTGGCCAAGTAGTGGAGTGAATTCAACTGTGCCTGAGTGGGAACCGGAGATCAGACGGCGGCTGGACAATTTGAATCTTGAGCCGGCGCGCGAAGCCGCCATCGTGGAGGAATTGGCGCAATATCTCGACGACCATTACGCGAAGTTGCTGGCGGGCGGCGCGACTGAAGCGGAAGCCTATCGCCAAACACTGACCGAATTGCGAGGCAGTGAGTTGTTAGCGCATGAACTCCGGCGCGCGGAGCGACAGGTCACGCGCGAACCCATCGTGCTCGGAACTAATCGGAGGACAAATATGATCGCAGACTTGTGGCAAGATTTGCGCTTCGGCGCACGAATGTTGCTGAAACAGCCCGGCTTTACGTTGATCGCTGTGCTCACGCTGGCGCTTGGAATTGGCGTAAACGCGGCGCTGTTCACGGTCTTTAACGCGTTGATGCTCAAACCGCTACCGGTCAAAGACCCCGACAGTCTGGTTAGCTTTAGCGGCGTAGATCGAAACGGCGGGCGGCGCAAACTTTTCTCGTACCTCGACTATCTGGATTACCGTGACCGCAACACGACGCTCACCGAACTGGTTGCTTGGAACAAAGCCGCAGTTGCGCTGGGTGAGATGCAAGTGGGGCGCGACGACCTTTCCGTGGAGGGGGCGAATTACATCTTCGGACAGATCGTTTCCGCCAACTACTTTGCTGCGATGGGCACGGAGATGAATCTGGGACGTGGCTTTCTGCCGGAGGAAGATCGCACGCCAGGGACGAGCCCGGTGATCGTGTTAAGTCACCAGTTCTGGCAGCGGCAATTCGATAGCGATCTGCACATCGTTGGGAAAATCATCAGACTGCAAAGCCAGTCGTTCACGGTTGTCGGCGTGACCGCGCGCGAATTCGTTGGCACAGCGCTCGACACACCCGCGTTCTGGACGCCGCTGACGATGCGCGATCAGATAATTCCGCTTTCTGGGGAGAATCACCGGCGTTGGCTGACCGAGCGCGACGCCGATTCATTCGAACTGCTTGGACGGTTGAAGCCTGGCGTAGCGCCCCAGGCGGCGCAGGCGGAGATGAGCATGATTGCGCAGCAACTGGCGCAGCAGTATCCCGGCGAGAATCGCAAGACACGCGTGGCTCCGAAGAGCAACGCGAGCTTCATAAACCTTGAAGCTAAGCAATTGCGCTTGATCGTACCGGTATTGATAGCCTTCGGCTTGGTGCTGCTCATCGCATGCGCGAACGTGGCGAACTTGCTGCTGGCGCGCGCGGCCATGCGACAGAAAGAAATCGGCGTGCGGCTGGCGTTGGGGGCGAGCCGCCTGAGGGTGATTCGGCAGTTGCTGACCGAGAGCGTGTTGATTTCAGTCATCGGCGGACTGGTCGGGTTGCTGGCAGCCTCGTGGATACTTCGTATCCTCTACCACGTCTTGCTTGCGCGCCTGCCGGAGCTTCCGCCCTACCTCAACTTCCAACTCGACTATCGCATCTTCGGTTTCACGATGCTCGCGGCGATCAGCGCCGGGGTCGCTGCCGGGCTCGCCCCGGCCTTGCAGGCATCACGGCCAGATCTGACTTCCGCCTTGAAAGATGAGGGTTCGATCTTTGGTCAACATTTGAGCCAGTCGCGGTTGCGCAACGGATTAGTCATGACGCAAATTGCCATGTCGCTCACGCTGCTCATCGGCGCCGGTTTACTCGCCCGCTATCTGCAAAAGGCGCAAACGATCGATATCGGTTTTGAGCCACAGAACCTTCTCTCGGTAGCCGTCAATCTGAACGCGGCGGGCGCGCAGTCCGCACAACAGCGGGGAGAAGTACGCCGCCTGCTTGCAGAGCGCTTGCGCGCGTTGCCGGGAGTGAAGTCCGTCAGCCAGGCGTTCCGCCAGCCGTCTTCACAACTCTCCTCGACACAGATCACGATAGCAGGCCGGGCGGCGCCTGACGACCGCCGGTTGCGGGCCAATTACAACTTTGTTTCCTCCCAGCATTTCGAGACACTGGGCATTCGGATTGTCCGCGGGCGGAGCTTCACCGAGCAGGAAGCGAATGCCAACGCGCCGGTCGTGGTCATCAGTGAAGCAACTGCGCAAAAGTTCTGGCCCGGTCAAGACGCCATCGGCCAACACCTCGGCATTGCCGCCGCTGCCCTTAGCCTCGATGGCGATGCGGCGCGCGGGCCTCTAGCGGTCTTTCCTTCCTACGAGGTCATTGGCGTCGCGTGCAACACTCGTAGTGGGTGGTGGGTGATGGAAAAAGATGAGACTTATCTCTACGTGCCGCTGGGGCCCGACAACCATCTTGGCAACTACCTACTCATCCGTGCTGTAGGAGATGCGCAGCACGTGATAGATGCGGTAAGTGGCGAAGCCGGAGCGATTGATCCACGTCTGAGCGTCATCGTGCAGCGCACGTCTGACCACATAGCCGAGTCTATGACGCCGTTTCGCGGGATGGCGCTACTGGCGGGTGTGCTGGGCGCGCTCGCGTTGCTACTCGCGTCCATCGGGTTGTACGGCGTGATGTCGTTTGTCGTGGCGCATCGCACGCGCGAGATCGGCGTGCGCCTCGCCTTGGGCGCGCAAGGCGGTGATGTCGTGCGACTCTTTTTGAAAGAAGGGTTGCGCCTGATTGTCATTGGCCTTGCGGTTGGCTTGGCCGGGGGCGTAGGCATCTCACGGCTGCTCGCGGCGGCGCTGTTTGACTTGAGCCCGCTCGACCCACGGGCTTTCGGCGGCGTCTCCCTCTTCCTCGCGTTAGTAGCGCTGCTGGCCTGCTGGCTGCCGGCGCGGCGGGCGGCGAAGGTTGATCCGATGGTCACATTGAGACAGGAGTAGGTAGGTTTGAACCTGGCTGTGAAATACAAAAGGAAAATCAATCGTGCCTGACTGGAAACCAGAGATCAGACGGCGGCTGGCGGGCTTGAAGCTGGAGCCGGCGCGCGAAGCCGCCATTGTTGAGGAACTCGCGCAGTACTTGGATGACTGCTATGCGGAGTTGTTGGCGGAGGGCGCGACTGAGGAGGAAGCTTATCAACAAACAGTCGCCGAATTGAGCGGCAGTGAATTGCTGGCGCGTGAATTATGCCGCATGGAGCGGCAAAGCAACCCGGAACCCGTCGTACTCGGAACGAATCGGAGGAAAAATGTGATCGCAGATTTTTGGAAGGACTTACGCCATGCCGCACGGACGCTGTGGAAGCAGCCCGGCTTCACCACTATGGTCACGCTCACAATGGCCATGAGCATCGGAGTCAACATTACGTTCTTTGGCCTATTTAGCCTTGCGTTTCGCCAGTTACCGGCCAAAGGTTCAGGCGTGGTCATTGATCTCAAGTATGAAGGCGCGCGCGCGATGCTGGGCTATTCCTTTACGGACTACGAGTACTTCCGCGACCACACCCAAGTCTTCTCGGACATAATCGCCAGCGACGAGACCACTCTGAATCTCGGACGAGGCGCCGCCGTGGAAGAAGCCGAACCCATCGGAGGAGAATTCGTTTCCGACAACTTCTTTTCCGTCCTTGGCGCCGGGACCGTTCTCGGCCGCACTTTCGCGCCGGAAGAGAATCGCGCGCCGGGCCAGAACCCGATCGCAGTTTTAAGCCACCCATTCTGGCAGGGACGTTTGGGCGGCGATCCGAACATCGTCGGCAAGACGTTGTGGGTCAACGGCAAAGCATTAGTGGTCGTTGGTGTGATGGCGCCGGATTTTGTCGGGCTTGGTCTCCGTAAATTGCGCGTCAAGGATGTCTGGCTGCCGCTGATGATGAGATCCGAAGTGTCGTTCCGAAATCAGGTTCTGACATCAAAGCGCGAAGGTCGCCTGACCATAACCGGTCTCCTCAAGCCGGGCCGAACCCCGGCGGAGGCGAGCGCGGAGATACAGTTCCTCTCCGGACAGCTTGCTCGCTCCGGCTCTGGGATTAATCCCAACGCGAGAGTCGTGGCGCGGCCTCTATTCGTAACAGGGTCCGGATCTGGGGACTGGCCAATTCTCACTGTCGTCTTTACGGCAACCGCGATAGTGCTGCTGATCGCCTGCTCCAACATCGCCAACCTGATGCTTGCGCGGGCGGCCCGACGCCGGCAGGAGATCGGCGTGCGGATGTGTTTGGGGGCGAGTCGCAGCCGGCTGATCCGGCAGTTATTGACCGAGAGTTTATTACTCGCCGTCCTGGGGGGCGGCGCGGGCTTGCTCCTGGCCTGGTGGAGTCTCAAGGCGTTCCTGACATCGGCCTTACTCTCCCAAGCGCCGATGCTTCCTAACGTGGACACAATGATACGCTTCCTCGATCCGGACGCGCGGGTTTTAAGCTTTACGTGCCTCCTATCGCTGCTCGCCGGGCTAGCGTTCGGTCTGCTACCCGCCCTGCGCGCAACGAGCGTTGACCTGGTCTCAACGCTCAAAGACGAAGGGGCCGCCTTCGGGCGCCGCATGGCGCGCTCGCGGTTGCGCAATGGGCTGGTAGTGACGCAGGTGGCGCTCTCGATGGTCTTGCTGATCGTCTCGGGACTGCTCCTGCGTGGGGCCATTCGAGGAACAGCCATCAACCCGGGTTTTGAGACAAAGAATCTGCTTCACCTGGAACCGCGCACTGCGCAAGCTGGATATGATCAGGCGCGCACGCAGCGATTCCGTGACGAGTTAACGGCGCGTCTGGAAGCCTTGCCCGGAGTGAAACAAGTGAGCAATGCTCTCGGAGTTCCTCTCGCCGGCATGCCGCAGACGATGACCACCTTCCCAGCAGGGAATGCATTGGACGCCATCGCTAGAACCATCCATTACAATGCGGTCACGTCTAACTACTTCGAGACCGTAGGTATTCCGATCATTCGCGGCCGTGTGTTTACCGAAGAGGAAAGGCGCGGCGGCGCGGCGGTCGTCATATTAAGCGAGTCTACGGCGGGAAATCTGTGGCCGAATCAGGACCCGATCGGCAAGCTGCTGAAGACGGACCTGAAACCTACTTCCATGCAGGTCATCGGTGTAGCGCGGGACGCCCAGAACGTCTGGCTCGACAAAACCGATTCTCTTTTCTTGTACGCGCCGCTAGAACCGCGTCACGGCGTGGATCAAATATTGGCGCGGACAACTCGCGACGCCGAGGCGATGAAGTCCCTGTTGCGCGCAGAGGCCCGAGCGCTGGACCCGAATATCTCGCTCAACATGCGCTCTCTGGAAGAAGAGGTTGCGCGGCAGAGTTGGCCCACTCGCGTAGCCTCCGCGTTGTCAACTGGTCTCGGTCTGTTCGCGTTGTTGCTGGCCGCCGTGGGACTTTACGGCGTGATGTCTTATTCGGTGAGTCAACGCACGCGCGAAATCGGCGTTCGCATGGCTTTGGGCGCAAGCGGCCCGAGCGTGATGCGTCTGGTGATCGGCCAGGGCTTGCTGTTGATCGGGATCGGCGTCGCTCTCGGTATAACAGGCGGCGCCGCGGTCTCGCGTGTGTTCGCCGCGCTGTTGTATGGGCTGAATCCTTTCGACCCCATCACCTATGTGGGCGTCTCGCTGTTTCTCGCTGCGGTGGCGCTACTGGTCATTTATTTGCCGGCGCGTCGCGCGGCTACGGTTGATCCGATGGTCGCATTGCGACACGAGTGAGCAGCCTGGGATCAAGCCATGAAGCGGAGAAGGAGAAGCAGACATGCCCGACTGGAAGCAAGAGATCAGGCGGCGGCTGGCCGGCTTAGAGCTTGAGCCAACGCGCGAAGCCGGAATTGTCGAAGAACTCGCGCAGTACCTGGATGACTGCTACGCGGAGTTACTCGCAAGCGGCGCGACGGAAGCGGAAGCTTATCAACGAACACTCTCAGAATTGAACGGCAGTGAATTGCTGGCGCATGAATTGCAGCGCGTGGAGCGCCCGGCGCCGCAAGAACCTATCGTGTTTGGAACCAACCGGAGGACGAATATGATTGCGGACCTTTGGCAAGACCTGCGTTACGGCGCGCGAATGTTGTTGAGGAACCCGATCTTCACAGGGGTAGCGACGCTCACGCTGGCGCTGGGCATCGGGGTCAACGCCACCATCTTCACACTCTTTTACTCGGTGGCTTTTCGCCCGCTTCCGGTAAAAGACCCGGCGAGCGTCGTGAACGTCTATCAAACTTTTAGCGGCGAGAACTCCCGCCGGGTAAGCGGCAGCCGGTACCTGCTTTCATATCCGGAATACATGAACTATCGAGACCAGACCCGCGTCTTCTCAGGGCTCGCCGCGTACGCCGGAACGTCTCTCACTCTGGACGGGGGCGAGGCGGAAAGAGTGGGCGGGTTGATGGTATCCGACAATTACTTTTCCGTGCTCGGCGCCGAGGCCGCCCTGGGCCGCCTCCTGGTCGCGAACGAATGCCAAATGGCGGGCGGCTGTCCGCGAGCTGTTCTCAGTTGGGGGTTCTGGCAGCGGCGCTTCGGCGGCGATCCGGATTTGATCGGAAAAACACTGACCCTCAGTCGCCAGCCTTTCACCATCGTGGGAATCGCCGCGCGCGAATTTCGCGGCGCAGACGTTGAGGTCCCTGACGTCTGGATTCCATTGATGATGCGAGACGAACTTGCGGCGGGGGATGATTTCCTGCAGTTGCGCGATTGCAGTTGGCTGTACGTCGTGGGCCGTTTGAAGCCGGGCGTCCGGTTGAAACAGGCGCAAGCGGAGATGAGTCTGGTCGCCGGCCAGTCTGAGCGGAATGGCGCCGTCACGGAGTATCCAGAGAGGAAAACGAATGTCATCGTCGCGTCGGGCGCTCTTCTCAACAGCCCTGAAGTTTACAAAAAAGGCGCTCCGCTGGCGGCGCTCCTGATGGCGGCGGTCGGACTGGTTCTGCTGATCGCCTGCGCCAATGTTTCCAATCTGTTGCTCGCCCGCGCGGCCACGCGACAAAAAGAGGTCGGAGTTCGACTGGCTCTCGGGGCGAGTCGTGGACGGCTCGTTCGGCAGTTATTGACTGAAAGTCTATTGCTCGCGCTTCTGAGCGGCGCGGGCGGGTTGGCGTTCGCCTTCTGGCTGCCCCGAGTTTTCCTATCAGGACTGGGTCGAAGCCTCAACTTCGATATCAGCCCAAATCTGACGGTGTTGGGATACTGCTTTCTCGTCTCGCTGGGCGCCGGAGTCGTCTTCGGCCTGGCGCCGGCGCTTGATGCGACCAAACTCGATCTGATTTCCACGCTCAAGGCCGAAGGGACGATGATCAGCCCGCGTTTCAGCCGCTCTCGTTTGCGCAACCTGCTGGTGGTCATTCAGGTGGCTGTGTCCCTTCTACTCCTTACCGGCGCCGGCTTGCTGGCGCGGGGCCTGCATCGCGCGCAATCCACCGACCTCGGCTTCGAGCCCGGAAACTTGCTCGCGCTCTCAGTGGACCTGGCGTCGGCGGGATATGACGCTCCGCGAGCCGCAATCTTTTACCAGCAACTCACCGAACGGTTGACGGCGCTGCCTGGGGTTCAGTCGGTGAGCATCGCCAGTACGCTTCCGCTGGGCGCCGTCAACATTGCGCCGGTTACGATTGAAGGACGCCAGGAGACATCAGGCGCACAGACCTTTCAAGTCAATTCCAATGCCGTTTCACCCCAGTATTTCCAGACGCTGGGGATTCCGATCATTCGGGGACGCCAATTCAACGAGCAAGATATTCAAAGCCGGCGGCGGGTCGTAGTGATCAGTCAGGCGATGGCCGGGCGTTTCTGGCCGGGAGAAGACCCGATAGGCAAACGATTCAATTCGGATCACGAAATCATCGGAGTGGCCAGGGACATCAGCAGCACGCGCCTCGGAGAACCGGATGGCCCCTTCTTTTACGAGCCTGCGTTCATCGAGAAACTGATGGGCCGCAAAATCCTGCTGAGAACCGGCGCGAATCAGCAGGCCGTACTCATCGCCGCGAGAGACGTAGCCCGTTCGCTCGACAGGAACGTGGCTGTCTCGGTCCACCGGCTGGAAGAAAACCTCGAATCCATGCTTCGACCCGCGCGCTTCGGCGCGATGTTTTCAATCGCTCTCGGTCTGTTTGCGCTGGCGTTGGCCACGGTTGGGGTTTATGGCGTGACGGCTTACTCGGTTAGCCAGCGCACGCGCGAAATCGGCATCCGCGTGACATTGGGCGCGCAATCAGGCGACGTACTGCGATTGGTCATCCGGCAGGGATTGCGTCTGGTCGCGATCGGGATCGGGATAGGACTTGGAATGGCGTTACCGCTCGCTTTTGCCGCGAGCCGCGTTTTCTCCCAGACGCTCTTTGGATCGAGTCTGCTCGATCCTGTGACCTTTATGGGCGTCTCGCTCTTTCTGGCGGCGGCGGCGTTGCTGGCGTGTTACATCCCGGCGCGGCGGGCGACCAAAGTGGACCCGATGGTCGCATTGCGCTGTGAGTAGATGACGTATGCCTGATTGGAAGCAAGAGATCAACGAGCGGCTGGCGAGCCTGAATCTTGAGCCTACGCGCGAAGCCGCCATCGTGGAGGAATTGGCGCAATATCTCGACGACCACCACGCGGAGTTGTTGGCAGGCGGCGCGACCGAAGCGGAAGCTTATCAACGAACACTCGCAGAATTGAGCGGGAGTGAATTGCTGGCGCGTGAATTACGCCGCGTGGAGCGGCCAAGCAACCCGGAGCCCATCGTGCTCGGAACCAATCGGAGGACAAATATGATCGCAGACTTGTGGCAAGATTTGCGCTACGCAGTACGCGGCCTTCGCAAACACGCGCTGTTGTCTAGCGTGGTTATTGCGACACTCGCCCTGGGCATCGGCGTCAGCGCTGGCGTCTTCGGCTTTTTCAACGCGTTAATGCTGCGCGCCCCTGTGGATAGAGACTTCGATTCTTTTGTGCGAGTTTATTCGGCCTACACCACAAACCCCACACGGCCCGGCCGCCCAAGGGATACGACACTGGAGGATTATCTAGCTTATCGCGACCGTGCAATGTCATTGCGCAACCTGGCGGCGTGGGCGCCATTTGATGTGCCGCTCGGCCAGGATGATCCGGTCGAGGTACGTGTTGTCCTGGTGACCTCAACCTATTTCCCGCTTTACAACCTGGAGCGGCCGCTGATGGGCAGGCTGTTGGAGCCAGAAGATTGCGCCGCGGCCAAGCCGGTGGTGGTGCTAAGTGAGCGGCTGTGGCGCAATCGGTTTGCATCAGACCCGCAGATTGTCGGGAAGGTCGTGCATTTCAGCGGCCAGCCGGTGACCGTTGTGGGCGTGACGCCGATTTTCGCGGGTGTGCTCGACGTTAATGGCGCCAGCGCCTGGTTCCCCTACACGCTGGAGACCTATCTGAAATTGGGCGACAACCTGCTGAGACCGGGCGAGGCTACCTGGCTCTTCGTGGCAGGCCGTTTGAATCTGGGTTTCTCTCGCCAGGATGCCGCGACTGAACTTAGACTGTTAGCCAGCCAGCAGAGCCGGCTGCATCCTGGACGGACGACCACACTCACTGTCACTGATGGCTCGATGATCCAGGATCCCTATTGGCGCGGCAAAACGATCCTGGGACTTACTCTGGTCTTTGGAGCGCTCATAATCCTTGTCCTGATTGTTTGTGTCAACGTCAATACGCTCCTGCTGGCGCGGGCGGCCATGCGCCGTCAGGAGATTGCCGTGCGACTGGCATTGGGCGCAAGCAGAGTGCGGCTGGTCCGAATGCTGCTCGCCGAAACCTACTTGCTGGCCTCGCTGGCCGGTCTCCTGAGTATCTACTTCGCCTATCACGTTCCCGGCGCGTTGACGCGTTGGCTCCTGCGTGAAGGCCAGGACATATTCTTCTCATTGGCCCCGGACTGGCGCGTGTTTGGATATCTGACGTTGATGACGGCTTTTGCAGGGACGATGGCGGGACTGACTCCAGCGCTCCAGTCTTTGAAGGTCAATCTTTCAGATTCTCTCAAAGGGCGCCACAGCCTGCTTGGCGGCGCGGCTCGTGGCTCGCGGCTGTACAGCTTATTGGTCGGAGCGCAGGCTGCCCTGAGCTTCTTTTTGCTTGTTTACGCCTGCGTCAGCGTTCGCGCCTATCAGAAGGCGTCTACCTTCGATCCCGGATTTGAAACGCGGCAGGTAGTCTGGGCGGACTTGATTATGCGGAGCCGAAGCGATGAGCAGCGCAATTGGGGCGCTTTTCACCGTACGCTCACTGAGCGCCTCGTCGCTTTGCCGGGAGCGCAATCCATTGCCTACTCAGACCGCCATCCATTTGGAGCTCCGGAGATAACAGTCCAGGCGCCAGGCCTGGCGCCGCGCCAGGTGAACAGCATCTTGGTGTCGCCGAATTACTTCACCACGCTGGGGATTCCCATCGTGAGCGGGCGCGCTATCCGGGATGATGATCCTCCATGTGGCCAGACCTCCGGCAATGCCTCTGGAAATTATGGTTGTTCCGTAGTGGTTTCGCAGCAACTCGCCCGCGTGTTCTGGCCGGGCGGCAACCCCCTCGGCCAGACGCTCCGCACTCCACAAGGGAATTCCTTCGAAGTCGTGGGCGTCGCCCGCGATATTTCGAGAACGAGACTCGGGAGGTTGGATGACCCGATGATCTATCGGCCGATGAACCTGAATGGCGCCTATCCTAAACGGTATGAAGCTTACGCGTTCGTACGTTTTTCGGGTGATGGGGCATTACTCGCGCGCGCCGTTTGTACCACCATCCGGGAAATGGTCCCCGATCTCTCTGTCAGGGCGGAGACGATTCAATCTTTTAGGGACTCCGAGATTGCAGAGCTTTGGAGAATAGGTCGGATTATCGTCTTCATTGTCGCCCTGGCAGTCACTCTGGCGGTCATCGGTATCTACGGTGTGGTCGCTTTTGCCGTCGCCCAGCGCAACAAAGAACTGGGGATTCGCATCGCGCTCGGCGCAGGGAAGAAAGACATCTACCGCGCCGTACTTAGCTTCAGTGCGCGGCCGGTGGCAGTTGGATTACTGATTGGGCTAGTGACCACCTTAGGTACGACTTCGACAATAGCGCAGGCATTTCGGGACGGTATGTTTGGGGAATTCACTCTGTACGTCCAGGATCCCATCACCTACGCCATCGCCGCCATTTTATTAGTGGCTGCCGCGCTGGCCGCCATGCTGATCCCGGCGCGGCGGGCAACGCGCGTGGACCCGATACTGGCGTTACGCGAGGAATGATCCGATTGCGGATTGCGGATTGCGGACCGTTGGATTGCAAATTGAGAAAATCCGCAATCCGCAATCCGCAATCCGCAATCAAATTCATTTGTGAATCGGGTATTTCGGCTTCTTCGGCAAAGCAGGCGTCGTCTTCTTCAACTCATCCAAGGCGACTTGAATCGCCTTCTCGAGTTGCGCGTCGCGGCCTTTGATCCAATCCTGCGGCAGGTTCTCGACTT
>WNGF01006919.1_pt1 | contig 21919 bp, 13 predicted proteins | sample 5400641 | NCBI WGS metagenome assembly WNGF01 (sample SAMN13153371, study PRJNA577476) | soil metagenome | isolation source: 80 cm soil or saprolite under grassland replicate 2 | place: USA:California | collected 2016-06-15 | reverse complement strand
CGGGCGGGCACTGCCGCGGAGCAGATCATTGCCGGGATCCCTCCCGGCCGGCTGGCCGGGCCGACCCCGTGCACCGGGTGGGACGTGCGGGATGTGATCAATCACATGGCCAACGGCAACCGCAGGTTCGCCGCCTCGATCACCGGGACAGCTGGCCCGGGCCGCGGTGACGATGTGCTCGGCGGGGACCCGCTGGCCGGGTTCCGGGACTCGCTGGCCGCCGTGCTCGCCGCCTTCGGCGGAGAGGGCGTGCTGCAGCGTATCTACCCCTCGCCGTTCGGTGATCTGCCGGGCGCGGCGCTGGCCCTGCTGCGGGCCGCCGAGCTGACGGTGCACGCCTGGGACCTGGCCGCGGCTACCGGCCAGCCCCGGGCCCTCGACCCCGAGGTAGTGGCGGCGGCCGATCAGATGCTGCGGTCCCGGCCGCTGGCCCGCGGCAGCGGCGCCCCGTTCGGGGAGGAGCGGTCGGCGCCGCCCGGCGCCAGCCCAGCCGACCGGCTGGCCGCCTACGCGGGCCGGGCAGTCCCGGCATCCTGAACCTGGCAACTGGGGCAGCCAGCACCTGACCCGGGCGGCGTCACACGGTCGGCCTCGGCGGCCTCGACACGGGCACCGCTCCGCAACCGTGAGACAGCCCTGCGCCATGGCGACCACCTTGCCCGGGTTGTCCGCGGTGATCACCGCATACCCGGGCCGTCGCCGATAGCATTCCGCAGCGACGCGAGCGGGAACCTGCCGGACAGGGAACTCGATCGAGCTCTCGATGCTGTCTTGAGCCGTGACCAGGCTGCGGCCGGCCGGCCCTCTGGCAGACTGCGGAGGGTGAGTGACAGCACGCTCGACCTGCACATGCTCAACCTGGTCGTTACCGACATGGCGGCCAGCCTGGACTTCTACCACCGGCTGGGGGTCGCGGTACCCCAGGGCCAGGACGCGGCCGGTGCCCACGTTCAGCTGAGGATGCCCGGCGGCTTCAGCCTTGAGCTCGACACCGCCGAATCGGCGCGGCTCTGGCACGCCGCCTGGCGCGCTGACCCCGCCGGCGTGAAGTACGCCGAGCTGACTGCGGCTGGCTACCCGGGCCGGCAGCCACCGTTCGACGCCTTCTGGGGTGCTCGGTATGCGATCATTGCCGATCCCGACGGCAACGACGTCGGGCTGATGAGTCCCATCGACCAGTCACGCCGCACCTGGCCGCCCGAGCAGTCCCCAGATCCCTGAGGCACGTGGCAGCCGCGCCACAACGGCGGCCAACCACCCCATCACCGCTCCCCGCGCCGAACAACCCGATCTGGCGCAGCGCATCAGCGATCTGCACCGGCAAAGCTGGTACACATAGCGGCGGGTCGGGCGCGCTCGCGCCCAGGCGCCCGGTCACGTTCCGTGACGAAGCTGGCCGTCTCCGGGCAGCTGCTCATGACCGCCAGCGGGCAGATGTCCCGTCTCATCAGAGGTGGCGCAGTGTCATCCAAGCCGCCGCATCCCGCCTCGTCGTCTCACTGAACGTGGCGCACTAGCTTTCCGTGATCGCGTCGGCCCGGCGTGTGGTGCACTGATCACGACTTTGTGATCATGCCGGAACCCGCCGTCGCCTTCGGGCCGGGAGTGCCACCACTCCCGACCTCACCGAAGTGCCGGTGCAGCTCACCCTCGCGCCGTGGCCTCTCAGTCCGGAGTCGATCTACGCGAGCCTGCCAACGTGCGGGCCTCGTCACGCCATGCGCTACGGCTGCCGCCAGGGCACCACTGCCACTCAAAGGCGCTGCTCATGCCAGCTAGGATGCCGCTCCGGCACTGTCGGCGCAGGCAACCCTGTTCTAAGCCGGGCAGCTAGCCATCCCCGCCTTCGGCGAGCACCGCCGTGACCAGCTCCCGCAGCGGCCCGGTCAGCTCCCGCTCGGCGACCTGGACCTCCAGCTCTCCGGCGCGGATGTGGTAGACGGCCTCGCCCGGCCGGGGCCGGTACGGTGGCGGGACGCCCAGGCCGGCCTGCTCGATGAGCTCCTCCCAGCGGGCGGCGCCGTCGGGCCCGGCAGCGTCCACCACCGCGCGGCGGACGCTCCCATCCCCCGCGACCCGGGTGACCGTGACCCTCACTGTGCGATTCTTCCCATCCGGGGCATCGTGAGCGCCCGCCACCGTTCCCGCCGTGCCCAGCCTGACATGGCCGATGGCGAGCGGCTGCCCGACCTCCGAGGCCGGCCTTCACGACGCATCCAGACGGCCTCCTCGCCAGCAGGCTCCCTGGCCTCCCGGTCGCCCGCGAGCTCGAGGCCGAAGTACACGATCACCGGGTGCACCGGCCTCAGCAGTCCGGCAAGCTCGTCCACGAACCCGGTCATCACCTGCTCGTTGTGACCCCACGCCATCAAAGCCGGGACGAATGGCATCAGTGAGTCGGTGACGGCAACGTCCACCCCCGGCCGCCCGGATCGATGCCACGCAGCCCGGCATGGCCTCCAGCACGGTCTCCAGATCCACCACGCCCGTGGCCGTGAACTCCCCGGCCACATCGGGAAGCTCCCAGCGAGTCAGCATGCCCTCATCCCCGGGAAAGTCCATGCCGGCAAGTCAGTTGCACAGGCCGGCGGACACCGTCGATTTGCCCACGCCAGGAGCCGCACCAGCAACGGCGATCAACCCGTCACGCCGCCAGCATCAGCCATCAGCTAACACCGGAATGTCACCTCGGCCAGGCAAGCACAAGGTGAGGGACGCGGCTGCCGCGCGGGAGGCCGAAACGCCACTCCGCTCGGCACCCATGAGGGTTCACCCCGACCGCCTGCCCGCGTCTGGCGGACCCGCGGGAGTAAAGGAGCCACCCCTGTCCCCACCGGCTCGTGGGCGCGCAGAATGCCCGGATCTGGACGGCCAGCGTCATGATCGGAATCCAGCCGACGTCCGCGCAGAACGGCGGATCTTCGCGCGTACCGCTCCTGTTGGTCGGCTACGCTCCGCGACTGCTCAGCCGCCCTTATCGGTTTCCTGGACGAGATCGTTTCCAGCCTGTGCCGCGCCCGCCCCCGTCGGCCCGGTGGGATTGTGAAGGAATTCCGTGAGGGCCCGGTGGTACGGGGCGATAGTGGGTAGGTCGGCGTACTCGTCGGGGCCGTGCAGGCCGTCGCCGCCGATGCCGAAAATGACGGCGTCGGTGCCCTGCTGGTAGTAAAAGCGCCCGTCTGCGGCGCCATGCTTGCGAAGGAAGTCGGAGCGGTATCCCTGGTTAGTCACGGCTTGCTGGAGGCTGCGTATTTCTGGGCGGTGCTGGTCGGCGTGGTGCGGTGGGTCAGCGTGTTCGATCACGGGGGTGACGCCGGGCTCGCAGAACGATGCCAGGTAGGCGGTTATTTCGGGAATGGTCTTGCCGTTGAGGTCGGAGTCGTCGGGCGGGTAGCGGATGTCCAGCCATGCCTCGGCCAGGGCCGGGATCTGGTTGCGGGCCTGGTTGGGGGTCTGGATCCGAGCGAGGTTGATGGTGGTCCGCCAGGCCTCTTCGGTGGCGGGCGGGCAGGTGGCCAGCAGCCTGGCCAGGCTGGCCTGCAACTTGATCAAGGCGTTGTCGCCTCGCCATGGGTAGGCGGCGTGACCGCTGCGGCCCACCGCGCGCAGGGTCGCGGTGATCATGCCCTTGGAGTCGGTCACGATCCGCAGTCCGCTGTGCTCGCCGATGATGACGAACTCCCCGGCAACGCTTTGCTGGATCTGGTGCAGGGTGCCGTTGCGGCCGCCGACCTCCTCGTCGGTGACCAGCTGCAACCCCAGCGGGTAGGGCAGGGCGCTGGCGAGTTCACGGAATACCTGCGCCTCTACTAGCGCGGACACCTTCATGTCCTGAGCGCCGCGTGCGTACAGGCGGTCACCCTCGCGGCGCGGCCGGAACTGGGCCGCTGCCGCGGGCACCACGTCAAGGTGGGCGTTGAGGATGATCTGGAAATGTGGCCGCTGCGCGCCGCGGTACATGAGCACGCTCGGCTTGCCACCGGACTCGAACCGCTCCACCGTGAACCCGTGCCCGACGAAGTCCACCACGAAATCAAGCGCCTTGTGCAGGTCACCGGGCCGGTCGGCGGTCGAGCGCACGGCGAGCAGCTCGCAGGCCGCGGCAAGGAACGGCTCGGTATCCATCCCACCATCCTCTCCCGCTACGTCGCGGGCCAGCAGCCGGCGGCTCACCCGTGACAGCCATGAGCAAACAGTCCGGCCCGGCCAGGGAACCTTGCCGGCGGATCACCCGGGGCCGGCCATGCTCAGGACGCCGCCCAGGCCCGGCAGCCGGGCGCAGTTGCCCGGGCGCGGCTGAGGATGCCCGGCACAATGGTGGCTGTGACCGGTCAGCCCCCGTTGCCTGATGCGCCGCCGGGCTCGTCGGTGCTGGAGGCGGTGCTGGAACGGATCACCTACGCCAACGAGGACACTGGCTACACCATCGCCCGGGTGGCCACCGAGCGGACCGGCCCGGACCTGGTGACGGTGGTGGGGCCGCTGCTGGGCGCCCAGGTCGGGGAGAGCCTGCGCCTGACCGGGCGCTGGAGCAGCCACCCCCGCTACGGCAGGCAGTTCCAGGTGCACTCCTATGCCACCGTGCTGCCGGCCACGATCCAGGGCATCCGCCGCTACCTGGGGTCGGGGTTGATCAAGGGGATCGGGCCGGTGATGGCCGAGCGGATGGTGGCCCATTTCGGCACCGGCATCCTGGCCGTCATCGAGACTGAGCCCGGCCGGCTGACCGAGGTGCATGGGCTGGGACCCAAACGGACCCAGAGGATCGCCGACGCGTGGGAGGAGCAGAAGGCGATCAAGGAAGTGATGGTGTTCCTGTCCGGTGTCGGGGTGTCCACGTCGCTGGCCGTGCGGATCTACAAGAAATACGCCGGCACCTCGGTCTCGGTGGTGCGCAACGAGCCCTACCGGCTCGCGTCAGAGGTGTGGGGCATCGGATTCAAGACCGCCGACACCATCGCCCAGGCAGTCGGGATCCCCCGTGACAGCCCGCAGCGGATCAAAGCAGGGCTGCAGTACACCCTGTCGCAGGCCGCCGACGACGGGCACTGCTACCTGCCCGAGCCGAACCTGATCCGCGAGGCCGCCAAGATCCTGGAAGTCGGCCGGGAGCTGATCGGCCCTTGCCTGGATGAGCTCGCGGCCGGCGAAGGCGCCGTGCGTGAACCGGTGCCGGCCGGCGGCAATGCCCCCGGCGGGACGATTCCGGCGGTGTATCTGGTGCCGTTCCACCGGGCCGAGTGCTCCCTGGCGGGTGGGCTGGTGGACCTGCTGAACTCCCGCCACGAGCGGCTGCCCGCGTTCGCCCAGGTGGACTGGCCCAAAGCGCTGGGCTGGCTGGCGAGCCAGACCGGCCTGGACCTGGCCCCCGGGCAGCAGGAGGCGGTCAAGCTCGCGCTCACCAGCAAGGTCGCGGTGCTCACCGGCGGGCCGGGCTGCGGCAAGAGTTTCACCGTCCGCGCCATCGTCACGCTCGCCGCCGCCAAGAAGGCCAGCGTAGTGCTGGTCGCGCCCACCGGCCGGGCCGCCAAGCGGCTGGCGGAGCTGACCGGCCACCAGGCCTCCACCGTGCACCGGCTGCTGGAGCTGCAGCCCGGCGGCGACCCCAAATACGACCGTGACAATCCCTTGGACGCGGACCTGGTTGTGGTGGATGAGTCCTCGATGATGGACGTGATCTTGGCCAACAAGCTGGTCAAGGCCATCCCAGAAGGAGCGCATCTGCTGCTGGTCGGCGACGTCGACCAGCTCCCCTCGGTCGGCGCCGGTGAAGTACTGCGAGACCTGCTCGCGTCCGGCACCATCCCGCGGGTGCGATTGACCCAGATCTTCCGCCAGGCCCAGCAGTCCGGCATCGTCGTGAACGCCCACCGCATCAACCACGGCCAGCCGCCGCAGCTGACCGGCTTCGGCGACTTCTACTGGTTCACCTGCGAGCCGCCTGAGGAGTCCGGCCTGCACCCGGCGGAGGAAACCGCCAACCTCGTCGTGGACATCGTCGCCCGCCGCATCCCCGCCAAATTCGGGCTCGACCCGGTCCGCGATGTCCAGGTGCTGACCCCGGTGCACCGCGGCCCGGCGGGGGCGGGCAACCTTAACGCCCTGCTGCAGCAAGCCCTCACCCCGCAACGTGATGGGATGCCGGAGAAGTGGTATGGGGGGCGGGTGTTCCGCGTCGGGGACAAGGTCACCCAGCTGCGGAACAACTACGACAAGGGCAAGGCCGGGGTCTTCAATGGCACCGTCGGCGTCGTCACCGGCATATCACTCCAAGAGCAGGCCCTCACCGTGCTCACCGACGAGGACGAGCAGGTGGCCTACGACTTCGCCGAACTCGATGAGCTCGCCCACGCCTACGCCGTCACCATCCACCGCTCGCAGGGCAGCGAATACCCCGCGGTGGTGATACCGCTGACCACCTCGTCCTGGATGATGCTGCAGCGCAACCTGCTCTACACCGGCGTCACCCGCGCCAGGAAACTCATCATCCTCGCCGGATCCCGCCGCGCGCTCGCCCAAGCGGTCCGTACCCGCGGCGCAGGCCGCCGCCACACCGCCCTCACCCACCGGCTCAACCCCGCCGGGCAGGGGAACGAGCCCCGCGCCCAGCAGCAAGGAAAAGCACCTTTGAAGATGTGTCCGTAAGCGGCCTACCAGCACCGACAGCAAGATCAACCACGCGGCCCGGGCACCGCCGGAAGGCTGGAGTGCACTCCAGGAAACGGAAGCATCATGGTCTTGACTCACCGGTCCATTCGGGCCACATATTCGCCTATTATGCGCTGCAATGACCAAACAGGCAGAACGTTCGAGAGCCGTCCAGAACGGATACGGTTCGTCTACTGGCTGTCGACTACGGCTCCGGAGCGTGACGCCCGGGGTTGTGAGCCCGGAAAGGTCCCGCCCTGGCCGGGCATGTAGGCGCCGGTGGAGAGGTGGGCCGCTGCCTGCCTTGCGCTGCCGGGGTTAGCCTGCGGGGGCGTTGGGGAATATGGTCGTCTTCCGGGTCGTCACGGTGCGCGCGGTCGGCCGGGTCAGCCCGTGGTCATGGCAGCGGCGCGCTCCTGGCTGAGTTCGGCTGGTGCCGGGTCGGGTTTGCGTGCCAGCTTGCTGGGCCACCACATCCAGCGGCCGATGTCCAGGTTCAACGCGGTCACCAGCACGGACCGCACGATGATCGTGTCGAGCAGGATGCCGAACGCGACCGCGAAACCCAGTTCGGTCAGGAACGTGGCCGGGATCGTGGCCAGGACGGCGAACGTGCCGGCGAGGACGAAGCCGGCTGAGGTGATCACCCCGCCGGTTGCGGCGAGCCCGACGAGCGCGCCGCGCCGGGCGTCGCGCCGGTTCGCCTCCTCCCGTACCCGGGTCATCAAGAAGATGTTGTAGTCGATGCCGAGGGCGACGAGGAACACGAACACAAATAGCGGGAACACGGTATCGGCTCCGCCGAACCCGAACACGTGGTTGAAGAAGAAGGCGCTGACGCCGAGGGCGGCGGCGAAGGACAGCACCACCGTGGCGGTCAGGATCAAGGGTGCCACCAGCGACCGCAGCAGCAGCCCGAGGATGATGATCACCACGACGAGGATGAGCGGGATGATGAGGTTGCGGTCGTGCGCGGAGGCGCGCGCGACATCCAGGGTGATCGCCGTACGCGGCCTGGCTGTCGGGCGGCGAGGTCAGCGTGCCCTCCAGGTAGGCCTGGCCCGCCCGGGCCGCCGGCGGGGTCACGCTGGCGATGCCCCGGGTGGCGGCGAACGCGGCCCGCAGCGGTGCCGCCGTGCTCTGGTTGCCGATGACGATGACGGGCTGGCCCGCGCCGGCCGGGAAATGCCGGGCGAGCACGGTTTCACCGACCACCGAATCGGGATGCCCGCGGAAGGATTGCGCATTGGTCAGGCCATGGGCCTTCAGGCCGGTCAGCCCGAGCGCCAGGACGCCCAGGATCACGGCGGTGGTGATCCATACGATCCGCGGCCGGGGTGCGATGCTCCAGCCGACCCGCGCCCACAGTCCCCGGGTTGTCGGCTCGGGCGAGCCGTAGGCGGGCCGGTACGGCCAGAAGACCCCGCGGGGGAAGGTCACCAGCAGGGCCGGCAGCAAGGTGATCATGGCGAGCATGCCGACCGCGACGCCGATCGCGAGCACCGGCCCCAGGCTCTTCGTCGAGTTCAGCTCCGCGGCGAACAGCGTCAGCAGCGCGAGGATGACGGTGCAGGCGCTGGCGATGATCGCCGGGCCCGCGCGCCGCAGCGCCTCGGCCATCGCCGGGTGGCGGCGGTCGTGGCGGCGCAGTTCCTCGCGGTAGCGCGCGACAATAAGCAGCGCATAATCGGTGCTAGCGCCGAACACCAGCACATACAGAATGCCGGCGCTTTGCGCGTTGACCGTCAGCCCGGCGTGCGCCGCGAGGAGGTAGATCACCGCCTCGGCGGTTATCAGCGCCACCCCAGAGGAGATCACCGGCAGCAGCCACAGCACCGGGCTTCGGTAGGTGATCAGCAAGATCACGATGACGACCGCCAGGGTCGAGTACAAAAGCGTGCTGTCGATGCCCTTGAATATCTTGCTGTTGTCGGCCGCGTTCCCCAGCGGGCCGGTGATGTGGGAGGTCAGGCCGTTCGCGTCCGGCGCGGTGATCGCCCGGATGGAGCCGGCGGCCTTGGTCGCGCCGTTCCAGCCCTGCTTGCCCAAGTTGATGGCAAGGATGGTCTGGATGGCCTTGCCGTCGGCTGCCTGGATCGGGCCCGTGACCTGGCCGCGGCTGACTCCGTGGATGGCCGCGAAGCTCCGGGCGTCGGCGGCTGCCTTGGCCCGGTCCGCGGCAGTGAGCCCCGAGGCGCGCTCGTAGACGACGATCGCGGGGAAGATGTTGGGCGACTGGAAGCGTGACTGCAGGTCAAGGACCTTGGTCGACTCGGCGTTGGCGGGCAGCCACGCGCTCGCGTCGTTCTTCTCCGCACCGGTGAGCTTGGCTGACAGCGGGAAGGCCACGACGAGCACGACCACCCAGAAACCCACAACAAGCCACTTGGTCCAGCTCCCGGCCGGAATCTCTGCGATCCTTCTTGCCCTGCTCATCGACTCCCCCTGGGTCCCCTGGCCGCCGCTTGCCCCGCCCGTTCACTCTCACGCAACCACGAGCCCCAACGGGCCGCAAGGGCCCGGCAAGCCATGCCTGGCAACCGCGCCCGGCCGTCAGCAAGAAGCCTCTGAATAGGTCCGCCCAGACAGCGGCATGAGCACACCGGAGCCCCGTCCGGCACCCTGAGCCGCCGGGACAGGCTGATGCATAACGCTCTCACCAGGCCCAGACGACCCGTTCGTATCAATTTACCGGCCAGCTCACAGCGATGACTGGCAACACGGCCAACTGCGAGGGCCCGGTAACAGGCCCGGCCGATCCCATTGACCAGTTCAGACTCGCCGGGTACAGAATGTCCCGTTCGGTGCCACACGGACGGGCACGCCCCGGCCAGAACTGGCACCCATATCGGCGGATATCGTGTGTCGCGCGATAGTCGCGCTGTCACCGTCTGTAACAAACTGTCCGTACCCGGGTAGACAGGTCAGGCGTCCGGCGCACCGATCCTAGGCGGGCGTTCGGTAGTGCTGGGCCGTCCGGGGTCAAGCCGCCCACCATCCGCGCCGCCGTGCTGCCTCGAACTCCCACGCGGTGACCGGCACGCAGTGGGCTACGTGAACGGCGCCGAGTTCGCCCTCCGGCGCATCGGCCGAGTAGCACCAGCCGTAACGGTAGCCGCGCTTGAAGGCCTGCGCGATCGCGGTGAGGGTGGCATCTGCCTCCTGGGCGCTAGCGCCCGCTGCTTGCTCAGCCCGGCGGATCTCGTCGTGGTTCAGCACATGGCCGTAGATGGTGAGGCCTGGCCCGTCCCGCCGGAAGTACCCGCCCCAGCTGGGCGCGCCCTTAGCATCGCGGTTCAGCCAGCCCTCGAACATTTCCTTCAGCGGCGCCGGAGCCTGGTCGGCCATCGCCCGTACCACGGCTACGCCGGAGCATCCGGTGGCCTGCACGATGTGCATGGCGAGCTGTGCGGGGTCAGCGGTCGATGGCCAGCGGGCATCTGGGTTCCAGCTCGACGGGATGATGACCGGCGGGTGGTCGCTGTCGTCGCCGTTGGGCCACAGATGGGCGAAGAGGCTGCCGGTCATGACGTCCCAGCCCCAGATGCTTCGCTGCTCCCACCCGTTGAGATAGAGGGCGGCGCGGAAGCTGCCGGTCACAATCGTGTTCGTCACAGCCGCCTCCTGCATCTGATGCCATCATGCGCCCTTGGCCCCGCAATTCAGCTGCTCGCCTCGCGCCCGGCGAGTCGTTCCACCTCGCGGGCGGGCCGGATCTCGGGCTTCGGCGGCTGGAGGATGGCCTCGTTTTCGGCCTTCCACAGCGGCCATGCCTCGCCTTCGTCCTCCCTGTCGGGGTCCTCGGCCGGGACGGTGACACCCTGGCGGTCCTCCAGCTTGGCGGCGAACTCTCGCCGCTGCTCGGCCAGCCGGGCGAACCAGTCGGGCTCCTGGACTCCGTCCAGCCCGGCGTCCTCTGCGACGGCGGGCTCGGCCGACCGCAGCGGGGAAATTGCCTGCTCCGGGTGCCGGCGGCGCAGCTCGGAGTCAGCGGCCACGGCCAGGTACCGCGATCCCCTGGTCAGCTTGTCCCACAGGTCGCGGTCTTCCTGGGTCTTGGCCAGCTCCTCGTCCTGCTTCCGGTATAGGCCTTCGAGCGCGCCGGCCGACCCGGCCAGCTGCTCATGCCTGGCCGCAGCCTCGTGGTCCCCGCTGGCCCTGGCAACCTTGGCCTCAGCGTCAGCACGGATCGCTTGCAGCCGCGCATCCTCGGCGCTCAGGCGAACGCCGCGGAGCAGCCTGCCGACATGCGCCGGCGCCCATCCCGTCTCGCTCTTGTAGCTTTCCCGCATGTGACGCAGCGACTGATCGGGCAAGCTGCGGATGTCCACAGCATCGGTCCTGGTCATCGCGGCGAACCCGGTATACCAGGCGGCCCGCTGCTCCGGAGAGGTGGCCGGCGGCTCCGGCCCCAGCGGGTCGTCCTGGCTGTCGACGCCGTACAGTTCCCGGTAGGCGCCGATCTTGCTGGCCCGCTGCTGCCAGTCGAGCCGGTCCACCGGGTGATCGGGCACCGGGCCGAGCGCGGCCACTGCCCATGGCGGCGCGGTCTCGGCGGCGTGCTCCCCCAGCCGCTCCGTTCTCGCGTCCATCGCCTTGGCGACCTCGTGTACGTAGTCTCGGATCTCCGGGTCGTCCATCTCGGGGACGCGCTCGCTCCACGGCCTTATCGGCAGCGGCATCAGTGGCTGGGTCATCACTCGCATCCGCGCGTCAATCACGCTCGGGACGTCCCTGGCGCCTTCCAGCGGCCGGGAGTTCACCGCCGCCTTCACCGTCTCGGCCGGGTCCAGGCCCGCCAGCTCGGCGTTTCGCATGGTCCGGCAGAGCCAGGTGGCCTGCGGAGTGTCAAGGTCGTTGCGGTACTGCTCGGGTACGGCGTCGCGCAATAGGCCGCGGTATCGCTCGCGGTCGGCCCTACCGGTCAGGTCGGCCCAGCGGGCGTGCAGCATGCTTAGGTGGTCGGCATTGGCCAGCCGCTCCCGCTGGTACGCCCGGGCGGCTTGCTCAGCTTCGATCCGGTCCATGCAGTCGGCCAGCACCGCGACCGGCTCCCGGTCGTACTCTTCCTTCTGCGTCGGCTCGGCTGGCAGTCCTGCGCGCTCCCGGTCCACGCCGCGCTGCCGGGCCAGCTCGGGGTCCGGCCGGGTGCCGGGCGCGGGGTCCGCCCGCGTCGGCTGGGTGATCGCGCGGGCGGTGTTCTGCCTCCAGCCGCGGGTCATCGCGGTGTACAGCCATTCCCGCGGCTCGGTGCCGGTGACCAGCGCCTCACCAGCCTCGTAGGTGCCGCCCATGCCGTTGTGCGCAGTGACCGTGTAGGCCAGCTCCGTCGTGCCGAACTTCGCCGATGGGTAGAGCACCGGCTTGTCCGCCAGCCGCGCCTGGTCCTTGTCGTCGATCACCCGGCGGACCACCAGCCCGTTCCTGGTGACCGACTCGACGCGGAAGATGTCGTTATTCATCAGCGTGTGGCCGGTTTCGTCGGTCACCAGGTCGTGGTCGTTTTCCCGGGCCACGATCAGGTCACCGGCCGACGCGCTGGCACCCTCCGCGAGCCTCACCGACCGGGTGCCGTCCACCAGCCCGAGGTGGATCAGGTCGTCGCGGATCTGGCGGCTCAGCTCGCGGCAGTCCTCGCGCCGCCAGGCCATGATCAGCTTCTGCTCGCTGGCGAGGCGGCTGGCGACGTAGCTCTTCCGCAGGCTGGCCAAGGCCTGTTCCCGGCTGGCGCCGGTGATCCGGCCGTGCTGGTGGTAGGCCTCCAGCGCGCTCTTGTCCCCGCGGCGCAGCGCCAGGCTGGCCCGCTGCTCCCATTCCTCGGAGAACCTGACCGGGACCGCGAGCTGGCTGTAGCCGTTGCTGTCGGCCAGCAGCCGCATGCCGCCGCCCTGCTCGACGGCCTGCAGCTGCCCTGGGTCGCCGGCGATCACCACTTTCGCGTTGTGCTGCCCGGCCAGGTCGTGGATCGCCGCGAGGTGCCGCATGCTCTCGGTGCTGCCCTCGTCAACGATCACGAGTGTGCGCGGGTCCAGGCGAACGGACCCGGTCTTGATCTTGGCCAGGAACCGCGTGCTGTTCAGCGAGTCGGTGACCCCGGCCTTGATCAGCACGTCGGTCGCGGCCTGTGAGTTGGCGACCCCGATGACCGTGCCGATGTTCTGCTGCCATGCCCTGGCGATGGCGGCGACCGTGAACGTCTTGCCGGTGCCCGCCGGGCCGACGATCACTTCTGTTCGGCGGCCGGAGGTCAGCACATGGAACGCCGCGGCCGCCTGGTCCATCCGCAGCCCGGTTTGCGTGCGTTGCGTCGCGTCCTGCGCGCGTTCGCGCAACTGCGCCTCCAGCGCGGCCGCGTCCGCGCCGAGCAGCCGGGCCGCGGCCTCGCGCCGCATATGCGGGGCGCCCTGCTTCTGTGCGTGCTGGACGAGGCTCTCCTCCATCTCAAGCTGCCCGGCCGTCGCGTAGCGTGCCGTGCCCGGCCGCGTGTACACGCTGCGCCCATCCAGCTCGCGCCGCAGTTGCCCGGGCAACGGCGGCCATTCCGGGGTCTCCAGGCAGCGCACGCAATCGCCGACGAGGGCCTGGTCGGTCAACCTGAGCAGCAGATCCTGCCGCTCCTCCGGTGCCATGGCCGCGAACTCTGGACCCATTGCCCGGCCCAGGTACTTCATCAGGTCCGACCGCGTCCACGTGCTGTGCCTGGCCTGGACAGCGGCCAGGGCCTCCTTGATGACCTGCGCAGGGACACCTTCCGAAGGCGCAGTGCCCGGTGCGTGCTCTCCGAAGTCGCACACCGCCTCCGCGATACCGGCCAGTTCGCCGCCGATCGTCGCGTCCCACTTCGCGGCCAGCTTGTCCCAGTCGATCTCACCGTCGCCCTTGGACTTGCGCGACGACAGGTTCGCCTCGTCCAGGACGAAACGCATCTCACGCGTGTTCGGCTCGCGCCCGTACTTCTCCTCCCACCTGCGCGCCAGCCGCGCGCCTTCCGCGGTGACCGCCTGCGTGCGCGTGGAGTAGGCGTCCATCACCTCCTGCATGATTCCAGCGATCTCGTTGCACCGCCCGTCGGCACGCGGCACCCACGCAACCCCGAACTCACGCGACAGCGCCGACTGCACGCGAGCGTCAACGATCGCCTCCATGCCGCCCAGATGATGGCGCACGCTCATCGTGTCCAGCGCCCGCCACTTCCCATCGGATTCCGTCAGCGCCATCCGGGCGAACACATTGTGCGAATGGTCATGCGGGTCGCCATCCCGGCTGGTCCCCTGCAGCCAGGTGGTCACCACCGGCAAAGCCCGCTCCCACCGGCCGGCCTCGGCGCCCCCGGCCCGCCGACCGTGGTAGCCGGTCCGGGTGAACCCGGCCATCTCCTGCATCCACTCCAGCCCGGCATGGTTGGCCTCCTGCAAGATCTCCTGCACCCGCGCCTCCCGGGCCCGCCACAGCTCCTCCCTGGCCAGGTCGCCGGCCATGTGAGCACGCCGCGCCTGCTCCCGGAACGAGGCGTGCAGCACGCTGATGCTCTTCTGGTGAGCGATCGTCACGTCGGTGTACACCGGCGACCGGCGCGTCTGCTGCGCGGCTTCCCGCTCCAGTTCCAGCCACCGCTCGGCCGTCGCATGCGGCTCAGCAGCCTCCAGCCGGGCCAGAATCTCGCGGAACTTCGCATAACCCCCGGGAGCCCTCCCCATCCGCTCCCCGGTCTGCGGGTTGACCTGCGCATACACCGACCGGTAGGGTTCGGCCGCCACCGCCTGGCCATCCGCCAGCCCCAGCGCCTCGGCGCCTTTCCCGAACCAGCGGCCCGGCGGCTCACCGGCCTGCGCCGCGTTCATGTAGTAGCCGCCCGCCGTCCTCTCAGCACTGCGGTTGAGGTAGTACTCGGCGTCGTATCCCGACCTGGCGCTCGCCACGGTCACCGGCGCCTCCAGTGGCTTACGCGATCTTGCACTGAACTGACCAAGATCATTCGGGAATGCAACGGTCCATGCGGTTGTGGATCAAGGTCAAGCATGCGAGAACACAAGGCCGAACAGAGGGCGAGCGAGATCAGAAACAGGCAGGAGGCAGGCAGGAAACACGAGCGTGATCAGGGCAGACGGCAAATGAGAAAGTCGTAGAAGCGGTGAACGGCCGAAACCCGCCGGTGGTGATAAGCAGAGGAGCTCGCGTGCGGACGGCGTGTCCTGTGCCAGGGAAGTTGAGGCATTGGGCGGAGCGCTGCCAGTAGGTTGAGGCACCCGGTGATCGTTGTGGATCGTGGGGGTGCCTGGTGACAGGTGCGGTCTCGGCCGCCGCGACCGAGGCGTCGTGACCAGGCAGCTACCCTGCTGCTGCGGTAGGTTGGCAGCGGCGCGGGAGGGCGCCACCGGGCCCGCGGGAAGGACCGAGTCCGCCTCCGCTCAGGTGCGTGATGCTGGACAGCAGGACCGTCTTCAGCCGAGCTGGAATGCGGGCCCAGGCTCGGTGAGGAGACGTGCCATGTCCCAGCTGCCGGCTCGCCCCGATCTGGATCAGCTCCGCCGCCAGGCCCGTGAGTTGCACCGCGCTGCCCTCGGCGGTGACGCCCGCGCGCTGCGGCGGCTGCGGCAGGTCTCGGGCACGGTCGCCCTGTCGGCCGCGCAGCTCGCCGTCGCCCGCGATTACGGCTTTCCGAGCTGGCCGCAGCTCAAAGCCGAGGTGGAACGCCGCCGCGCACAGGCAGCAAGCCCCGCCGGCGAGGCGGCCGGGGCTGGGGCGGAGCAGGCCGTCCCCAGGCCGACCGCTGTCCCGCCGCCGAAGTCCTGGAGGGAGATGCGGGACTGGGCGGCGCACCTATTGCGCTCCCGCACCGGCCAGGACATTGCCGCCTGGAACCGCCGTGTCGCCGAGGCCGGCCTGCCCGACGAGCAGGCGCTACGGGCGTGGTTGGACGGCCAGGGTGTGACGGGCTATGCCCAGGCGCTGCTGGTCTGGGAACGGTTCGGCTACCCGGACTTCCTCACCGCCGAGGCGGACGAGCTGATCGCCGGCCAGTACTCCGACCGTCCGCAGCTTCGGCCCCTATTCGACGCGGTGCTGGCGGCGCTGCCCGCGGTCGGCCCGGCGACGGTGCAGGCCCGCAAGACGATGGTCAGCCTGGTCACGCCCCGCCGTACCTTCGCCGTGATCCAGGCGACGACGAAGAGCCGCGTGGACCTCGGCCTGCGGCTGGAGCACGAGTGCCCCGGCGGCCGCCTGCTCGCCGCCCGGGATCTCGGCGCCGCCACTGTGCGGATCCCCCTGACCCGGCCCGAGGACGTCGACGCCGAAGTCCTCCGCTGGCTGCGGCGCGCCTATCAGGAGAACGCGGCACCGCCCCCGCCGCGCCGTCCCTCCCGCCGCCCAGCGCCGAAGCTCGGGGCGCTCACCGTGGTGATCGAGGGCGTCAACCTGCCCGGGCTCACCTACCCGTCGAACGACGGCGGGGAGTACCGCAACTTTCATATCGGGCTGGCCACCAAGAGCAGGGAGCGGCCCACGCTGGCCGTACCGGGCAAACCCTGGCGGGCGGCCGATCCGGTGCCCTGTGATTCGCCGTCGGCGCGCTGGGAGGTGCCGGTCACCGTGCGGCGCGATACGGACGGCTTCGACTTCAGCGGGCCGTACGTGCGCGGCGCCCGTGACGATCGCCACCTGTTTCTCGCCTGGGGCGACGTTCGCGACGACGGCACGATGCGGCTGGTCCGCGGCAGCAAACTCAAGCTCATCGAGGTTGATCCCCGCCTCGTCGAGGAAACCATGCGCCCCGGGCACCAGCTCGTCGCTCTGATCCGGCTGACCGGCACTCCGGAGGAGCCCGGCCTCACCTGGTCGGCGGAATCAGTTCATGCGCAGCCTGGCTCTGGATGATCAGTTCCAAGGGGCCGGCCTACCTGGCCGGCCACGCCGACAACGTCACCCAACCCCCGCCAACGCCCTCCTGGCGCTGGAGCTCACCCTGGACGTCGACCAGCGCCTCACCCGGCCAGCGGGCTAGACCACCACCACAACAGGCACCATCACCTGCCGCAAAGGACCGAGGCCACTTGCCTCCGTCGCGACAAGGCCAGACAGGGGGTGACACAGCCACCACTGGCCACGTCTCGCAGCCCGGCCCAGAGTTCACCCCTTTGCCTGAGGTCAAGTGGCATATCCAGAGGCATGGTCTACCACTCCATCCGAGACAGAGCAGATCACGGCGCCGCCACACCTCAGGTCACCCGGCACAGGACACGGCGGTTTGCAGGCGCGAGGTGGCCGGCGGGCTGTGCCGGATGGTTGAGCAACAGGCGGGCGATCGGCAGCGCCGCGTTCAGGACCGCCCGTCAAATGTAGTCCAGGTCGCAGCGCTGGCCCACCATCGGCATCACGGCCACTGGCCCCACCACGGATGATCTTGACTGACCGCGCTCGCTCGCTAGTGCATCTGGTGTGATGGGCAGCAAAGCAAGATCAGGATGCAGGAGCCCCGGGCCAAGATCAGCGGTAACAAGATCAGTAACAGTGGCTACAGAGGCGGAAGCAGGGGGCTGACCAGGGCAGGCAGAAGGCGGCAAAGTCGTAGATGCGATGGACGCCGGACGTGCCCGAGCGCGTCGCGTCCACGCTGCCTGCGGTCTGTGCGATCGTCGCCATGGCCTACGACGAGAAGCTCGCCGGGCGTATCCGGCAGCTCATCGGCAGCGACCCCGAACTGACCGAGAAGAAAATGTTCGGCGGGCTCGCCTTCCACATCCGCGGCAACATGGCCATCGCCGCCAGCAGCGAGGGTGGCGCCATGATCCGCGTCGATCCCGCGCAGTCGGACGCCTCGTGGCGACGACGAAGGCCATGCTGATGAACATGCGCGGCCGGGACATGCCCGGATGGTTGCGGGTCAGTTCTGACTATCTGCGCACCGACGACCAGCTAGCCCCCTGGGTCGAGATCGGCACCGGGTACGCGCGCTCGCTGCCGCCCAAGTAGACGCCAACCGGAGCGCCGCGCAACAGCCGTCCGGCCGCCTTGATCATCTTGATGCGCAGGTGTGTAGTCGCTTGGCCAGGCGGAGTAGATGATGGCAGAAGCGGCGGAGCGTTGCAGGTTGCAAGATCAACAGCGAAGGCGGAGAGAGGCGTGATGCGTAGATGTCATGGGCCCGGGGGGGTATCTGATGAGCTCCGCCCGGACTTCGCGCCGGACATCAGCAGTTCGACCGAGATGACGTGCTGGCCCTCACCTTCGAGGAAGCATTCACTGGTCAAAGGCGCACCCGGATTGGCCTCTGTCGTGGCAGCTCGAGCTGACCCTGTTGAGAGTCGCCATGCCGGTGGGACCATGGCGGGGTGCCGCGCACCGTCGACTCGATTGCATGGCTCGGCACGCCCCTGTGGGTCGACCGAGCGCTCGCCGGGATGAGCTATCGGATCACGCTTGGGTCGAGCCGTGTCCGGCTGACACTGCCGCTCGAGAATGTCGACGACGTTATCCACTCCAGCACCCGGCGGACCCCGCCCGCCCCGCGATTCCCCGGGAACGCGTCGGCCGGCCCTTTGCGCGCCCCCCGCATTGCCAGCCCAGAGCGGCCAGGCCGACGGTGACCAGCCTGCCCCGTGAAAGGATGCCCCGATGGACCTTGGACTCGCCGACTGGCTGAGTCGGCTCGGTCCGCTGGAACTTGTCGAGGTTCTCCGTGACGTTCTCGCGGCCGAGGCCAACCGGGTCGGCTCCGGGCCTAGCGTGGTGCACTTCTCTCGTGAGGTCAACCGCAGAGATGGCGGGGTGGACGGGACCACTGACCTTCCCGCCGACGCTCGGCCGATCTTCTGCCCCGGACCCCGGACCTGGCAGGTCAAGTCGGGCGCTGGTCCCGGAATCGATATCTCCTCGAAGCCGAGGACACGCGAGCACCTGGCGTCCGGGCGTGACTACGTTCTGTGCTGGTCCGGCGACGATCCGACCACGCCGAAGAAGGAGGATGTTGAAGCCGAGCTGCGGGAGTGGATTGGCGAGCACTATCCCGGCCGCACCGCGACCGTGCTTACAGTGCCCGACCTCATTCGGATGGTGGAGCACACCCCGGCCGTCGTGCACCGTCACGGCGGCCCGCTGTTTCTCGGCTACACGGTGGAGGAGTGGGGCCGCCGCCTCCGCGTCGAGGCATACCCGTTCGTCTCCGACTCGGCGCGCGACGACGTCATGGCCGGCCTGCGCGCATTCGCGCTCGATACCGAGCCGTACGGTAGCCGCCACGTGCTCGGCGACACAGGTGTCGGCAAGTCACGCGTCGTGTTCGAAGCCCTCGACGTCGATGGCCTGCGCGAGATCACCGCGGTCGTCAGCGACGTTTACACGTTCGACCACACGGCCGTGCGCGCGGCGATGACTCAGCCGTACGCCCGGATGGTGCTGGTGGTCGATGATGTGACCGATGCGCAGCTGGAGAGCCTGCGCACACTCGCCGCCGCGGCCGCTGATCGCCTGCGCCTGATCACGATTGGCGATCGGGGTACCCCTCGCAACCTGGGAGCGGACACGAATGTGTTCGACCTGCGTGCGCTGTCAGAGGGCCGGATCACCGCCTTGCTTGATTCGGCAGCCCGGCCGCGCCTCGACCCCGCGTGGGCCGCCCAGGTCGCCGAACTCGCCGAGGGCTATCCCCGGCTCGCGGTGGTCCTCGCCGAAACAATCGCCGCTGAGCCAGCCGGCGCGATACCGGGACTTCTGAACCGCCATAGCGTCGGCATGCTGCTCACCCGGATGCTCTCCGGCGAGGAGACGACGCGGCAGACGCTTGCTGCCCTTGCCCTGTTCGATCGCATCGGCGTCGACCGAGACGTCTCGTACGAGCTGGAGGCGCTCGCTTCTGCATTCGACTTCGATGCCCTCGCCGCTCGGGCGATCCTGGCCGCCGAAGAGGGGCGGTTCGTCTCGACCGCTGGTCCATACCGGCGTGTGACTCCCCGAGCCTTCGCCGTGTGGCTCGTCGCAGACCTCGCCCGCCGCCAGCCGGCACCAACAATCGAGGCGATCGCCGGGCTGCCCGAGCCGCTGCTCGACGCATTCCGCCGCCAGCTGCAGTTCCTAGGCGGCGATGCGAGCATCGACCGCGTCCTCGAGGAAGTTGCCCACACCTTCGCTGGCCGGTTTCGCCACGCCAACGGGACCCTGACCGGATCGGGAGCGGCGTTCCTCCACTCGCTCGCATACGCCGTACCGCAGCTCGCGATGCGGCACCTGACCGCCACCCTCACCGACCAGGACGCCGAGCACCTCCACGCTCAGCCACCGCACGTCCGCCGCGAAGTCGTGTGGGCCCTCGAACACCTGCTGTGGTTCCCGCAAACATGGCAACCAGCTGCCGACCTGCTGCTCCGGCTCGCCATGGCCGAGACCGAGACCTTCGGCGACAACGCGACCGGCACGCTGATCGGCACCTTCCTCCTGCGCCTCGGTGGCACGGCCACCCCTTACCGCGAGCGGTTGCGCTGGTGGGACCGCCAGTACACCCAAGCCGAGCACAGCGGCGACACGGCCAGGGCCACGCTGCTCGCCCGGGTCCTCGCTGCAGGCCTCAATGAGCACGAGAGCCGCACCGGGGCCTGGCACGGTGTCCTCCAGCAGCCAGCCGAGTACCGGCCAAGCCGCGAGGACGCTATCACCCTCCGAGGCGATATCTGGCGCCGGCTGCTTGACCTGACCACTTCGGCCGCGGCCGATCAGGATGCCGTCACGGAGTTGATCGCCACCCACCTTTGCATGGCGGTCCGCTACCCATTCGCCGACCAAGTGCTCGACCGGGTCACCGGGCTCGCCGACCTCACGCCCAGCCGCCGGGCGGCTCTGGGCGACGCGCTCCGGAGCGCGCTCCAGTTCGACGGCGACGCGTTGCCCGAACCGATCCGGCAGGCCGTGGAAACCTGCCGGGCGGTCGTTCTTGGCGGCCCCGGCGTCCTCGATCGTCTCCCCGCCGTCCTCGCGACGCCGGTTTGGCACCTCGACGACCCGTATACCGGCGAGCCCCCGCCAGTCCTCGTCGAGTCCGCCGCCGCCCTGCTCGCTACCGCGAACCTCCCGCGGATCGAGGTGGCGCTTCGCCAGCCTGACGCCCACGAGCAGACTGTGTACGCGCTCGGGCTCCTGCTCGGCCGCCGCGCGGGTACCGGCATGGTCGCGCCGTTGCTCAAGCGCCCTACCCTGCCGCCGCCCGCATTCACCGGACTCCTGCGTGGCCTGGCCGAGCACGCTCCCGAAGACGGGGATGCGCATCTTCGCGACTGGCTCGCCGCAGACCGCCTCCTCGAGGTGCTGGCCGCAGTGGCGCACCTGCCCGCGACGATCGAACGAGCACGAATTGCGTTGGAGGCGAACGAACACGCACGCGGGCGCCCCGGCCGCAGCATCAATCGCCTCGCCTTCGGCAGCTGGCTCAACCCGCTGCCGCCCGAGACCGCCGCCGACGTTGTCGACGCGCTCGTGACCGACTCCTCCGGCGGTGACGCGTACGCCGTCGAGGCCGGGATGTTCGCCGTCTTCACCTACCTCGACCACGTCGGCGGTCTGGAAACCCTGCCGGACCCGACCGGCCGCCGGTTCGAGGCCGCCGCGCTACGCCTGATCGACACCTACGACACCTGGACCGGCCCGATCCGCGACCTCTCCTACCTGAGAGCTCAGCTCGTCCGGCGCCTGCGCCTAGATCCGGGCCAGCAGCTCGCAACGGCGCTCGCGGGGCTCATCGGTGACCAACGGGATTACCGGCACACCCTCGATCTCGCCGCCGGCGAACACAGCATCGGCACAGTCTTGTCATGGCTACTCAAGCTTCCGGGCATTGACGCCCTCCATCTACGAGGCGCCCACCTGGTCACCCTCCTCGAAGCCACGTTCGGGACAGAGCCGGTCCTAACGGCCACGCAACTGCGCACCGACGAAGAGCAGGCCACCCTGCTCGGCCAAGTCGACTTCAGCGGCGACCTGCCAGACCTCGTGCTGCGTCTCATCGACGCCGGGGGCCCGCGGGCCCGCACTGAGGCGGTCGCCCGCTACCTATACCCAGGCACCGGTTTCGTTGGCTCCTACGGTAGTTACCTCGCGGAGCGACGGGCCGCCCTCGAACCGATGCGGGGACAGGCCATCGAGGTTTACGGCCCGGTCTCGAACGTCGCCTCCTTCCTCGGTGAGCTATCCGACGCGCTCGACGAGGCAATCACCTCCGAAAGACACCAAGACTGACGTCCATACCGGATCAGCCAATCCCCGGCGTCGGGTTTCGTTGGTCCGGACG
>WNGF01003339.1_pt1 | contig 21920 bp, 23 predicted proteins | sample 5400641 | NCBI WGS metagenome assembly WNGF01 (sample SAMN13153371, study PRJNA577476) | soil metagenome | isolation source: 80 cm soil or saprolite under grassland replicate 2 | place: USA:California | collected 2016-06-15 | reverse complement strand
CCCAGGCGTTCGCCGTCACCAGGTCGGGCTTGCCGTCGCCGTTCACGTCGCCGACGCCCAGTGACTCGGGAAGGTCTCCTGTCGAGTAATCGCGCCTGGGCTTGAACGTGCCGTCGCCTCTGTTCAGCCGCACGGAGACCGTCGCGACACCGTCCTCGTCGGAGTCGAAGAAGCTGTTCGCGATCGCCAGATCCGGCCTGCCGTCGCCGTTCAGGTCTACGATCGCGACCGAAGAGGGATCCAGCGACGCCGCCAGCAACCGCCGCGCTCCGAACGACGGCGCCTGAGCGCCGCCGGCAGCGCCGGCTGAGACGAAGAGCGGGCAACCGAGCGCGAAGGTCGCGCCTATCGCGAGAGTTGCTCCGAAACGTGTGCGGCGATCGGCGTGCGGCGGCCTCATAGCCTGCTCCTTCCTGTTTGCCTTCCGCGGGCCATCCTCCGCCCCTTCTGCAACACGCCTGTGACGCGTTCGTAACGGTTCTGCAACAAGGCGTCAAGGCTCGGCCAGTCTGGGTTCCCGTCGTAGCGCCCGGGCGTTCGGCTCGCCGCCCGGCCCTGCTTACAGGCTCTCGAGCTCCTCGCGGATGAGCCGACGCAGATCGTCGAACGCGACGTGGACCTCCTCTCGCGCCGAAGTCATCCTCTCCGAGGCCGCGACCACGTCGTCGCCCGCCGGTGGGTCGCGCGCCAGCCGGTAGTCGGCGACGGCGCTGTTGAAGGCGCGAACCATGTTGTAGAACCTGTCGGCGGCGGCGTTCAGCGACTCCGAGCCGAACGCGGCGACCCGAGCCTGTAGGTCGCGCCAGTCCTCGGGCGAGGGAGGCTCCGGGGGGATCTGGACCCGCCGGACGTGCTCGACGAAGAGGAGGACGGCTCGGAGCAGGTCGAGGCAGGCGTCGCGACGGTCCTCGTACTGCCTCTCGTCGCGCCGCAGCTGCGCCTCGTGCTCCCGCTGGCCCTCGGCGAGTTGGCGCTCGTGGCCGTGGCCCTCCGTGGTGAGCTCGCGCGTCGCGGCCCGGTCGGCGCGGCTCCGCCTCTCGTTGAAGACGTAGCCCGCGATCGCGACGAGCGGCGTGGAGATCGCGCCGGTTACGGCGACGATGGCGGTCGCGCTCATTGGCGTCCGCAACGCTACCGCGGTCGACTGCTCGCGGCATAGGCTCCGCTCCGTGCTCGGCTTCGACTGGACGAGCGTCCTCGCCGTCGTGCTCTACATCGGCACACTCGCCGGCGCCGTGCTCGCGATCGGGGCGCTTGCGGGCAAGCTCCGGTCGGCTCTCCGGTCGGCTCTCCGACCGCGCCGCCCGGACGTGATGCTTGGGCATCCGAGCGTGACCACGCGCCACGAGCTCGACCGGAAGACGGGCGAGCGGCGGCTCATCTGGGCCGAGCCGGGCTACCGACTCGAGAACAAGGACGAGGGCTCGATCTACGACGTCACGACCGGCCTGCGCGCCCGGGACGGCGAGGGCGATGAGTACCCACTCGCCGCCTTCCGCGCCCAGATCTTCGAGGGGAAGACGAAGCAAGAGGTCGCCAACGCGGGGACGCTACCCCTCGTGCCTGATCTCCCGGCCAACCCGGTCGAGGGCTTCCTGTTCTGGGTGCGGTTCCGCGACGGCGCTGACCGTTGGTGGGAAGTCGTCTACGACCCGGTCGCGCGGACGACGTCGTTGCGGGCGGCTCCGCGGTCGCCGACAACCGTCGCGCTGATGTGGCACAAGCGGCGTTCTTGTGCCACTATCGCCCCGATTCGGGCCGATTCGGCCGGGAAACGGACCGGCGGGGCGAGGCTCCACGAGAGCCGAAAACGGCTCAACCGTGCGGGCTTGCTGCGTGATCGCGCCGACGCGGCGCCGGCGAGCGATCCCTTTGCCATGCAGAAGGTCGTGGGTTCGAGTCCCATCATCCGCTCCTCTTTCTCTCTCCGGAGAGCCCCGGGAACGGGCTGTTTTGTTGGCGGACTGGCGACAGGAGCGCAGCAGTACAAGCGGAACTGCAAGCATCGCGATGAAAGGCGCGGTTTGAAACTCCTCGAGACGCGGCAGATACCGCTCGAGTCGCTGCTCCGTGAGTTCCTGCTCGAGCACTCGGGTCTTCACGAACTTCTATCTCTCGGCCTGGCGTTCTCATCGTGGGGCCGAACCAGGGGCGGACGACCCTCGATGATCGTGGACGCGCGCCGCTCCTGAAGGTTCTTCGCCGTCTCCGCCCGGGCGGGGGCGACTTCCGAGCGAGATACTCTCGACTATGAGGAACAGTCCGGCGTCAGCTGGCCGTTGTTGTAGCTGTCGAGCGTCGCGGCGTCGCTGACCATTGCCTGTCCCGTCGGGCTCGACGGCCTGACGTGGTAGGGGAGCTGGCCGGCGAAACCGCTCAACAAGCTGTCCGCATCCGCGATCGTGGCGCTCACCGGCGTTGGATCGGAGCCGTTCGCGATGTTCAGCTTGGCCGCGATCAGCTGGTGGGCCAGGATCAGGCTCGCGTCGCCTCTGACCGGCGTGTGGAGAATGGCCAGGAGCTCCGCCTCCGTGTACGTCTCGCTCCCGAGAGTCAGGGACGTGACCGGCCAGGCGTCAGGGTGGTTCTTCCAGTACCCCTGCGTCAACGGGCACTGCCCCGTCGGTGGGGGGACTGCGCAGTCGACGAGGGCCGAACCCTCGTGCTGGTTGGTCTCGCTCGAGAACGAGCTCGTCTCGTACGAAGTCCCGTTGAACGTGACGAGCGCGATGCCTCCGCCGAGCTCGCTAGTGACGAGCACGTTGCCTCCGAGGCCCGTCAGGTCGCTCGGCGGCCACTTCCAGATCTGGTTGTCGGCGTACATCGCCGAGAAGAGGGCGCCATTCGAGTTGCCGAAGCTGCAGGGGTTCGGAGGGATGACGTGGACGCTCTCCGGGCTCGCGTACGTGACCGCCGGCGTCACGGCGCCGCCGTTCGAGATCGCCCAGACGGTGCCGGAGTTCTCGTCTGCGGCCCATATTTGCCCGCCGAGCGGCCCGAACGTCACCGGCGGGATGGCAGGTCCCTCGAGGAACGTGCCGGTCGACGCGACGAAGGTTGGGATTCCTGCCGGGCTGACGCGGTAGGCGTTGCCGTTATTGCAGGTCACGATCATGTCGAAGCCGAAAGTGCCCACGTGGTCGAACGTGATCCCGCTGTGGGTGGGGCCACAGATCGGAATCGCCGCGAACGGCGTGACGCTGCTCCCGTCGGGGGAGATCTTCCAGATCTGACCGCCCTGGGTAGCGTAGATGTCGTTCGCCGCCCACGCCCCCAGCCCCGGCGAGATCGTCAGGTACATCTCGATGCAGGTGCCGGCGGGGTAGCCGGGAATGGAAACGAAGAACGAGACCGTCCCGAGATCGTCGATCTGGTCGAGGTTGCCGGTGCAGAACTCGCTCACGATCAGCTGTCCCGGTGTCGCCGCCACGCCTATGGGTGCCGGGACGGAGGCGAAGACGCTCGAGCCGGCTGGGGCCAGGCCTGCTTCTCTTCCCCATGACATGGCGTTGACCGCGGCCGCGCCACCTGCGATTCCGAGGAAGAGCGACACCGCACCGATTGCCACGCCGATGCGAAGTCCGACTGCCATGCCGACGCGAAGCTTCATAGCGGTTCCTTTCTCGAGTTCTACGGGAAGCGTTCGACAAGCCTCCTGTCGGGTCCCGGGCCGGGTCGTCCCGGCCGGGGCGTGGACCGGGCTCGCCCGTCCGCGGAAGCGACACCGGCGGCGTCAGGATCTGCCGAACAGCCCTCGGGTCCTCCTCCCACGTGTCCTCCCCCGAACCTGAGTCCGGCCGACTATCCACCGCTCGCCGCCCCAAGTCAAGACGTTTCGGGTTGCTCGACGGCGGAGCTCCAATCTCCTTACTACGCACGGGCTCGCTACTGGCAGCCTCGCGGAGACGCCAAAGTCCGCTGAGCAGCAGAAGTAGTGGGCTAGACCGCTCCGGCGTCGCACAGCGAGGCCCGCTTGATTAGGGCATCGTGGCGCTCTTTGGAACTCGATCGACTTTCTGGAACTCGCCTTCTTCTTGCCGATAAGGTGGCACCTGCCCGATAGAAGGGAGTTCTGTGGCCGACTACACCATCGTTTCCGTCGCCGACGTTCCCGACATGGCGGCTGAGGTGGGCATGGATCCGGACCACTTCGAGATCCGCTTCATGCGTGAGCTCCTCGGCCTGAAGAACTTGGCGGTCACGTACGAGAGGTTCGGCGGCGGCTGGCGGGCACCGGAGGGCCATCCGCATCGCCGTGGCCATCGCCACACGGTCCAGGAGGAGGTCTACTTCCTCGTCTCGGGGCGGGCTCAAGGGAAGTTCGACGGAGACGTCGTTGAGATCGAGCCGTGGACGGCGGTGCGAGTACCCCCGGAGACCGCGCGGTCGTTCCGAGCGGCCGGCGAGGACGACGCCGTCTTCATCTCGATCGCAGCTCCCCAGGCTGGCCTCGACGACGTCGAGTTCCTCCCCGACTACTGGGAGGACTAGAGGCTGTCGCGCGTGCGGGCGGCGTGCCAGCCGAGACCAAAGCTCTCGAAACGGTCCGCCGCCCGCTCGATCAGCGCCCTGTCATGGCGGACGATGCCCAAGGCCCGGAGCGCGAACGGCTCCAGGTATGTTCGCGGCCGCAGCGTCCGCTTCGCCTCGTCCTCGATCCGCTCGCGGGCTCCGAGAGCAGCTAGCCCGTCGAGGTGAGCGGCCATCGAGCTGAGGTAGAACCAGTTCGACGATCGGACGGCCGGCTCGCCCAGTAGGGACTCGACGGCGGAGAGGTCGCGGCGGCGAAGGGCCAGCTGGAGACGGGGCGTGTCGAGAACTGTTCCGTAGCCGGTCATGGAGTGCGCCTCGCCTTCCTGCTCCAGCCTTTCCAGCTCCTCCTCGTCCCCGAGATGAGCATGGGCGAGCGCGCACACGAGCAGAGAGCGGGCGTTGCGAACGCACGGGGTGGCCCGGTTCGCGACCACGGCCTTCTCCACGCGCTGCTGGAGCTCGACGACCCCTCGCCAGTTGCCGATCAGTTCCTCGAGCTCTAAGCGGCTCGAGATGCCGTGGAGGCGGTGATGGGGCGAGAGCGGGCGCGTGACCTCGTCCTGCAGGCCTGCGTACTTCCGCGCCTCGTCGATCTCGCCGCAGGCCACGGCCGGGTTCACAGCAGCGGCGTAGGCATACGCCTCGGCGTCGGGGTCGCCGAGCTCGCCCGCAATCGCCGTCCGCCGGCGACACCAATCGAGCGATTCCTCGTAGCTGCCTCGGACGAATGCCACCAGCGCCTGGACGTCGTAGCCGGACGAGCGCAGGAGGGGCTCGCCGATGCGCTCGGCGATCCGGCTCGCCTCCGCAGCGTCCTCGGGCGACTTGTCGTAGTCGGAGTAGCAGCGCGCGACGAGCGCTCGAGCACGAGCCGAGCTATTCGCGGGCGCGAGCTCCAGCGCCCGCCCGATCCAGCCTTCGACGAGATCCGCCGGCGGGGGCGTGCCCCACATGCCGGCCCGGATCATCGTCTGAAAGGCGAGCTCGGCATGAAGCTCCACGGCGCTCGCCTCGTCGTCCTGAGCGAGTGAGATGGCTTCTTCCAAGGCTGCCGCGAAAGCCCTGCCGTCGAACTGGAGGACGTGTGCGTGCGCGATCTCCTGCCAGATGGCAGCCTGCGCGCCTGGATCGGACTCGAGCGAAACCGCGCGCTCGAGAAGGCTGACGGCGTCCTTCAGCTCGTAGCGCCCGACCGCGAGGGCTGCGGCGCGTCGCAGCCAGACGACGGCCTGTCCGCGCAGGCGGGCCACTTCGCCGTCGTCGTCCGGCCAAGCGAGGTCGACGTCCTCGGGGCGGACGGCCTCCGCGTAGTGGTGCGCGAGCAAGGCGGCGTGCTCGTCCCGGCCCTCTCCGATGGCTTCGAGCCAACCCGCGAAGCCCGCGTGCAGGCGGAGGCGACTGGCCTTCGTCAGGCCGGCGTAGGCAACCTCACGGGTCAGGGCGTGCTTGAACGTGAACTCCTCCTGTCCGAGCATCGAGGACATGTCCTGGCGCCGGATGAAGTCGCGCTCCACGAGCAAGCTCAGGTTCGGCTCGCCGTTCTCGACCAGGTCCTGCACAGACTCGGTCCAAAACGTACGACCGATCACCGAAGCCGCCTGGAGAGCAGCCTTGTCGGACGGGTCGAGCAGGTCGATGCGAGCGGCGAGCAGGGCCTGGACCGTGTCCGGCACGCGAAAGCCGGCGGGAAGATCATGCGTGACCCACGTCCCGTCTTCCCGTCGGAGCACGCCCTCGTCGATCAGTGTCCGGACGAGCTCCTCGGCGAAGAAGGGGTTACCTTCCGCCCGTTCGATGACGACGGCGCGGAGAGTCGTGGGCAGCACGGTCGGAACGAGCTCGTCCACGAGCCGGCTGGATTCGGACGACGAGAGCGCATCGAGCCGAAGCGACGCCCGGTCGCCGTTCCAGCCTGGATGATCGTCGACGAACTCCGGGCGAGCAGTGACCAAGAGCAGCAGGGGCCCAGAGGCGGCTCCGAGGCCGCTCGCGAGGACGTCCAGCAGATCCTGCTCAGCCCAGTGCAGGTCCTCGACGAGCACGACGGCCGCTCGGTCGGAGACGAGCTCTCCGAGAAAGGCGCCCCAGGCGTCGTGAAGCCGGTTGCGTGCCGCGAGCGGGTGGAGGTCCGGCGGCGCTTCCAGCCCGAGCGTCAACTCTAGGATCGAGCGCGGGCCGAGGCGGTTGCGGACGGTCTCGGGAGAATCGCTCTCCAGAAGGCCGAAGTGCTCGCGCACGATCTCGCCCAACGGCCAGTAGGCGTTCCCCTGCCCGTAGGAGCGGCAGCGCCCGACCCTGCTGAGCGGCTCGGGCGATTGCGTGCCGAGCCACTCCCAGAACTCGCGGACCAGCGTGGTCTTGCCGATGCCGGGCTCGCCGACGATGGTCACGAGATCGGGCCGCCGAACAGTCGCGACGCCTGCGAAGGCGTCTCGCAAGGCCGCGAGTTCGAGCTCGCGGCCGACGAAACTCTTGCGCGGGTCGCCGGGTCTGCCCGGTGCGGCGCGCGACAAGGCGCGAACGAGCCGGCGACAGTGAATCCCCGCAGCCTTCCCCTTGGCAGCCATCGTGACGGGCTCGTCGAACTCGAAGGCGTCTCGCACGATCGCCGCCGTGCGCTCCCCCACGAGGATCTCACCCGGCTCCGCTGACTGCTCGAGCCGCGCGGCGACGTTTACTGCGTCTCCAGTTACGAAGGAGCTGCCGACCCGCGGCTGCCCGACGACGACGTCTCCGGTATTGACGCCGATGCGGAGCCGAAGCGTGTCACCGAACAGGTCGGCGAGCCTCTCCTGCATGGAAATGGCGGCATGGAGCGCGCGCTCGGCGTGATCCTCCTGCGAGGCGGGAGCCCCGAACGCGGCCATCACCGCGTCGCCGATGAACTTCTCGACCGTTCCACCCGCGTCCGAGATCTGCGCCGCCATCGTGTCGTAGAAACGGTTGAGGACGACCCTCGTCCGCTCCGCATCCTGGGAATCCGCGAGCTGTGTCGATCCGACGAGGTCGGCGAACAGGATCGTCGCGAGCTTGCGCTCCTCGGCCGGTCGATCCTCCGCAACGGGGTGGGCGCAACTAGGGCAGAAGCGGGCGCCCCGTGGCACCGACGCGCCACAATTCCTGCAGAACGCCACAGCGCGATTGTCTCATTCCCGTGAACGAGCGAGCGATCGCCGCCAGGTCTACTTCGCTCCCGCGCTCGCAAGGCTGACGCGCGACTGGAACTCCGGCGGCAGCGCAGTGATGCGAACGACTCTCGCGACCCAGTCCGCTCCCGGGTCGACGGGCGCTTCCCACAGGCGCTTGAACCAGAGCCACAGGTCGCGGAGTAGAGCGGACCACGAGCGCGAAGTTGCTGAACGCAGGGCGGCCGTGAGAGCCGGGACGACGATGTATGCGTTGGCTCCCGCGAGGAGGTACATCGCCCAGAACGGTCGCCATCCGTAGATCAGCGTGCCGTGCATCAGTCCGAGCCAAACGGCGGCTTCCGTCGCCACTGCGTGCGACGTCATCACCCGCCGGACGCTACGTGCGATCGGAGTCCCCGTCGTCGCCGCGCCCGTCGCGACCCAACCTTTCGTCCTCCCACTGAAGTGGTTGACGATCGCCACCAGGTGGGCGAAGGAGTAGAGGTACTGCACACGATGTACCGAGAACCGCCATCGCGCCTTGTGGACGCTCGGGTAGATCAGCAGGGACATTACGACCGACGCGAGCATCCAAATGGAATTGATCGGGTGGATCATCGGCGTCAGCCACCACAGCATGATGATCACCGGCAACGGCGCTAGCAGCACGTTGAGCGCCGTCGACAAGTAGTGGAGAAAGCCGGCGAAGAAACACAGGTGGTGGCGCAGCGTGATAGAAGGGTGCTTCCGGAACGTCGGGTCACGAAGAAGCGAAAGGCTGCCGCTGCACCAGCGGTATTGCTGGCTTACGAACGCCGCGAATCCGTCCGGACACAGCCCTTTCGCGAGCAGTACCGGCACATAGCGCGTTGTGAACCTTTCCTTCATGAGGTTCACGCCGGTATGGACGTCCTCGCTGTGTCCGATCTGTGCAAAGCCGCCGCTCTCGTCAAGCGCTCGTCGGCGGTAGACGGCACAGGTTCCGACGCAGATCGCGGCGTCGAACCTATCCCGCGACGTTTGAATCCATCGGTAGAACATCTCCTGCGTCGCGCCGGCCGACCTCTGAAGCCAGTGCAGGCTCTTGTCGCTGTCGAAGAATTGCGGCGACTGAACGATGCCGATAGACGGATCGTCGAAGTACGGGACGAGCTCCAGGAGGAACTCCGGCCGCGGGACAAAATCTGCGTCGAATACCGCGATGAAGGCGCCTTCGCTCTCCTCGAATCCAAACCGGAGATTGCCGGCCTTCTTCAGGTGTCCCGGGTTCGGCCGACTTAGGTAGACGAACCCATAGCCGGCAGCAGCATCCTGTACCTCAGGCCGAGCAGAATCGTCGAGGACGTAGACGGTGATCTTCCCCGGCCACCAAAGTGCAGCTACGTGACGGAAGGTGTTGTGAAGAATCGCCAGCGGCTCACCGGCCGAGGGAAGGAAGACGTCGATGGTCGGGATGCCGTTGGGCAGCCATCCTTCGACCCGTGCTCGGTGGTCGGCGAGCTGCAGGCGCCGCCGTCGGAGTGACGTCCGCATCGACGTCGCCATCGTGATGGCGGTGAAGGTGAGCGGAACAAGGAACAGCCAGAGCACGGTTCGGGAGGTCGCGAACAGCGCCATGCTGACGCAAATCAGCGAATAGACGAAGACTGAAACTGGGAACAGCCACCGATGCTCGCGACCGAGATACCAGTACTTCTCGCCATCGGTGGGCGGTGAAGGAAGCGTCTCGTCGGCATCTGCCGAGACGACCGGTGGGATCGAGGCGGTGGGGAGTCCTGCGTGTAGGACCAATGCTGTCTGCTTTTGGTTGTCCGCAGAAACAGCCGCAGGAAGTGCTGCTTGGAGCGCATCGGCAGGGGCACGCGAGAGCCGCTTCCCTCGGTCGAGCGAAGCTCGTCGGTCGGCCTAACCGGGGCGGCAGGCGGTACGCAGGGGCTTCAAGGGAGGGCGAGCTTCTTAGAACTCGTCCCCTGTCGGCTACTGCTCGATCCGGCCGCTCACCTCGAGCTCGAGCTGCGGCGCGCGCAGGACGACCTCGTCGCCGTCCTCGAGGAAGCTGCGGGTCGAGTCGTCGGAAAGCCGGAGCGGCTCGGCGCCGTTCCAACTGAGCTCGATGAGTGAGCCGCGGCTGTCGGGCTCAGGCCCGGAGATCGTGCCGGAGGCGAGCAGGTCGCCAGTGCGCAGGCTGGCGCCGTTCACGGTCAGGTGGGCGACCTGCTGCTCGAGCGACCAGTAGAGGTGGCGGGCGCTCGTGCGTGAGACGACGTTGCCGTTCAGCTCGATCTCGAGCGCTAGGTCGTACGCCCACGGCTCGGCACGCATGTAGTCGAGCGGCGGCGGCTTCTGCGGCGGCAGCGGCACCCGGAAGGGCGCCAGCTCCTCCAGGGGTACCACCCATGCGGAGATCGAGGTGGCGAAGGACTTGCCGAGGAACGGTCCGAGCGGCTGGTACTCCCACGCCTGCAGGTCCCGGGCGCTCCAGTCGTTGACGAGCACGAGCCCGAACACGTGCGCCAGCGCCTCGCTCACCGGGACAGGCTCTCCCAGAGTGCTGGGGGTGCTGACGACGAAGCCGATCTCGAGCTCGATGTCGAGCCGGGTGCTCGGGCCGAAGTCCGGCTCGTCCGCTCCCGGCGGCTTCCGCTGCCCATGCGGCCGGCGGATCGGCGTGCCGCTCGCGACGACGGTGCCGGCGCGGCCGTGGTAGCCGACCGGCAACCAGCGCCAGTTCGGCAGCAGCGGCTCGGTGTCGGGCCGGAACAACCGACCGAGGTTGGTTGCGTGCTCGAGCGACGAGTAGAAGTCGACGTAGTCGGCGACGGCGAACGGCAGGAGCAGCTCGCCCTCGACGGTCGGTTCCTCGAGCAGGCGCACCCTCCGGTGCACATCCGGCCACGCGTCGGGGCCGAGCGCCATGAAGGCATTCAGGCTCGGGCGGCGGAACTCGGGACCGAGCTCGGAGAGATCGACCACGCTGCCGGCCACTCGCGCGCACACGCGCGGCTCGCCTCCGGTGGGGCGGATTACGCCGTAGGCGAGCGTCACAGGATTGCGAGCGCCCGCAGCTCGTCGACCGGCTCCGCGAAGCTGCAGCTCCCGAAGCTGCGGAACCCCTCCTGCCGCATCCGGGCGATCGCCGCGGCGTCTGCCTCGAGGCCCGACCAGGCGAACCGTTCGGCGTCGACTGCGAACGCGGCCGGGTCTTTCTCGTCCAGAGCCTCCTCCGCCCGCTCCGGGAACAGCGCCGCCGCGAGCAGGTTGAGGAAGCCGTGCGCCGCGCCGTTGCGAATCGCACGGTGCAGACCGGCCGACGCCTTGAACGGCAGACCGACGTCTGCGCAGGCGCGGACGAAGCGGGCGAGCTCCGCCGAGGTCGGCGTCCGCTCGGCGCCGCAGCGCACCTTCGCCATCGCGCCGGCCGCCTGTACCTGTTCCAGGTCCTGCTCGAGCCCGCCGTCGAGCGGCAGCTCGACGAACACCTCGCCGCCGAACGATGGCAGCTCCGGCCAGCGCGCCTCCACCGCCTCGACCCGACCCGCTGCCGGCACGGGCCCGTCAAGAACAAGACTGAGCGGGACCTGGTCGTAATCAACGAGCTCTGACAGCCGCGACGACGGCCAGACGAGCCGCCCCAGAAGCCACACCTCGGCGCCTGCGCGGGCGCGCCGGTCCTCAGCGAGCGCCTCGGCCGTCGGCAGCCGCGCGGGCGGAAACGTCGGCGCATGGTCGATCAGCCCGCCGAGCAGCGCCCTAACCACCACGGCCGGGATCATCGCAGGAGCGAGCGCTTAGGTCCTAGGGCGGATCAGCCGATCTCGAAGAACATGAAGCGCGTCATCGATGTTTTCGACACCTCGGTCGGGACACTCGAGGTGCGCGTCGACCAGGAGAGCCGGATCGTTTCGATCTACCGATTCAATGATCAGCACCGCGCCCTCGCCGCGGCGATGGAGGACTGGGATTACGTCGATCTGGTGGACGTTCTCACGCGGCAAGTGGGCGTGCCGGAGGCCGAGGCGGATCCGATTGCGACGTATCTCCGCGACAAGGAGGCGTCGCTTGTCTCCCAGCGCGAGAGGCGGCGCGGCAGCGTGGTTCGGAAACTGATCTTGGTCATCCGCCGACTAGCCGGCCAGCGCGCGCCGGACGGTGCCGGCGATCCTGCCAGGGAGCAGCCGTAGGAGAATGCCGCGGTCGTTCGGCCCGAGTTCCCGCTTGAGAGCAACTCCGAGCTCCCGGGGCTCGCAGCGGCCTGTCTCGAACAGAACGAGCCCGTCTCGGAAGCCGAGGTAGGACATGTCCGCCGGGTAGACGGTGCTGCCGCGGTAGTGCCGGACCATCGACTCGGCGCGCACGGCGAGTCTCTGGGCCTGGCTATGGCACTGCGCCTCCGACCAGCCGTGCGTGCCACCGCAGGCGGGGAGCAGGGTCAGCGCCATCAGAGCCAAAAACCGTCGACTCACAGCGCCTGCATTCTGCGCAAGATCGCTCCAATGAGGGATGGACCGGCGCTGTGAGGCCGTCCGATTACTCCCTCAATCGGAGTGGGCGGTGCGGCCCCGCCGGTTGAACGGATCGGAGGGAACGCGGCGTGGAGTACCAGCACCGTCTCTCGACTTCACGGCCCAGCACAGGGCCCTCCCGACGATGCGAAGGGAGGTGAACTCGTGCTCAAGCTTTTCGCCTTCACGCAGGCACTCGTAGCGAACGCGACCGATGCGCTTCGCCGTGACGAGGGACAGACGATGGCCGAGTACGGTGTCGTTCTGGCCGTCATGACTCTCGCGGTGTTCGCAGCGCTCACGCTGCTCTCCGAGAACGTCCGCAGCGCGCTCGAGAACGTCGCGAACATCCTCTAATGATGTTTCGAGACCTGTACTCGAATCTCACGGCTCGCGAGCAGCGGGCCTTCAAGTGGAGCGCGGGCGCTACGGCGGCCGCGCTCTGGCTCTCCACGGCGTGGACCGACCCCTGGCTGCTGCTCGTGGTCCCGGCCTCTGCCGCAGCGTTCTTCGTCTATCGCGCACGCCATCGGGACGAGCCGGACGAGGACGACCTCGACCTGCTCTAGATCAGCTTTGCCACGGCTTCGAGGTCGCGGACGAGCTCCCGGTACTCGCGCTCGCGGGTCTCCTCGTCCGCGCGGAGGATGGAGCTCGGGTGCGCCGTCGCGATGACGTGCTCGGCGAGGTCCGACTCGACCGGCACGCCGCGCTGGCGGGAGACCCGGAAGTCTCGGCCCAGCAGCGCCTGCGCGGCGGTTGCGCCCAGACAGACGAGCACGCGCGGCTCGATGACCGCGAGCTCGGCTTCCAGCCACGGCCGGCAGGCTGCGATCTCCGACCAGTTCGGCTTCTGATGGATGCGGCGCTTGCCCCGCGCCTGCCACTTGAAGTGCTTGACGACATTCGTGACGTAGACCTGGCTCCGGTCGATCCCGGCGTCCTCGAGCGCTTTGTCGAGGAGCTTGCCGGCGGGGCCGACGAACGGCTTGCCCTGCAGGTCCTCCTGGTCGCCCGGCTGCTCGCCGACGAACACCACCTCGGCCTTGGAGGTGCCCTCGCCGAAGACCGTCTGCGTGCCGGTCTCGTGCAGCGGGCAGGCGGTGCAGCCGGCCGCGGCCTCTTTCAGCTTCGGCAGGCTCGGCCGCTCCGGGATGAGCGGCGCAGCGGTCTCGTCGAGCGAGAGCTGTCGAGGCACGACCTCGCTGTACCCGCCGAGAAGCGCTCCAATCGCGGGCGCTACGATGGCCTTCGCGGCGCCGTGGCCGAGAGGTTAGGCAGGGGCCTGCAAAGCCCCGTACAGCGGTTCGAATCCGCTCGGCGCCTTCCTCTGCGACGGGAACGTCCTAGGGGCGGCAGAGAATCGGTCTTGGTGCGAATGGTCGCGGCCTTTCTCGTCGTCTTCGGAGCGGGCTTCGCCTTCAGCGGCTCGGCCTCGAGGATCCCTTCGCTCGCTTACAGCGCGCCGAGGGACATCGACTACATCGTCGGCGGCGGCGCGGGCGATGCCGAGGACGTCGCGATGGGCGATCTGAACGGAGACAGCCGTTCTGACCTGGCGATCGTCAGTGACAAGGACGGCGCCGTCTCGGTCGTCCTCAACGACGGTGACGGCTTGTTCTCGCCCGTCGCCGCCTACGAGACGCCGGCCGGCGGGGAGGTTCGGATCGCCGACCTGAACGGCGACGGCAAGCAGGACCTGGTGGTCTCGAGCCCGCCGGCGAACGGTGTCTCCGTGCTCCTGAACCGCGGTGACGGCACCTTTCTTCCCAGTGCCGTCTACTCGATCGGAAGCGCTCCGAACGCCCACGAGCTGCCGTATGCGCTCGCCGACCTGAACGGCGACGGCCGGCCGGACATCGTCGCCGCGATCGAGGGACTCAGGCAGTTCTTCGTGTTGCTGAACATGGGCGACGGCACCTTCGCCGCGACGGCCGCCTACGCGACGGTCAGCAAGCTCCACGGGATCGCAGCCGGCGATTTGAACGGCGACGGCAAGGCGGATGTGGTCGTCCCGAACTTCCGGGCGCGCACCGTCTCGGTCTTCCTCAATCACGGCGGCGGCACCTTCGGGGCCAGATCGAACTTCAGGACCGGGGCTCGCCCCAACACGGTCGCTCTCGCCGACTTCAACGGAGATCATCGGCTCGACGTCGCGACGGGCAACTGCTGCACCGCTTCTGACCGCATCTCGCTGCTGCTCAACCGGGGCCGTGCGAGATTGGCGCCCAGGCGTGAGTTTCGAGCCGGCGATCCCCGTGATCACCTTCCGTTGTTTCTGGAGGCCATGGACCTGAACGGCGACCGAAAGCCCGACCTGGTGTACGGCAACGTTCGCCTCAACCGCGGCGGCGGTCGCTTCGAGCCCGAGCTCTGTTGTGCGGACGGCGCGATCGGCGACCTGAATGGGGACGGGCGGCCCGATCAGGCCTATTCGACCGTGAGAAAAGGGTCGTGGAACGTCTGGGTGCGGTACGCCGACCCGCGTGTCTGCGACGTGCAGATCGAGCGGGGCAGGACGCTGGCCGTGGCCGCCCGCACGCTCGCGCTCTCCAACTGCCGGGTCGGAAGGGTTCGGTACGCGCACTCCGCCAAGGTGAAGCGCCGTCGCGTGCTCTCGCAGAAGCCGACCGGGGGCGTGTGGCGGAAGGGCAAGAAGGTCGACCTCGTGATCAGCCTCGGGCGTTAGGCGAGAGCGCCCCGGAGGGCGCTCTCGTAAGGCTGCTACCAGGTGCGGTAGGTCTGGCGGGAGATGAACAGGCCGTGGCCGGTCCGGCTGCGGCACGTGACGCCGGTGACACGGGACGTGCAGGTGAACGGCCCGTGCTGCCAGCTCTTGCCGTAGGCAAGCTTCGTGTAGACGGGGCGGTCGCCGCCGCCGCCGCCGCTGCAGAAGAGCACAGGCTTCCCGCGTGGCGTAAGGGTGAAGCCGTGCCAGTCGCCGGCCTCGCAGCGGCGCTGGAGCTTCATCGCGTAGTCCGCGTGGACGATTCCGCAGGTCACGGCACGCGTGAAGCCCCGGGGCGTGAGCGCTTTAGCGTTGTAGTAGCACTTGATGTTCCCCGACGGCGAGCGGAAGCCCGGCAGGACGCGGCCGGCCGCAGGCGACGAGGATGCCGCGACGGCGGCGATGACGGTAACGATGAGCAGTGCGAGCTTCATGGTTTCCTCCCGTTCGATGACACGCCCATCGTCGGCGGGCGGTGCAACAGCCAAGTGACAGGCGGGTAACCGTTCTGCAACGGGCCTCGGCTCAGCGCCAGACGGCGTAGCCGAGCACCAGCTCCGGCGAGCCCAGGCCCGGGGTGTTGACGATCCTGAGGACGCCCACGTTCGTTTCGGTCGTCGCGACGCAGGTCCATTTCGTCTCGATCCGAGAGACGAGCTCGGTCGAGTCGTGGCGCCGGTGTAGCGCAGCGATGCACGCACGCTTCGTGGGCCGACGGTCGACGGGAGCGAGGGAGGCCGAGGCGCCCGCGTGCAGGGTGGGAGTCAACTCCGGGCCGAAGCTCACGTCGGCGTCGGTCGACACACCGATCTGTCCGCGCTCGAGGTCGGCCGAGTCACCGCGAGCCAGTGAGACGCGACCTGTCGAGAGGAATCCGGAAAGCGTGCTGTGGCCGCCCGCGCCGATGGTCGGAGTCTTACTCAGCGTCACGGTCTCGGGGCTAGCCGTCGTCGGCGAGCTGTCGCCGCCCTGCGTCTTCCAGAGGGCGACGGCCCCGACCACGGCGGTGATCAGGGCTGCGAGACCCGTGAGGATTCCGGGAAGGGTCGTCCAGAAGGAGAGAAAGGCGCTCTTGCGGCTCTGGTCGGCCTCGGGGGGCATCGCGACCGACTCATCGTAAAGCCGTCAGACTTCGCTCCGATGGCCGACCCGGTTTCCTGGCTGCTGATCGAGCCCGGCTGGAAAGTGCTCGCTGCCGACGGGAGCGAGGTCGGGCAGGTGGACGAGGTCGCGGGGGACAGCAACGAGGACATCTTCAACGGGCTCGCCGTCGCGACCTCGGCCCTCGGAAAGCCGCGCTACGTGCCGGCCGAGCGGGTGGCGGAGATAACGGAGGGCGCGGTGCGGCTCTCCCTCAGCGCGGAGCAGGTCGAGCAGCTGGGCGAGTACCTCGAGCCGGCGACCAGCGCGCAGATCGAGGCGGAGAGTAAGCGCGGCCTCGGCGAGTCGCTGGGTGCCGAGGCGCGGGAACTCGAGAGCGAGGTGGTCGCGCCGCCGAAGCACGAACGCTCGCTGAACATCTGGCAGCGGCTTGCGCTCTTCTACCGTCGGCTACGCCGCTAGCTCGGCCGGTCGGCGACGAGGACCAGCCGCGACTCGGGAGTCAGGCCCGGCATGCGGACGTTCTCGAATCCCGCTTCCTCGAGCCAAGCGCGAAGCTCGGGCGGGCTGAACCAGCGGACACTGAAGCGCGCCTTGCGGGCGCGACCGTCGCGGATGACCACGCGCTCCGTGAGGAAGCGCGCGCTCCCGGCGTCGAGCTCCCAGCGGTCGAACGACACGTCCTCTCCGACCTCCCCGACGACGTGGACGGGCTGGGCGTTGAGCAGGATCCGGGTGATGTTCTGCGTCTCGAGCACCAGGCGGCCGCCGGGCTTGAGCGCGTCGTGGAATTGTCGCAGCACGGCCTTGTTCTCTTCGTCCGAGAAGTAGCCGAAGCTGGTGAACCAGTTGACGACGCCGTCGAAGCGCCCGCGCCACGGAAGCTCGCGCATGTCGCCGTGGACGTACTCGACGTCGACGCCTCGGGCGGCGGCGTCCTCGCGGGCCCGCTCGAGGAAGAGCTCGGTCGCGTCGAGGCCAGTGACGCGGAAGCCGCGCTCGGCAAGGGCGTTCGAGATCCGGCCGTGGCCGCAAGGGCAGTCGAGGATCTCCTCGCCGGGCTCACGCTCGAGCAAATCGACGACCATCTCGACGTCTTCGGGTGTCCGCTCGGCGAGCATCTCCTCGTAGAAGTAGAGGTAGTCCTCGTCGAAGACACCCTCGAACTCGCGCTCGCTCACGGGCCGAACTTGTCCATGAGCATGTGGACCTCGCCGACGCGCTCGAAGCCGAGCCGCTCGAGGATCGGGCGCGACATCGAGCCGCCCTGCGTGATCAGCGCCGGTGTCCCCAGCGCGACCGCGTCTTCCCAGCGGGCGCGGTTGAGCGCTTTGTAGGCGCCGCGCCCGCGCGCGCGCGGAATGGTGGCGCCCCCGTAGAGCAGCAGCCCGTGCTCGGTGGGTGCCGCCGTCCCGGCGCACACGATCTCGCCGTCGAGCCAGACCGCGTGGATGACGTTCACCGTCTCCCGGTAGCGCTGCGGAAGCTGCTCTCGGTTCTCGGCGACGTCCTCGTCCGACGTCTCGAAGGCCTCCCACTGGACGGCGTTCGCCGCGGCGTACTCCTCGAAGCTCTCGACCCGCCGTGCGACGAGGCCTTCCGCGGGTGGCGGAGGCTCGTGGCTGAGGACGAGCGCGACGGCGTAGGGGTCCTTGTCGTGGACAAGGCCCCGCGCGAGCAGCGCGTCGACCAGGCCGGGCGGCGCGGAGCTGCCGACCTCCCACTGCGTCTCCGGCCGCCCTCGCTCGCGCAGCGTGGCGCGTACCTCCGCGATGGCGTCGTCGACCTCCTCGAGTGGGAACCGCTGCCGCTGGACGGTGTTCCACCTCTTGCCCGAGGCCATGCAGAGCGTGTACCGGCCGGTGTCAATCCGCTCGTCGCGCGGCCCGAGCGGGCCGAAGGAGTTGGGGTACTCGGCGATCTCGCGCAGCACAACAGGAACCTATCGCCGCCCGGCCCTTGACGCTCTGTTGCAGAACCGTTACGAACGCGTCACAGGCGCGTTGCAAAGAAGTCGGAGGATGGGCCGCAGTAGGCAGACGAGAAAGGAGCAGGTCATGAAGCCGCCGCACGCCGCACCGCTCTCCATTCTCCGCGCACGCCCAAGCATTCGCTGCTGCACCATTCTGTTCGCGTGCATGGGCGCAGCGCTGACGCTGGCGGTGGTGGCCCTCTCTTCATCCGGCTCTGCTCCGTCTTTCAGGAGCAAGCTCCTTTTGGACACCACCGGCAGCGAGGGCCAAGCGATTGGCGATCTGAACGCTGACCGTCGACCAGACATCGTGACGGCGGACTTCGACGGGGTCTCCGTCTACCTCAACCAGGGCCACGGCGCCTTCAGCTTGAAGGAGTATGAACCCTGGGCTGCAAGGTCCGCGACGATCGCCGACCTGAACGGCGACCAAACGCCCGACTTGGTGGTCGAAGCGGACGGGGTCTCGATCCTCCTAAACAACGGCGGTGGCGCTTTCAGGCGGGGCAGGGATTACGACCTGGGCCCCAAAGCCGGCTTGGGCGGGGTCGGAGACGTCGATAGGGACGGTAGGCCGGACCTCATCGTGACGCATGAAGACGGCAGCACGATTTCGGTATGGCTCAACGCCGGTGACGGCACGTTCGAGGCGCAATCCGGCCGTTACGCGGCCGGTGATCTGGGTGCGGTCTCGGTCGGCGACGTCAACGGCGACGGAAGTGCGGACGTGGTGACGACCGATCACAACACCGCATCGGTCCTCCTCAACAACGGCGACGGCACCTTCGCAACCGGGCAGGACTACGCGACTGGACGGGAGCCATTTGCGATCGCCGAGCGCGATTTGAACGGCGATGGCAGGCCGGAGCTGATCGTCGCGAATTTCAGGGACAGGAGCGTCTCGGTGCTGCGCAACCGCGGCGAAGGCAGCTTTGGGCCCAAGCGCGATTACAAGGTCGGAGCCGCGCCGGTGGGGGTCGCCGCGGGCGATCTGAACAGCGATCAGAAGCCCGACCTGGCGGTGGTGACCTATGCCGACACCGTCTCTACCCTGCTCAACAACGGTGGCGGTCGGTTCCAGCCGAAGCTCGACTACGTCCTCCCTCTCGAGAGCGGCTACTTCCTTGCCATTGCCGATCTGACCGGGGACGGCAGGGCTGACGTCGCGGTGAAGGTCCACAACAGCCGAAACGGAGACAGCTTCATGGCCGCCCTAATCAGCACGCCCGGCCTCTGCAATGTGCAGCCCGTCGCGGGCCGCTGGGAGGGTGGGGTGAGAGTCCTCATGACGGTCGCCGAGGCAAGGCGTACTCTCGCTCGCGCTCACTGCCGCGTCGGAAGGATCAGCCGCGTCCACTCGAATTGGGTCAAGAAGGGTCGCGTCGTTCGCCAGAAGCCCGCTTTCGGAGGCATCGCAAGGAAAGAGGGCTTCAGGGTCGACCTCGTCGTCAGCCTCGGCCCGAGGCGCTAGTCGCGGTTCGTCAGCTCGATGCCGTGGTCGGCGAGGTCGGCGACTCCGCCGTCGGCTACGTGGAGGATGCTCTCGACGCCGGCCCGCTCCAGGAGGGACGCGGCCAGCGAGCTGCGGTTGCCGGCCGAGCAGGCGACGGCGAGCGGTTTGTCGGCCTGGCGGATTTCCTTCGGAAGGCCGTCGCGGAGCTCGTGGTACGGGATGTGCAGCGAGCCCTCGACGTGCTGCTTCTCCCACTCGTCGTCTTCGCGGACGTCCAGGAGGACGACCTCGTGGCTCCAGAGCCGCTCGGCGAGGCCCTTCACGTCGAGCGCGGGCGTGGAGCGCGTCGGGAGCTGCTCGCCGCGCCACGCACCGATCCCGCCCGCCACGAAGCCGCGGAGCTTTCTGAAGCCGACGGCTTCGAGCAGCCGCCCCAGGTGGCGCGCGTCGCTGTCGCTCGTCGACAGGAGCACGACCTCGCTCTCGGGATCGACGACCCACGCGGCACGCGTGCCCACGGCCGTATGGGTCGTCGTCACGTTGAGCGCACCGGGCGGGTGGGCGGCGTCGAACTCGCGCGGGTCGCGGCCGTCGATCAGCGTTGCGCCGCCCTGGAGGAGCTCGAGCGCACGCTGCGGCGCGAGGGGCTCCAGCCGCACGGCCTCGGTCAGGAGCGGGCCGTGGTTGAGCTCGACGATCCGCTCGAAGTTGGGCGGCTGAGGCTCGAGCTGGCTGGTCAGGTTTCGGACGAACGCGTCCTCGTCCAGGCGGAGGGCGTCGTTGACGCGGCGCTCGAAGCCGATCGTCGAGGAGGGCTTCTCGCTCATCCCGGCGCCGCCGCAGAGCGAGCCGCCGATGTGGCCGGGCCAGAGCTCGACGTCGTCGTCCAGCTCGAGCAGCCGGCGTGTCGAGCGGAAGAGGCCGCGCGCGCCTTCCTCGGGCTCGACCGCGAGGTCGGGGCGGCCGACGTCGCCGACGAAGAGCGCATCGCCGGTCAGCACGAACCACGGCCGGTCGGCGCGGCTTCCATCCTCGACCAGGAAGGCCATGTGCTCCGGGCGATGGCCGGGCGTGGCGAGCGCTCGGATCCGGACGTCGCCGAGCTCGATCGTGTCGCCGTCTGAGAGCGGCTCATGCTGGTACTCGACGCCGGCCTCGCGCGAGATGTGGATGGTGGCGCCGGTTGCGGCGGCGAGCCGGCCGTGCCCCGAGAGGTGGTCGGCGTGGTTGTGGGTCTCGAGAACGTGTCTGATCGCCAGCTCCTGCTCGGCAGCCAGGTCGAGGTAGGCCTCGATCTCCCACTTCGGGTCGATCACGACCGCCTCGCCACCGTCCGCGAGCACGTACGAAACGCAACCGAGATCCTCGTGGAGCACTTGCCGGAAGAACATCGGGCTAAGCGGTACCCGAACCGGAGTGCGGTTACGCTCGGCGCGCCGTGGGTGCCGACCCGCCACTCATCTTCTTGGGCGAGGACTTCGCGTTGGATCGGTGGCGTCCTGAGGACGCGGCCGCGCATCGCCGGTTCGCTCTAGACCCTGATGCGGCGAGGGCGTTCGGCTGGACCGTGGACGAGGCTCGGTCTGCGCCCGATGCGCACTACGAGAGCGTCATCCGCAGGTTCGACCGTGAGTGGCGCGACGGCGCCCGCTACTCGCTCGCAATCAGGCGTCGCTCGGACGGTGAAGCGGTGGGGTCGGTCGAGCTTCGAGCGTCAGGAGTCGCTGCCGACGTCTCGTACGTGGTCGCGGCCGAGTTGCGAGGTCGGGGCCTGGCGCCGCGGGCGCTCGAAGCGATGCTCCACTGGGGCGCAGATGAGCTTGGATTGCGAGAGGCCGCCCTGGCGTGCCATGTCTCGAACGCCGCGTCTCGGCGCGTCGCCGAAAAGTGCGGGTTCGTCCTCAGCGGTCGCGAGGGAGACGAACTCCGATTCCGCCGCATGCTTCGGTAGGCCGGGAGCCCGGTGCCAGGCACCGCAACGAAACACGCGCGAACGTTGCACAGAATCGCCGGTTTGCAGGGAAGATCCGTAGCGGCACGGTGTCAGACGCCGTGACGAAAGACACGCATCAGCGAAGCCCGCCCCGCTGGTGGTGGGCTCGGAAGAACTCGGCTGAGCCCGCGGTGGCCATCGCGGCAGACGCGGAGATCTCCAGCGCCAGCGTGGCCGCGGCCACGATCTGGGCGAAGCGGTAGACCTTGCCGGCGCCGCCGCAATCGAGCACCTCGAGCCAACGCCGCGCGTACGGCAGCGTCGTCCCGCCCCCGACCGTCGCGACCTCGAGTCCGGGCAGGCGGATCGAAACGTCGAGCCCGCCCTCCACCCGCCGCGCCGCTCCGTGGGCCATCGAGCTCGTCCCGACCATCCCGAGATCCTGGCCCGTTGCCGCAAAGATCGCCGCGATCGCCGAGGCCGGCGTGAACGCGACCGACTGCATGCCGGAGGCGATCGCCCCGTGCGTCCCGGCCCAGGCGAGCTCGAGCAGGTCGTCGATGCCCGTCC
>WNGF01003334.1_pt1 | contig 21930 bp, 21 predicted proteins | sample 5400641 | NCBI WGS metagenome assembly WNGF01 (sample SAMN13153371, study PRJNA577476) | soil metagenome | isolation source: 80 cm soil or saprolite under grassland replicate 2 | place: USA:California | collected 2016-06-15 | reverse complement strand
CGGAGTTCTCGGGCGGCGTTCTCGGCGGGCTCATGCAGCGGCGCGCCATGATCATCGGCTCGCAGGAGGACGGCCAGCTGTCCCGGATCGAGGCCGAGGTTCCGCTCGCCGAGATGTTCGGCTACTCCACGACGCTCCGATCTTCTACGCAGGGCAAGGCGGAGTTCACGATGGAGTTCTCCCGGTACCTGCCCGTGCCCGCGGCCATGTCCGAGGAGCTCATGAAGAAGGAAGCCGCCAAGAAGGCGGCCGCGGCCGGCAAGAAGTAGGCTTTCCTGCGGGCCATGATCCGGCAGGAAGCGATCCTCCAGAGTCCGCTGCGGATCCTCGACCGCTCGATCCGCGGCGGCCTCGGGCGGGGTCACCTGGGGGTGATCATGGCCCCGGCGGGCGTCGGCAAGTCTGCTTGCCTCGTGCAGATAGGGCTGGACGCTCTCCTGCGCGGGAAGCCCGTCCTCCACGTCGCGGTCGGGCAATCCGTGGAGCACGTCTCCGCGCGCTACGACGCCCTCTTCGACGACCTCGCCGACCGCGTCCACCTGGCGGACCGCGGGGGCGTGCGCGAGTCGATCGCCCGCCGGCGGCTCATCTGGTCGTCGCTGGACGGGACCTTCGGCCCGCGAGCGGTCGACGAGGCGCTGGCCGCGTTCCAGGCGCACCTCGAGCGCGGGCCCTCCACCATCCTCGTCGACGGCTTCGGCTGGGAAGCACCCGGGGCGACCGCGACGATCGGCGCCCTGAAGGCGAGCGCGGCTCGCGTCGGCGCGGAGATCTGGATGACGGCGCGCGACGCGCGAGACCGCGAGCTCGGTCGCGCGCCGCGCATCGACCCGTTGTCGGACGACTGCGCCGCGCTCGTCGACATCGGCGTCTTCCTCGAGCCGCATGGGCGGCACGCCCGGCTGACGCTGGTGAAGGACTTCGAGCGGTTCCCAGCGACCGACGTCCCGCTCGTGATCGAGGGCGGCGCGCTGCGGCTGCCGGAAGAGGACGACACGTGGCCGGTCGAGCTCTCCCCGGCGTCGTTCACGCTGCTCGCGAGCGGGTCAGCCGGAGCCGAGGAGGAGTTCGGCGCCTGCGCCGAGCGATGGGGCGTCCGGGAAGTGAACTTCACGTTCAGCGGCCGTCACGAGATCGCCCGGACGCGCGGGCTCGTCGAGTTGAGCGAGGACGAGCTCAGGGTCGGCGAGGTCAGCGCCTCTTATCTGAAGGCACACATGCACCCGGCGTTTTCGGAGTCGCCGGAGCTGCGGCGGGTGCTCCAGACCATCTGGCACCAGGTGACCACGGCGGGCGAGGTGTTCTCGATCGGCGCGGTCAACCCTGACAAGGCTGCCCACGGTGGGACGGGCTGGGCAGTCGAGCTGGCGAGACACTGGGGGAAGCTGGTCCACCTCTTCGACGAGGAGCAGAAGCGCTGGTTCCGGTGGAACGAGCGGGACTGGGTCACCGAAGGGCCGCCCGCCATCACGCGTGAGCGGTTCGCGGGCGCAGGGACGCGAGCGCTGTCCGACGGCGGGCGCGCTGCGATCCGCGCACTGTTCGAGCGGAGCTTCGGGGCTCCGCGGTCTTAGGCAGGTCTGACGCTGGGCGCGGTGGAGGCGGTCGGGCCCACGCGTTTCGGTCCTATCGCTCGAAGTCGATGAACCCGTCCTTCACGTGGAGGCGGAGCAGCCAGGCGACCCCCGATCCAGCTCGGTGCGCCGCCTCGATGTTCGGATTCAGCTCGGCCTTGTCGAGGACGCCGCCCAGTCTGGCGTTGTCACCTTCGAACGAATCGAGGCTCACCGGACGTTCCATGTCGAAGTACTCGAACGAGTAGATGGTGGTTCCCGTGGCGTTCGTCTGGGTGGTCATCAGCTTCGAGGGATGCTCGGGATCCGCGCAGATCGAATTCAGGCAGGAGCCCGCGGCCAGCTTGACCGGATGCCAGGGCTGGAGAATGAGCCGCTTCTGAACGGCAGCGAGCTTCCTCTCGGCGTCCGCGAGCGCGATCGCACGCTTCTCGATCTGACCCGCGATCGCGAAGACGTGCATGTAGCGGAGCCTGGCGATCAGGAAACGCTGCCCCGGAGAGTCGCGCCGAATTAGCTCCGCGGTGCGCGCTTCGAGGCCGGTCCAGTCACCTCGCTTCAAGGAATCGGACACCCGGTCGAGGTCGCCCGCCGTGATCGTGGCGTCGCGATCCCTGGCAAGAGCAGGCCATGCGGCGCACAGCGCCACGAGCGCGACCAGCACAGCCCTCTTTGTTCGTGATGCCATGCATCCCTCCAGTCGTTGGCGTCCGGTCGCGTCAGCGGCGCTCCGCGAGACACATGGCGCTGGGCGCGAGGCACAGCAAAGACGCGGTCACCGCGATGATTGCATGACGCATCCCGTGCTCCCCCACGACGAGGAGAGTACCCGATGCAACCCGGGACGAAGCTCAGATTCAACGTCCGGGCGTGCGGGTGGCCCGAGCACCGGATCGCTCAGCGCGTGTGCTGGCGCCGCCGGCCCAGGCCCGCTCCCTTTTGCGGGCGTTCACGTACACCGTGTCCGGGCCCACCGTTCTGGTGCATGAGGTGCTCGGGGCCCGCGGTCCTTCTCATCGTGGCGCTATCCTGCGGCCGGTCGGGCGGGCCGCCGTCCCCCGCACCGCCCCCCAGCGAACCGCCGGGCGAGCCGCCGGCGACCCCTGAGCCGCAGCCGACTCCGGAGCCGGTTCCGCAGCGGCCCGATGGCCCGGGCTCCGGCCCGTCGGGCTGCGCTGTCGCGAACGATCTGCCGCTCGTGACCGCGAACGCGGGCTGCCCGCCGACGCGCCCGCTCGGAGCCCCGCAGACGCTCTCGTTCACCAGGCACTTCACCTCCGCATGCGCGGACGAGATCGCCGTCGACGGCGATGGGACGGTCTTGTTCCATGCCAAGGAGTCGCTCGGCGGAGGCGGGTACTGGGTGAGCCACCTCGAGCCTTTCCGGCCCGACGGCAGCGCGGTGCCTCCGGAGTCAGGAAACCACGAGCTGCTCGTGCCGGGCGCGAGCGGGTTCCTGAGCTACGTCTCCCCGTCGGACCTGGCGTGGATCGACTCGGCCTGGGCCGGCTGGCGCGAAGGCACGCTCGGATGGCCGGTGTCGCTGTCGAGCAGCATGGGCTGGCCCGCGTACTACGCCGGCCTCGTCGCGGTCGCCCCGGACGGCGCCGGCGGGCTCCTCGTCGCGCTCGCCGGCGCCGACGCGAAGGGTGACGCAGAGATCGACGTGGCGCGCGTCGCGCCCGGCCCGGTCATCTCGGTGCAGCCGTTCGCGGCTCTGACGATTCCCGCCCCCGCGCCGGACTGGGCGACCGACCGGTACGCCGACGCGCTGCGCCGCGCCGTCGGCAAGGCGGCGGTCGGGGCGGACGGCGCCGGACGGATCCTCCTCGTCTGGAACGGTACCGCCGCGTGCGGCGCGGGCACCTTCGCCGGGCGCTGGTTCGGCCCGGACGGGAAGGCCCTCGGCCCAGTGTTCCGCGCTGCGACCGTCGAACAGCTCTCGACCGAGCCGACCCGGGCGAACCGCGACACGAGGTTGTTCCGGCTCCACGACGGGAGCCTCGTCCTGCGGGTGGCGGACGGCCGTTTCGTTCGCCGGTTCGAGGGCGGAGTTCCAGCCGGCGGCCCCGCGCCGGCGTGGCTCGACGGCCGGACCGGAGAGGACCTCGCGCCCGTGCCGCTCGCCGGGGTCATCGCCGCGGCGAGGCCGGCGGACTCCGAAGGTCGCGCGCGCGTCGACCTCGTCGCCCCGGGCGGCGAGGTCTGCGCCAGCTTCACGCTCCCCGCACAAGCGCTCGACGACGCCACGCGCTCGCTCGGTGGGACGCTCGCGCCGGCGATCGGCGTCGACGGAAGCATCGTGGCGCTCGACCGCGTGGAGCAGATTCCGGGGCAATCCAACTACACCTGCGCGTACCGGGTCTGGCGGGCCGCGCTGCGGTGAGGAGCCAGCCGCACGAGGCCCCGGTCGCCGCTGCGATCCCCGCGTGCAAACCGCGATGAGCTGCCGCGCCCGGAGCTCCCACGCAGACTCCACGGTCGTTCCCACGCCACTTCACACGGTGGCCGCTCAAGCTCAGTCGTGGCGGCGACGGTGCCGCCCAACCGACGGAGATCGAGATGCACCCCGAATACACCTACGAAGCGACGCTCGCGACAGCCCAGCGCATCAACTGGAAGGTGGAGGACGTCATCGGGCGCGACCAGCGCCTGGACTTCTCGCTGCCGTTCCTTCCCGAGTCGCTCGCGCAGGTCGAGCCGCTCGCGTTCCTCAGCCGCGACGAGAAGCGGATCCTGAACCAGATCCGAGGCCACGGGTACCTGTGCATGTTCGGGCTCGTCGAGGAGTTCATCCTGCCGTTCGTGCTCGACGAGGTCCGCCCCGAGCTGCACGGGGACAGCGCGAAGACCCGCGCCCTGATCCAGTTCGCGTCCGAGGAGGCGAAGCACATCGACCTGTTCCGGCGCTTCAGGTCGGCGTTCGAGCGCGGCTTCGGACACCGCTGCGACGTGATCGGCCCGCCGGAGGCCATCGCGAGCGCGGTGCTCGCCCACCCGAGGCTGGCCGTCGGCATGCTGATCCTCCACATCGAGTGGTTCGTTCAGAAGCACTATGTCGAGAGCGTCCGCGAGGACGGCACGCTCGACCCGCTCTTCAAGAGCCTCCTCAAGCACCACTGGCAGGAGGAGGCCCAGCACACGAAGCTCGACACGCTCCTCGTCGAGGAGCTCGCGCGCGGGGTGGACGAGCAGGGGATCCTCGAAGCCGTCGACCACTACTTCCAGATCGGCGGGCTCATCGACGGGGGCCTGAAGCAGCAGGTCGCGTTCGACCTCGAGTGCCTGCAGCGGGTGACCGGTCGCGTGCTCGACGCGGGCGAGCGCGCCGAGCTCGAGCGGGTCCAGCATCAGGCGAACCGGTGGACGTTCATCGGCTCGGGGATGACGCACCCGAACCTCCTCGCCACCGTCGGCCGGCTGAGCATCGCGGCGCGCCGCCGGATCGAGGATGTCGCGCCGGCGTTCTGTCTCGGTGCGCAGGGGTAGGGAGCGCGCTTGGCTTGGTCCGATTCGAGGTGGGGCGCGATGAGGTCGCGCGAAAGGAGACACGACATGAAGACGATGATGCTGAAGGACGCGGATGGCGCGCCGAGCGCGCGGACGGACGCGGAGGTCGACATGCGAATGATCGAGACGGTGACCGTGCCGCTTCGGGAAAATACGACGGAAGCTCCCGATGATCCGGTGCGGGGCCGGATCAAGGCGTGGATGTTCCGGCTGCTCGACGCGTACTTCCATCGCAAGTACGGCGACATCAAGCGGGAGGCGTTCGGCGGGCTGCCGCGCGTCGTCGTCGAGATCGGTGCAGGCACCGGCGCGAACCTCCGCTACCTCGATCCCGGCACGCGGGTGATCGCCATCGAGCCGGACGTCCACATGCATCGGTACCTGCGGGCAGCGGCAGGTCGATGGCACGTCCCGGTGGACATTCGCGCGGCCGCGCCGGAAGGCATTCCGCTGCCCGACGGCAGCGTAGACGCGGTGATGTGCAGCCTGGTCCTCTGCAGCGTTCGCGATCCCGCGCGCGCCCTCGCGGAGATCCGCCGCGTGCTCCGCCCTGGCGGTCGCTTCTGGTGCCTCGAGCACGTGGCCGCTGCAGAGCGGACGCCGCTCGCCCACGTCCAGCGAGCGGTGGCGCGGCCCTGGCACTGGCTCTTCGAGGGGTGCGACCCCCGACGTGACATCACCGGACTGCTCCGCGCCGCGGGGTTCGCGTCCGTGGAGGTGAGCCCCTTCACCCTGCGCACCGCGATCGTGCCGATCCGTCGGCACATCGCGGCGGTCGCGCTCAGGTAACGCCCCGGCCCCGCTGGTGGCGCGGCCAGGCGAATCCACCTCGCGCTCACATCAGCGAGGCCGCCGCGTTCGCTCCGGGCAAGTCGTCCCGCCCGACCTGGAATAGGAAGTCGCGGAGCTCCGTCAGGAACGTCGACCAGGCGGGTTCGTGCTCGAGCAGGATGTGGTTGCTGCCCTCGAGTGGCACGAACTTGGCCCCCGGGATCGACACGGCGAGCTGACGCCCCTGCTCGAACGGGACGGCCGCATCATCGCGCGCGTGCAGGACGAGCGTGGGCACGCGGACGCGCGGCAGGAGCGCGGCGACATCGAAATCGCCGAAGGCGCGGGCCAGCCGGACTGCGTTCTCGGGTGACGCGCTGTCGCGCTGCAACTCGTTGAGCATCTGCATCTGCTCGAGCGTGGCCCCGGGGCAGAAGAGCGACGTGAAGAGCTGCCGGAACGCCGCATGGGGCCGCCCCCACCCGTGCAGGGCCAGCGTGAGCATGGCCTCTCCCGCAGCGCGTGTCGCCTTGCCGCGCCTCGCCCACCCGCGAGCGAACCCGCCGTAGAGGACGAGACCGCTCACGCGCTCGGGATGCCGCACCGCGTGGGCGATCGCGACGGCGCAGCCTTGCGAGATCCCGAGCAGCGCGTATCGGCGGACGCCTGCGGCGGCGACGACGGCATCGATGTCGTCGACGAACGCCTCGAACGAGAGGTCCTCCGCCGTCCAGTCGGAGAGCCCGTTCGCCCGCTGATCGTAACGGATGAGACGGTGATCGCGGCTGAGCTCGCGCATCCAGTGGCGCCAGATCGGGCTCTTCCACTCGTGCTCGAGGTGACTGAGCCAGTTCGCCGCTTTCACGAGTGGAGGGCCGCGGCCCGCGATGGCGTAGGCGATCGGAACGCCGTCGCGCGACCTGCAGAATCGGACCTCCTGGGCGGGAGGCATGTCGCGGTCGTCTGCGTGGGGCCGCGGGGGCGCGGAAGACAACGCGGCCCACGCTCGCACGAGGTCCGGGCCGGGCCGGCCGCCGTGGCCCTCGAGCCACCGCCGCCGGGCACGGAAGTGGGCATCCCCCTCTCGAACGCGACCCGCCGCCCCGAGGATGGTGACGAGTCGCGCGTGCGCGGGGTCGTCTTGAAGATCGAGGCTCGCGCGGCGCTCGGCATAGGGCAGGGCGGACTCGGGGTCGTCCCGCAAGCGATCGACGAGCAAGTCCAGGACGTCACGCTCGAGGCTACGGAATCGCTCCCGCTCCCGGATGCACCAGCCATGGAAATCCGGCGCGTCGGGCAGGTCCAGCCCCTCGAGCGCCGGTCCGCGGAAGCTCGCCGCTGCCTCGGCGAGCGCGGCCGTCGAGACGTGCGCGGCGTCGCGGGCAAGCAGGCGCATCACGGACAGCGCATCGACGTCCGCGCCGCCGGCGTCGAATCGCACCGTCTCGCGCGTGGCGACGAGCCGGTCGCGCCCGTCGCTGCACGCGACGGGACGGAGCCGCGACAGGCTCCAGCGGAGCGCGCCTCGCGGGTCGTCCACGTCCGGCCACAGCAGGGAGCAGAGCCGATCGCGCGCGTGCTCGCGCCCGGTGAGGACGAGATGCGCGAGCAGCGCGCGGGTCTTCCGCGAAGCGGGGAGGGGGACCGGCTCGCCGCCGTGGAGCACGCGCATCGCCCCGAGGAGCTGAATCGTCAACGGGTTCGGCGCGGGCGCAGCCACGGAGGTGGTCCGTAAGAGCCGAGGCCTGTCGTCGCCCGGCCCAGGCGGTCTACCGAGGTCCGACCGCCAGCCGACTGAGCAGGCGGGAGATCGCCGCCGACTTTCAGCGCGCGGTCGCAACCAACCTCATCTAGGACCCGTTGCCCGAGCGACCTCACTGGCGGCGCGCGGCGACCGCGACGCGGTGCCGTGCTATAAGGCCCGTGACGACAGGGGCGGAACTCTGCTAAAGCCCTCGTTGCAGGCCCCCGCAACCAACTCCTCCGCGATGATGGAGAGACAAGGTGGCGCCCGCGTGGGCGCCATCGTCCTTTCTGCGCTGCGCATCACGTCTCTCGATCGAGTGTGCCCTTGCATTCCGCCTTGCTGGTCTCCGTCCTGCTCGCCGTCGCAGCGTCCGCCGTGGTCGCCTCGAAGCTGAAGGCGCGGCGCAGATGCGCGAACCTGAAGGTCTCCGGCGGTCGCAAGTCGCTCGTGATGAATCTCTTCGGCCGATCGTGACCTCGCGCTGACCTGCCGTGGGCGCTCCGCGCGTCGCGAGGGTCCGCATCCGGCCCGTCGCCGGTGCGGCCGCCGGCGCCGGTTGCGTCCTCTCCTGCCGGGCCGGTCCCCGCCCCTGCCGGAGCGCGAGCTGCCGCTGCTCCGCCGCGCTGCCCGGCGGCCAGGCGGCGGTGCGCGCGGGCGCAGCCGGCCCTACGGTAGATCCGTGCGGCAGATTCGCCGTACCGGCGCTGCGCCGGGCGCGCGCCGGACGGGAGGGGGACGACGATGGCGGTGCTCCGGGTGCTGAACGCGAATGGCGACGATCGGGTCGAGTGGGATCCCGGCGTCACGGACGAGCGGTTGCGGCGTGCACGCGCGCTGTTCGAGGCGAAGGTCGGGAAGGGGTGGCTCGCGTACGCGCCGGACGAGGACGGCAACGGCACGCAGCTGCGCCGCTTCGATCCGGGCGCGAAGGAGATCGTGCTCCAGCCGGCGATCGCGGGCGGGTAGGGGGTGATCGCGGCGCACGAGGTCGAAGCGCGCGCGAACGAGCTGCTCGCGACGCACCTCACACCCGGCCAGCGCGCAGAGTTCGCGGCCATGGGTCGGATCACGGTCGTGAAGCGCGGCCTGGTCTGGAGCATTCTGCTCCGCCAGGCCGCGGTGTTGCTCCCGGTCGCGGCGCTGCTCGCGGTGCGCGGCTGGCGCATGGCGGGATTCCTCCTCCTCGTGACGCTCGTGATCACCCTCGCGCCGTTCTGGCTGCCCCGGTTCGCCGTCGCGAGCACGCGTCGCCGCGAGTGGATCCTCTGCGCGCGGACGAGCCCGGTCCTGCTGGCCCACGGCCGGAGGCTCCGCTTCTGCGTCGCGTTCAGGGAGTACCTGCCCGCCGCGGATCGCGTGCTCGCGTGGAAGAACCTCGTCGAGCTGAGCGAGGCCCATTTCCTGCGGACCGCAAACGTGCGGTGACGCTCACTCCACCCGCGCCCCGTACGCCGCGGACGGTCATGGGTTCCGCAGGAAGTCGAGGAGGAGAGCGTTCACGCGCTCCGGCGCGTCCAGCATCACGTCGTGGGATGCGCCGGTCACCCGCTCCACGCGCACGTTCGGCACGAGGCTCCGCGGCGGCTCGGCGAGGTGCCGCGCGAGGAACGGATCCTCCTCTCCCCATATGACGAGCGCGGGCGTGTCGATTCGGCGCGCTCGCGGCGAGCCGAGTGGCGGGGAGACCCGGGCGAAGAGCGGCCCGACGATCGGGACGCGCGAGAGGACCGCCCTTCCGATCGCCCTTCCCATCGCACGGTACTGGTCGAGTCCGCCGCGCAGCCATTCGGCGCGGCGCGCCATCTCGACGTAGGGCTCGAGCTCGTCATCGCGCACGTTCGTCGCCCGGAACGCCCGCAGCGTCGCGCGGAGGAGCGCGCCGTCGAGCGCCGCCAGCGCTCGTTCGGGCAGCGCCGGAAGCATGATCGGGAGCACGTACGCGCTTCGGAGCGCCTGCGCGTTGCGGAGCAGCCCGCGCGCCAGCGCGGCGGGGTGGGCCGCGTTGAGGATGACAAGCCGATCGAGCCGCTGCGGATACCGCGCGGCGAACCGGTAGGCGACGACTCCGCCCCAGTCGTGCCCGACGACGGCGGCCGCGCGCTCGACACCGAGCGCGTCGATGACGTCGTCCACGTCCGCCGCCAGGCGCGCGACGCCGTACGCGGCGACACCGCGCGGGCGTGCGGAGAGGCCGTGTCCGCGAAGGTCGACGGCGACGGCGCGGAACCCGGCGGCCGCGAGCGCGGGGAGCTGGTGGCGCCAGGACCAGGAGAACTCGGGGAACCCATGGAGCAGGATGACGAGGGGCCCCCGCCCTGCCTCCACCACGTGGAGCGTGACGCCGCGCGTCCCGAGAAACGCGCTCTCGGTGCCCGGGATACGCGGCGTGGCGGGCGTCGCGGTCATCATCCAGGAGGCATGCGCCCCGGAGGTGCTCGACGCAAGCGGCCTCGCGTCTCGCCGCCCGGCGCCTCGGGGACCGGGCTCTCCGCGACGAAGACGAGATACGCCTTCCGCGTCATGAGCGAGACGTGGAGGTACAGCGCGGGCAACCACTCCGGAACGAGCAGGAGATCGGGCCGGCGGTAGTGAAACGCGCCGGTGGCGGAGAGCGCAGACTCGAACACCGCGCCGGCGATCGCGTAGATGACGCCTGCCGCGAGCTTGTCCGTCGCCGGAGCGAGCGCCACGCGAGCGGCCCAGGCCCCGACGAGCGCCGCAGTCAGGGCGAGCGGCGCGTCCCGGAAGAGCGCCGTGCACGCGTACGCCGCGTAGAACCAGAGCACCGAGCGCGCGAAGCCAAGGCCCGAGGCGCGAGGGGGTCGCCCCCGCGCGAGCCGCAGCAGCGGCGCGTGGCTGAGGACGAGCACGACGCCCGCCGCGCCGAACAGGAGGGGCACCCAGAGGGGCTGCCCGAACAGCAGCGGCCAGCCGCAAGAGAGGACTCCGGAGCGAAGGTGGAGCTGGTCGCCCGCCGTGCCGAGAACGGCGCCGAGCGCGAATATCAACGGCACGCGCGCAGGACGGCGCATCGGCTCGATCATGGGGGCGCGCCTCATGCTCTCTTCCGCCGTGGGGACTTCGCGGCTCGATCCAGCTCCGGGTAGTGGCGGAAGATCCCCCACTCGTTGAAGGGGATGCGCCGCTCCGAGGCGAGGTAGGCCGCGATCCGCGGGAGCGCGGCGACGCGATCGTGGAGCGCGCCGAGGCGCGGGACGCGGCGCTCCTGGCGTGCCATCGCACGCGGGAAGGCGTAGCGCAGGCCGGCTACCATCTGGAACGTGGACAGATCGACGTAGGAGAGCCCGCGCCCCACGAGGACGCGTCCCTTTCCTGCCGGGTTCGGGTTCGAGTCGAGGGCGCCATCGAGGTACCCCAGGTACATGGGGATGCGTTCGCGCAGGAGGAACGCGGCGCGGTGGGCGGCCTCCCGCCGCTGGTCCTCGTAGTAGAGGGAGACGGCAATGGGGTGATGCGTGTCGTGCACCTCGGCGACGAGATCGGCGATGGTGAGCTGGAGCTGGTGCGCGCGGAGCCGGCTCCCCTCGTCCCTGGGCACGAGGCCGAGGCGGGGCGCGAGCCACTGGAGGATCGCGGCAGTCTGCGCGACGAGCACCTTCCCGTGGCGCAGCGCGGGCGGACCGAGGGGCGTGAGCCAGGGGCCGCGCTCCTCGAGCAGCCGCTCCACGGCGGCCGAGCCGCCGCCGCGCGAGGCGGGCAACCGCCCCACGTCCACGTACGGCACGCCGGCGGCCTCGAAGGCGAGCCGGACGAACTCCCCGCGCCCCTGGATCCCGGGCCAGTAGAACAGCTCGTACGCGTGCGAGGGCCGCTTCGGCATCGCTCGCCTCCCGCCTAGAGCGCCCGGCTCTGCCCGCCGTCGACCACCCAGCACGCTCCGTTCACCCAGCTCGCTCGCGGCGAGAGCAGGAACGCGACGACGTTCGCGACCTCCTCCGGCCGGCCGAACCGGCCCCCGGGAATCTCCCGGCGCACGAAGTCGGCGATGCCCTGGGGGTCCGCCTTCTCCCGCCGATCCCAGCTGCCGCCGGGGAACGAGATCGAGCCGGGTGCGACGCTGTTCACGCGGATGCCTTCCCGCGCGAGGTCGCGCGCGAGCGCCTTCGCGAGGGTCAGCTCGGCTGCCTTCGCGACGTTGTACGAGGGGCCGCCGCCCGCTTCGCGACCCCACACGGACGCGATCATCACGATGGCGCCCCCGCCGCGCCGGCGGAGCTCGGGGACCACGCGCAGGCTCGCGCGGAGGGCCGGCCAGAGGTTGCGATCGAGCACCGACCGGAAGTCCTCCTCGGAGGAATCCTCGATTCGCCGCGCGCCCGACCCGCCGACGTTGTTCACGAGGAGGTCCACGCCGCCGAGGCGCTCGACCGTTCGACCGACGAGGGTCTCGATCCCTTCCGGCGTCGTGACGTCGCATGGCACCGCGAGGTGCGGGCCGGGCCCGGCTGCCGCGATCGCGCGATGCGCGTCCTCGAGGTCTGCCTCGCCGCGCGCGCCGATCGCGACGCGTGCCCCCTCGCGCGCGAGCGCGAGCGCGATCGCGCGCCCGATGCCGCGGCTCCCACCCGTCACGATCGCCACCTTGCCCGCGATCTCGAGATCCATCCGCGAAGAGTAGCGCTGCGAAGCGCTCACGGCCGGCTTCGTGGATGGGGGACGCCGCCGTCCCAGCCCCGCCCGGGTCGCGTGATGCATCGAAGTTCCCTGCCGCGTAGATGACGGGAGATGGCTTATCCCATCGCGCCACCCGTCGAGCCGATGCTCGCCAAGGCGAGCGACGCGCTCCCTTCGGGCGAGGGCTGGCTGTACGAGCCGAAATGGGACGGGTTCCGCACGGTCGCCTTCCGCGACGGACCGAGGCTCCACCTCCAGTCGCGCGAGCTGAAGCCGCTGAACCGTTACTTCCCGGAGTTCGAGGGCCCGCTGCTCGCGCGCCTCCCGGAGCGATGCGTGGTGGACGGCGAGATCGTCATCGCGGGGAAGGAGGGGCTCGACTTCGAGGCGCTCCTCCTGCGCATCCACCCCGCCGCCTCGCGCGTGAAGCAGCTCGCGAGCGAGAGCCCGGCGAGCATGGTGCTGTTCGACCTCCTCGCGCTCGGAGACCGTGACCTGCGCGCCGCGCCGTTCGCCGAGCGCCGCGCCCTCCTCGAGCGGGTCCTCGCGGACGACGACGGGCGCTCGCGCGTCCTCGTCACCCCTGCGACCCGCGATCGCGCCGCCGCCGCGGACTGGTTCTCGCGCTTCGAGGGCGCCGGCCTCGACGGCATCGTGGCGAAGCGGCTCGAGGGCACGTACCAGCCGGGCGTGCGCGCGATGGTGAAGGTGAAGCACGCGCGCACCGCCGACTGCGCGGTGGCCGGGTTCCGGTGGCACAAGAACGGCCCGGGGACGATGGTGGGCTCGCTCCTGCTCGGGCTGTACGACGACGCGGGGAAGCTCAACCACGTCGGCATCTGCGCGAGCTTCACGTCGGCGCGCCGCAGGGAGCTCGTGAAGGAGCTCGAGCCGCTCCGGGTGAACGCGATGGAGGACCATCCCTGGCGCGACTGGGCGGAGTGGGTCGACGGCGGGACGCCGGATCACCGCATGCCGGGCGCGACGAGCCGCTGGAATCGCGGGAAGGATCTCTCCTGGGAGCCGCTGCGCGTCGAGCGGGTCTGCGAGGTCGCCTACGACCACCTGCAGGGGGATCGGTTCCGCCACGGCACCCACTTCCTGCGCTGGCGCCTCGATCGCTCGCCGCGGCAGTGCACCTACGCGCAGCTCGACGAGACGCCCGCCTACGAGCTGTCGCGCATCTTCCGCGGCGGCGCGCCCGGCCACGGACCTTAGCCTAGTCCCGCTCCGGCAGCTCCGGTCCCGGGCGCCCCGCGACGTGGCGCGCCTCCTCGCGGCTCGGCTCGGCACCCCGCCGCCTCGAGGGCTGGACGCGCGGCGGCTCCTCCACTCCCTTTGCGTAGTGCGGCGGCCATGGCGCGTCGCCGATGCCCGCCGCCCGCTGCCGCGCCGCGAGCTCGAGGAGCGGGTCGAGCGATCCCGGAGTGCCGTCGATCCCGGCGCCGAGGTCGCCGAGGCGCGCAACGCGCGCGGGCATCGTGCGCAGCGTGAAGTCCGCGGGGTCGCAGGCGCCGAGCTCGTCCCAGGTGACTGGCGCCGAGACGCGCGCGTCCGGCGTCGGTCGTACCGAGTATGCCGACGCGACGGTGCGGTCCTTCGCGTTCTGGTTGTAGTCGATGAACACCCCGTGCCGCTCCTCCTTCCACCACTTGCTCGTCGCGAGCGCGGGAGCGCGGCGCTCGACCTCGCGCGCGAGCGCGAGCGCGGCGGCGCGGACCTCGGCGAACGTCCAGCGCGGCTCGATCCGCACGTAGACGTGGATCCCGCGAGAGCCGCTCGTCTTGGGCCAGCCGACGAGGCCGTGCGCGCGCAGGACCTCGCCGGTGACCACCGCGACCCGCCGGATCTGGTCCCAGCCGACGCCGGGAACCGGATCGAGGTCGACGCGGAGCTCGTCCGGGTGATCCAGGTCGGAGGCCCGCACCGGGTGCGGGTTCAGGTCGATGCAGCCGAGGTTCACCACCCACGCGAGCTGCGCGGCGTCGCGGACGATGATCTCGTGCGCGCTTCGCCCCGAGGGGAACCGGAGCTCCACCACGTCGACCCAGGGCGGCCGCGACGCGGGCGCGCGCTTCTGGAAGAAGAACTCGCCCTCGGCTCCCTGGACGTACCGCTTCAGGGCCATCGGCCGATTGCGGACGCCGCGGAGCACGCCGTCCGCCACGGCGAGGTAGTACCGGACGAGCTCGATCTTCGTGATGCCCGCCTTCGGGAAGTAGAGCTTGTCCGGGTTCGACACGGCCACTTCGCGGCCTTCGATCTCGAGGACCTCCTTCTTCCGGGCGCCCATGACCTTCGGCTCGGCCCCGGGCATATCCGGGGCGGAACGGGGCGCGCCACCGACGGAGCGGGGGGAGCCCGACAGGGTGGGTACGTCTGCCTGCAGAGCAGACCGCCGCGCGTGGCGTCACGTCGCCGGTGCCGGTTTCAACGTGAGCAGGTGGGCGATCGTCATCACCGCGCCGGCGAGCAGGCCGGCCCCGTGCAGGAAGACGACGAACATCCAGAAGCGCATGGGCTGCTGCGCCACCATGAACGCCTGGCCCTGCACGCGCTCGAGGTAGCTCTGCAGGACGCCCGCGACCGCGAACGCGAGGCTCATCCCGAGGAGCGAGGCGCTCATCACCCAGAACCCCCAGTGGCCGAGCGTCGAGCGGTACTCGTCGCTCGGAAACCGCCTGAGGCGCGGCATGGCGAAGTAGAAGAAGCTCAGGTTCACGAGCGCGTACGCACCGTAGAACGCAAGGTGCCCGTGCGAGACGGTCACCTGGCTGCCGTGCGTGTAGTAGTTGATCTGCGGGAGCGTGTGCGCGAACCCGAAGGCGCCGGCGCCGACGAAGTGCAGCACCGCCATCCCGGCCAGGAACACCCACGTGAGGCGCGGCCGGAGAGGGCGCCGGCTCTCGCGCATGTGATTCCACGTGTCGAGCAACATCAGGGCGATCGGCAGCGGCTCGAGCGCCGAGAAGACGCCGCCGGCCCACAGCCAGTACCTCGGCGCGCCGAGCCAGTAGTAGTGGTGGCCGGTTCCGACGATGCCGGTGGATCGTTCCCACCCAGAAGACGAGCTTCGCCGAGCGTTCGGTCATGTGAGCTCCGCCGGAGGCTCTGCGATTCGACCGCCCCTGGGGGACGCCGTCGAGCGGCCCTTCGGGGCGACCCGCCTGGTGGATCGCGGGGCGGAGCGACACGCTCGAAGCGGGGCCACGGCCGTGCGCGGGCTGCACGCCCGCGACATCATCAGGCGGTGTTCCGCAGAAGCCGCGCGGAGGTGTACCCGGCCGAAGGGTACGAGCTGCGTGTCGTCGGGGGTCCCGCTCCCGGGCTGCGCGACCTCTACCACTCGCTCCTGCGCATCTCGTGGTGGGCCGCGATCGCCCTGATCGTCGGAGCCTACCTCGCGCTCAACGCGATGTTCGCGGCGGTCTACCTGGCCGTCGGCGGGGTCGCGAACGCCGCGCCGGGGTCGTTCGCCGACGCGTTCTTCTTCAGCGTCCAGACCATGGGGACGATCGGCTACGGCTCGATGTATCCGGCGACGCGGTTCGCGAACGCGGTCGTCGTCGCCGAGTCGGTCGGCGGGCTCGTGTTCACGGCGCTCGCCACTGGCCTCGTGTTCGTCCGCTTCTCGCAGTCCCGCGCGCGGGTCGTCTTCTCCTCTCGCGTCGCGATCGCGCCGATGGACGGGACGCCGACCCTCATGATCCGCCTCGGTAACGAGCGGCGCGATCGCATCGTCGGCGCGTCGTTCCGGCTCACGCTCGTGCGGACCACGCGGACGAAGGAGGGGGTCCCGTTCTACCGGAACGAGGACCTGCCGCTCGTCCGGGACCGGGCGGACGCGCTCGCGCGATCCTGGATGGTCCTCCACCGCATCGCGCCGGGAAGTCCGCTGTCCGGGGACACGCCGGAGTCGCTCGCCGCCGCGGAGGCCGAGCTGACCCTGTCTGTCTCGGGCACGGACGAGACGTCGATGCAGCCGGCGCACGCGCAGCACACGTGGAGGGACCGTTCGGTCGCATGGGGCGCTCGGCTCGCGGACGTGCTGTCCGAGACTCCCGAAGGCGGCCTCCTCCTCGATCTACGCCGCTTCCACGACCTCGAGCCGACCGACGCGACGCCGGACTTCCCGTACGGGCGTCCGTCCTAGCTCAGTCGCGAACCCCGGATGTCCCCGCCGCCGCGGCGAAGCGCGTCGATGCTCCAGGGTCCCGCTCCCGCGGCCGAAAGATAGAGGAACACGAACGCGTACAGCGCGGCGGGCGCGCCCTTGTTGAGGACCGGCCAGAAGCCGTGCGGCGCGTGCGCGTAGAAGTACGCGACCGCCATCTCGCCCGAGAGCAGGAACGCGATGGGCCGCGTGAACAGGCCGGCGATCAGCAGCAGGCCTCCGAACGCCTCGAGGACGCCGGCGACCCCGGCCAGCGAGGCGACGGGGGCGGTGCCCCCGCCCGGCATGATCGCACCGGGGAATGCGAACAGCTTCGCCGTGCCGAACTGCATGAAGAGAAAGGCGGCGACGATCCGCAAGATGCTGAGCAGGTACGGCGCCCACGATCGCCAGCGCGACACCGGACCGGAGTCGTTCACGAGACCTCCACGGGTGACCGGAGATCTATCTTCACGACGGACGACGGTCCGCGAGATCGACACCCGTCCCGAGGGCCCCCCGAGGAGCCCGAAGGGTTCGCGAGGCGTTCAGCGGACATTCGAGCTCCCACCGCCGATCACCGCATGCTGCACCCGGATGGCGAGCTCGCCACCGCGCGCGGCGCGGGGCGCGCGGGGGCGGTGTACGTCGTGAGCTCGTTCACGAACACGCCCGTGGAGGACGTCGCGAAGGGCGCGAGCGGGCCCCTGTGGTTCCAGCTGTACGTCCAGCGCGATCGCGCGTTCACCCGCGATGTCGTCCAGCGCGTCGCGGCGGCGGGCTGCGGGGCGCTGTGCGTGACGGTGGACTCGCCCACGTTCGGCGCGCGAAACCGGCAGGCGAGGGCCGGGTACGAGCTGCGCGCGGGCCTCACTCGGCCGCACCTGCCGCCGCCCTCCGAGCGACCTCACGGCCCCGACGCCGGGCGCGGCGGACTTCAGCTCTTTCCGGACTGGGTCGAGCCCGCGCTGACGTGGCGGGACATCGGCTGGATCCGCTCGTGCTCCGGGGTCCCCGTCCTGCTGAAGGGCGTGCTCGACCCGGATGACGCCGAGCGCGCGGTGGGGGAGGGGATCTCCGCCGTCATCGTCTCGAACCACGGCGCGCGCAATCTGGACACGTTGCCTGCGACGCTCGACGCGCTGCCGCGCGTCGTCGAGAGGATCGCGGGGCGCATTCCGGTGCTGCTGGACGGCGGCATCCGGCGCGGCACGGACATCGTCAAGGCGCTGGCGATGGGAGCCACGGCGGTCCTCATCGGACGACCGTACCTCTACGGTCTGGCGGTGGCCGGCGACGCCGGGGTGGAACGGGTCGTGGCCATCCTGCGCAACGAGCTCGAGATGGCCATGGGGCTGCTCGGCCGGACGACGATCCCGAGCATCGACCCGTCCGTCCTCTGGGACCTACCGTCCGGGCCCCTGGGATAACCGTGGCACCGCGTGCCGGTCACAGCGCCGGCGGCTGCAGCTCCTGCTCGAGGATCTCGTGGGCCGAGAACGTCCGCACCGCCTCGCGCAGGAAGGCGATGTGTTGCTCCTCTTCGTGGAGTCGCTTCTCGAACTCGTTCTTGGCGTCGAGGTCGCCCGCAGCCTCGGCGAGCTCGACGAGCAGGTCCCATCCTGCGGTGTCGACGTGCTCCGCCGCGAGCAGCGCGTGGAACAGGTGCGAGAGCTCGGGATCCTTCATCACGACAGCCTCGATCCCCGACATTTCGCGCGCCGTCAGCTTGGCCAGCTCCGTCCTCCGCTTGGGGTCGCCGCCCAGCTTCCGGATGGCGTCCTCCAGCCACGCCTGGTGTCCCTTCTCCTGATCGCGGACCGCTCGCACATGCGGGAGCATCTCGGACAGGACGCGCTCCTCGCGCTCATGTGCCCGGCGCTCGATCTCATCCGCTCCCAGCTCGTGGCGGATGTCGTCGTGCATGCCGCGGGAGGCGTCCTTGCGGTAGCCGCTGATTCCGTACGTGCTGAAGTCGCCGCCGCTCGAGCGCCTGGCCTTTCCGCTGGCCGACCGCTCCATCCGATCAAGGACCTTGTCGTACAGCTTCACGCCTGCACGCTCGAAGCACAGGCGCTCGGCGAGCACGTCGATGACCTTCTCCTTGTTCTTCTCTGCGAGCTTTTCCATGTGACCTCCTGGCTGGAGCCTTCAAGGTGGAGCGCCGAAGGCCGCGCCGAGACTCCTCCCCTTTGGGCCGAGAGCGACGTGCGCGGGAGCACCCAGGCGGTCGCCATCCCGCTGACGGGGTTGAACCCGACGCCGCCGGCGTGCGACAACCCGCCATCCGCGACGCGGCTCCGCGCCGGCGAACGGAGACGCACGCCCACCCACATGCGCACACGCCACGAGATCGGCCGCCGCCGGACGTTCGCGATCATCGCGCACCCGGACGCGGGCAAGACCACGATGACGGAGAAGCTCCTCCTCTATGGAGGCGTCATCCAGCTCGCCGGGGCGGTGAAGGCGAAGCGCGGCCGGGCGAGCGCGGTCAGCGACTGGATGGAGATGGAGCGGGAGCGCGGGATCTCCATCACGACGAGCGTCATGCAGTTCCCGTATCGCGGGCTGCAGATGAACCTCCTCGACACGCCGGGCCACGCGGACTTCAGCGAGGACACCTACCGGACGCTCCACGCCGTGGACGGGGCGGTGATGCTCCTCGACTGCGCGAAGGGCGTCGAGAGCCAGACGCGCAAGCTCTTCCGCGTCTGCCGGCAGCGGTCGATCCCGATCTTCACGTTCGTGAACAAGATGGACCGGCCCGGGCGCGACGCGTTCTCCCTCGTCGGCGAGGTCGAGAGCGTGCTCGGGATCGGCGTCTTCCCCGTCACCTGGCCGATCTTCCGCTCCGGGGTGTTCCGCGGCGTGTACCACCGGCTCGCACGACGCGTGTACCTCTTCGAGGCGCAGCACGCGGGGTCGAGCGCGGCGGTGGGAGCCGAGCGGCCGCCGGTCGAGGTGGCCGGCATCGACGACCCTGCCGTCCGCGAGGCGCTCGACGACGCCGGCTACGACCAGCTCCGCCACGAAGCGGACCTGCTCGACGCGGCGGGAGACGGCTTCGACCGGGAGCGCTTCGAGGCCGGCACGCTCTCTCCGCTCTTCTTCGGCAGCGCCATCAACAACTTCGGCCTCGAGGCGTTCCTCGAGACGTTCTGCGAGCTCATGCCGCCGCCGCGCGCGCGGGCGTCGGATCGCGGCCCCATCTCGCCGACCCAGGACGAGTTCAGCGGCTTCGTGTTCAAGATCCAGGCGAACATGGACCGGGCGCACCGGGATCGCGTCGCGTTCGTGCGCATCTGCTCGGGCCGGCTGAGCCGCGGGATGAAGGCGCATCACGTGCGGACCGGGCGCGAGGTCCGGCTCGCGAACCCCACCCAGTTCCTGGCCCGCGAGCGCAGCGTGGTCGAGGACGGGTTCGCGGGCGACGTGGTCGGCATCCACGACCCGGGCACGTTCGAGATCGGCGACACCCTCACCGGCGGCTCGCGCTTCGCCTTCGAGGGCATCCCGAGCTTCGCGCCCGAGCACTTCGCCCGCCTCGTGCTCGTCGAGCCCATGCGGCGGAAGCAGTTCGCGTCCGGGCTCGAGCAGCTCGCGCAGGAGGGGACGGTCCAGCTCTACCGTCCGCCGGCGGGTCGCTCCGGAGACCTCGTCCTCGGCGCGCTCGGTCAGCTCCAGTTCGAGGTCGTGAAGTACCGCCTCGAGAAGGAGTACGGGGTGGAGGTCCGGCGCGAGGCGGTGCCGTACCAGTTCGCCCGCTGGGTGTCGCGCGCCGACGGCCAGCCGCTGGATCTCGACGCGCTCCACGGCGCGATCGAGGGGCTCGTCGTGCTCGACGTGCGGGACCGCGTGGTCGCGCTGTTCGACCGCGAATGGGCGCTTCGCACCGCGGAGAAGCTCCACCCGGAGCTGTGCTTCGCCGAGGCGGCGACGGGCGTCGTGGTGCGGGCGGCCTGAGGCGTGCGGCGCAGTCGGTCCCGCGCGTCCCTAGGGCGATCGCCAGCCGAACGCTCGCTCGTCATGACTTGAGGCGCGTCAGTTTTCGGCCCCGAAACCTGTCATCTCCGACCGCTCAACTCCTTGACATCCCCTGCTGTGACGCACGATTGTGCGGTTCCGCGCATTCGTTTCATGGCGCGCGTTGCGTCGCGACTTCGACGGCGCCTGCTCATCCACGAAGAAGGGAAAGGCTCAATGCGACTGTTCTCTGACTCGATCGGGAGAAAGGCCGTGATGGCGGTCACGGGACTCCTCATGGTCCTGTTCGTCGTCGGCCACATGCTTGGAAACCTCACCATCTTCGCCGGGCCGAACGGCATCAACTCCTACGCGCAGCATCTCCACGAGCTCGCTCCCGTGGTGTGGGGGACCCGCATCGTGATGGGCGTGGCGGTCCTCCTGCACGTCGTCCTCTCGATCCAGATCACGCTCGAGAACTCGGCCGCGAAGCCGGACCGCTACGCGGTCCAGAACTCGCTCCGGGCGACGTTCCAGAGCAAGAACATGATCTGGAGCGGTGTCATCATCGGGGCCTTCATCGGCTACCACCTGCTCCAGTTCACCTTCCATGTCACCCCGAACCTCGCCCTCGGCGAGGACGCCCTGGGCCGGTTCGACGTCTACAACATGGTGGTCACCGCCCTGGGGGGCGCCCTGACCGCGCTCGTCTACGTGGTGGCGATGGTGTCGCTCTTCCTCCACCTGTCCCACGGGATCCAGAGCTCGTTCCAGACGCTCGGGCTCAGCAACGCCAAGCTGCTTCCGCGCTACGGCCTGGTGGGCACGGTGGTCTCCGGGATCTTCCTGGTCGGCTTCGGCGCCATCCCCGTGGCCATTCTCCTCGCTCGCATCACCCAGTAAGGGGGACATCGTGATCCTCGACGGTAAGGCACCCTCCGGTCGCATCCAGGACTCCTGGGACAAGCACCGCTTCGATCTGAAGCTCGTCAACCCCGCGAACAAGCGGAAGTACAAGGTCCTCGTGGTCGGCACCGGCCTCGCCGGCGCCTCCGCGGCCGCGTCGCTCGGCGAGCTCGGCTACAATGTGGAGGCATTCTGCTACCAGGACAGCCCGCGCCGCGCGCACAGCATCGCGGCCCAGGGCGGCATCAACGCCGCGAAGAACTACCCGAACGACGGTGACAGCATCTACCGGCTGTTCTACGACACCATCAAGGGCGGCGACTTCCGCGCGCGTGAGGCGGACGTCTGGCGGCTCTCCCAGGTCTCGAACAACATCATCGACCAGTGCGTGGCCCAGGGCGTCCCGTTCGCCCGCGACTACGCCGGCTACCTCGACACCCGCTCCTTCGGCGGCGCCCAGGTCTCCCGCACCTTCTTCGCTCGCGGCCAGACGGGTCAGCAGCTCCTGCTCGGCGCGTATTCCGCGCTGTCGCGGCAGATCAAGGCGGGCACGGTGAAGATGTTCCCGCGCACCGAGATGCTCGACCTCGTCGTCATCGACGGTGAGGCCAAGGGGATCACGATCCGCGACCTCGTGACCGGCGAGATCCGCACCCACGTCGGCGACGCGG
>WNGF01009433.1_pt1 | contig 21933 bp, 19 predicted proteins | sample 5400641 | NCBI WGS metagenome assembly WNGF01 (sample SAMN13153371, study PRJNA577476) | soil metagenome | isolation source: 80 cm soil or saprolite under grassland replicate 2 | place: USA:California | collected 2016-06-15 | reverse complement strand
GGCGGCGCTGGAGATTCCCGAGGAGGGCCCGCAGGTCGGCGAGCGGGTGGAGGTTGCAGGACGCTTCGAGGGCCTGGACGAGACAGGCCTCGGGCTGGCCGTGTTCACCTCCGAGGGCTGCCAGGTGTGCCAGGGCCTGAAGCCGGCGATCGCCACCCTGGAGTCGCACCCGGCGGTCGGCATCGAGATGTTCGACGAGGTCGCCGATGCCGACGTGTGGCGGGTACTCGCCATCCCGGGGAGCCCGTTCGCCATCGCCGTCGATCAGGCGGGCACGGTGCTCGCCAAGGGGACGTTCAACAACCTGGCCCAGCTCGAGAGCGTGCTCGCCACCGCCGAGCAGCGGCGCGCGAATCTCGTGGCGGGAGGCCCCCGTGGCTGAGCGGGATCGCATCGGCGAGGCGCTGGATTCGCTGGCCGGCGACACGTCGCGGCGCGGCTTTCTGGCGCGGGTCGGGGCCGGGATGCTGGCCGCGAGCGTGGGCGGCATCGTCGCCAAGGCCGTGAAGCCCGGCGAGGCCGAGGCGTTCCATTTCTGCGGCCACACCTTCACGACCGGCTCGTGCATACACCCGCTCGGGCTGCCGCGGGTCGACGGGCGCGGCTACCCGATCCGTCCCAGCGACGGAAAGCCGGTGGACAACCTGGGTCGGCTGGTCAACAGCAAGGGTCAGCCGATCCACGAGGACGGCGGCGTGCGCCGCGATCCGGATGGGCTGTCCCTCCCGCCGGCGCCGCGAACCAGGACCTGCGACCAGACGGGCAAGGACTATGGCTTCGAGGCGCATCTTCAGGGTGCCTGGTACCGGTGCTGCAGCGGGTCCGTACGCAAGCTCTGGGACTGCTGCGCCCATCACGGCACCCGAATCAACGGCGACGCCGCCCTGCACGGCTACTGCTACAAGGGCCGCAAGGTCTTCTGCGTCACCTACTACCAGACCCACGTCCCATGCTGAGCGGGGAGGCGGGTTCCCGGTGACCGGGCTCGAGCTGTGCCTGGCCGCGGCCGCGCTCGTGATCGGACTCACCGGGGCGTGGTCGCCGTGCGGGTTTTCGATGGTGGAGACCGTCGGACTCTCGGGGGACGGCGCCAGGCGTCCCACCGTCCTGGCCTCCTGCGCCACCTTTGCGCTCGGCGCCGCTTTGGGTGGCGTTTGCACCTTCGGCATGCTTGCGGTGCTCGGCAACGCGCTGCAGGGTGCGGGCGGGGAGACGGCGTACCTGGTCGCGGCGGCGATCGCAGCCGTGGCCGCGGTGGCCGAGGCGCGCGGGACGCGGATCGTGCCGCAGATCCGCCGCCAGCTCCCCGAGGGTTGGCGGTGGACGATGCCGCTGCCGCTCGCCGCGTCGCTCTACGGAGTCCTGCTCGGCCTGGCGTTCACGACGTTCGTGCTGAGCTTCGGGGTCTGGGCCCTGGCCGGGATCAGCCTCGCGCTTGGCGACCCGCACGCGGGGCTCGTGATCGGGATCGCGTTCGGGGTTGGCCGATCCATCCCAGTGGCACTCGTGGCGCCGATCGTCGACACGCCGCTCGGCATCCGATGCATCGAGCTGATGGCGGAGCGCCCCTCGATCTACCGGATGTTCCGGTTCGGCGATGCGGTCACGCTGTGCCTCGCCGCGATCGTCCTCACGGCGACGGCGACGGCGACCGCGGCTCGAACCGAGGTCCGCAAGGGGGCCGACCCGTCGGCCGTGGCTAATGCCCTGGCCTTTCAGCGACTCGACCGGACCGGCGCGCTCCGGTTCCAGGGCCACACCTACGACCTGCCGGGGAAGGACCCCGCGCTCGGCGGGCCGTACGCGGCGGTGATCATGCCGGGCAGGGACACGATCGAGATCCTGAGTCGCTACTCGCGCGACGTCGTCGGCACGGCAAGCGTTTCGAATGCCCAGGCGGTTGCGATCTCCCAGGCCCGGCTGGTCTACCTGACTCTGAACCACGATCGATACGCGCTCAAGTCGAGGCTCATCACCGACCCGGCCCATCCCGGCGAGCCGAAGGCGCTCGTGACGGCTTCGGCGCCGAGCGAGATCGGCCGTCCCAGCCTCTACGGCGGCCGGGTCTTCTATGCGTTGTCGACGACAAGCAAGAACGCGATCAAGTGGGAGAGCGTCAAGTCGGGTGACCGCGGCACGGTGGTCAAGTCGCGCACCCAGCAGCTGCTCAACCCCACGGTCACCGCAAACCACGTCCTCTACGTGAGGCTCTTCCGCGAGCGCCAGAGCCCGCAGAAAACGAGCCCGCCGCCCCTGCATCAGGTGTTGATGGTCAAGCGACTCGGCCGCCACGGGTTCGGGCACAAGGTCTACGCCCACGGCCCCGACCATCTGCTGTGGACGACCGCACGCTCCGGCCACCGCATCTACGTCACGCTCCTCGGCAAGCGTCCGAAGATCGTCCTGCTCAACCGTTAGGAGGCACGAATCTGGAGGCGCGACGAGCCTCACCTAACCGCCTCCCGCCTTGTGGCCACAAATCTGGCCACAACCCGGGAGTCGAGAAAACGGAAGGTGCAATCGGTTGCGGGCTCGGTCCCGGCGGCGAAGTCACCCATCGCTGCCGGGACGTTCGGGACGGCTACGGCGGTGCGAGCACCTGCGGCGGGATGTTCCCCGCCCCGACCGCGCGATAGAGCGTGGCGCTGGGCTTCGCGATCAGCCAGCTCCCGTCCGTGTTCACCAGATAGATGACGTCGTCCTCGACCGACGGCTCGCGGTCGTCCGCGAATCGGGTCACGACGGTCGCCGTAACCCGGGCCTGCGACCCGTCGATGGTGACCGACGGGATCCGTGGCACGCGTGAGCGCCCGTACACCGGCGTGCCCCTCGGGCTCCTATAGCCCACCGACGCCGACAGCGAGGTTGCGCAGTCGCCTCGCTCGCGAGGAAAGTCGAATCCCGCAAGCGCGCCGGACGCGAACAGGGCGCAGGCCCGCTCCCCGTCTTTGGCGTTGAGGGCGGCGACGAAGTTCCGGACCACGGCCGTGACGTCGCGCTGGGCCGGATCGAGGCGGGGGGACTTGGACTCGGCCACGGCCTCTCGCACGGCCGCGTGGGTGCTTTCCGGATGCCTTGCCTCCCGGTGCGGGTTGGTGCGATCGTGGGTGGTGCGTCCCGGCGGCGCTCGCGTCGTCGACGGGATTCCCTCCACCCGTGTCCGCGGGGCGTTGCCCCCATCGTCGTCGCCGGCGATCGCCAGGACCGCGCCAGCGGTCAAAAGCGCGCCGACGAGCCACAGGAGCGCCGTCCGCGGGACCCTGCTCACCGGCTCGTTATACCGCGGGCCGTGGCCTCCCGGCCTGCGGGCCCTTGCCTTACAGCTGCCCGCTCCTTGCGGAAAATCACGCGAACGTTTCCGTCCAGTGGCGCCCATACGCTCGCCTGTGGAATGGGTCCTGCCGCTAACCTCGCCGACGTGAGACATCTGAGGCCCGTCCCGGATCCGAAGCCGCCGCCGAGGCTCGCGGAGCGCGCCGAGGCGGAGCCCTCGATCGCCGAGCTAGAGCGCTGGGCGACGGTGCTTCGCATCGATTGCGTGCGCATGCTCGCCGTGGCGAAGTCCGGGCACCTCGACTCGTCTCTGTCGGCGGCGGACATCGTCGCGGCGCTCTACTACAGGATCCTGCGCCACGATCCGGAGAAGCCGGAGTGGAAGGCCCGCGACCGCTTCGTACTGTGCAAGGGCCACGCCGCCCCCATCCAGTACGCGGCGCTTGCCCAGCACGGCTACTTCCCGCTGGAGGAGCTGATGGGGCTGCGCCAGATCGGCGCCCAGCTCCAGGGCCATCCCGACATGCGCCGCACCCCCGGCGTCGAGGTCTCGACCGGGTCGCTAGGGCAGGGCCTCTCCATGTGCGTGGGCATCTCGCTCGCCCTGCGCCTCGACGGGCTCGACGACACCGCGCAGGTCTTCGGACTCCTGTCCGACGGCGATTGCCAGGAGGGGCAGACCTGGGAGGCGGCGACTGCGGCGGTCCACTTCGGCGTGCCGAACCTGACCGCGATCGTCGACTACAACCACTTGCAGACGGACGGCACCACCGAGGAGGTGATGGACGTCGCCGACGTGCGGTCCAAGTTCGAGGCGTTCGGTTGGGACGCGGTCGAGGTCGACGGCCACGACATGGGGCAGGTCGTCGAGGCGCTGGAGCGCAGCCGGACCCTGCGAAGGCCCGCCGCCATCGTCGCCCAGACGAAGAAGGGCAAGGGGGTCTCCTCGATGGAGGGGAGGTTCGGCTTCCACGGGAAGCCGCCGAGTCCCGAACAGGCGGCGGAAGCGCTCGAGGAGCTGATGGCCAAGCTCGACGAGCAGACGAAGGCACTTCAGTCGACCGAGCCCTCCGGCGGCGAGGAGGCATAGCCGTGCCCGCCGAAGCTTCGCCTAAGGCCGATCCGATCGCGACCCGCCACGCCTACGGCGACGCGCTCGCCGAGCTGGGCGAGCGCCACGAGGACGTCGTCGCGCTGGATGCGGACCTCGCCGTCTCGACCCAGTCGATCAAGTTCGGAAAGCGGTTTCCCGAGCGGTTCTTCAACGTCGGCGCCGCCGAGGCGAACATGATGTCCATGGCCTGCGGCTTGGCCGCCAGCGGCAAGGTGCCCTATTGCTCGACGTTTGCGATCTTCGCCGCGGGCCGCGCGTATGACCAGGTCCGCCTGGGCATCGCGCACAACGAACTCAAGGTCCGGATCGGCGCCTCCCACGGCGGCGTCTCGCTGGGGGAGGACGGGGCCTCGCACCAGATGATCGAGGACATCGCCCTGATGCGGGCGATGCCGCGGATGATGGTGGTGGTTCCGGCCGACTACAACCAGGCCTACCGCGCCACGCTCGAGTCCTATGAGCGCCCCGAGCCGATGTACATGCGCTTCGGACGCCCGGCAACGCCGATCGTCTACGAGGACATCCCGAGGACCCTTGGCCAGGGCGTCGACGTCATGCGGGAGGGCAAGGACATCACGCTGATCGCCACCGGCCACATGGTCTGGCGGGCGCTGGACGCCGCGGAATCGCTCGAGCAGGAAGACGGCGTCGAGGCCGAGGTCCTGAACGTCTCGATCGTCAAGCCGCTTCACTCGGAGCCGATCCTCGAGTCGCTCGGGAAGACCGGGGTCGGCGTCACCGCCGAGGAGCACCGCGTGGTCGGCGGCCTCGCCGACGCGGTCCGGCAGGTCGCCGCCGAGCAGCATCCGGTGCCGATCTTCGCGGTGGGCATGGGAGACGAGTTCGGCGTGTCCGGCACGGGCGAGGCCTGCATGGAGCACTTCGGCCTCACCGCGCGCGGGATCGCGGATCGGGTCCGCGAGGCCCTGGTCCTGAAGCCGATCGTCTCTCGGCCTCCCCTCTTCGGTCCCGAGTGGACCTGAGCCGCGGCCGAGTCCGCGACACTGCCACCGGCGCGGTACGGGCCCCCCTGGGGCTGAGCGTTCGCGCGGGCCCTCGGCGGCGGGGACGGGATCCAGTCGCGGTCACGGCCTCGGGAGGGTGGTCGGCGCAATCGCTTGCCGTTTGACAGCCTCGCCCCCCCGGTCGTAGCGTCTGTCACTAGCGCGCTGGAACGAGGAGGCTGTCATGCACCGATCACGCCATGAACGTAATCCCGTCGGTCGTTGGATCCGTTGGCTCCTCGTACCCATGATCGCGATGTGCGCCGCCATCGCCTTGATGGCGGCGGCCACTTCAAGCCCAGAGCCGCAGCTGACGGTCCATTCGACGGCAATCCTGTCAGGACCGTGATTCGCCACTGCGTCGCCCCGGTCCCGGGTGAGCGCATCCGGGCCAACTATGTGTCCTACCTCTACGGGTGCTCAGCCAAACTGAGTGACGTCTCGTCGCCGTGCTCTGCACCCCTTGAGGTGCAGACCTGGCCTGCCTGTGAGCGAACACTTGCGGATTACGAAGCAGCGCCCGGCGTTCCCTATCCCCACCGGAACCTCGGGCGAGTGGAAGGTGTCCCAGCCGCCTTCTTTGATCTCGGCACGCGGCTCGAGCTATATACGGGCACCTCCACCGTCGTGATCTTTGGATCCGATCGGACTCAGGTCCTGCGTGCGGCCCGGGGGCTTCAGCGTGAGGCCGGTGGACAGGCACCGGGTGCTCCCTCCTCCACAACGCCACGCGGTGCCCGTCTCCAGCCCCCCGTCCCAGGAGCAGTGAGTGGCCGTCTCTCGTGTACCGGCGAGCGCAGCGGGGTTGCGAAAGGCAGAGCGGTCGCCGAGAACGAGAGGGGCGCCACCACTCGAGGGAAGAACAAGTCAAATCCGTTCAAGTTCGGGTTTCCATTCTCTCTGAGGGGCATCTGCGACGGCGACAGGGCGGCGCCTATTTCGGCCGTCTTCTACGGCCGGCATGCCAGTGTCAACAGGACCTCTCACCAGATCGCGCGTGACACCAACCTGGACCATGAGGCCGGCACCGGCGATGAAACGGACTGGGTCTATGCTCGACACAACCACACCTGGTCGTGCCACAACAGCGATCACGGACAGGCAACGACCACGGCCCTCGATGTTCCTCGATACCACACGCGCCTGTGGCGGACGAAGAAGCCCAGGTGGCGAAACCCAAAGACGATCGCGACCCCTCACTACGAAATCACGATGGTCTGCGGAAAGCATGTGTCCGACATCAAGCACGTTGTTCCGGCAGGTCATCCGAGCGGCTACGACCGAGGGCGGCGGAAGCTGAAGCGCGGGTTGAAGAAGGGGGGCATCACGTACATAACGTGTACTGGGGTAACACCGCGAACATCCACCAGTGCCACGGGAAGGTGAATGCAGGAAGCAACGGCAATGTGGCGTTCATACGGCTTGGCGGCTAGCGCCCAAACCCGCGCCGTTGGCCCCGGTCGGCCGGCGCGCGGTGCGCGTTCGCGTGCGGCGAGTGAGCAACCGTTGAGTGTCTCTTAACGCGGTTCGCTACCGTTCCGCGCACGCTCCGCCAGGCAAGACCGGCTGCAGGGGAGCCGGCGCAGGATTGCGAGGGGCGTCGAAGAAACACGCTTCGCATGCCGCTACTGAGGAAAAGCAGACGGCCTGATCGCGCCGCCGAAGACGAGAGGCGCCGCTCCTCGCTGCGGGCCAACGTGCCCACCGAGGGCGCGCGACGGAAGCGCCCGCCGATCGTCGAGCTTCGTGAGGCGACGGTCGTCTATCCGGGCGGCCATGTCGGGATCGAGCGGGTCTCGTTCGCGCTCGAGAGGGGCGAGTTCGCGTTCGTCGTCGGGCCGACAGGGTGCGGGAAGTCGACCCTGATCAGGATGATGATTCGAGAGGTCGAGCCGGCGAGCGGGCAGGTGCTGGTGGCCGGCCACGACATCAACCGGCTCTCGAGAAGCCGCGTCCCGCACCTGCGGCGGCGCATTGGCACCGTCTTCCAGGACTTCAAGCTGCTGTCGAACCGAAGCGTCTACAACAACGTCGCCTACGCGCTCCAGGTAACGGGCGGCAGCCGGTCGGAGATCCGCAAGAACGTGCCGGAGATCCTCCGCCTGGTCGGGCTCCAGGGGAAGATCCACAACTACCCCGACCAGCTCTCGGGCGGCGAGCAGCAGCGAGTCTCGATCGCCCGCGCCTTCGTCAACCACCCGCCGCTCCTGCTGGCCGACGAGCCCACCGGAAACCTCGACCCCGAGACCTCGATCGGGATCATGCAGCTGCTTTACCGCATCAACCGGGCCGGCACGACGGTGCTCGTCGCCACCCACGACCGCGACATGGTGGACAAGATGCGCCGCCGCGTGCTGGCGCTGGACGAGGGAAGGCTCGTGCGCGACGAGGCCACGGCCGGCTATCACGAGGAGACCACGACCGAGTTCGCGATGCGTGTCCGCGCCGAGATGGGGGTCGGCGACGAGGGCTCTACCAACGGCGAGCCGGACTCGGCGCTTCGCGGTGAGCAGGAGTAGGGGCCTACCGTGGGCAGAATCCTCTTCTTCCTCGCCGAGGCGTTCCGCGCCCTCCGGCGCAGCGCGGCGCCGAGCCTGGCCGCAATCGTCACTGTGGTCCTGACCACGCTCCTGCTCGGCGTGTTCATTCCGGTGATCAAGGCGAGCTCCACCACCAACGAGAACGTGCGCAACCAGCTTGCGCTGTTCGTCTTCTTACAGAGAGACGCGCCGAAGGAGCAAATCAAATCCCTCGACCACAGGCTCCGACGAATCGATCACGTCGATCGCGTGAGGTACATCTCGCCCAAGGAGGCGCTGCCGATCCTCCAGGGGGATATCGGGAAGGGGCCGCTGGCCCATAGCCTCAATCAATTCAAGGGCAAGAACCCGGAACGAACGAACCCGCTGCCGCCGTCGTTCACCGTGTACCCGGACGATCCGAACAATCTGCCCTCGATCCAGCGCGCGATCGTCCCGCCGGGGCCAAACGGCAAACCGAAGCCGATCAGCCCGGCTATCGACAGCATCAGCAACGGTCAGCAGGAGGCAAACGCAATTCGCACCGTGACGAACGCGGTCAAGATCATCCTCTTAGTGATCGGGGTACTGCTCCTCATCGCCTCCCTGATGCTGGTCGCGAACACGATCCGACTTTCGATCTACGCGCGGCGGCGCGAGGTGGAGGTGATGAGGCTGGTTGGGGCGACGAACTGGTTCATCCGCTGGCCGTTTGTGATCGAGGGGCTCCTCGTCGGCCTCACCGGGGCCGCGGTGGCGGTCGGCATGCTCTGGCTCGGCAAGGTGACGATCATCGACCCACTGGCTCAGAACTTCAAGCCGATAGACAACTTCTCTACTGTTGGCTTCGCGCCCTTGATCATCGCTTTGATGGTCGCGTCGATCGTCGTTTCCGCGCTCGGCAGCGGCATCACCCTGCGCCGGTTCCTGCGCGTTTGAGCTGCACGCTCACCGGCGCGACGGTGAGCGCGGCCCTCGCCGGCCCGGAGGCATAATGGCGGCCATCGTCGCCTCGCTCCGGCGCCACCGAAGCTTTCTGGTCGCGTTCGCTACGGGCGCCGCGGTGGCGCTTGCCATCGCGGCGCTGATCGTCGCCCTCACAAGCGGGTTCTCCGGCCCCGGCCCGGCATCGCAGGCGGGGGACGTCATCGAGCAGGACTACTTCAAGGCCGTGCCGGACTCGCTGCTCGACAACGCGGCGATCAACGGCATGATCGGCGAGCTGCGCAAGCGCTACGACGACCGCTTCTCCCACTACCTGGATCCGCACCAGCTGCGGCGGTTCGACCGGGCCACGTCCGGGCGCTTCTCCGGGGTCGGGCTGACGGTGACCGGGGTAAAGCGGGGGCTGCGGGTGGCAAGCGTCCTCCCGGACACGCCGGCCAAGCGCGCCGGGATCGAGGAGGGCGACGTGGTCGTTGCCGTGAACGGCCACTCGATTGCGGACGTCCCGGAGCAGGTGTCCGTGGCCCGTATCAAGGGGCCGCCCGGGACCCCGGTGACGCTACGGGTCGTCTCGAGGGCGAGCGGCGCGGCGCGGAACGTACGTCTTGAGCGGGCCTCGGTGGAGGTGCCGGTGGCCATCGGCCGGATGAGGCGCGCTGGCACCAGCAAGATCGCCTACGTCCGCTTCGTGACCTTCAGCGAGGGAGCCCACGGCGAGCTGTCGTCGACTATCGAGCGGCTCTATCGCCAGGGGGCGGAGGGCCTGGTGCTCGACCTGCGCGGCAACGGCGGGGGACTCTTGAACGAGGCCGTGCTCTCGGCGAGTCTCTTCCTGAAGCAGGGAGAGCGGGTCGTCTCAACCGACAGCCGCACGATGGGCCACCGCGACTACGACGCGGTGGGCGATCCGCTGGAGGAGCGTCCGATCGTGATCCTGATCAATCACGACACGGCCTCGGCCGCGGAGATCCTGACCTCGGCCCTCGAGGACCACCACGTGGCGACGACCGTTGGCACCACCTCGTTCGGCAAGGGCACCTACCAGCAGGTGATCCGGCTTGCCGCCGGCGGCGCGCTCGACCTCACAGTGGGTCAGTACTTCACGGCCGACGGCGTCTCGCTGGCGGGCAAGGGGATCACCCCCGACGTTCCCGCACCGGACAACCCGAAGACTCGACGCGACGAGGGGCTCCAGCGGGCACTGTCGGTGCTGGCCGAGACGATCGCGGTCGAGAACAGGTGAGCCCGCGCCGTCGCGGGGCGCTCGGCACGCGCGTTGCCAGCGTCGAGCGGCGCGGCCGCTTCACGGTTGTCGAGCCGCTGTTCGAGCGCGGCCCGCAGGTCGCCCTGGCGCGCCGCTCCGTCCAGGTCGATCCCGGCGACATCGCGCTAGTCGACTTCGCTCCGGCCGGGGCGCGCGCCCTGCGAGCGCTCGGATCGGCCGAGCGTGCCAGCGACGTGGTCGGCGCGCTGCTCTGGGACCGTGGGATGCGACGGGGCTTTTCACGGAAGCTCGAGACGGAGGCCCACGATGCGGCCGGCGCGGCTCGGGAGGCGCCTGTAGACCGCCGCGACCTGACGGGGCTTGCCACCTTCACGGTGGACCCCGCCACCGCGCGCGACTTCGACGACGCTGTATCGGCGGCGGCCGAGGGGGACGGCATTCGCATCTGGATCCACATCGCGGACGTGTCGGCCCACGTTCGCCCGGCGAGCGGGCTCGACTCCGAGGCGCTGCGCCGGGGCACCAGCACGTACGTGCCGGGCACGGTCGAGCCGATGCTTCCCGCGGTGCTCTCAGACCAGGCGTGCAGCCTGACCCCGGGCACGGAGCGCCTGGCCGTCACGGCGGAGATCGTGCTCGCCGGCGACCGCTCCGACGCCCGGCTGAACTACGACCAGCTCGATGAGATCTTCGCGGGGCGAGACGACCCGCCGGCCATGGTCACGGAGCCGCTCGCGCTCGCCCGCAGCGCCGCGGCCGCGCTCGCGGCGCGGAGGCCCGTCGGGTCGCTCGAGATCGAGTCGTTCGAGCCCGAGTTCAGCTTCGACGCGGAGGGCGCTGTAGCCGGCGCTCGATCCGTGTCGCAGACGGAGGCCCACAAGCTGATCGAGCACCTGATGATCCTCACAAACGAGCGCGTCGCCGAGACGTGCGAGCGCCGGCGCGTGCCCACCCTCTACCGGGTGCACGAGCAGCCGGAGCCGCAGAGGATCGCGCGCCTGGTCGAGCAGCTCGCCGCGCTCGACGTTCCCACCCCACCCTTGCCGGAGCGCCTGTCGCCCAGCGAGGCGGGCGAGCTCGCGGGCGAGATCAGCCGGCTGGTGGCGCGTGAGGCAGCGCGGCGCGGTCATGGCAAAGACGCGTATACATCGCTCGTGCTGCGATCCCTGAAGCAGGCCTACTACAGCGATCGAAACCTGGGGCATGCCGGGCTCGGGAGCACCGCCTACTCGCACTTCACCTCGCCGATTCGCCGGTACCCGGACCTCGTTGCCCACCGGGCCCTCCTGTTCGCGATCGGAGCGGGAGAGCAGGAACCCGAGCCGGAGCGGGTCCGGGAGGCCGCGTGGCGAAGCTCCGAGCGCGAGCGGGAGGCAATCGCGATCGAGCGCGACGCCGATCGGGTGTGCGCGGCGTTCCTGCTCGGGCGGGAGCTGTTCGAATCGGGCTGGAAGCGAAGCTTCGAGGGAGAGGTGTCCGGGGTGATCGGCGCCGGGGCATTCGTGCGCTTCGGCGGCGAGCTCGCCGACGTCTACGAGGGCCTGTTGCCAGTGCGGTTGTTGCGCGGGGAGCGATTCGACCTGAACGAGACCGAGACGGCGCTGGTCGGCGGGCGGAGCGGACGCACACTGCGCCTTGGGGACCCGATCAGCGTCCGCGTGGACTCCGTGGATGCGCCGCGCGGACGCGTGGACCTGATCCCGGCCGAGGAGACCGCAAATGGCTAAGCGCAAGCCCGAGTCCGGCGATGTGGCGACGAACCGGCGCGCGCGCCACAAGTTCGAGCTGCTCGATCGCTTCGAATGCGGGATCGAGCTGACGGGAACCGAGGTCAAGTCGCTACGCGAGGGAAAGGCCCAGCTGGGCGACGCCTACGCGGTGATCGAGCGCGGTGAGGTGTGGCTTCGCAACGCGCACATCCCCCCGTACGCGCCGGCCGCAGGACAGAACCACGACCCGGAGCGACCACGGAAGCTGCTGCTGCATCGCCGGGAGATCGAGCGACTCGTGGGACGGGCCGAGCGCCGGGGACTGACGCTGATCCCGACGCGCATCTACTTCAAGGGCCCCTACGCCAAGGTGGAGCTGGCGCTGGCGCGCGGTAAGGAGCAGCGCGACCGCCGCCGTGAGATCCGGGACCGCGACGTTCAGCGCGAGGTAGAGCGCGAGCACCGGCGGAGGTTTAGGTAAGGCACCGTTCCGCGTCCGGCGGACGCTTCGCATCCCTGCATCGCGCCGTCCTCGCAATCCCTGCTGCGGATGTCCGCCGGCCCCCGAAACGGCGCCTCACCATCTGCCTTGTGAAGGGGACGTTCCAGATCTCCCTGCTGGCACCACTTCTGAAACGCTGCCGTGCGACGATTACGGGGATGCAATCGTTCAGGTTCAGCCGGGGCGGCGACGAGGCCCCGGAGGCGTCGCCCCAGCCCCAGCCGGACGCGCTCCCACCGGCACATCCCGAGACGCCTACCCCGGCGGCCGCCCCTCCCGAGGCGAAGGCCGAGGGACGGCGCGAGCGCCGCAAGCGTGAGCGCGAGGAGGAGCGACGCAGGAAGGAAGAGGAGCGACGCGCGAAGGAGCAGGAGAGGCAGCGCCAGCGAGCCGATCGGAAGGCGGCGAAGCAGGAGCGCAAGAAGGGGAAGGCGAAGCCGGAAGCGGCGCCCGCTGGGGAATCCCCCCGGGCACGCCGGCGGCGCGAGAAGGAGCAGCGTCGCGCCGCCAAGGCCGCGGAGCGGGAGCGCGCCAAGCAGGAGCGCCAGCGAGCAGTCGAGGAGAGGCGCAAGGCGCGGGAGGATGAGCGGAAGGCCAAGGAGGCGGCGCGCCGGGCGCGGCGGGAATCCCGAAAGGCGCCCGCGGCAAAGGAGGTGGCTGCCGGCGAGGCTCGCGCGACTCCCGCGCCCGCGCCGCCGGCGCCCGTCGAGTCCCAGCAGCCGGTGGAACCCGCGCCCGCGCCGCCGACGCCCGTCGCGGACGAGCGCGCGATCAGGGCGGCGGCCGAGCGCGAGGCGATGGCCCGCCTTGAGGAGGCGGAGCGTCGAAGCAGCGAGAGGGCGGCGATCGAGGGCGAGGAGCGCATTCGCGCCGAAGCAGATCGCCGGATCCGCGAGGCGGAGGAGATGCAGCGCCAGGCCGAACAGCGCTTTCAGGAGGCCGGCGCAGGGGCCGAGGAGCGTGCTCGTGAGGCCGCGGAGACCGCGAGGCGGGTAGAGGAGGCGGCGGCGCGAGCGGTCACCGTGGAGGAGCGTGGATCGCAGCGCGAGGCGCTTATCTCGGAGCTGGGCGAAGCCGAGGGGCAACTAGCGCAGCGACCCGCCCAGGAAGAGGAGCTCGGGCGCCAGCTTCAGGAGACGGAGGCGCGCCTTGCCGAGGCGCAGCGTCGCACCGTCGAGGCGTTCGAACGGGCGGCCAAGAAGCTCGAGGAAGTCGAGGTTCGAGCCAGCGAGGCCGAATCGCGCGCCGCCCGGGCCGAGCGACTCGCGAAGCTGAAGTCCGAGGAGATCGAGCACGAGCGCCGTCTGCGCGAGATGCTCGACCGGATCGCACAGGCGGAGGAGCGCGCCGCGGAGGCCGAGAGGCGCGCTCGCGAGACCGTGAGCAGGATCGCCGTGGACACGCCTGCCCCGCCGCCACGCGAGCCCGCCAGCGCGCAGCGGCCACCCGAGCCCGAGCCCATGTCGCAGCGGCCACCCGAGCGGGAGCCCGCACCGCCGGAACCCGCCGTTCCGGAGCCGTCAGCGCCGGAGCCGAAGCCGCCGGAAGCGGAGCCGGTGCCCGAGGAGGGCTCCGAGGCACAGGAGCCGATCCAGCCCCCGCCCGGAGGGCCACTGAACCTGAACGAGGCGACGTTTGACGATCTGCGCGCGCTGAGCCTCTCCGTCACGCAAACGGGCCGCGTGCTGGCTCATCGCGAGCGGATCGGCGGTTTCAGGAGGCTCGACGACCTGGACGGCATCCCCGGCTTCCCGCGCTCGTTCCTCACCGAGCTGAAGCGGCATCTGACGCTGTAGCCGTATCCGTCCTAGACGCCGTATCCCTCCATCAGCTTGAGCCAGACCTCGCTGCGGGTCGGGAAGGCCGGCACCGCGTGCCAGAGCTTGTCCAGTGGGACCTCGCCGGCGACGGCGATGGTCGCCGCATGCACCCACTCGGCGGTCTCCGTGCCGACGAACGTGGCACCCACGATCACCCTGCGGTCCTCGTCGACGACGATCCGGGTCGTACCCGGCGTGTCCCGGCCGTGAAAGCTGGCGCCTGCGGTGGCGGAGGTCGGCACATCGACCGCTCGAGCGTTGATTCCGGCCTCCTCGGCCGCGGCGAGGGTCTGCCCCACCGCGGCGACCTCGGGGTCGGTGAAGGTCACGCGGGGCGACCCGCGCTTGTCCGCGGTCGCCACGGCTTCCTTGCCGCGGATGTTGTCGGCCGCGATCCGCCCCTGGTACTTACCCATGTGCGTGAGGAGCGCCCTGCCGTTCACGTCGCCGACCGCGTACAGCCACTCCGAGCCCCCGACCCGGAGCTGGTCGTCGGCCTCGAGCCACCGATCGACCTCGACGCCCACCGTCTCGAGGCCGATCCCCTCGGTACGGGCCTTGCGACCGACCGCCACCAGCAGCTCTTCGCCGCTCACGGCATCGCCACCCTCGAGGTCCACCGTCACCTCGCCCTCATGACCGCGAACGCGCGTCGCCTTGGCGCCGATCCGCAGGTCCACTCCCGCCTCGCGGAGCGCATCGCTGACCTGCTGGCTTGCGAACGGCTCCTCGTTCAACAACACCCTCTCGGCGGCCTCGATCAGAGTCACCTGCGCGCCGAAGCTCCGCCAGGCCTGGGCCATCTCGACTCCCACCGGTCCCCCGCCGAGCACCACGAGGCTGTTGGGAACGCGCTTCGACGTCGTCGCCTCCCGGTTGCCCCACGGATGCGCGTCGGCGAGCCCGTCGATCGGTGGGATCGCTGCGTCGCTTCCCGTGGCGACCACAACTGCCCGGCGTGCGACAAGGGTGTCCTCGCCCACCCTCACCCGGCGCTCGCCGTCGAGCGCCGCCTTGCCGCGGAAGAGCTCGATCCCCTTTTCCTCGAGCCAGGGAAGCTGCCCTGAGTCGTCGAGGTCGTGGATGACGTCGTCGCGCCGCTTGAGCGCCGCCGTGACGTCGAGCTCGCCCGTTGCCGCCTGAGCGGCCCCGGGGATGCGCCGCACCTCGGCGAGCGCCTCGGCTGGGCGCAGCAGCGCCTTCGAGGGCATGCAGGCGTAGTAGGAGCACTCGCCGCCCACGAGGTGCGGCTCGACGATCGCCACCTCGAGGCCGCCGTCGGCGATCCGTCCGGCGCACACCTCGCCGGGTGCTCCGGCCCCCATCACGACGGCGTCGAATTCCCGCTCGCCCATTGCGTTCCGGCTACCCTATGGGTCAGTGACATAGCACGGGGACGACAGGTATCGATCTGGTCGATCCGTGCGAACGGTTGCAGGCCGAGGTTCCCGGAGGCCTCGTTAAACACCGGGAAAACCAATACGTGCGGACCATGAGTTCGCCCTCGCCGCTTAGTTCAAGCTAAGTAGGTGAGAGTCGGCCCTCCCTCGGCCCGTGGGGAGGGATCCCGGCTTCAGAAACGGGCTCACCCGAAGCGGCTCGTCTCCGCCGCCAGGGGACTCTCAAGGAGACTGGTCTTCCGGACTCGCCCGCCGGCGCGGACCCGGAAGACGAGACCAAAGCGCCGGCTAAGCCTGTAGAAGCCTTCGCATCGCGACCGGACACGCGGGTTCGAGTCCCGCCGTCTCCACTTAAATTTTGCCGCTTGTCCTGCCCAGGCGTCGCTATGCGATCCCTATCCAGGACAGCACCTTCTCTGCTGGCCTCCGCTACCGGCTGGCCAGCGGGCCGACAGACTCGCCGGTTTCGCGCTCCCGTGCCATGCGCGCAAGGCGTCCGCCCAGGGCCCCGAGCAGCATCCCGATGATCGCGGTCACGACCGCCAGCAGCGGGGGAAAGCTTCCCAGCGAGACCTCCGCATGGGTGCCGGCGAGCCCGTGCGCGACGAGCAGCGACGTCCCGTAGAGCGCTCCACCGACGAGCCCGCGGTCCGCGCCACCCCACCCATCGAGGTGCTCGAATCCGGCGAGTACGCCTCCGACCGCGGCCACCGCTCCGATGGCCCAATACACAGGCGCCGAGATCCCCACGAAGATCCCGGCCGCCGCGCCGATTGCGCAGGGAACGACGCCGCCGAGGATGATCTGGGTAGACCGCCCCCGGTCGCGAAACAGGGTGGGTGTGTGCATGCCTCCTCCTCCTGGTTGCCCACAGGACGTGAGCCGTGGGGGATTATCGCGCCGAAGATCGCTTCAGGCGCCGGCGGCGCTACCGCGTCAGCTGCGGCAGGCTGACCGTGAGCTTCGAAACCGTGACGCTGAACGGCGAGTTGCCCGCCTGGTAGTAGGGCGCGTCGCGACCGAGGAGCTCCAGCTCCGCGGTATGGCCCGCGTCGAAGCGCCAGCCGTTTCCGTGGAGCTGGAAGTGGATGCCGACGGACTGGTCGCTCTTCAGGCTGTAGACGCCGCGGCTGATCAGGAGTTGCTTGCCCTGCGGCGAGACGTCCCAGAGGCGGGCGTCGATCTGCCCGAATTCGCCTGTCGCTGCGACGTCCGCACGCACCTTTGGCAGCCCCATCATCGTCATGCCGCGCCTGAAGCGGTGGTCGTAACTGGCGGTGTTCGACTCGGTCTGGGCGTCGATCTCCTGGCAGGCGCTCGACGTGCCGAATATCGGGTCATAGGCCTGGGCGACCGACGCGTCGCCTCCGGCCGACGTGAACGTCTGGGGAGCGGCCGAGCCGAACTCGACCGCGCGACCCTGTATCGCCCGCCAGCTGTGCGCCTCAAACGGTCCGCCGTCGGGCTTGCTCAGCGGGCAGGTCTGGGTGAAAGCCGAGACCGAGCCGGGGGAGGGACCATGCCCCTGACCTCGGAGATCGGCAGCGAAGAACCGAGCCGCCTGGTCGTTGAAGTAGTGGTTCAGGCCTGTCTTGTTGGAGCCGCGACTGTGGCCGAGGTCGCCGAACTGCAGGCTGACCGGGAAGTGCCGGTAGCGGGTGCGCAGGTAGTTGTACGCGCGCAGCGCCTGCGAGGGCGGGAAGAGATCGTCCGTGAATCCGTTCTGGATCAGGAGGGGAGCGGGGCGGGAGTGGCCGGACACGAATCGCAAGGCGTAGGCGCCGTGGTCGTCGTAGACCTCCTGGATCGCAGCCAGCGCATCCGGGTTGAGCGGCTGACCGGCCTGCACCTCCGCGAAGCTCTGCGGCAGGTTCGCGTCGCGATCGGTGCACGGCATCGAGGCGGGCGCCGTGCCGCAGTAGTAGCCCGTCGTCTGTCCGAGCGCGTAGAGGCCCGTGATGTAGCTCTGGATCGGCACCCCGATCGGATGCATGCTCTGGTTGTGCGAAGCGATCTGCGCGTCGAGGAAGCGGCCGTTCGGGATCAGCGCGTCGACCAGGTCCGACCACGGCCAGCGCGGGTACGCGGCGGCGATGTGCAGGTGAGCCCCTTTGGGGCTCCGCCACGGCACGAGGTCACCGTCCGGCTTTCGGATCCTGTCGTTCAGAAACGCAAGCTCCATGCTCTGGCCGCCGCCATAGGAGATCCCGGTGACGCCGAGAGCGCGCGGGTCGGAAATCCCCTCGTCCACCAATTTGCCCAGCAGGTACTGGGTATCCCGTGCCTCGTAGCGGGTGTCGGCGAGGCGGATGTAGCCGGAGCCGCAGGCGCCGGTGTGATCGTCCCCGGCTCCGCAGGAGTCCCCGAACCCGCGAGCCGTGTAGTTGACGACCGCATATCCATGGCGCGCGTAGAAGACGTTGTTGTAGTGATAGATCACGGGGCTCCCCCCGGAGGGGGACGTGGACTCGAAGTCGGCCTTGTTTCCGCCCCAGCCGTGGAGCATGACTATCGTGGGAAACGGTCCGTGCCCCTTCGGAGGCAGCGTCACGTCGGTATCGAGCGGGACGCCGTCGAAGGTGGGCACCCGCTGGTCGAGACTCGCGGTCGGACAGAAGCGAACCCCGTCCTGCGCTTCACAGTCATGTCTGAAGGGCGTGGGTGCGGCCGCCACGGCGCTCGCCGCCGTCCACGCGCCGAAACCCGTCGCGGCGAGCAACGCCGCGCAGGCGACAAGCGATCGGGTTTTCACGGGCTCCATCCCTCTCCGGGCAATGTACCCGGCGCATAGGGAGCTTCGGTCGGCGGAGTGAGGTCCGCGTACGCCTCCTCGGCGGAGCTCGTCGCCCGCTCCACTCCCGCGCGGTGCCGGAGCGCCACGTCGTCCACCGGATACTCGAGGTGCTCGTCCGGGTTGCGCGCGCCTGCCATCACGATCACGCATGGCCCGTCGCCCGCCCCGACGAACACGTGGCGGGTCCAGGCCGGGCAGTGCACGAAGTCCCAGGCCCGGAGGCGGCGCTCCTCGCCCTCCACGATCAGCAGGCACTCGCCCGAGATGACCAGGAAGTCCTCCTGCTGGTCCTCGGCGTGGTAGCGGCAGTTCGGCTCGCCCGGCTCGAGCACGCGGACGTTGATCCCGAACTCCGGGAAGCGAGGCTCCTCGGGCTCGAAGTTAACCGAGCGCGCCCAGCCCGGCTTCACTCGCCATACGGCTTCCCTTGCGTTGACGACAAACCATCCCTCGCCGGCGGCACGGCGTCCGTTCGGCGTCTCCTCCATCGCCGCTTCGGGAGGAGGAGCTTGCGGGCGCGCGCTCACGTTGCGAGTGTATGGAAGCGCGGCAACCGGGTTGAGTGCAACGCGCGCACGCCGGCGCGGGGGCGGGCGACCGGCTAAGTTCCTGGGAGGATGACGATGCGGGCCATTCAGATCACCGAGTTCGGCGGCCCGGAGGTGCTGGTCATGCGGGACATCGAGCAGCCCGAGGTGCCCGACGGATTCCTGCTTGTGGACGTTCTCGCCGCGGGGATCAACTGGGGCGACACCCATCAAGCGGAGAACTCCTACCTGGCGGGGGCGGAGCTGCCGCTCGTGCCGGGCGGCGAAGTGGTCGGGCGAACCGCGGACGGAAAGCGTGTCGTCGCCCTGATCAGCGGCGGGGGCTACGCGGAGAAGACCGTCGTCCATCCGGCGCTCATGTGGGAGGTGCCGGACGGGGTCACAGACGGACAGGCGCTCGGGCTCGTCGTGCAGGGGACATCCGCCTGGCACATGCTGCGCACGAGCGCCCAACTGCGAGAGGGCGAAAGCGTCGCCGTACACGCGGCCGCCGGGGGAGTGGGGACACTCGCGGTCCAGCTCGCCAAGCGCTTTGGCGCGGGGCGGGTGATCGGCCTTGCGTCAAGCGACGAGAAGCGAGACCTCGCGAGGAGGCTCGGGGCCGACGCCGTCGTGGACTCGAGGGCCGAGGACCTGACGGCTGCTCTGCTCGAAGCCAACCAGGGCAAGCACGTCGACGTGATCCTGGAGATGGTCGGGGGGCGAACCTTCGAGCAGAGCCTCAGCGCCCTCGCCCACTTCGGCCGTCTCGTGCACTACGGGCAGGCCGGGCGCGAGGGTGCCCCGCCGGTCAACCCCGGCAAGCTCATGGCCACCAGCCGCGGGGTGATCGGCTTCTGGCTGATGCACCTTCTTCGCGCGCCCGAGCGCCTCGGCGAGGCGATGACCGACATGTTCGACGCGATCCTGGCCGGCGAGCTCGAGGTGGTCGTGGGCGAGAGCTATCCGCTCGCCGATGCGCGGCGGGCACACGAGGACATTCGCTCCCGGAGCACCACCGGCAAGCTGGTGCTGACACCGTGAGCGGGCCCCGCTATCTCGACCTGGCCGACCGAAGCTGGCCGCTCCTGCGGCACCTGATGAACCTGCACGGCGTCGTCTACCGGGCCACCAACGGGCTCATAGGCCACCGCATTCCGGGCTTCCCGCCGATGCTGCTGCTCGATCACGTGGGGGCGAAGAGCGGGATCAAGCGGACGACCCCCCTGCTGTACATCGAGGACGGCCACAACGTGGTGATCGTCGCCTCGAAGGGCGGCTATCCGAGGCATCCTGCCTGGTTCCACAACTTGCGGGCAAATCCCGACACGACGGTGCAGCTCGGCTCCGAGCGCCGGTCCGTTCGGGCGCGGGTGGCCGCGCCCGAAGAGCGCGCGCGCCTGTGGCCGCGAGTGGTAGACACCTACGGCAGCTACGCCGAGTATCAGGAGCGCACGAACCGCCAGATCCCGCTGGTGGTTCTCGAGCCTCGGACGCCGTAGCGATAGGGCAAGCGCCGGCGCGACTCGAGGCCCGATCCTCGAAGATCCCGGCATGGCAGTTGCCGTTGCACCCACGTCTGCGACGACGCGCTCGGCGACCGAGCTCGCAGCGGCGATCCGAGCCCGGGAGGTGAGCGCCCGCGATGTCGTCGAGGCCCACATAGAGGTGCTGGAGCGGTTCAACCCCGCCATCAACGCCGTGGTCTACAAGCGCTTCGATGCCGCCCGTGACGAGGCGGACGCCGCGGACGAGGGCGTCGCCAAGGCGGAAGATCCGGAGGCGCTTCCACCGCTCCTCGGCGTGCCGTGCACGATCAAGGAGTCGATCGGAATCGAGGGGATGCCGCACTGCGCCGGGGTCGTCGCGCGCCGGGATCGCCGCTGCGAGGGCACGGCGACGATCGCCCAGCGCGTGATCGACGCGGGAGCGATCGTGCTGGGCTCGACCAACGTCTCGGAGCTGACCCTCTGGGTGGAGACGGAGAACCGCGTGTACGGGCGAACGCGCAATCCGTACGACTTGTCGCGGACCGCTGGCGGCTCGTCGGGGGGCGAGGGCGCCGCGATCGCCAGCGGCGGATCTGTGTTCGGGCTCGGCACGGACCTCGGCGGGTCGATCCGCCTCCCCGCCTTCTTCAACGGCGTCTTCGGCCACAAGCCCTCGCTGGGGCTGGTGCCGGCAACGGGGCTCTATCCGGCTGCGGTTGGCGTCTCCACCAGGTTCGCGGTGTGTGGCCCGCTGGCGCGCCGGGCCGAGGACCTGATGCCGGTCCTGCGGACGATCGCCGGCCCGGACGGCGAGGATGAGACCGCCGAGGAGATGGAGCTCGGGGATCCGCAGGACGTCTCGCTGGAAGGAATGCGCGTCTTGATCACCGACGGCGCCACCCTGGCCCCGACGAGCCCGACGCTGGCCGCCGCCCGCGAGCGGGCCAGCGGAGCGCTCGCCGCCGCCGGTGCCCGACTCGAGCGGGTCTCGCTGCGTAACCCCTTGCGCGCACTGGAGATCTACCTGACCGCGCTCAGCACCGAGGTCGGCGTGACCGCTCAGGAGCTCCTCGAGGAGGCGGGCGCCGAGCGGCTGACCTGGCGTACGGCGCTTCGCCGTGGCGGCCCGCACACGGTCGCGACCAAGGTCGCGCTGCTCGCCGAGCGGCTTGCCGCTCGCACGCCCGAGTGGCGCACCAAGCGGGTCACGGCGTCTCGCGACGCCTTCATCGACGAGCTGCGCGGGACGATTGGCGATGGCGTCCTCCTGCATCCCCCGGCGCCTAGGGTGGCGCCGCGTCATGGCCGCACGGTCGGGCGCATCTGGTGGGTGACACCGATGCTGATCTTCAACCTCGCCGCAGTCCCGGTCACCCAGGTTCCCCTGGGCCTGGACGAGCGGGGCCTGCCGCTGGGCGTCCAAGTGGCGGCGGGCCCGGGCCGCGACCACGTGGCGATCGCCGTCGCCCTCGAGCTCGAGCGCGTCTTCGGCGGCTGGGTTCCACCCTCCCCGGGTACCGCGTTTGGGGATCCGGCCGCCTATAACCGGCTTTAATCCCCAAACGTCGCCGGCGGCTCCGGTTCGCCGGGCTATTTGGCCTTGAGGAGGAT
>WNGF01003325.1_pt1 | contig 21947 bp, 22 predicted proteins | sample 5400641 | NCBI WGS metagenome assembly WNGF01 (sample SAMN13153371, study PRJNA577476) | soil metagenome | isolation source: 80 cm soil or saprolite under grassland replicate 2 | place: USA:California | collected 2016-06-15 | reverse complement strand
TGCCTCCGAAGGAACCCCACGAAGACCGATTCGGCGGCGCGGGCGCGGCGATCGTCGTCGTCGAATCGCAGGCCCTGATTGGACAAGTATCCTGCGCGCCGGACGCGGAGGCCGCCCTCGTGGCCCTGCGCATCCGCCGCGAGCTCGCCCAACCGGACTCCTTCACCCCACTCGCGGTCGAGGGACTCGCGCTTGAACTGACAGCCCTCGCCGGTCGGAGTCGATTTCTCACGCACGGGGAGAAATGGGTCGAGCGCGCCCGCAGTCTGCTCCTCGAGCGCTTCCGCGAATCCGTGACGCCACGTGAGATCGCCGCGGAGATCGGAGTCCACCAGGCACATCTCGCGCGAGTGTTTCGAACCCGCTACGGCGAAAGTGTGGGCGAATTCGCCCGGCGGCTGCGGCTGCAGTGGGCAGCCCAGCAGCTGGCGGCAGCCGACCTACCACTCGCCGTGCTGGCTGTCGAGGCCGGATTCTGCGACCAAAGCCACTTCACGCGCGCGTTCAGGCGGCAGTACGGAGTGACGCCGGCGCGTTTTCGCGCCATGCACCGCTGATCCCAAAGCGCAATGCGGGTACAAGACGAACCGGGCCTCCTTCTCTACCTGTGGGTGCCGGAAATTCGGATCTGGCATCGTCAGAGATCCGGGTTGGTCGAGCGGTCCATCTGAGTTACGGGCGATCGGCGACCGAACGGCCCGTAGCTCGGCGATGCGAGGCGTCGTCTCTTTCGAGCGCTGATGCGCGCTCTGGGAAGAGCGAAGACGCGCCCTCACGGAGTGTCGCTACGGCGCGAGCTGGTATTCGTGGATCAGCCCGCCGAGCAGATCGCGGCGGCGGAGGCGGTCAAGGTCGATCACCTCGGCCATTGCCGGCTCGCCCGTTGGCGGCGGCTGGCTGAGCGGTGGCCGCTGGCCGACGGCCCGGTGCGGCCTGTGCTCGTTGTAGTGCCACGTATAGCTCCCAAGGACGTGCTGCAGATGCCGACGGTCGATGATCAGCAGCCGGTCGAGACATTCCCGACGGGCGCTTCCAACCCAGCGCTCGGCGTGGGCGCGCGCCTTCGGGGCCCGCACCGGCGCTTTGATCACACGGATGCCTTCGGAGCGGAAGACCTCGTCGAACTCACGCGTGAACTTGCTGTCGCGGTCACGGACGAGAAACCGCGGGCGGATACGGTCGTCGTCGAACTGCATGAGCAGGTTGCGCGCCTGTTGGCTCACCCAGCGGCCGTCCGGGCTGGTCGTGATTCCTGCCAGGTGCACGCGGCGGCTTCCCAGCTCGATGAAGAACAGCACGTAGAAGCGCTTCAGGAAGAGCGTGTCGACGGTGAGGAAGTCGCACTCGAGGATGCTCGCCGCCTGTTGACGCAGAAACTCCGACCAGCTCGCCTCGAGGCGCTTCGGTGCCGGCTCGATGCCCGCATCTCTGAGGATCGTCCAGACGCTACTCGCCGCCAGCGTGACTCCCAGCCCGACCAGTTCTCCCTGGATCCGCCGATAGCCCCAGCCCGGATTCTCCCGTGCCAGCCGCACGACAAGCTCGCGCACGTCGGCGGGCGTCGCCGGCCGACCGGGCCGACGATGCGGATACGTCCATCGCCGCGCGACGAGTTCGCGATGCCAGCGCAGCAGGGTCCCGGGCGTCACCAACAACGATCTCCTCCACGTCTGCCGCGGCAGCACGCGGCAGAAGGCCGCAAGCAACGCCCTGTCGCTCTGCGTCAGCTGCGGACGCGCGACCTGGCGCTCGAGCACCCGCAGCTGATGACGGAGAAGAAGAATCTCGATCTCCTTCTCCCGCTCCGAGCGACGCCGGAGAACGACCAGCTCGAGCAGGCGCCGAAGCGACCAATACAACAGCGAAACCGGAACGCGCTCAAACCGACCCGCCACGAGCGCTGACCCTACCGGCTCCACCGCGGAGTTCGAACGGAACCAGCCAGCGTCACCGCACCGGAGTTTCCGGCACCCACAGGCTGATCGTGTTCGCGTCGATCGTGGCGCTCTGGTACGTCTCGGGCTCGGTTCGCGGCGCGATGACCGCGATGAACACGATCTACGGCTGCAAGGAGACGCGGTCGTGGCAGACGCGCTACCCGCTCTCGTTCGGCCTGGCTGCGGCGATCACGCTCTGCGTCGTCGGAGCCTTGCTCGGGTGCTGGCGGCGCCCGCGCTCGCTCGCCACGGCGCGCTGGAGGTGGTGATCGCCGTCGGCCGCTGGCTTGTCGGGGCGCGTTGCTCGCGCTCGCCGTTGCGCTGCTGATGCGCTTCGCCCCGGTCGAGCCGCGCTCGAAGACGTGGGTCAGCGGCGGGTCGGTGCTGGTGATCCTCGCCTGGGTCGCCGCCTCGATGATCTTCCGCGTGCTCGTGACCGAGCTGCTGAACTTCAAGACCACGACGGGCAGCCTCGGCGTGTTCCTCGTGCTGACCGGCTACGTCTACACGTCCTCGATCATCTTCCTCGTCGGCGTCGAGGTCGACGAGCTGCTGCGCGAGGACGCCGCCGAGAGCGAGCGCGGACTGCTGCACATGCTGGGCATCGCCAGTTAGGCAACGACCGAAAGGAGCGACATGGCAGACATCGCCAAGGTGATCACGGTGATCGGCTCGTCCCCGGAGAGCTTCGCGAAGGCCGCCGACGCGGCGGTGCAGGAGGCGGCGAAGACGTTGCGCGGGATCAGCGGCGCGGACGTCGTCTCGATGAGCGCCGTCGTCGAGGGCGACCACATCGCGGAGTACCGCACGACGGTGAACATCGCCTTCGCGGTCGAGCGCTAGGCCCCGCTCTCGGCGGACGCGTACAGGGACTCGAGCGCGCGGGCGTTGCCGACCGCGTCGGCGCGGCCGAGCAACGGTTCGGCCTCGCCGCGGATCGCCTCGCTCAGGTTCTCGAGCTCGAGCTGGTAGTTGTTCGCCCGCTCGGTCTCGACGCGCTCGACGGCCCCGTCGCGGCGAATCTCGATCAGGGGCTCGTGGACGTGCCAGGGGTCGTCGAGGAAGAGCGAGCCCTCCTCCCCGATCACCTCGAGCTCGTCGCGGGACGGCAGCACGAACCCGCAGTCGAAGTGCGCCGTCACATCGTTGTCGCGGAGCATCACGCCCGCGAAGAGGACATCGACCCCGCCCGGACCGAGCACCTGAGCGCCCGAGGTGCGCCGCGGCTCGCCGCCGAGCAGCCGCGAGGCGTTGACGCAGTAGCAGCCGACGTCCATCAGCGCCCCTCCGTCGAGCTCGGAGAGCAGCCGCACGTTGGCCGGGTCGTCCGCGATGGTGAAGCTGAACGACGAGCGGATCACACGCGGCGCACCGACCGCGCCGTCGCGGACAAGCTCCGTCAGCTTCTGCGTCTGCGGGTGATGGCGCCACATGAAGGCCTCCATCAACAGTCGTCCGGCCCGGTCGGCGGCGTCGAAGGCGGCTTCGACCTCCGCCGCTCGGCGCGACAGCGGCTTCTCGCAGAGCACGTGCTTCCCCGCTTCGACGGCGCGGATCGACCACTCGCAGTGGAGTGAGTTCGGGAGGGAGATGTAGACGGCCTCGACGTCCGGGTCCTCGAGCAGCTCCTCGTAGCTGCCGTACGAGCGCTCGATGCCCCACTCGCGCGCGTATGCCTCGGCGCGGTCGGAGTCGCGGCTGGCGACCGCGATCAGGTCGCACTTCTCCGAGGCCTGCGCGGGCGGTATCACGAGCCGGTTGATTTGCGCCGTGGAGACGATGCCCCACTTGACGGGCCTCATCCCCACGACGACTCCGTCACCGGCCGGAAGGCCGTCTCGAGTATGCGATGCGTGCGGGGCCGCGTCAGGGCGAAGAGGACCACCTCCGCCACGTCCTCCGCGCTCATCATCCCGGCGAGCTCCGGCATCTCGGGAGTGCGCCCGCGGCCCATGGCGAAGTCGGTCGTGACCCCGCCCGGGCAGATGTTCGTGCACCGGACTCCCCGCTCACGCAACTCGTGGTCGAGGGCGCGGGTGAAGCCGACCTGGGCGAACTTCGACGCGCAGTAGACCGCCTCCAGCGGCAGGCCGCGCCTGCCCGCCTCCGAGGCGATCGTGACGAGATCGGCCTCCCCGCTCTCGAGCAGGTGCGGCAATGCGGCGCGCACGGCGTAGAGCGTTCCCTTGACGTTGACGTCGATCATCTCGTCGAGGTGCTCGGGCGAGAGCTCGAGAAAGGGGCCGTAGGCGCCCACGCCCGCGTTGGCCACGAGGATGTCCAGCCGCCCGAAGCGGTCAACCGTCTCGCCCACGATGCGCTCGAGGTCGGCCGGGTTGCGGACGTCGCAGGGGCGCGCGACCACGCCCTCGAGCCCGAGGTCGTCGCCGCTGCGAGACGCCAGCCCGAGGCCGACGCCCCGCGCGGCCAGCAGCTGCGCGACCGCGCGCCCGATTCCGCGGCTCGCCCCGGTGACCAGTGCGGCCTTTCCCTCCAGTGTCATCGCTCCTCCAGGTGTTCGAGGGACGGATACAACGCGCGGAAGCGAGGGTAACCGGCCTCGTAGGCTCGCACCCAGGCTGCGTCGGGCTCGATCCGCTCGCGGGGCCGGACGCACTCCTCGACCGCCTCGTGGACGTCGGCGAACGCGCCCGCGGCGACCGCCCCGAGCAGAGCCGCTCCGAAGGCCGCTCCCTCCTCGGCGGCTGTGAGCTCGAGCGGGAGGCCCAGCGTGGAGGAGACGATTCGCAGCCAGAGGCGGCTGCGGGCGCCGCCGCCCGAAGCGCGCCCGCTCTCCGCGCGCACGCCCAGACGCCGCAGGAGCTCTAGCGAGTCGCGCAGGCCATAGGCGACGCCTTCGAGGACGGCGCGGACGAGCGCCGCGCGGCCGTGCTCGAGCCCGAGGCCGATCAACGCGGCGCGTGCGTGCGGGTCTGCGTGCGGCGTCCGCTCGCCGGAGAGGTACGGGAGAAAAAGCACGCCCTCGGCCCCGGGGCCGGCTTCCTCTGCCTCCGCAAGAAGCTCGTCGTACGCGACCCCCGGGGCGAATGCATCCCGGAACCAGCGCAGCGAGCCGGCGGCCGAGAGCATCACGCCCATCGCATGCCAGGTGCCGGGAACGGCGTGGCAGAAGACGTGCAGGCGCGCTTCCGGCTCGGGCTCGTACGCCGGCAGCGCGGCAAAGACGACGCCCGATGTGCCGAGGACCACCGAGAGCGGCCCAGGGCCGGCCACGCCGACGCCCAGAGCACCGGCCGCCTGGTCCCCGGCTCCCGCGGCGACGGGTGTCCCGTTCGCGGTCCGGCCGGAGACCTGCGGCGATTCCATGGCCTCGGGCAGCCAGTCGCGTGGGATCTCGAGCGCGGCCAGCACCTCGTCGCTCCAGCGCCGCTCGGCGACGTCGAAAAGGAGCGTCCCCGAGGCATCGGCGACGTCGGTCGCGCGCTCGCCCGTGAGACGTAGCCGCACGTAGTCCTTCGGGAGCAGGACATGGCGGATGCGTCCGTAGGGCTCCGGCTCGTGCTCGCGCAGCCAGAGCAGCTTCGGCGCGGTAAAGCCTGTCAGCGCCCGGTTGCCTGTCAGGCGGACGAGGCGCTCGACTCCGACTCGCCGCTCGATCTCCTGGCACTCGGCGGACGTGCGCTGGTCGTTCCAGAGGATCGCGGGCCGAATCACCTCGTCGTTCCCGTCGAGGGCCACGAGCCCGTGCATCTGGCCGGAGAGACCGATTCCCGCCGCACGCTCGGCGCCGACCGCGGTCAGCGCCGCCTCGCTGGCGCGCCACCAGTCCTCCGGATCCTGCTCGGCCCAGCCCGGCGCAGGCGTGGACAGCGCGTACTCCTCCTCCCCTCGCGCGACCACCTCGCCCCCCGGAGAGATGGCGATCGCCTTGACGCCGGTCGTGCCGACGTCGAGGCCGACGAACGTGCTACGCCGCGCCGAGCGCGGCATAGACGAGCTCGTAGGCGGCCACGGCGTCCTTGCGCATCTGGGCCTCGCGAAGCGCCTCTCCGTCGAGCCGCTCGGCCACGCCTTCGATGAACCGCCACTGCAGCACGCTGCGCCGCACGGCCTCGACCGCGTCCTCGGTGTACGGGTAGAGGTCGAACCCGAGCCGTTCGCCGTTGTCGCCGTAGCCCGCGCGCCGCAGTTCGACCGCCAGCTCGAGGGTCTCCATGAAGGCGGTCGCGCCGACCATGTTGTCGTCGTCGAACGTGCCCCAGCCCGAGTTCGCGTGCTGGTGTCCCAGCAGGCCCTCGGAGGCGAGCAGCGCCGCGTACTCGGCCAGGTTCTCGCCGTTCATGATCAGGTGCTGCCAGTCCATGTTGACCTGGACGTTGTCGAGCCCCTGGCGCCGGAGCGTGTGGATCACGTGGAGCGTCATCCCCACGTTGCGCATCAGGATCTTCATCGCGGGCTCGGAGTTCTTGTGCTCGAGGAACAGCGTGATCCCGCGGTCGCGACACCGCTTCGCCGCCTGGCCGATGCCGTCGAGGAACCAGGCCCAGGTCTCCGTGTACGGCGTCTGGAACGGGTAGTTGTAGCCCTCGATTCCCGGCCAGATGATGAAGTTGGCCTCGAGCTCGCCGGCGAAGTCGATCGCGTCGAGCGTGCGCTTCACGGCCTCGTTCCGGGTCGCCTCGTCGGGCGAGACGAGCCCTCCCTTGCCGAAGCGGGCGTCGAGGTGGAGCCCCGTCGCCAGGCAGTACACGTCGTGGCCGTCGAGGGCGTCGCGCACTTCGTCGAGGTTGTCGGGCGAGAGCTCCTGCGGGTAGTGGAACTCGTAGTCGTCGATGAGATCGCCGAGGCCTTCCACGGCCTCGCGGACGCGCTCCACGGTGGTCTGCCCGGCGAGCTCCGGCTTGTAGCCGCCCGGGACGAAGCGCGTGGCCATCGGCCCGAACGCCCAGATCCCGAGGCTCGTCTTGAGGCGCTCGCTCATCGTCCGGCCAACTCGATCAGATTTCGCGCGGGCGTGCCCGCCCGTCCTCGTCGAGGTAGTCGCTCCACGAGCGGCTCGGCGAAAAGCCGAGGAGCCGCTCGGCTTTGGCGCACGAGATCCCGGAGGCGTCCTCGCGCGCGAGCGGACGGATCTTGATCTGGTCGCCGTAGTAGCGGCGGATGAGCTCGGCGAACGGGCGGCCGCCGACGTTGTCGGGAGACGCGATGTAGAAGACCTCGTGGCCCGCGAGGTCAGACTCGGCCGCGAGCACGATCGCGTCTGCGAGGTCGTACACGTCCACGTAGCTCCAGAGGTTCGGGCTCAGCTCCGCGGGATCCCGCACCTGCGGGCCCAGGTTGCGCTCGTAGTTCTCCTTGGTCTGCACCCAGCTCGGGCGGAGCGAGATGCAGCGGATGTCCGAGCGCGCCACGGCCGCGTCCATCAGCAGCTCCCCGAACCACTTCGAGAGGGCGTAGGGATCCTGCGGCCTGATCGGGTGCTCCTCGTCGACCGGCACGTAGTCAGGGAGAAAGTGGCGCTCCGGGAAGAAGAACCCGGGGATGGTCTCGCTCGAGATGTAGACGAACCGCGCGACGCCGAAACGGACGGCGGCCTCGAGGACGTTGAACGTCGCCGTCAGGTTGTTCCGGAAGACAACGTGCGGGGGGTTCTTGGTCGGATCCGGGATCGCGCCCGCGTGGACAACCGCGTCGACGCCGCGGACGACCGCGAAGGCGTCGCCTGCGTCGGTCAGATCGGCCTGGACGTACTCGTCGGGCTCGTCGGGAAGCGCCCGCTCGAACACGCCGCGGGCCAGGTCGGAGGCGCGCACGTCGTGGCCGGCTGCGAGCAGGGCGGTAACGGCGGCGGAGCCGACCTTGCCCTTCGCGCCGGTGACGAGAACGCGGATGACCTCACCCCCGCGGGCGGGTCAGCCCGCGGCGGCCTGCCGGTAGTCGCGCACGACGAGCTCGGTCAGCTCGTCCACCGACGTCTCGTTCGTCGGCTTGTCGAGGGTGATCTCGCCGCGTTGGAGCAGGTTCACGCGGTCGCAGACCTCGAACACGTGCGCGTAGTTGTGCAGGATCAGGATCATCGAGACATCGCCCTGGTCCCGGAGCTTCCGGATCAGGTCGAGGATGAGCGCACCCTCCTTCACGCCCATCGCCGCGAGCGGCTCGTCGAGCAGGATGATCTTCGCGTCCGAGTAGACCGACCGCGCAACCGCGATCGACTGGCGCTGGCCGCCCGAGAGCTGGGCCACCTCGGCGTCGACGTCGGGGATCCGCACGCCCATCTCGTCGAGGTACCTGCGGGCCCGCTTCCGCATCTCACCGTTGCTCAGCAGCGGCAGCTGCACGCCGCCGGCCCGGGCGAGGAGCTCCCGCTTGAGGAACATGTTGTGGTAGACGGACATGCCCGGCACGAGCGCCAGGTCCTGGTAGACGGTGTCGATTCCGAGCGAGCGGGCGTGCCCGACCGAGCGGATCTGCACCTCCTCGCCGTTGACGAAGATCGTGCCGCTGTCCGGCTTCTGGAAGCCGCTGATGATCTTGACCAGCGTCGACTTGCCGGCCCCGTTGTCGCCGATCAGGCCGAGCACCTCACCGCGCTTCAGGTGCATGGAGACGTCCTCGAGGGCGCGTACGGCTCCGAACCGCTTCGAGATGTGCTCGACGCGGATCACATCGTCGGCCTCTCGGCCGTTGCCCGATTCGCTCATCTGCCCCTCCTCCCGAGCACGCCGAGGTTCTTCAGCCGCTGGATCTGCACGTTCAGGATCATCGCAGCCAGGATCGCGATCCCGATGATCAGGTCGAAGTTGAACGCGCTGACGCCGAGAATCGTGAAGCCGATGTTCAGGATGGCGAGCACGCAGACGCCGAGGAAGCCGCCGATGATCGTGCCCGACCCTCCCATCAGCGACGTCCCGCCGATGACCGCAGCCGCGACGCCGAGGAACATGATGTCCGTGCCGCCCTGGAGCGGCAGGATCGACGTGATCCGCACCGAGTCCATCATCCCCGCGAAGCCGCCGAGCATGCTGCAGAGCACGAAGTTGCCGATCTTGATCCGCCGGACGTTGACGCCGCTCTCCCTCGCGCCGATCGCGTTGCCGCCCGTCGCGACCGTGTGGACGCCCCATCTCGTCCGCACGAGCACGATCTGCAGGACCACGACGGCTAGCAGCGCCCACCAGAACTCCGAGTTGAACCAGAGCGGATAGCCGCCGAAGATCTCCGTGAACGTGTGGCCGCCCGGCGTCTCGACCTGGAAGCCGTGCAAGGCTCGCAGGTTGATCCCGTTCAGGAAGAACAACATCCCAAGCGTGGTGATGAACGAGGGCACGCCGAGGTAGGTCGTGATGAGCCCGTTCGTGAGACCGACTGCAGCGGCGGCCAGGAGGCCGAAGATCACCCCCAGCCAGATCGGCAGCCCGAGCCCGTCCGGCTCGGGCGCAGTGGTCAGGTACATGATGATCGGCGTGAGGGCGAAGACCCGCCCCACCGACAGGTCGATCTCGCCGCAGATCAGGAGCATCACTTCGCCGCAGGCGATCAGCGCGATCGGCGCGACGTACTCGGCGATGTTCTTGATCGTCGCGCTCGAGTAGAACGCGGACGACCGCAGCGAGAAGTAGACGATCAGCCCGATCGCGACGACGAGGATGCTGGCCTCGCGCCGGTTCGCAAACGCCTCGAGCGCGCGCCAGCCCAGGCCACGCGCTCGCTCGCGGCGTCCGGCTTCCGACCCCGCTACCGCCATCCCTACGACCTCAGGCCGCTAGGTCGACTTCACGTATTGCTGGGAGCTGGAGCTTCCCTCGTAGCGGGTCTTCGTCGTCAGGTACGGCTTGACGTTGTCCTTCGTGACGAACAGCAGGCCGGTGTTCGTGTCCGAGGGCGCCATCAGCCCACCCGAGATCTTGTACAGGAACAGCTGCGTCGTCGGGTAGAAGCCCTGGAGGTACGGCTGCTGGTCGATCGTGAAGTCCAGGAAGCCCTTGTCGATCAGGTTGAGCGTCGTCGGCAGCAGGTCGTAACCGCCGCCGTGGATGCCCTTCGACGGGAGGTTGTATTTCTGCATCGTCTGCGCGACGCCCTGGGTGCTCCCCGCGTCGACGGCGAACATGCCCTTCAGGTCTTTGTGGCCCTGGTAGTAGGCGTCGATCTTCGCGAGCTCTCCGGACGTGTCGGCCCCGGTCGCGACCTCGGTGAAGTTGATCGGCTTGCCCGAGTCCTTGATCGCCTGCTTGGCGCCGTCGATCCGCGGCTGGATGTTCAGCGAGCCGGGCGTCGCGATGAAGCCGACGACGTCGCCGCTCGGGATCAGCTCGACGATCTTCTCGCCCATCTTCTGACCCGACACGAACAGATCCTGGCCGATGTACGCGAGTCGTTCGTTCCCGCTGCCGGGCGGCACGTCCGCGTTGTAGGCGATGACCGGGATCCCGGCGTCGAGCGCCTTCTTCGTAGGCGCGTTGAAGGCCTTGGCGTCGATCAGGCACACGCAGATTCCGTCGGCGCCCGAGGAGATCGCGGTGTTCATCGCGGAGACCATCTGCCCGACATCGCTGGTCTCCGAGCCGGTCCACTGGTGGTCGGTGTTGAAGATCGCGTCCGCATCGGAGATCCCGTACTGCGTCGGGACGAAGAACGGGTTCGTCGTCACGTGGTTGACGTAGACGAACTTCCACTTCGGCGTCTCCGGGTAGTCGCCGACGCCGCTGCCCGAGCTGTTGCCACCGCCGCCGCACGCGGCGAGCAGTGCCGGCATCGAAACTGCCGCGCCGCCCATTCCGATGATGCTGAGCAACTTCCTCCGGTCCATCCCGGAGGGGACCTCCTTTTCGGGGAGATCCTCTACTAGCGTGGCGAACTCGTCGAGCTGTGTCTCCAGATACTTCTGCTGGTCCACCCGGCACCTCCTTGGGACGCCCTACGAGCGTGAGCGGCGACCATAACACCGTCGTCGGGAGCCGTCACCCTGCTGGTGAGGGCGCTGCGCGGGCGATGGGCGAGACTACGGCCTCGCCGATGAGCCCGCCTCCTTCCAGCCGTGCGGTCGTCGCGCCCGCGCGCGTCAACCTCATCGGCGAGCACACCGATTACTCCGGCGGGCTCGTCCTGCCCGTCGCCGTGGATCTCGGGACGACGGTGACGTGGGTCCCGGCGGCGGAGGCGACGATCCGCCTGCGCTCGGCGGCCTTCGGCGAGACGGTCGAGGTCCCCGCAGACCGGCCGCCGCCAATCCCGCGTGAGGGCTGGGGCCGCTATGTCGCTGCGGTCGTACGCCTGCTTCGGGACCACGGCGCCCCCATCACGGGACTGGACGGGACGATCACTTCCACGGTCCCGATCGGAGCCGGAATGTCGTCGTCTGCAGCGCTCACCGTCTCGGTCGGCCTCGCGCTCACCAGGGCCGCGTCGTACGAGCTGCCGCGCATCGAGCTGGCGAGGATCGCCCAGGCCGCCGAGCGCCTCGCGGTCGGGGTGCCGGTGGGGCTGATGGACCCGGCGAGCTCGCTCCTCGGGCGCAAGGGGCACGCGCTGCTGCTCGACTGCGCGACCGAGGAGCACCGGCTTGTCCCCCTGCCGCCCGGGATCGCGCTCGTCGTGTCCGACTCCGGCGTCCGCCACGAGCTCGAGGTCAGCGGCTACGGCGATCGGCGGCTCGAGCTCGAACGGGCGCTGTCCGCCATCGGCGTGGACCGCCCCTCCTCACTGAGCGCCGCGGAGGCAGAGACGAAGGCGGTCACGGCGGAAGTCGACGCGGTCGCGCGGCGCAGGCTTCGCCACGTCGTCAGCGAGAACGAGCGTGTGCGTCAGGTCGTGGCCGCGCTGGAGCAGCCGGAGGGAGCCGACCTCGCCGCGCTCGGGAAGCTCTTCCGCGAGGGTCACGAGAGCCTGCGGGACGACTTCGACGTCTCGATCCCGGAGCTCGACCGGCTCGTAGATCTCGCCTACGACCACGGGGCGATCGCTGCTCGGATGATCGGCGGCGGCTTCGGCGGCTCGGTGCTCGCCCTGGCCCGTGCGGAGGACGCGGAGCGCCTCGCCGCCGCGGTCGTGCGCGGCTACGCCGACGGGGCCGGGCGGGAGGCGACGCCGTACGTCTGCGCCTCGGTCGACGGCGCGCACGAGATCACGCCTGCCTAGACCTCACCAGCGCTGATGGACGAGCGGGGCGACCCGCCGGCGGTAGATCTCGGCGATCCGCTCCATCGTCTCGGGGGAGGGTGCGGGCAGGTCGGCCGCGGCGGCGTTCGCGCGGGCCTGCTCCGGCGTCTTCGCGCCCGGGATGACCGTCGAGATGGCGTCGAACGCGAGGATCCAGCGCAGAGCGAGCTGCGCCAGAGTGGCGCCCGGGGGCACGAGCGGCCGGAGCTCCTCCACCACCTCGAGGCCGACCTCGTAGTCGACTCCCGAGAAGGTCTCTCCGACGTCGAACTCCTCGCCGTGGCGGTTGAACTCGCGGTGGTCGTCGGCCGCGAACGCCGTGCTGCGGTCGAACTTCCCGGTCAGCAGTCCCGAGGCGAGCGGGACGCGGACGATCACCCCGACGTCGCGGCGCCGCGCCTGGTCGAAGAAGAGCTCCGCGGGCCGCTGCCTGAGCATGTTGAAGATGATCTGGATGGTGGCGACGCCGTCGTACTCGATCGCCTTCAGCGCTTCCTCGACTTTCTCGACGCTGACGCCGTAGGCCCGGACAAGGCCATCCTGCACGAGCCTGCTACAGGCCTCGTGCACCGCGGGCAGGTAGTACGTCTCCCAGGGCGGGCAGTGCAGCTGCACGAGGTCGACCGCCTCGACGCCCAGGTTCTCGCGCGAGCGCTCGAGCCAGCCGCGCAGGTTCTCGTAGGTGTAGAGCGCCGGATCCAGCTCCACCCGCCGTCCGAACTTGGTCGCGACCACGAGCCGCTCCTCCCGCTCCTTTAGCAGGCGCGCGATCAGGCGCTCCGAGCGCCCGTCCCCGTAGACGTCCGCGGTGTCGAAGAACGTCACCCCGGCGTCGACTGCGGCGTGCATCGCCGCCAGGGACTCCTCCTCGTCCGTCTCGCCCCAGCTCCCGCCGATCGCCCACGCGCCGAAGCCGATCTCGGAGACGTCCCAGCCGGTCTTCCCGAGACGTCGCGACTGCATCCGCGAATCCAATCAGCAGCGCGCGACCTCTGTCAGGATCACGCTCGATGGCGACCGGGAAAGCGCTCGGGGCGCACGAGGTCTGGTTCCTGACCGGGAGCCAGGATCTCTACGGGGACGAGGCGCTCCGCCAGGTGGACGACCATGCGCGCGAGATCGCCGGCTCGCTCGACGCCGACACGGCGATCCCGGTGCGGGTCGTGCACAGGCCCGTCGTGACGAGCCCGGAGTCGATCAGGCAGGTCTGCCTCGAGGCGAACGCGGCGGAGCGCTGCGTCGGCATGGTCGCGTGGATGCACACGTTCTCACCCGCGAAGATGTGGATCGGCGGCCTGGGCTCGCTGCAGAAGCCGCTCCTGCACCTGCACACGCAGTTCAACCGCGACCTCCCGTGGTCCGAGATCGACATGGACTTCATGAACCTGAACCAGTCCGCGCACGGCGATCGCGAGTTCGGGTTCATGGCGACGCGGATGGGCCTGAGGCGCAAGACGGTCGTCGGTCACTGGAGCGATCCCGCGGTCGTCACGCGGTTCGGCACCTGGACGCGCGCCGCCTGTGGCTGGGACGAAGCTCAGAGGCTCGAGGTGGCCCGCTTCGGCGACAACATGCGTCGTGTCGCCGTCACCGAGGGCGACAAGGTCGAGGCGCAGCTTCGCTTCGGCGTCTCGGTGAACGGCTATGGAGTCGGTGAGCTCGTCGAGTCGGTACGGGCCGTTCCCGACGCTGCCGTGCGGGAGCTCGTGGACGCATACGCGCAGGAGTACGACGTCGTGCCGGAGCTCCGAGCGGATGGCGACCGTCACGGGTCGCTGCGCGACGCCGCCCGGATCGAGGCCGGCCTGCGCTCGTTCCTGGAGGCCGGCGGCTTGATGGCCTTCACGGACACGTTCGAAGACCTCGGGGAGCTCCCCCAGCTGCCGGGGATCGCGGTGCAGCGCCTGCTGGCGGACGGCTACGGCTTCGGAGCCGAGGGCGACTGGAAGACGGCGGCGCTCGTCCGGGTCGCCAAGGTGATGAGCACCGGGCTCGAGGGCGGCACCTCGTTCATGGAGGACTACACCTACCACCTGGCCCCCGAGGGGCCGAAGGTGCTCGGCGCCCACATGCTCGAGGTCTGTCCGTCGATCGCGGGCGGGAAGGCGCGTTGCGAGATCCACCCGCTCTCGATCGGCGGGAAGGAGGACCCCGTGCGGCTCGTCTTCACCGCCGCACCGGGGCCGGCGGTCGTCGTGGGCCTGCTCGACCTCGGCGACCGGTTTCGCCTGGTCCTGAACGAGGTGGACGTGGTCGAGCCGGACGAGGATCTCCCCCGGCTGCCGGTGGCGCGCGCGCTCTGGGAGCCGCGGCCCGACCTGGCGACCGCCGCGGAGGCCTGGCTCGTCGCAGGCGGCCCTCACCACACGGCGTTCTGCTGCGCGATCGGACGCGAGGCGTTCGCGGACCTCGCCGAGATCGTGGGCATCGAGCTGCTCGTGATCGATGCGGAGACGCGCATGGCCGATTTCGCCAAGGAAGTCCGCTGGAACCAGGCCTACTTCCAGACCGTTCGGGGCGGCTGATGGCGCTCGACGAGCTGCGCGAGCGGGTCTTCGAGGCGAACCGGCAGATCGTGGAGGCCGGCCTGGTCGTTCTCACCTTCGGCAACGCGAGCGCCGTCCACCGCGCTGCCGGGGTGATGGCGATCAAGCCGAGCGGCGTCCCATACGCCGAGCTCGCGCCGGACTCGATGGTCGTCGTCGATCTCGAGAGCGGCGACGTGCGCGAGGGATCTGCGCGGCCCTCGTCCGACACGCCGACGCACCTCGTCCTCTACCGCGCCTTCGAGGAGATCGGCGGGATCGTCCACACGCACTCCCCGTACGCGACGGCGTGGGCCCAGGCCCGCCGCGAGATCCCGTGCTTCGGCACGACGCACGCCGACCACTTCCGCGGGCCGGTCCCGGTGACCCGCGAGCTCACGGGCGAGGAGATCGGCGGAGACTACGAGCGCTGCACCGGCGACGTGATCGTTGAGACGGTGACCGGGCTGGGGCCCGGCGCGCTCGAGCGGCCGGCGGTGCTCGTCGCCTCCCACGGCCCGTTCGCGTGGGGCCAGGACGCCGAGACGGCGGTCGAGAACGCGATCGCCCTCGAGGTCGTGGCCGAGAGCTCGTTCCGGACCGAGATGCTCAGCCCCGCCGCCGAGCAGATTCAGCCGGAGCTGCTCGACCGGCATTTCCTGCGCAAGCACGGGCCTGGCGCGTACTACGGCCAGCGCTCGTGAAGGCTCTTCGCCTCCACGCGGCGCGCGAGCTGCGGCTCCACGACGAGCCGGAGCCCGAGCCGGCCGACGGTGAAGTCCTCGTGCGCGTCTCCGCCGTTGGGCTGTGCGGCTCCGACCGGCACTGGTTCCTCGAAGGCGGGATCGGCGACGCGGTGCTCGACCGGCCCCTCGTCCTCGGGCACGAGGTCGTGGGGACGATCGTGTCCGGCGCTCGCGCCGGCGAGCGCGTGGCGCTCGACCCCGCGGTGCCCTGCGGCCGGTGCAGCCTCTGCCTCGCGGGGAATCCGCATCTGTGCCTCGAGCTGCGCTTCGCGGGCCACGGCTCGGCGGACGGCGCCTTGCGCACGTGCCTCGCCTGGCCCGAACGGCTCGCCTATGCGCTCCCGGACGGCCTCTCGGACGCGGAGGGCTCGCTGCTCGAGCCGCTGGGCGTCGCACTGCACGCCCTCGACCTCGGGAAGGCTCGACCCTGGTCGACCGCGGGCGTGTTCGGCTGCGGCCCTCTTGGATTGCTGCTCGTCCAGGCCCTGCGGGCCGCGGCGGTGGAGACGATCGTCGCGAGCGACCCGCTCCCGCACCGCGCGGAGGCGGCCGTTGCCCTCGGTGCGACGCTCGAGGGCCGGGAGGTCGACGTGGCGTTCGAGGCCGCAGGTGACGATGGCGCCCTCGCAGACGCGATAGCCGCGGTCCGGCCGGGAGGCCGCGTTGTACTCGTGGGCATCCCCGAGGGCGACCGGACGAGCTTCACCGCCTCGACCGCGCGGCGAAAAGGCCTGACCTTGTTGATCTGCCGGCGCATGAAGCCCGCCGATCTTCCGCGAGCGATCCGCCTCGCGGAGGCCGGCGAGGTCGAACTCGGCGGGCTCGTGAGCGGCCGCTACGCGCTGTCCGAGTGGCACGACGCTTTCGACGACCTGGTGGAGCGTCGCGGACTGAAGGTCGTCGTCGAGCCGCAACGGACGGGAGGCGCACCGTGAGCGGACACACGTACGCGATCGGGATCGACTTCGGCACCGAGTCGGGGCGTGCGGTCATGGTCGACTGCGCCGAAGGGCAGGAGCTCGCCACAGCCGTCTATCCCTACCGCCACGGCGTGATCGACGAGAGCCTGCCTGCGCCCGACGACGACGTCGAGCTCGAGCCCGACTGGGCGCTGCAGGACCCGGAGGACTACGTCCGCACACTCCAGGAGGCGGTTCCGGCGGTCCTTGCCGAGACAGGCGTAGACCCGGCCGAGGTGATCGGGATCGGCATCGACTTCACGGCGTGCACGATGCTCCCGGCGTTGGCCGACGGCACGCCCTTGTGTCTGCTCGAGGAGCTGGGGAGCAACCCCCACGCCTGGGTGAAGCTGTGGAAGCACCATGCCGCGCAGCCGGAGGCGGACCGCATCAACGAGGTCGCGGCCGAGCGGGGCGAGGCCTGGCTCCCGGGCTACGGCGGCAAGATCTCGTCGGAGTGGTTCTTCGCGAAGGCGCTTCAGATCCTCGACGAGGCACCCGAGGTCTACGCGCGCGCAGACCGGCTGATCGAGGCCGCCGACTGGATCGTCTGGCAACTCACGGGCACCGAGACACGCAACAGTTGCACCGCCGGCTACAAGGCGATCTGGTCCAAGCGCGATGGGTTTCCGAGCGATGCCTACTTCGCCGCTCTCGACCCCAGGTTCGAGCACGTCGTCGACGAGAAGATGTCACGGACGATCTCTCCGCTCGGAAGCCGGGCCGGCGGGCTGAGCGAGCAGGCCGCCGCGTGGACCGGCCTGCGCCCGGGCACGCCGGTGGCGGTCGCGAACGTCGACGCCCACGTCGCCGCGCCTGCGGCGACGGTGACGGAGCCCGGGACGATGGTGCTGATCATGGGCACGAGCATCTGCCACATCCTCCTGGGCGACGAGACCGCCCTCGTCGAGGGGATGTGCGGCGTCGTGGAGGACGGCGTCGTCCCCGGCCTGTTCGGCTTCGAGGCCGGCCAGACAGCCGTCGGCGACATCTTCGCCTGGTTCGCAGACGAGGCCGTGCCCCCCGAGTACCACGAGGCGGCGGCGAGGCAGCGCAGCGACGTCCACGGCGTCCTCGAGGCGGAGGCGGCGAAGCTGCGCCCCGGCGAGAGTGGGCTGGTGGCCCTCGACTGGTGGAACGGCAACCGTTCAATCCTCGTCGACGCCGAGTTGAGCGGGCTCCTAATCGGGCTTTCGCTCGCGACGAAGGCACCGGAGATCTACCGCGCGCTGCTCGAGGCGACCGCGTTCGGGACGAGGGTGATCGTCGATGCGTTCGCGGAGGCCGGCGTGGCGGTGAACGGGATGGTCGCCTGCGGCGGGCTACCGGAGAGGAACCGGTTGTTGATGCAGGTCTTCGCGGACGTCACGGGCCGCGAGTTCAGCGTCGCCGAGTCGAAGCAGACTCCCGCGCTCGGGTCGGCGATGTTCGGGGCGGTCGCCGCGGGCGCGGAGCTGGGCGGCTTCGACTCGATCGCGGAGGCCTCGCGCCAGATGGCGCGGCTCGGCGACGAGCGGTACGTTCCGAATGCCGAGAACAGGGCGGTCTACGACGAGCTCTACGCCGAGTACGTCCGCCTCCACGACCTCTTCGGGCGAGGCGGAGACGGCGCGATGAAGCGCCTGCGCGCCATCCAGCGGGCGATGCTTGAAAGCGACTTGGTCGGGTAGGCGACCGCCAGGGTCGAGGGGGGCTCAGCCTGCCTCTCGCACCTGCTTCCTGCGGCAGTTGGTTTGCAGCGAACGGAAGGAGGAGCAGAAATGGGCAGATTGCTTCGCAGCATTTGCACTCGGTGGTGTGCTGGCGGCTCTCGTGTTCGCGGTGGTCGGCCTCACAGGCGCCGTTGCGTCCGGTGGGAAGGGCCACCACCACGGGCATCACGGCCACCACGGCAAGCCCAGCATCGTAAGGGAGCCGTTCGGCACGGCTCAAGGCGGCATTGCCGTCGACCGCTACACCCTGGACAACGGCAAGGGGATGGTGGTCAAGATCCTCACGTACGGCGGCACCGTCCAGGAGCTGTGGGTTCCTGACCGGCGCGGCCGGTCGGCGAACGTCGTCCTGGGGTTTCCGACCCTCGCCGACTACGTCGCCAAGAACAGTCCGTTCCCGGCCGGCGGGCCGTACTTCGGTTCGATCATCGGCCGCTACGGGAACCGGATCGCCAACGGCACGTTCACCCTGGACGGGGTGACGTACCACCTGCCGATCAACAACCCGCCGAACTCGCTCCACGGCGGCATCGAGGGGTTCGACAACAAGGTCTGGACGGCGACGGTCATCCCGCCGAGCCACGGTAGTGTCGGCCTGAAGCTGCACTACACCAGCCCGAACGGCGAGGAGGGCTATCCCGGCACGCTGAGCGTCGATGCGACGTACACGCTGACGAAGCGAAACGAGCTGAGGATCGACTACCACGCCACGACGGACGCGCCGACGGTGCTCAACGTCACGAACCACAGCTACTGGAACCTGTCCGGCGAGGGGACTGGGGCGATCTACGACCACGTGCTCTGGCTGAACGCGGATCACTACACGCCCGTCGACTCGACGTTGATCCCGACGGGCGCGATCGACCCGGTCGCGGGCACGCCGTTCGACTTCACGAGGCCGACGGCGATCGGCGACCGGATCCGTGACGCCAGCAACCAGCAGATCACGTTCGGCCGCGGGTACGACCACAACTTCGTGCTCAACCGGCCGAACTCGGGGCTCGTTCCCGCCGCCAAGGTCTTCGACCCGGCGAGTGGCCGCAAGCTCGAGGTCGACACGACCGAGCCCGGCATCCAGTTCTACTCCGGGAACTTCCTGGACGGGACGCTGGCCGGAACGAGCGGCAAGTTCTACCGGCAGAGCGACGGGTTCGCGCTCGAGACGCAGCACTACCCGGACTCGCCGAACCACGCGAACTTCCCGTCGACCGTGCTCCGGCCCGGTCAGGTGTTCGCGTCGACCACGATCTTCCGCCTGTCGACGTTCCACCACCACCACTGACCAGCCGCGTGACCCCGCTCGCCGCTTTCGTGGCGGCGGGCGGGGTCGCGTCAGTCGAGCTGCTCGACGATCGTCGTCAGCACGTCCGGGTCGGCGAGCGAGTCGAAGACGGCGTCGGCCTCGAGCTCGACCCCGGCGACCGACGGCACGCCCACGACGTAGAGTCCGGCCGCCCGCGCAGCGGCGACCCCCGGGGGCGAGTCTTCGAGGGCCAGCGAGCCCGTGGGCGTCGCGCCGAGGAGCTCGCACGCCCGCAGGTAGAGGTCGGGCGCGGGCTTCGGTTCCGCGACCTCCTCGACGCCGAGCACGGCGTCGAAGCGGTCGGCGAGGCCGGTGCGGGTCAGGCCCGCCAGCAGATGGCTTCTCGGCGAGTTCGAGGCGACGGCGACCGGCCAGCGCCCGTCGAGCGCGCCGAGCAGCTCCACCGCACCCGGCCTGGGCTCGGCGCCGGATGCGATCTCCTCCAGGGCAAGCGCGTACAGCTCCGCGCTCAGCTCCTCGCCGCGCCCGGGAAGCTCGAGCAGCCGCTCGAGGACACGCGCCGCGGTCTCGGGAGCCGTGCCGACGAGAGCGCGTTTCGCCTCCAGGTCGAACTCGTGACCGTGGCGCTCGAAAACGGCGGTTTCGGCGCGGGTCCAGCACGGTTCGGTGTCGAGCAGCAGCCCGTCGTTGTCGAACACAATCCCTGTGCGCCGAGCCACGGCTGCTAGGGCTCGCCGACGAGGGCGCGGGCGAAATCCTTCGGGTCGAAGGGCCGCAGGTCGTCGAGGCCCTCGCCGATTCCGATCAGCTTCACCGGCACGCCGAGCTCGTGCGCGATCGCGATTGCGACGCCGCCCTTAGCGGAGCCGTCGAGCTTCGTCAGCACGATTCCGGTCACCTGGACCGCCTGCCCGAACAGGCGCGCCTGCTGGAGGCCGTTCTGCCCGGTGGTCGCGTCGACGACGAGCAGCGTCTCGTGAGGCGCGCCCTCGAGCCGCTGCGCCAGCACGCGCCGCACCTTCGCGAGCTCCTTCATCAGGTTCGCCTGGGTGTGCAGCCGGCCAGCGGTGTCGACAACGACCACGTCCCGGCCTCGCGACTGTGCCGCGCCGACCGCGTCGAACGCGACCGCCGCCGGGTCGCCGCCCCGCTCCGAGCCCACGAAGTCGGCTCCGGCGCGCTGGGCCCAGATCTCGAGCTGCTCCTCCGCGGCCGCCCGGAAGGTGTCCGCGGCGGCCACGACCACCGAGCCGCCGTGCTCGGAGAGCTTCGCCGCGAGCTTTCCGATCGTCGTCGTCTTGCCGGTGCCGTTCACGCCGACGACGAGGATCACGCTCGGGTGCGCGCCCAGCTCCAGCCGCCCGGGCTCTCCCAGCATCTGCGCCACCTCCTCCTGGAGGCCCGCCCCCAGAGCCGCCCCGCCGTCCACGCGCGCTTCGAGCCGCTGGACTAGCTCGGCCGTCGCGGGGACGCCGACGTCCGCCGCGATCAGCGCCTCCTCGAGACGCTCCCACGACGCTGCGTCGCCCGGGTCGAACGCGGCGACGCCGATCTGCTCGGTCAGCGCCCGGCGGCTCTTGCCGAGCGAGTCGCGCAGACGGGAGAACAGGCCTCCGCGCTCCGCCTCGGCCTCCGGCGCGGCGCCGTCCTCACCGAGCAGCTCCGCCCAGCTCCGTGCCATCGCCGCAGCCTAGTTAGTCCCAGCCGTCGAGCACCGGGAAGCGCGCCTCGGCGTCGAGGCAGGCGGCCGCGAAGAGCGCGACTCCGACATCCCCCGTGAAGAGCGAGTAGCGGCCGCGGCCGACCTCCTCGCGCGCCCGCTCGGCCTGCGCGAGCGCGTGGACCGCGAAGCGCCGGGCCCGATCGAGCCAGCGCTCGTCACCGGTGCGTGCGAACGCCTTCAGGAGCGCGTAGCCGTTCCCGGCTGTGCCGTGGCAGAGCCCGGCGCCCTTCTCCGTGCCGTGGCCACCCGCGCGCCAGGTCAGCTCGGCACCCCCGCGGAGCAGCTCCTCGTCGAGGTACAGCGTCGCGGTCGCGACCATGCCCGGTGCCCCGTGACACCACTGGAGCCGGATCTCGCCGTCGCGTGGCTGGAGCTCCCCTCCCGCCAGCGCCGGCCACGTCGCGAGCCCGTCCTCGAGTACCGCCTCGCGCGCGAGGACGGCCGCCGTCTCGCGCTGGAGATCCGCGTTTCGCTCGTCGTCCGCCTGGAGCAGCGCGTGGACGTTGCCGACGCCGTGCACGGGACCGAGGTAACGCTGCGGCGGTCGGCCGTACAGCCGCTGCGTCCAGAGGCCTTCTTCGATCCGGAAACGGTTGAAGAGGCGCGGGCGAACCCGGACGTCCTCGCCAAGAAGACGCTGAAGAAGGTTGCCGACCACACGGCCGACGTGATCGGCAAGCTCGAGAAGAAGCCCGCCGTGATGGGGCACTCGACCGGCGGATTGTTCGCCCAGATGCTCGCCGGCCGTGGGCTCTCGGCAGCGACGGTTGCCATCGACCCGGGCGTGTTTCGCGGCGTACTTGCCGCTGCCTGTGGGGTAAAGAAAGTCGGTTCAGGCTGGCGGCTCGGGGTCCTGGTCGATCGGTTGCGCTGACGCCGCGGGGCTGAGGGTCGTGGGAGTCGGCCGATACGTCGGACCCGTGGCTGGTGCGGACACGGGGCGCGGCCGGCGACGGCCG